>JACCDL010210209.1_pt1 | contig 45456 bp, 8 predicted proteins | sample 7441931 | NCBI WGS metagenome assembly JACCDL01 (sample SAMN15323437, study PRJNA562643) | freshwater metagenome | isolation source: river surface water | place: USA:Blue River Watershed | collected 2017-08-16
GCCCGAGCAGGGCGCCGACTGGTTCGCCAAGCTCTACGCCGGCGCCCCGGGCGTCATGAAGGTCATCCTCGCGCCTCAATCCTGACCAATAGAACCGATGGCTTTCTCCGATCTCACCGGCAAGGTCGCCTTCATCACCGGCACCAGCCGCGGCCTCGGCCAATACTTCGCCCGCGCCCTCGCGCAGGCCGGCGCCGACATCGCGATGTCGAGCCGCGACGCGTCCAAGCTCGCCCCGTTCCGCAAGGAGATCGAGGCCCTCGGCCGCCGCACCTGCGGTGTCGACCTCGACGTCCGCGACCACGCCAGCATCAAGGCCGCCGTGGCCGAAGTCGAAAAGCAGATGGGGCGCATCGACATCCTCGTGAACAACGCCGGCTGCAACGCGCGCAAGCCCGCCCTCGAGGTCACCTGGGACGACTGGAACATGGTCCTCGACACCAATCTCCGCGGCACGTTCTTCACCGCCCAGGCGGTCGCCCCGGGCATGATCTCCCGCGGCTACGGACGCATCGTGAACATCGGTTCCGTCACCTGCGTCGCCGGTTACGCGGGCCTCGCCCCTTACGGCGCCAGCCGCGGCGGCGTGAAACAGCTCACCATGAGCCTCGCCGACGACTGGGGCCGCCACGGTGTCACCGTCAATTGCCTCGCCCCCGGTTGGTTCAAGACCGCCCAGAACGCGGTCCTCTACGAGAACCGCGAGTGGGTCGAATACCTCTGCGACCGCATCCCGCTCAAGCGCCCCGGCGCGCCGGACGACCTCGCCGGCCCGGTGGTCTTCCTCGCCTCGGAGGAGAGCCGCTACGTCACCGGCCAGACCTTGTTGGTTGACGGGGGCATCAGCACGGGTGCTACTCGTGCCACGGTCGCCCCGCCGAAACCCTGATACCCTGACGCCATGCTTTACGCCCTGCTCGCCATCGCCGTCCTGGTCCTGTTGGTGACCTGGCTGAAGCTCAACCCCTTCATCGCGCTGCTGATCAGCTCGCTGACCTTGGGGGCGATGGTCGTAGCCACCTCCGGTGCGCTCACCATGGCGGAGGTCCTGAAGGCCTTCCAGACGGGCTTCGGTAACACCTTGGCCAGCACGGGCGCGATCATCGTGCTCGGGGTCGTGTTCGGGAAACTTCTCGCCGAATCGGGCGGGGCAGGGGTGCTCGCCAAACAGTTCATCCAGACGCTCGGGCCCTCGCGCATCGGCCTCTGCATCATCCTGCTGGCCCTCTGCGTGGGCATGACGACCTGGTTCGCCGTCGGCCTGCTGCTCATCCTCCCGATCGTCATCACCCTCGCCAAGGAAACCGGTCAGCCCTTCTTGCGGCTCGTCCTGCCGCTGCTTTCGTTCCTCTCCGTCATGCACGGCCTGATGCCGCCGCATCCGGGCCCGGTCATCGCCATCGATGCGCTCAAGGCCGACATGGGCAAAGTCATCTTGTGGGCGCTGGTCCTGGGCATTCCCGTCGCCGCCATCGCCGGTCCGTTCTTCGCCCGCCTCGCCGTGAAGCGGGTCGAAGTCGCCACGCCGGAGTTCACGCCGTCGGTGTCCGCCGGTCAGACCTTGCCGACGTTCGGGCTGACGATCTTCACCGTCCTGCTGCCCGTCATGCTGCTGCTCACGGGTACGTTGGTCGAGCTCCTGCACGCCAAGGAAGCGCTCTGGGGCAAGGTCGGTCTCTTCGTCGGGAACCCCGTGATCGCCCTGCTTTTATCGGTGCTTTTCGCGATGTGGGCGTTCGGCAGACGTTGCGGACGGACCGCCGGCGAACTGCTGAGATTCTCCGAGCAGAGCGTGTCCGGCATCGGCATGACGCTCATCCTCGTCGGCGCCGGCGGCGGCTTCGCGCTCGTCATGCGCACGGCCGGGGTGGACAAGCAGCTCGCCGAACTCGCGGCCTCCGCGGGCCTGCCCTTGCTCGTCTACGGTTGGCTCGTCTCCGCCTTCATCCGCGTCGCCACCGGCTCCGCGACCGTCGCGATCACCGTCGCCTCTGGCTTCATCGCGCCCGTGCTCGCCGCGCATCCGGGCACCAGCCCGGAGCTCATGGTCATCTCCATCGGCTGCGGCTCGCTCTTCCTCTCGCACCTCAACGACAGCGGCTTCTGGATGGTCAAGGAATGTCTCGGCCTGTCCGTCGGGCAGACGCTGCGCACCTGGACGATCACCGAGACCCTCATCGGGTTCTCGGGTCTAGGCATGGCGCTTTTGGCCGAGCAGGTCCTTAGGCTGATCGGGTAGGGGCGGGACCCTGAGAGTATCGAGTTCGGAGTATCGAGTATCGGGAGAGTGACTGTCTTCGGCAGGGGCAGAACTACGTGCTGACCTGGATGGCTGAATCGATGACAGATGACGGATGACAGAGGACTGGATCGATCCGGGGGACTGAATGGAGGACCGAATGGAAAAAGCCCGCCACCCGCCACCAGGGGCTGCCACCCGTCACCCGAGTTGGGGAGAGGACTGAATCGATTAATCCTGAACCCGAACCTGAACCTGATCACCCGGACCTGTCTCCCGATGGCCGAGGCCTGAGGCCTGAAAATTTGCCCCGCGCCAAGCAACCGGCCTCCGGGTTTCCTTGCATGATTGTCTTCCAAACCGCTAATCTCCAGCCGCTTACCGCTAATACCTTTCTTGGGTGGGGGTAGGGCGGCCATTCCCATGGACGCCGTTCGCAGAGGGTGCTGCTTCGTGCTGGGCAGGCGTGTCGACCCGTTCGACGCCCGTCCGCCCAAGGACGTGATGGCAATCACTTCCACACTCGCCCCCGCTGCCCGGCGGCGATCGGCACGACCTGGGCGCAGGGCAGGGGACTGGCGTCCTTACCCCTACCCCTCAAGAATATTTGCTCAGTTTCGAGCCAATCAATTAAGCGGATGTGAATAACTTTTAAACGACAATAAAAATCAATTAAATCATTTAATCAGTCATTAAAATAGGTTAACGACTGAAATTTACTCATTTTTGACAAATAAATAGTTACCCTGATATGCTTGCAGGATTTTCACTCATTCGAGCCGAAAAAGGGACAAATTCGGTTGTACCGATGGGGTCTTCACCCCAAGATTGTGTCATCCCCCCCACAGATGTCACCGCCCGGTGGCTTCCCCAAATCTATTCTAATGAAAAGTTCGAAGTCTCGTCCCCTGTTCTCGCGCGCCTCGCTGATGGTCGCCGCGGCCCTCCTCGCCGTCGCCGCCCCTAAGCCGGCCAAGGCTGCGAACCTCACGTGGAACCAGGTCAACGGCGGCATCGATTACTCGTGGATCAATCCCACCAATTGGACCGGAGGAACGGGGATTCCTGATGACATCGGCGACGTCGCGCAGCTGGGGGTGAACCTGCTGGGCGACCAGACCTTGAATCTGGATGCGAACATCACGCTCAGCACGCTGAACATCGGAGACACCGTCGGCGCCAGCACTTTCACGATCAATGCGGGGATCAACCGCTTGCCCAGCATCCTGGCATTGGCTCAGCCTAGCGGTTTCCAAGGCATCGGCTCGATCGTTCTGGACGCGCCTGGCATCGCCTCGACGGGGGCGGCGGTGGCCATCAACAAGTCCGGAGCCGGCAACGACACGATCAACACGCTCATCTACTTCAACGACCCTCTGACCGTCACGGCGAACGGCGTGGGCACGATTACTTTCTCGGCCGGCATGCGCTCCGGTCAGTCCAACGTGACCTACACCGGGGCGTCCGGTTCGCGGATCAACCTGACCGGCGGGGCCGTGATCACCGGGGGAGATTTCATCAAGGAAGGCGCGGGAACGCTGAACTTGGCCACGGTGAGCACTTATTCCGGCGCCACCATCGTCCGTGACGGCGTCCTGATCGCCGGCTCCAATGCCTTCCCGGCCCGTTCGCCGCTCACCTTGCTGGCTCCGGCCACCCTGAACCTCAACGGTCAGACCGGCGTGACCTTCGGTTCCATCACCGGTGCCGGACTGATCACCAACCTTAATACGGCCACCACGGTCGCCGTCCTTACTTTCGGGCGTGACGAGTCCAGCACCCTCTTCACGGGTCAGATCCAGCCCCGTGTCGCCGGGGAGTCCGGCCGCGTCTCGATCACCAAGCTGGGTGGCGGCACGTTCACCTTCGCTCCTTCCGTCGCGAGCACCTACACGGGAACGACCAACCTGCAGGGTGGCAAGTTCGTCTTGGATTTCGCGAACAGCGGCGCGCTGACCTCGCTGATGGGAACCACCATGCCGCTCACCGTCACGGCGGGAGCGACTTTCGAACTCAAGGGCAGGGCGGGCCTCGCCGCCAACCAGACGTTCGGCACCCTCACCGTCAACCAAGCCGGCGCGAAGGTCACGGTCGTGCCCGGAGACGCGACGGCCGTCACCCGGCTCACGTTGGGCGGCCTGACTTTCGGGACCGGGACGAACGCCGGCACCTTGCTCGTCACCGCGCCGGCAGCCACCCAGGTCTCCACCACTTCCACCCTCGTCAACGGCATCTACGGAGCCGGCCGCGCGGTCTTCACCGGCGGGTTTGACCACAACTGGTTGAGCACGGCTTCCACGACGGCGCCGTATCTGCTTTCGGGCCTGATCACCCTGCCTGCGATCTCCGTCGCGGGCACGACGGCCAGCGGGAGCACGACACTTACGCTGACCGCTCCGCGTGACCTGACGGCAGGCGCGACCACCGCAGGTTCCAGCACGGTCACCGTGGCCAGCACCACCGGTCTGGCGGTAGGCATGGGCGTCAGCGGCGCGGGGATTCCTCCCGGCGCCAGCATCGCCAGCATCGACGTCAACGGCACCACCTTCGTGCTAACGACTTCGGCGACCGCCACGGCGACGGGCCTGGCCCTCAAGGCCGGCGGTGTCAGCGGTTTCGTGCCGGGCATGAACATCACCGGGACCGGCATCGCGGCAGGGACTTTCATCAACGCCATCAACACCGGCACCAACGTCATCACGCTCAGCGCCGCCGCCACGGGGCCTAGCACGACCGTCAGTGGTTCGGGCTACCTGCCGCTGCCCAGCACGGGAGGCAGTCTCGCGACGGTAAACTACAATCTGACTGCGGGACAGACGCAGAGCGCCATCGGCTCGGTCGGGACGCTCAAGATCACCGCTCCCGCGGCATCGCAGACGCTCAACCTGCAGACGTTCGACCTGACCTTCGGAGCCGCTTCCGGCGGCTTGCTCATCACCGGCACGAACGCATTCACCATCAGCGGCACGACCGGCGGCATCAAGGCTGGCTCCGCGGCCGGGGACCTCATCATCCATAACTTCAACTCCGGTGGCCTGACCATCGCCGCTCCGATCAAGGACGGCGCGGGGGCGACCAACCTGATGGTCACCGGGACGGGTACCACGACGCTGACGGCGGCCAACACCTTCACCGGCAACATCTTCCTGACCGGAGGGCTCGTCTTCTCCAGCACCCTTGCCACCCCGACGGCCGGCACGGGCACCCTGGGCGGTGGCAACAACAACACGGGTACGGTCTATCTAGGAGATGGTGCGGTCCTTACTTATAGCGGGGCGGCTTTCACCAACCCCGCGACCATCACCGCCGGCACCACGCCGGGCGTCCTGAACGGCACCACAGGTACGACCACCACGCGCGCCTACAACTTCGTCTTGCCCGGAGGCACGGCGACGATCGCCGCCGCTTCGGCCCTGCGTATCAACGGCACCATCTCAGGTTCGGGTGGCCTGACCAAGTCCGGCGCCGGCGACCTCTACGTCGCGGGAGCCCTCACCTTCACCGGCCCGCTGACCATCGCCCAAGGTAAGCTGATCAACGTCGGTGCCGATCGCATCGGTGACGTCCCCGTCACCATCGCCTCGGGGGCCCGTTGGGAACTTGCTGCCAACGACCAGATCGGTTCCTTGGCCGGGGCAGGCGTCGTCCATATCACGGACACGGGGGCTAACCGGCGAGTAATCGTGGGTGCGGACAACACGAACACCCTTTTCACGGGCACCCTGTCGAGCGCCAGCGCGCGCGCGCACGAACTTTCCAAGATCGGCTCGGGCGTCTTCACCGTCAACATGACGACTTCGACGTGGTCGGGCGGTAATACCTTCCTCGACGCGGGGGTGATCCGGGTCGTCTCCTCGGCCGGCCAGCAGTTCAACCGCACGGCCACCTGGACGATCAATAACGCCGCGCAAGCGGCCGTCTTCGACCTGAACGGAAGCAGCCAGGAAATCGGCGCCCTGAACTTCTACAACAACGCGTCTACCATCAACTCGCAGGGTCTCGTCTTGTTGGGCGGCGGCACCCTGACCCTGGGCGGCAACATCAGCGTCCGCGCGAATGCCCTTACCCAAGGCGGCGGCACCCAGGCCGCCGGAATCACGGGGCCTGCCGGGTCCACGATCAATCTCGGCGCCGATGTCCGCACGATCAGCGTCGACAAGAGCATGTTCCTCGGCCCGACCGAGGCCGAACTGGTCATCGACGCCGTGCTTTTCAGCGCCAGCACCGCCGGAGGTTGGTTGAAGTCCGGCGCGGGCACCTTGCGCCTGATGCAGCAGAGCTCGCTGGCCGGCACCCTTGCGAATCGTTTCGACGCCGGCCTCACCATCCTCGATTACACGACCGCGGCTAATTCCTCGGTCTCCAACCGGCTCAACCCGAACGGCGTCATCGAACTCCGCGGAGGCAGCCTCATGCTCCAAGGAAGCAGCACCTTGGACATCGTCCAGAATGTCGCCGGCCTCATCTTGCCGGCGGCCGCGGCCGGCAACACCGGCGCCTTCTCGTCCATCGACCTGATCTCCGGCACGGGCAAGGACCTCGTCCTGAACCTCGGCCCGATCAGCCAACGCCTGGGCGGAACGGTCCGCTTCACCTTGCCCTCAGGGACGCAGAGCCCCGTGAACGGCATCACGACCACCACGGGCGTCGACCTCTTCACCGGATTGGTCGGCACGCTGGGGGCGGCGGCGACGGTGAAGGATGCCTCCGGTGAGACGAGCTTCGCGACCCGGGTGGGCACGAACATCGTCCCGGTGGCGATGATCAGTCGTGACGCCCTCTCCGGCGTGACGAACGGGGAGAACATCACCGATGTCGCCGGTTATGCCGGCGTCTTGCAGAACGTCGTGGCGCCGATCTCGGTGCGATTCAACGCGGCCGGCTCCTCCTTGCTGACCGTGCCGGACGGCGGCATCCTCCGCATCAATTCAGGCGGCATCCTGCAGACCTTGGGTGCGGGTTCCGCGGTGACCAATCTCGCCGGCGCGGGCACGACCCTGGGCTCCGCTACGGTCACCGTCGCGAGCACGTCCGGGCTCCTCGTCGGCATGCCCATCTCGGGCGTCGGCATCCCGGGCGGAGCGCGCATCACGAGCATCACTTCGGCCACCGAGTTCCTCGTCGACAAGCTCGCGACGGCTACCGGCACGGTGCCGCTGGCGGCGGGCGCCATCACCGTCATCCAAGGCGGGACCCTCCGTACGCCGAACCGTGAGATCATCGTCACCAACGACAATGCGGCCTGGAACCCCTTCGTCGCGGGAGATCAGGAATCTTACTACCCGACCAAGCGGCTGATCATCAGTTCCAGCATCGACGGGGCCCAAGGCATCACCAAGTCCGGAAACGGCACCCTGATCCTGCGCGCGGGCGCCCAGGCCAACGACTTCACCGGGATCATCCAGATCCAAGCCGGCGTGCTCGAGCTGGGACGGGTCGGACGCGGGTCCTTCGCGGTCGGCGATTTCGCCCCCATCGCGTTCTCCAACAACGATTCCGCCATGATGCGGTTGGTCAGCGACGGGATGATCCTGACCGGACCGGCTGACGCGAGTTCCCTGGGTTCCCCGGTGATCAAGGTCGCCAGCACCGCGGGCCTGCAGGTGGGCCAGTCGATCACCGCGACCAGCACCCTCAACCCGGGTACCGTCGTCAAGAGCCTGACTTTCGGCGGCAATTTCAGCTCCGTCGCCTCGGTCAATCTGAACGCGACGGCCATGACGGCCGGCAATGCCAACATCACCGTGGCCTCCGCGGCCGGTCTCGTGATCGGTCAGCCGGTGACCGGTACGGGCGTGCCCGCCGGCGCATACATCGCGGCCATCACCGGAAACGTGATCACCTTGAGCGCGGCCGCCCTGCCGGGAGCCGGTCCTGCTCCGCTCGTGGCCGGAGCGGTCACCGTGGTGACCACGGCCGAGCGCCACGGGATCGCCAATAATTCCGTCGTCAAGATCTCCGGCGCCGGCGCCGATATCGACGGTGAGCGGACGGCGATCGTCACCGCGGACGCCGGCGATCTGGTCCGCTTCGTCTTCGCCCCCGGTCCGAATCCCGTCCAAGCCTCGGGCACGCTCACGATCGACGAAGGGCAGCGCTTCGTCGTGAGCCAGGCCGCGACGGGCGTGGCCACCACCTTCCAGACGGCCACGACCTACGGCGAAACCGTGGGCGTGCTATCCGGCGGCAATCGTTCCTCGAACGGGATGTGGGCCCTCTTGGACCTCGGTTTCGGGACCACCTTGACGACCAACCAGACGGTTGAGTCGAGCTTCAACGGCGAACTCCGGGGCACCGGTACGCTCCGGGTCATCGGCAACAGCACCCTCAACCTCACGAACGCCAACGTCAACCATGGCGACATCGTCATCGACGGCGGCACCTTGCGTCTCGCCGTCGGCAATAACAACGGCGGCGGCCGTATCTTCATCACCCCGACCTGGCCGGGCTCGGTCTCCGTCAACCGCTTCGGCGTCTTCTACGTCGACCGTAACGCGGTCGACGCGAACGAGACCAACGCCATCGGCAATACCATCAACATCCGCCTGAATTCGGCGGCGGGCACGCGGAGCAACGCGGTCACGGGATCCAACTTCCCGGACACCATGCCGCTGGGGCTTTTCGTCTCGAACAACAAGGACCGCACCCTGCAGGAAACCGTCAACGGACTTTTCTTCGACGCCGGCACCAACTACCTGACGATGAACGTGTCGGGCAACTCCCGGCACTCCTTCAACTTCACCGGTTTCATCCGTAATAACTTCGCCACCGCCAACATCCGCGGACGGAGTCTCGCCGCCGTAACCGGCAGCACGAACTCCGCGCGCTGGAACATCAGCGACGCCGGCGGACTCGCCAATTTCCGTCTCGCCCACATGCTCGGCGGAAACGCCAGCAATGTCGCCCTGACCGGCGGGATCTCCGCCGCCGGAAGCGCTACGTTGACGGTCGGAGACACCACGGGCGTCCAGGTGGGCATGACGATCACCGGTGCGGGCATTCCTGCCGGCACCCAGGTCCTCAGCGTCGATTCGTCCGTCGCCCTGACCCTGACCCAGCCTGCGACCCAGGCGCTGACCGGGCAGTCCTATTCCACCATCGCCCTCAACAAGAGCATCTCTCCATGGTTCGTCGGCCAGAATTACGCCACGAACGGAGCGCCTTCTTCCGAGTCGGAAATGGGCGATTCGCTCGTCTCTTACAATGCCGCGGCGCCCGGCTTCACGGCCCTGGCCGCCAATGAATTCGCCACTTTCGGCAATTCGCTCAACCCCCAGGACAACGTCAGGGAGTCCCTGGCGGCGAACCTCTCGCTCACCGGCGACCGCACCCTCAATTCCTTGGTGCTGCACGCCGGCCTTGCGGATGCGACGAGCGGCGCATTGGCGGTCACCGGATCGGCGGGTTCCGTCCTGACCTCGGGCAGCGGCGCTTTCCTGTTCACCTTGAATCCGTTGGCGGCGGCGTCCTCGGACAACACCATCGAGCTCAGCGGCTTCACCGGCGGACTGCGCCTCGCGGGTTCGGCCAACGAGTACGTTTTCCATGTCATCAACCCCGGCTCTTCGGCGTTGACCCCTCGTCTGACGGCTTCGGTCCCCGATCCGTTGGACACGGCGGCGCACATCACCAAGTCCGGCCGCGGCACCTTGGTCCTTTCGGGCACGAACACCGCCGGCGGCGGCATCCCCGCGCGCGGCACCACCGTCAACGAAGGCACCCTGCAGATCGGCGACCTCGCCAACATCGGCGGCGCGGTCGGCTTCCTCAACATGTCGGGCGGCACGTTGCGTCTGGCCCCCGGCTTCAGCCAGGATCTTTCGCTCCGCACGATCAATTTCCCCTCGGCGGCATCGACGATCGACGTCACTTCCAATCAGCTGACCTTCGCCAACCCGATCGGCGGCGCGGCCGGAGTCAACATCGGCGGCCTGACGAAGGCCGGCGCCGGTTCCCTGACCTTGGCGGCGACCAACACCTACCAGGGCGCCACTTCGGTCGACAACGGAGCGCTCATCCTCGCGGGCGGCGCCAATGGTCGTCTCAACGTCCGTACCGATCTTTTCATCGGCTCAGGCAACTCCGCCAACGCGGCCGTCTTCCAGCTCGGCGACGCCAACGGCGCCAGCAACCAGACGGTCTCCTCTCTCTCCGGCGTCACCGGCATCCAGGCGGCGGACATCACGATTCTCAATCCCGGCCAGGCGTTCACCTCGGCCCCGCTCATCAGTTTCGACGCCATCGGCGGCCTGATGGGCGCGCAAGGCGCGCAGGCGGTGGCCACGGTTTCCGGAGGCATCATCACGGGACTCACCTTGCTCGATGCCGGCAGCTATCGCCCCGGCTTCGCCCCGGTGGTGACCGTCGCCGGCGGCGGCGGTAATTCCGCTTCCATCGTCGTCCGTCGTCTGGGCTCGGTTTCCAACGGTTCCATCGTCGGCGGCGCCTCGGCCGTCTCGAACCTCACGGTCGACCAGGACACCTTCACCGAGTTCAACGGCTCCATCGGCGGAGCTGGGACTAATCAGGACAACGTCGGCCTCATCAAGGACGGGATCGGCACGCTCACGCTCTCGGGTTCCAACCTTTCCTACGTCGGTCAGACCACCGTCCTCGGAGGCCGCCTCAACATCACCGGAGGACGGGCCGCCGCGCTGCGTACCTCTTCCGTGCGCGTCGGCGCAGGGGCGATCCTCAACCTCAACAACACCGTCGGCCAGGCCATCGACCTCGGCGCCGGCGTGCTCGACCTCGGCGCCGGCTCCGTCGGCGCGGCCTCGCTCGGCTTCGACATCGGCGGCCCCGCTGCTTATGACCGTATCAGCACGTCGTCCCAGGCGCTCGCCGCCAACCGGGTCGTCATCAACCTGACCGGCCTGACCGGGCTCACCGCCGGATCCTACGACCTGATCACCGCCGCCGGCGGCCTCGATGCCGCGACTTTCTCGCTCGGCAACCTCCGCACCTTCGGCGGCCATACCTTCTCGCTGGCCCGTACCCCCACCGCGGTCACCTTGACCACCACGGCCCTGCCGTCCGACCTCTATTGGCGGGTGGGCGCGGACGTCAGCTGGTCTTCCCTCGACTACGTCAGCTACGACACCAACTTCACGACCGACGTCGCCGGCACCGTCAACGCCAAGGGCTTCCCGGGCGTCGCCAACAACCTCATCTTCAGCGCCACCCCGGGCGCGGCGACCTCCGCTTACGTCACCACCCTCGACGGCGACTTCACCGTCGGCACGCTGCGCTTCACGTCGACCCCGACGGGCATCACCAGCGTCACCATCGCCCAGGGCGGACCGGACCTCACCTCGGCCCTGACGATCTCTCCGGCCAGCGCCACCGCCGGCATCACCATCGACGACAACGCCGGGGCGATCGTCATCAGCGCCCCGCTCGTCCTCGGCGCTCCGCAGACCTGGACCATCGCCGGCACCGGCGCGAACGGTTCTTCGCTCGCCGTGTCCGGCGCCGTGTCCGGCGCCGCCGGCAACAACCTGCTGATTTCCGGCCTTGCGGGCAGTTCCCTGACCTTCTCGGGCCTCAATACCTACGCCGGCACGACGAGCTTCCCCGGCATGACGCTCGTCTCCGGGGCGACCAACGCTTTCAGCCCGAATTCGACCCACGTCCTCTCGGCTCAGGGCGCGACCCCGGGCATTCTCCGACTCAACGGATTCAGCAACGTGGTCGGCGGCCTCGCCGGCGTCGGTTTCGTCGAGAATCTCGACCCGCTCACCAACGCCACCCTCACCGTCGGCCGCAACAACGTCAGCACCGAATTCTCCGGCGTGATCCGCGACGGCGGCGTCGCCACCCTGGCGCTCACCAAGGTCGGCAACGGCGCCTTGACCCTTTCCGGAGCGAATACCTACACCGGCAACACGACCGTCAACGGCGGCACGCTGAACATCACGGGAAGCCTGGTCGGTTCCGTCAGCGGAGGTTACCTCTACTTCGGCAACAGTCCCTACCAGACCACCGTCAACGTCACCGGCGACATCGACCTGTTCGGCCTGCAGGGCGCGAACAGCGTCGGCGCCGTCTCCATCTTCAACCAGTCCGCCGGCACGGTGCGTCTCTTCACCACGGGCGGCAACGGCAACCAGCGTTTCGCCACCGTGGGCTACGGCTATTTCAACCTGACCGGCGGCCTCTTCCAGATGTCGACGGGGACGGGCATCAACCGTTTCAACCTGTCGGAAAACAACGCCAACGCGGTCGGCGTCGGTTTCATCGGTGGCACGGGAGTCCTCAATAACTCCAACTTCGCGGGGGACTGGTTCATCATCGGCTATAACGGCATCGGTCAGCTCACCGTGGGGCCCGGCGGCTCCGTCATCCGCCAGAATACTTCCAGTGAGATCGGCCTGATCCTGAACGGCACCGGCACCCGGGGCGCGCTCAACGTCGCCGGCGGCCTCTTCGAAGGAAGCGCGAGCCGACTGCGCTGGGGCAACGGCACCATCTCCGCTTCCACGGCCTTCTACAATCAGTTGGCCGGGACGATGACGCTGGGCAACAACACGTCGGTCAACATGACCAACGGCCGGGGCAACCTCGGTTACAGCAACTTCTCGGGCGGCACGCTCCGCGCCAACGCCGCGATGACCACCGGCGTCCTCGCTTCGCTGGGCAGCGTCGGCGCCGGTGCGTACATCACCGCGGACAACCGTGTCGCGACGGCTTATGGTCTCTGGACCAACACGCTCTTCGGGGCGGTCGACAATTCCGCCGTCGCGGGCGCGGCGTCGGGTTCGGGCGTCACCACCATCGACACGAACGGCTTCGCCGTCTCGCTGGCCGGCCTCACCGCCGCCACCGGCGCGGGCGTCACCCAGGCCGACCTCGGCGTCACCGGCGGTACCGGCTACGTCGGCGCTCCGGCCGTCGTCTTCAGCACCGCCGGCCTCATGCCGGGCGGCGCTCCGGCCGCCGGTTATGCGGTCATCGCCAACGGTCAGGTCACGGGCATCGTGATCACCAGCCCGGGCACCTACCAGCCTGGCACCGTCCCGACCGTCACCCTTACGGGCGGCGGTGGCACCGGCGCGGCCGTCGCGGTCTCGGCGCTCAACACGGCCAACGCCGCGGGTCGTCTCGTCAAGGCCGGCCTCGGCACGCTGACTTTCACCGGCGTCAACACCTTCGCCACGCCCATGGCGATCAACGGCGGTTCCATCGCCGTCGGCGCGGGCGGCGCGCTCAATGCCACGACCCTCGACGGTTATGAAGCCGGCCGCTTCCTCGTGGTGGCCCAGGGCGGCGCCATCGTGGCGAACGCCGCGGATTCCCTCCCGAAGATCAACCGTCTCGCCAACGCTTCGAGCACCGGCGTCATCGCGGTCTCGTCCGCCAACGCCTCGGCGGACGTCAACCTGAGCCGTTCCGGCTTCAACCTCACCGGCATGGGTCTCGGCGCCGGCATGGGCGACGTCACCTACACCGGCGTCTATACCCCGGGGGTGGCCGGCCTCTTCCGCCTCGGCGGCGGCGGCAGCGTGCTCAACTTTGCCTCGAACATCATCGGTGGCTACGACACGCGGGTCGACATCATCGGCACCTCCGTCGCTTTCTCCGGCGCCAACACCTTCAAGGGCGGCCTGATCCTGAACGCGGGCGGCACCCTGCAGGTCCTGTCCAACAGCGCCTCGGCCGGTTACGGCGCCAGCCCCGGGGGCCTCACCGTCCAGGGTGGGACCATCCGCTGGGCGGCGGGTTCCACCACCGACTTCAGCGCCGGTCCGGGCGCGATCGCGGGTGGCGTGACGATGATCGGCACGGCCTTCTTCGACACCAACGGGAACAACGTCGAGCTGGCCGGCTCCCTCGGCAACCGCGCCGTCACGGGCGGTTCCCGCGAAACCCTTGGGGGCGGCCTCACCAAGATCGGCAACGGCGTGCTCGCCCTAGGCGGCGCCAATACCTTCACCGGTGCCACCACGGTCATCGACGGGTCGCTCCTCCTGAAGAATCAGGACGCCCTGGCCTACAGCAGCATCAGTTACACGAACGTGATGTCGGCGGGCAGCATCGTCTTCGACTCCAGCGTCGCGTCCCGCACCTTCACCGTCGGCGGCCTCAACGCCGGCTCCCAGCAGAACTCCGCCATCACGATTCCGCTGGTCGACAACCTCGGCAACCCGATCACCCTCCGGGTCGGCAACGGGGGCCAGACTTCGGCCTTCGCCGGACAATCCTCCGCGGTCTTCTCCGGCGCCGGCGGCCTGACCAAGATCGGTTCGGGCACCCTTAACATCAACGCCATCGCGCAGACTTACACCGGCGCGACCACCATCATCGCCGGCGCCCCTGGCGTCACCGGCGGCTCGCCCAACAAGGTCAGCACGCTGGCCCTCAACTTCACCTTCACCTTCCGCGCGACCGGCGCCACGGCCGACACGACCCGTAACGTCGACACGAACCTCATCTCGCCCACCTCCGCCCTCTTCATGGGCGGCGCCGCGGCTCCGCAGACCGCGCTCCGGCTCACCCCCCTCGAGCTCGCCAACGTCGGCAACGGCAGCGGCCGCCTGCTCATCACCGCGGCCGCGGGTTCCGCGACCTCGCAGACCTTCGCTTCTACTAACCTGGGCACCGGCGCCTCCGACATCATCATCGCCAGCAACGGCACCCAGGCCGCTTCGCTCACGCTCGGCGCCATCACCCGCTCCCGCGGCGCGACGCTGTTCATCGGCAATCCCGCCAATACTTTGGCCGCCGGTAACGGCGTGTTCACTTCCACCGGCACCGCCAGTTCGCTCCTCACCGACGGCAATGGCACCGCATATGCCGTCCTAGGTACGGGTGGAGCGGCCGGCGGCGCCGCCGACTGGGCCATGAAGAACGCCGGCAACGCCTGGCTCACCGCCGCGACTTATACGAATACCGTCGCCGCGACCACCACTTACCTCGCCACCGACAACCTCAACGTCGCCAACTCGAATACGGGCAATTGGGCCACGCAGACGATCAATTCCCTGCGTTTCAACAATACCAGCGCCCTGACGGCGACCATCGGCGCAGGCAACACGCTCACCATCGCGACGGGCGGCATCCTAATCGGCTCCTCCGCGGGCGCTTCGACGCTCTCCGGAGGGACCGTGGTTCCTGGGGCGGGACGAGAACTCGTCGTCATCAGCGGAAACAGGAATGTCACGACCATCAATTCGGTGCTGGGCGAAAGCGGCTCCGGAGCCACCGATGTGACCTTCCGAGGCGTCTTGCCGGCGATTCCTTGGGCAGTGACCACCAACGCGAACACCACCGTGACCGTACCGAGCACGCTCGGTCTGGCGGTCGGCATGGCCATAAGCGGTCCGGGTATCGCGGGAGGAACGACGATCAGCGCCTTGACGGCCACGACCATCACGCTCAGTCAGAACGCGAACGGGACGAACAACGGGGTGACGTTGAGCGCCGCGGCGAGCAGCGACCTCATCTTGGGCGCCAACAACACCTACACGGGCAATACCTACATCAGCGGCGTGCGCGTGCGCACCACCAGCGCGGCCTTGACTTCCCCCTTCGGCACGGGAGCCAACGGCAACGTCTTCATCTACGGCAACAACGGCGGCCAGCTCATGCTGCCGGACAACGCGAACCTCAGCCGGAACTGGTATGTCATCGGCAACGGCTGGGAAGAAAGCTCCGGCGGCAACTTCCACGGCGCCATCCGCCTGGGTTCCGGTACGACCCTCGCCGGCACCCTCAACCTCATGGGCGACGCGGGTATCCGGGCCATCGGCCTCGCGGACGCGGTCGTCAGCGCCAAGCTCTTCGGAGACTTCAACCTCACCGCGCGTTCCGGCGGCGGCGACGGCACGATCCGTTTCACGGCCGACAACACCGGCTGGGCCGGCTCCTACAACATCGGTTCGGGCGGCTACCGCTTCGACAGCCTGGCCAGCCTCGGTTCGCCGACGTCGATCCAGGTGGGGCAGTTCGGCACGATCATCCCGAACTTCGCCGGCGTCCAGGACGCCGTCATCGATAAGATCGGCTTCGGTTCCCAAGGCACGGTCGCGCTGCGCGTCTCGTCACAGACCGAACCGCTCGACTTCCGCTCCGCCAACGCCGCAGGCCTCAGCCTCGGCGCCAACGAGAACCTCACCTACACCGGGACGTTCTTCCCGAACGTGCAGAACGGCCAGGCCACGCTCCGCCTCGGCGGCGGCGGCGCCAATCTCACCTACGCCAACAGCATCACCGGCAACACCGCGGTCGTGGTCAGCGGCGGCGCGGCGAACAACGCTTACGGGAACGTCATCTTCAACCCGGCCACGCCGGGCGCCAACGATTATCGCGGCGGCACCATCATCGGCCAGAGCAGCAATTACGTGGGCGTCCTGGTGACGGCCCAGGCCAATCCTTTCAGCGTGTTCGGCAACGGTCCGCTCACCTTCGCCAGCACGAACTCCACGTTCCAGCTGGGCCAGGGCATCCCGAACGCCGACGCCGACCTCACCTCGGCCCCGAACCTCCCCTGGATCTTCAACAGCGGGGGCATGAGGGTGGACACGAACCGCGCCGCCGGCACCGACACCATCGTCTTCGCCAAGGGCATCGCGGGGGTCTCGGGCTCCTTCCAGAAGCGTGGCCAGGGCGTGATCCGTTTCGACGCGGTCAACACTTATCTCGGCAACACCGACGTCATCGCGCCCGGAGCCGGCATCACGAGCGGCCTCCTCCTGAACAACGCCAACCCCTTCAACTCGGGCTATGGCAACAACGGCGCGACCGCCGGAAACATCCTTTACTGGAGTCCGGACGGCGGCAACGCCGTGGTGACCCTGAACAGGGACGTCACCCTGTCGATGATCCAGGCTCCTTCGGCCAGTGGCGTCGCCCAGGCCGGCAACATCCTCAATCTCGGCGGCAATAAGCTGAAGCTCGTCGGCGGTTCCTCGCAGGAGTTCTCCGGCTTCATCTGGGGCGGGGTCGGTGCCACGGGCACGAGCGCGGCCGGACTCCTCAAATACGGGCGAGCGACGCTCACGTTGGTGAGCGGAAACTCCGGCAACTACGTCGGCGAGACCGTCGTCCGCGGCGGCACCCTCAGCCTGAACTTCAACACGCTGACCACGGCCCCGACGTCGATCCTCAATCCGTTGAGCCCGCTGGTGCTCGGCGGCGGCATCCTGAACATCACGGCCAAGACTAATTCGACCAACACCCAGGCGTTCAACAACACGACCCTGCTGGAGGGCGGTTCGCGCACCACCAGCGCCGGCACCACCCCGGTGGCGCTCACGCTCAACCTCGGCGCCGTGACCCGCTCGGTCGCCGGCTCGGGCGTCGACTTCGGCACGACGACCGGCATGGGCACGGGCGGCATCCTGCTCTCGAACACTCCCGACGCCAGCGGGCTCCTCGGCGGCTGGGCCACGGTCAACGCCGGCGCGGGTTTCGCCGGCGCGACCGGCGGCAAGGTCATCCCTCTCGCGACATATTCCGCGACCTACGACGCGGGCGCCAACGTCGACAACGGCGCTCTGACGTCCATCGGCGCCTCGCCGTTGACGATCAATTCGCTGCGCTTCAATGCCGCATCCACCCTGACCCTCGACACGTCGGCCGGGCTCACGGTGACCAGCGGCGGCATCCTGGTGACCTCGACCCTGGGAGCGAACACGCTCACCATCTCGGGCGGTACGATCACTTCCGGCAACGGCACGGACCTGATCTTCCATCAGTGGGGTAACAACGCCTCGGCCAACGTCACCGTCGACGCGCGGATCACCGGCAACATCGGTCTCACCAAGGTGGGCCCGGGCATGCTGATCCTGAACAACGCCACCAACGACTTCACCGGGCCCATCAACGTGGGCGGCCAGGACGGCATCTTCCGTGTCAACGTCACCGGCGCGTTGGGAGCCAGCACCAACGTCCTCAACCTCATCAGTACCGGCCAGCTGCAGCTGGAGGGCGGCGTCACGATCCCGAATCCCATCAACATCAGGTTCGCCACGGGCGTGAGCGGGCAGGGGGCCGTCTTCCTCTTCGCATCCTCGGGCACGACCACCCTTTCCGGGCCCATCTTCGTCGAAAATACGACCTGGGCCGGCGGTCTGTTCGCCTCCAACGGAGGCATCCTCGACATCGCGGGGCCGGTCACCGCTCCTGCCGGGCAGATCATCTCCGTGCGCACCGGCAACGTGCGTTTCTCCGGGCCCGCGGGGGCTTCGGACTACGATTATTTCTATCACCAGGAAGGAACGGTCACCCTGGGCGGCAATGACGCCCTCTCCACCCGGGCCGTCGTCGACCTCGGTTCCGTCAGTCCGGCCACGCTCAACCTGAGCGGCTTCAGCCAACGCATCGGCGCGCTCACCCGCGTGACCACGGGCGACAACCGCATCGTCACCAATACTTCCAGCACCCTGTCGACCCTGACGATCGACGTGGGGGCCAACGTCGTCGGGTATTACCTCGGAGACTACAACTTCGGCGGACAGCTCCTCGGTAACCTCGCCCTCGTCAAGGCCGGCGCGGGTCTCCAGATCCTGTCCGGCGCCAACTTCCATACGGGTGGCACGACCGTCAACGCGGGCACCCTGCGGATCGCCAACGCCACCGCGCTGGGCGGTGAAACCGGCTTCAACGGCGCGCTCACGGTCAACGGGGGCGTCCTCGACATCTTCGGTTCGGGCAGCGCCGCCATCGGCGTCCTCGCCGGCGCCGGCGGCGTCATCACGGACTCCGGTCTCCAGTCGGGCGGCTCGGTGCTTTCGACCTACGCTTCGGCGGACTCCGCCTTCGCGGGCGCGATCAACGACGGCCTCTTCCGCGGCCTCTCGCTTTACAAGGATGGTTCCGGCGTGCTCGCGCTGACGGGAGCCTCCAACTACACCGGCGTGACGAATGTCTACGCGGGCGCGATCAATCTCGGCAGCGCGACGGGCCTCGGCAGCTCCGTCGGCGAGACCGTGGTCTCGGCCGGCGCCGCCCTGCGCGTCTTCGGCGACATCGTCAGCAACGAACCCCTCTTCGTGGGCGGCAGCGGCCTCGGCGCGGGCGTCCTCCGCAACCTTTCCGGAGCCAACACCCTCGGCGGCGCCATCGTGCTCACCGGTGCGTCCCGCTTCGCCAGCGACGCCGGCACCCTCACGCTGGGTGGCACGCTTTCCTCGGCCAACCATGCCCTGACGCTGGGCGGCGCGGGCGACCTCGTCCTCGCCGGCGCGGTCTCCCTCGGTTCGGCCGGCCTCACCAAGGAAGGCCTGGGCGTCGCGACCCTTTCCGCCGCCAACACCTTCTCCGGGGCCACCGTCGTCTCGGCCGGCGCCCTGCGCCTGGCGAACTCCGCCGCCCTCGGCTCGACCGTTTCCCTGACCGTCGCGGCCGGCGCCGGTCTCCAGCTCGCGGGCGGCATCGCCTACGCGGGCGTCGACGCCACCTCGCCGCTCCTTCAGAACATCAGCGGCAGCAACGCCTGGTCCGTCGGTCTTCGTCCGACGGATGGCGGCGCGCTCACCCTGCGTTCCGACGCCGGCGTGCTCACCCTCAACGGACCGGCGGGCAGCCTCAACGCCCGCAGCGCCGACGGAATCGACCGCGCCCTCGTCCTCACCGGCGCCGGCGATGGCTCGCTGGCCACCGGCTTCGTCAACGCCGTCTCGCTCACGAAGAGCGGGGCCGGGGTGTGGACCTTCGACTCCGCCCAGACCTACGCCATCGAGACCGCCCTCAACGGCGGCACGATCAAGGCCGGCGCCAACGGCAACCTGTCCGCCAATTCCGTCGTGCGCTTCGCGGACGTCGCCGGCGCGACCCTCGACCTCAACGGCACCGTGCAGACGGTCCGGACGCTGGAAGGCGCCGGATCCACGGGCGGTGCGGTCCAGCTCGGCGCCAACGGTGAACTCACCGTCGGTTCGAACGTCGCCTTCGGCGGCACGGTGTCCGGTTCGGGGACGAGCAAGCTCATCAAGACGGGTGCCGGCGCCTTCACCATGGGCCCGACCAGCGCCCTGACCGGCGCCGTCGAAGTCAATGTCAACGGCGGCACGCTCTCCTTCGGCGGCAACGCCGCCGCCGGCGTCGCCGTCAATGTCGCCAATTCGGCCGTGCTGCGCGGCGCGGGCGCTTTCCTCGGTACGGTCACCGTCGCCAATGGCGGCACCGTCGAAGCCGGCGACGGCGTCGCGGGCAACCTCGCGATCACGAACCTCGTCCTCGGCACGGGCACGCTCCGTTTCCGCAACATTGACCTCGGCGGCTCCGCCTCGATCCTCAACGTCGGCGCGCTCACCGCCAACGGCGGCGCGAACTCCGTCACGATCACGGCCGTCAACGGCGGCGCGCTCGCCAACGGCACCTACCTGCTCGCTAACTTCATCACCCCGCTGGCGGACTTCACCGCCTTCACCGTCGGTGCGATCTCCGGTCTCGGCGGCCGTCAGACCGGCACGCTCGTCACCAGCGACCTGACCAAGCTCTCCGTTTCCATCGCGGGCGACTCCGTCCGCTGGCAGGGCGACGTCGGCGGCACCCCCGACCTCGTCTGGCATCAGCCGGGCGGCGCCCTCAATCTTCGCACCGTGCCGGGCGGCATCGGCACCGATTTCCGTGCCGATGACGCGATCGTCTTCAATGACCTCGCCTCCGCCGGCACGGTCGAGATCACCGAAGCTTCGGTGGTCCCCTCGAGCGTGACGTTCGACAACGCGACCCTGGCCTATTCCTTCACCGGCGGCTTCGGCATCACCGGCGCGACCAGCATCGTGAAGAACGGCGCGGCTCAGGTCACTTTCAGCAACGTCGGCAACAACATCACCGGCGGCGTGACCGTCAACGCGGGCACCCTCGTGTTCCAGTCGGCTCAGACCATCGCCGGAGGCTTCACGGTCAACGGCGGCGACCTCGTGCTCGGTGCGGCCAACACGCTCAGCGGCAACGTGGCCTTGAACAACGCGGGCAGCCTCACCTTGGGCGCCGCGGGCGCCCTCGGCACGGGCAACAGCCTCGCCTTCGGCTCCGGTGCGTCCGGTGAGTTCAAGCTCGCCGGCAACTCGGTCACCCTCTCGGGCCTGACCACGCATGCCACGGTCGGCACCCCCACCGTCGTCAACGGCTCCGCCGCGACGACCGCCACGCTTACGGTCGACGTCGCTTCGGGTTCGCAGACTTTCGCCGGCGTCCTCGCCGACGGCAGCGCGGGCATCCTCGCCCTTGCCAAGGCCGGCGCGGGCACCTTCGTGCTCACCGGCGCCAACACCCTCACCGGTGTCGCCGCCGTGTCCGCCGGCACGCTCCAGGTGGGGCAGGGCGGCGCGCTCGGCTCCGCGGCCATCGCCGCCGGCGCCTTGCTGGCCTTCGATCGCGCCGATAGTTTCACCTATGCCGGCAGCACTTCCGGCCTCGGCGCGGTCTCCGTCCTCGGCGGCGGCAATCTCACCCTCACGGGCAACCTCGGCCATGACGGCGGCACGCTCGTCGGCGCCGGTCAGACCCTGACCTTGGGCACGGGCAGTTCCATCTCCGGCGCCGGCGTCGTCAACGTCGACGGTTCCCTCAAGGTCAACACCACCGCCTCGGCCGCCATCGGCTCCGTCATCGGCGGCGTCGGCAGCCTCTCGGTCGACGCGGGCACCCTCGTGCTCACGGGCGCGAACACCTATCAGGGGACGACCACGGTCGCTTCCGGCGCCACGCTGCAGATCGGGGCGGGCTCGGTCTCCGGCGCCCTGCCTCCCTCGGCCGTCGTCGCGAACAGCGGCTCGCTCGTCGTGGCCCGTTCGGGTTCGCTCACCTTCGCCAACGCCGTCAACGGCACCGGCGACTTCGTGAGCCGCATGGCGGACGGCGGCGTGCTGACGCTCGCCGGCGTCAACGGCTATTCGGGCGCCACCAAGGTCGAGAACGGCACCCTCGTCATCGGTTCGACGGCCGCCTGGGCCGGCTCCTCCGCCGTCGTCCTCGGCAGCGTCGGCAAGAGCGCCACGCTCGAGCTCAACGGCTTCAGCAAGTCCTTCGCCAGCCTGACGACCCTCGGCGTCGCCGGCGACCAGACCGTCCGCAACAGCGGCGTCGGCACCGCCACGCTGACCTTCACCGCTCCCGGCGTCGTCTCCTTCGGCGGCGCCTTCGTCGAGAGCGCCGCGAACACCCGCATCGCGATCGGCTACGCCGGCGGCGGCGTGCTCTCCTTCGGCAGCACCAACGCCTACACGGGAGGAACGATCGTCTCCGCCGGCACGGCCCGCCTCGGCGCGAACAACGCTTTCTCGACGGGCGTCATCACCCTCGGCGGCGCCGGCACCGATGGCTTCCTCGACCTGGCCGGCTTCAATCAGGAAGTCTCCGGACTGGTCCTCGGCGCCGGGGCCACCGCCTCTGCGCAGCGCATCGGCAACAGCAGCACGACCGCCGATTCCGTCTTCACCTACCGCGGCGGCAACACCTCCCTGGGCATGGTCTTCCAGGATGTCCTCGGCGCGGGGACCCGGAAGACGTCCGTCAACTTCGACACCACCGGCCGCGTCATCCTGCTCGGCGACAATACCTACACCGGGACCACCACGATCGCCTCCACCGCCATCGTGCAGGTCGGGGATTCGGGCACGGTGGGTTCGATCGGCCGCGGACCGATCGACAATGCGGGCACCCTCCTCTTCCTGCGGACCGACGCCTATGCGCTGTCGGCGGGCAACATCGTCACCGGCAACGGTGCGGTCATCCTCGGCCAGACGGGCGAAGTTTCCGTCACCGGTTCCGGTCAGTTCGACACCAACGGCGCCCTGATCCTCGGCCAGGCGAACGGGTCGACCGTGGGCACCTCCCTCAATCTCACGAACGGTGACGCCGACTTCGGCAGCCTCATCGTGCGCACCCGCGGCACGACGACCAACAACACCATCACCGTCGGCGCCGGCCGGACCTTGCGCATCAACGGCAACGTCACCGTGGGCTACAATTCAGGCGCCACGACCGAAACCCGTCTCAGCATGACGGGCGGGGGCGCCTTCATGGTCGGCAGCGTGGGTAATTCGGCGAACATCACCATGCAGCTCGGGGCCAACACGACCGACTCCGTCACGAACCGCGCGGTGTTCGACATGTCGGGACTGGCTTCCTTCTACGCCGGACTGGCCGGCGGCACCTTCCGTGTCGGTGACGCCACCAACGGTAGCGGCAGCTTCGCCGGCGGCTCCGGGTCGATCGTGACCCTGGCCCCCACGAGCACGATCGTCGCGGCGACCTTGGCCATGGATTCGCCGACCGGCGTGCCGCAGCATGCCCTTCGCCTCGGCACCGCGGTCAACACCTTCAACGTCAATACCATCCAGCTCGGCGGCGACCGCGCCGGCGCCACCCTGCAGTTCCTCGACGCCGTCCAAGGCAGCCTGACCGTCCGCAACCGCGCCGGCACCGGCCGCGCGGCGATCAACGTCGGCTGGATGAACAACAACACCGGCTACACTCCTACCGTGACCGCTGACCTCACCGGTCACTCGGTCGACATCCTGGCGAGCACCCTCAACGTCGGCGGCCGCATCAATGTCGGCGGGGGCAACAATACGGCCACCTTCAGCATGAGCGCCGGCTTGCTCGACGTGACTTCCGTCGTCGTCGGCGACCGTCGGAACACCGGCGCGGATTCCGGAAGTTACCCGATCCTGGGAACGACCACGGGTACGCTGAACCTCTCCGGCGGCACCGTGAACATCGGCGCCACCGGCCTTGCCGTGGCGATGAGCACGTCCACCAACGCGAGCAACACGGTGAACGGCACCGTCAACGTCTCGGGCGGCAACGTCACCATCAACGGACCGGTCACGCTCGGCAATTCCACCAACGCCAACGGCGTCGCCAACGCGCTGCTTGCCATCACCGGCGGCAGCGTGAACGTCCGTAATTCCATCACCCGCGGCAACGGCGCCGGTTTCGCGTCGGTCACCGGCACCATCCGCCTGGCGGGTACCGCCTCGCTGGACCTGAACGGCTTCACCATCGGGACCTCGGGTCGTCCGATCGTGATGCAGCTGGAAGCGGGCACCCTCAGCAACGTCACGGAAATCAACGGCGGCAGCCTCGGCTCCTCCGTCACGACGAAGTCCACGGCCGGCACCTTGGTGCTCGAAGGGAACAACGGTTTTTCGGGCACGTTGTCCATCGCGGCCGGCACGTTGCAGGTCGGGTCCGGTTCGACGACCGGCACCCTGGGTTCCGGGCCGGTCGTGAACAACGCCGCGCTCGTGTTCAACCGCGCGGGTACTTACGCGGCGGCCAACGCGATCTCGGGGACGGGCACGGTCGCCCTCAGCGGCTCCGGCACGATCGTCCTTTCCGGGGCCAACACCTATGCGGGTCTCACGACGGTCTCGTCCGGCATGCTGGCCATCGGTTCCGCGGGCGCTCTCGGCGCCACCGCGGCCGGCACGACCATCGCTGACGGCGCCGCGCTCGAGCTGCGCGGCGGCATCTCCGTCGGCGCCGAAGCCCTCGCCGTCACCGGCACGGGTCTTTCCGCCAACGGCGCGTTGCGCAACCTCAGCGGCGCGAATTCCTTCGGCGGCACCGTGACCCTGGGGGGCGCCACGCTCATCCAGTCCGACGCAGGTTCGCTCACCCTCGGAGGCGCCACCGCGCTCGCGGCCGACACCCACGCCGTCACCTTCGCCGGCGCGGGCAACCTCGTCGTCAGCGGCGCGATCACCGGCACCGCCGCCAGCCTCGTCAAGAACGGCAACGGCACGCTCCTCCTCTCGGGCGCCAACACCTTCGACGGCGCCATCGCCGTCAACGCGGGCATCCTCGGCGTCGGCCACGCCGACGCCCTCGGCACGACCGTCGGCGACACCACCGTCACGAACGGGGCGTCCCTTCAGTTCCAAGGCGGCGTCACCGCCGCGGCCGAAGCCGTCACCCTCGCTGGCACGGGCTTCGGCGGCACGGGCGCGCTCCGCAATCTCAGCGGCGCCAACACCTTCGCCGGCACGGTCACCCTTTCGGCCGACAGCCTGGTCCAGGCCGACGCGGGCACCCTCACGCTCTCCGGCCCGACCGCGATCGCCGCGGGTTCCCGCGCGCTCACCTTCGGCGGCGCCGGCAACATCGTCGTCTCGGGCGCCATCACCGGTGCGGCCGCCGGGGTCACCAAGGTCGGCACGGGCACGCTGACGCTCGCGGCCGTCAATTCCTTCGGCAGCACCTCCGTCAACGCGGGCACCCTCGCCCTCGGGATCGCCGACGCCTTGTCCGCCGCCTCGTCCCTCACGGTGGACGGAGGCACGTTCAACGTCGCCGGCTTCAACGAGACCGTCGACCTTGTCAGCCTCCGTTCCGGCGCCATCACCGGCACCACGGGCGTGCTGGTCTCGACCCAGGACTTCGATCTCCGCGAGGGCGCCGTCTCGGCCGTCCTCGGCGGTGCCGCCAACGCGGTGAAGACCACCGCCGGCTTGGTCACGCTCTCGGGTGTCAACAGCTTCACCGGGCAGCTCCGGGTCAACGCGGGCACCCTCGGGTTCACGCAGGGCGCCAACCTGGGCGCCGGTTCGGTCGTCCTCGACGGCGGCACGCTGGCTTACGCCGGTGCCGGCACGCTCGTGACCCCGGTGGCGATCACCGCGACCCAGGCCGTCGCCATCGGCGCCTCCGGCGCGACGCTCGAAGTCGCCAACCGCTTCGCGACCCTCAACCTCACGGGCACGACCGGTTCCACGGTCCAGGCCAACCTCCTCAAGACGGGCCTCGGCCGCGTCAACGTCGCGGGCTCCGTCAACCTCAACGGCGGCGTCGCCACCGTCTCGCAGGGCGCCCTCGGCGCCGGCTTCACGGTGGGCGGCGTCAGCGCCGTGAACGTCGCGGACGGCGCGACCCTCAACCTCTTCGACGGCGCGGCCGTCGCCCTTGGCTCGACCGTCCTCGGTCTCGCCAACGGTTCCAGCCTCGGCTTCGACCTCGGCGCTCCCGGCGCCAACGATTCGATCATCGTCGGCGGAGGCTCGACGCTCGGTGGCACCATCACGCTCAACCTGAACAGCCTCGGCGGCCTCGCCGCGGGCAACTACACGCTCCTGACCGCCGGCGGCGGGCTCGATCTCACCACGTGGATCCTCGGCACCGCTCCGGATGGCCTGAACTACAAGTTCGACGCGGTCGCCTCCGGCGGACAGTCGCTGGTGCTGACGGCCAGCCCGATCATCAACCGTTACTTCAACGGCCTGACGGGAGCCTCCTGGAACAACGCCGCCACCTGGTCGGAGGACCTCGCCGGCGCCACGCCCTTGACCGCCGTCCCGGGTTCGACCGAGACGCTCATCTTCAGCTCCTCGGCGGCCAACGCGACGACCTACGTCACCAACGTCGATGCGGCGCTCAGCGTCGACAGCCTGGTCTTCTCGACCCGGCCCGCAGGGTTCACGTCGTTCGGCGTCACGCCGGGCACGGGAGGCTCGCTGACCATCTGGCCCGGAAGTTCGAACAACGGCATCGCCGTCCAGGATGGCGCCGGTGCGATCACCATTTCGGCGCCCATCACGACCCGCGGCGTCCAGTCATGGACCGTCGCCGGAACCGGCGCGAACGGTTCCTCCCTCACTCTTTCCGGCGGCGTCACCTTCACCGGCCCCGTCACCAAGTCGGGCGCCGGGGTGCTGACCCTCTCCGGACCCGGTACCGGCACGGGCGGCCTCACCATCGCCCTCGGCACCGTCAACATCGGCGATCCCTCCGCCTTCGGCACGGGACCCCTCGTCTTCGGCTCGGGCATCACGCTGGATAACACCTCCGGCGCGGCCTTGGCGAACTTGGGAGCGAACGCCCAGACCTGGAATTCCGGTTTCACCTTCGCCGGCACGCAGGCCTATGACCTCGGCGCGGGCGCCGTCAACCTGCGCGAAAACGTCACCGTCACCGTGGCGGGCAGCTCGCTCACCGTCGGGGGCATCATCTCCGACGGCTCCGCGGGTTATGCGCTCGTCAAGGACGGCGCGGGCGCGCTCGTCCTCAATGGCGTCAACGCCTTCGGCGGAGCAGGGCAGACCGTGCTCATCCAGGCCGGACGACTCACCGTCAACGCGGACGCCGCCCTCGGCGCCGCGGGCAACAGCCTGACCATCGCCGCCGACGGCGGCACCGCGGCCACCGGTTTCGGCGTCACGGGTTCCTTCACCCTGAATCGTCAGGTCAACCTCAACGCCGCGACCAGTTCGATCGACGTGCTGTTCGGCAGCACTCTCGCCCTGGCGAACCCGGTGTTCTCGGCCGCCGGCAACGTCCTCGCCAAGAACGGCTCCGGCACCCTCGTGTTGTCCGCCCCCGTCGTCGGTTGGACCGGCGGGCTCAACGTCAACGCCGGCGTGGTCCGCCTCACCGACGCGCTCGCGGCGGGTACGGGCCCCATCTCCGTCTCTCCCGGGTCGGTCGCGCGTGGCACGGCCCTCCAGCTCGTCGGCGGCCTCACCCTGAACAACGCGATCACGCTGCAAGGCGGCGCCGGCCAGCCGCAGGGCGGGGTCAATTTCGGCGGCCAGCTCCAAGGCGTCACCGGGACCAACGTGCTCAATGGCCGGCTCAACCTGCCCGCCAGCGCCGTCATCGGCGCGGACGCCGGCTCGGTGCTCCGCATCCTCGGCGGCATCCAGAACTCCGGGACCAACAACGACCTGCGCCTGGTCGCTAACGGCGAGATCGTCCTGGCGGACACCGAGCTCAGCACGGCCGGCTCCACCCTCTTCAATACCGTGGAGAAATTCGGCGCCGGCACGTTCCGCGTCATCTCTTCGAACTCGACGGAGGTCATCAACCAGGCCACCGACGGTCTCGTCATCCGTCAGGGTACGGTCGTGGTGCAGGACAACGGCACCTGGCGCTCCCGCGTCTTCCTCGACGTCGGTTCGACCTTGCGCCTCGACAACACCAACGTGAACGCCGCCAACGGGCGCATGAGCACGACGGGCACCTTCAAGAACATCAGCTTCCGCGGCGGTCGCCTCGAATTCATCGGCAGCACCAACGGCGGCAATTCCAACGAAGGCTTCCAGGACACGACCTTCCTCAAGGGCTTCAGCGTCATCAGCCTCCGGAGCCAGTCCCTCGGCCAGACCGTGCTCACCTTCCGTGGGGCCGCCTGGGGTAACAACGCCCCGGCCCAGACGACGGCCGCCCCGGGCGTCTCGATGCTTTTCCGCGGCGTCGGCCTGGCCCCGCTCGCCGGCCGGGCTTCCGTCCAGTTCACCAATGCGCCCACGGTCTCCGGCGAGACCGGCGGCAGCGGCACTACGAACGTCGGCATCCTGCCTTGGGCCATCGTCGATATCAACGAAGCGGGCGCCTTCAATCCGAGCATCTCCTTCGCCACCCGTAACGCGACCTCCTCGTTCATCCGCCGACTCGACCCGAACGAGTATGAGACCAATCCCACGGTCTTCGGTGGCGTCACCCAGAACGTCCCGGGCAATTCCAACCTGCTGCTGACCTCCAATCCGTCCCGGGGCGTCGCCCTCAACACCCAGCGTAACTCGCTTACCATGGAAGGGAACGCCGGCCTGGCCTTGGCCGATGGCGTGCAGTTCAGCCTGCGCTCCGGCGGCATCCTCGTCCGCCCGGGAAGCACCTCCGTGATCACCGGTGGCGTCATCAACCAGGTCGCCGCCACCACGTCCGCCCTGAACGTCTGGACGCTCGGCGACCTGACGATCTCTTCCGCGCTCGCGGGCGGCAACGGCGTCGGCAGCGGCAGCCCTTCGCTCATCAAGGCAGGGGAGGGCACGCTCACCCTCGATCCGCCCCGCCCGGCGGTCATCGGCCTGGAAGCCATCGGCACCAACACGATGAGCGGCCTGTTCATGCTCAACCAGGGCACCGTCAAGCTCGGCAGCACCAACGCGATCCAGCCCAACAACTTCTTCTCGGCGATCGGCGGCACCCTCGACCTCAACGGCAAGTCGCAGCTGTTCTTCGGCACCTTCACGGAGTCCACGATCACCGACCAAGGCACGACGATCACCAGCACCAACGGCGCCGGCCACCTGGTCATCAACGCCGACGCTCCCGGCAACCCGGTCGTGCCGCGGCAGTTCGCCGGCCGTCTGACCGGTGACGTCAGCCTGACCCGCTCCGGCCTCGGCACCACCAACTTCTGGGGGATCAGCACCCATATCGGCGCGACCACGCTCAACGGCGGCACCGTCGTCATGTACGGCGACGCCGCGTTCACCGCGACCTCCGCCCTGAACATCAACTCCTCCCTGCTGTATCTCGACAACCAGAACAGCCTGAAGGACAACGCCGACCGCATCGCGGACAGCGCGGCCGTCAACCTGCGCGGCGGCTTCCTCGAACTCCGCGGCCGCGATCGTTCGGCCACGAGCGAGGCCCTCGGCACCGTCAGCCTCCTCTCCGGCGGTTCCCAGTTCGTCACCGTCGTGAGCGGCCAGCCCGGCGATACCGTGACCTTGGCCATCGCCAACCTCAATCGTTCCACGGGCAGCGTGGTCAACTTCACGACTGGCGCGACCAACCGCGTCACCCTCGGCGCCATCAACGGCGTCGCCACGTCCGTTCCGGCGACGCTGACCAACGGCATCCTCGGCGGTTGGGCCGTCTTCGGCACGATGGCGACCGGCACGCATCACTTCGCCTCCTACTCGCCGACGCTCGGCGTGGGTGCGATCGGCACCGCCGGCTTCCAGGCCTATTCCAACGCCACGACCGACGCCGGTACGCTGTCAGCCGCGACGGCGACTTCGAACATCAGCCTGGATTCGGCCACCAGCTACACGCTCCCGGTCACGGCTGACCTCACGATCAACTCCCTGCGTTTCGCCAACGCGGCGAGCCAGACCGTCGACCTCGCGGCCGGCAAGACCCTCACGCTCGGCACGGGCGGCCTGCTCTTCTGGAGCAATGCCCAGCAGTTCATCGGCACGGTGGCGGGCCAGGGATCGCTGACGTCCGGCGGCGCCGAACTCTTCGCCTACGCGCAGGGCGCGGGTTGGCACGTGATCCGTCCGAACATCGTCGACCCCTCCCCGTCCGTGGCCATGGCCCTCGTCAAGAGCGGCAGCGGCACCGTCTGGATGGAAGGCGCCAACGCCTACACGGGCGGCACGTTCGTGACCAATGGCGCCCTCGTCGTCAGCGGTACCGGCGGCGTCATCCCGCTCGCGGCCGACGCGACGAAGGGACTCGTCGTCAGCGGTTCCTGGCAGAACCCCGGCCAGTTCCAGGCCTATCAGGCCGGCTCGATCGCCTTGGGCAACGAGGTGACGATCAACGCCAACGGCTCGGTCCTCCTCTTCGGCGACAACACGCTTCAGAAGCTCACCTTCAACAACACCGGTTCCAACGGCACCGGCTTCCTCCGCACCTTCGCGGTCAATTCGGCCACGGGCGCGGGTAGCCGCGGCGTGCTGACCATCGGCGCCGGCGGGGTCTTCGCCACCTCGTCCAACGTCACGTCCCTGTCCGTCATCGAAGGACGCGTCGACTTCGGCGCCAACCCGAACGTCATCGACGTCGCCCCGGTCTCCGGCGGCGGCTTCGCCGACGTCGACCCGCTCCGCGCCTCGCTGGCCCTCCAGGCCGTCGTCGGCTCGGCCGGCGGCATCACCAAGACCGGCGCCGGCGTGCTCCAGTTCAACGCCCAGAGCTTCTTCGCCAGCGACTTCACCGTCGCGGCCGGCGGCATCAAGACCGGTGTCGTCAACGCCGGCTCGCGCCTCTCCACGCTCGTCCTGGACGCCGGCACGCGCTTCGACCTCAACAATCTCGGCACCACCTGGGGCGGCCTCGCCGGTTCCGGCGACGTGTTCAGCGCGCTCGGCACGCCGACGCTCAACGTCGGCTTCAATAACGCCAGCACGACCTTCGCGGGTCGCTTCATGCGCTTCAACGACGCGTCCTTCCCGCTGATCAACAAGATCGGGACGGGCACCTTGACCCTTGTCGGCGCCCAGCCTGCGTCCGGTTCCTTCGGCGCCATCTCGGTCAGCGGCGGCACGCTGGCTTACTCCGGGTCCGGTCGGGCCTTCGTCTCCAGCGCGGTGGCCAATTCGACCTTCAACGTGAACTCCGGCGGGGCCCTTTCGCTGGTGAATTCCGCCGGCAACCTCAACGACCGTCTCGGCGCCGCGCTCGGCGGAACGGTCAATCTCCAAGGCGGACGACTCCTCCTGGGCGGTTCCGCCGCCGGCGCCACCTCGGAAGGCGTCGCTCAGCTGAACATCCTCAATGGCGGCGGCCGCATCGAGCTTTCGCCGGACAGCGCCCACGGGCTCGCCTTGAGCGTGACCTCGCTGGCGCCCGCCAACGCCTCCCTCGCCAACGCCATCACGACGAACAATTCCGCCGTGGTGACCATGGCGAGCACCGCCGGACTCATCCCGGGCATGATCGTCGTGGGCCCCGGCATCCCCCTCAACGCCACCATCGCGACCGTCCGTGACGCCACGACGATCACGCTGAGCGCCAACGCCACGGCGACTTCCGCCGAACCGGTCACGTTGAACGCCCTCCTGGCGACCGGCTCGTCGGTGTTCGGCGGACTCAGCTCCACGGCTGGCAGCGGCCTGGGCACCCTGACCATCACGAACGCCAACCTGACGGCCGGACAAGGCAACGGTGCCAACGGCACGGCGACCAAGTCCGTCCGCGGCGACATCCTGGCCGACGCTTCGGCGCTCGGCCTCGGGTCGGGCTTCCTCACGCGCGACACCGTCACGGGCTTCTGGCGCGCCCTGGACGGCGCGACCGAGACGACCTCGCTCACGAACACCATGGGCGGCACTTTCAACGCCGCCACGAGCGGCGCCACCACGCTCAACGCGCCGACCACCGTGAACACGCTCACGACGAGCGGCACCGCGTCCGTCGCTTCCTCCCTCAGCCCTGACGTCTTCGGCAAGTACGGCCCGTCGGGCGACCTGCTTTCCCTGACCCTCGCCAACGCCGCGGGCATGCTGGTGAAGGACGGGACGACGACCATCAACCTCGGCACCTTGGCCGGACCCGCCGCCGGGGCGGCCTACTTCCACGTCCTCGCGGGCGCCACCCTGGACGTCAACGCGTCGCTCATCCCGGCCGCCGCCGGCGGCTTCGTCCTGGACAACGGTGGCACCATGATCCTCGGTTCCCAGACGGGCTTCTTCACGGGCACCGTGGCGATCAACCACGGCACCTTGCGCCTCGCTTCGGGCCTGGACAACACCTTGGCCGTCTCGGCTTCGGTCGGCCCGATGGGCCTGCCTTTCCTCGCCCTGAACGGGCCTGCCTCCACGCTCGACATCGGCGCCAAGAACCAGACCGTCCGCGGACTGAGCAGCGCCAATCCGCTTCCGGGCATGGGTGGCACGGTCACCGGTTCGGCGGGTGCGGTCTTCACGACCACCGACAACAGCACCTTCGGCGGGAAGCTTTCGGGCGGGCTCAGTTTCGTCCGCTCGGGCAACAGCATCACGACCCTGACTTCGGCCAGCGATTACACCGGCACGACCGTGGTCCGTGGCGGCACCCTCGAGCTCCGTGACGCCGGCGCCCTCGCCAGCTCCGCCGGCCTCCGTCTGGCGCAGGGCATCCTGTCGCTGAACAACTTCGGCCTCAACGCGGTGGCGAACCCGCAGCGCATCGCCGCGAACAACCTCATCACCATGGCGGGCGGCACCTTCGCGCTCATCGGCGGAGGTTCCGCGGACAACACCCTCGCGGTCGACCAGGTCACCCTCGAGCGCGGCAGCAATCAGATCAACACCAACCCCTATCTCAACATGGGGGCCACCAACCGCATCGACATCGGCAACCTGGTCGTCGCCTCCGCGGGCGTCCGTCCGACGATGAACTTCAACGGGTGGACCACGCTGAACAACCTGCCGGGAAGCACCGGCTCCAACACCCTCGGCAGCGCGGGCCTCACCGCCTCCTCCATCCTCAAGATGGCGCAGATCAACGGCTCGGCCTTCACCGCCTCGTCGATGACGAACAACCTCATCGGCGGCTGGGCGGTCGCGGACGGCTCCACCTTCGCCACCTACCATGATACCTACGGCGTGATGCAGATGGGCGTGACCTGGAACGGCATCGTCGCCCCGGGCTTCACCGGCACGGACATCTCCCAGCCGACCGTCGCCACCGGCAATTACAACGACGGCGGAAACCGTACCATCACCGGGAACAAGCTCGCCAACTCGCTCCGCTTCGCGCCGGGCGCGGCGCAGACCATCACCTTCAACGGCGCCAACCTGGTGCTGGGAGTGGGCATCGTCACGAACGCCAACCAAGCCATCACCCTGCAGGCGGCCAACGCCACCAGCTCGATCAGCTCGGCCGGCACGGACCTCTACGTGTACACCAACCAGAACACGATGACGTTCAACGTCCGCCTCACCGGCGGCATGAACCTCGTCAAGTTCGGCGGCGCCACCCTCGCCCTGGGCACTCCGACCGCCCCGGTCTCCAACGACTTCACCGGAACGACCTACGTCAACGCCGGCACGCTCAACCTGAGCGCGGCGGCCGGCTTCCAGGTGATCCCCGGCAACCTCGTCATCTCCGGTTACGCCAGCGACCAGAACTCGACCGTCGCCATGACGGGCGGGGTGGAAGGCCAGATCAATTCCGCCGCCAACGTCAGCCTGATCGGCGGCGCCAACCTGACCCTCGCCGGCATGAACACCTTGTCGTCGTTGTCCTTCGTCAATGAAGGCGCGATGGCTAATCCGACCGTGGCGACCTCGACCCGCCTCGTGCTGAGCAGCGCTAATCCGATCACCGCGATCAACCAATCTCCCGTCACCCTGCCCACCATCAGCGGCGCGGCCCTGGAGTTCAGCGCCAGCAATCCGACGATCACGGTCAACGCCGGCCTCGCCGAGACGGGCCTGAACATCAGCGCCTTCATCTTCCAGAACGCGGGCATGACCTCCCTGACGAAGGCGGGCAGCGGGGTCCTGGCCCTCAGCGCCGCGAACACCTTCGTGTCCGACTTCACCCTCGCCGGCGGTACGCTCATGCTCGGCGCCAGCTCGACCGCCACGGCGCTGTCGGTCACGAACGGTCCCGTCGGTCGCGGCACCCTGCTCGTCGGCGGCGGCACCGCCCTCCTCAGCGACGGCACCGTGCGGACCCTGCATAATCCGATCACCGTCAACGGCGACTTCGCCCTCGGCGGACGCGGCGCCGGCTCCGGCGTGATCCTTGCCGGCAAGGTCAGCCTCGGCTCGGCCATGCGCACGATCGCGGTCACGAACTACGGGGTCACGGCGACCCTCAACGGCGGCCTGGCCACCGACGTCCTCAGTCCTGACCGCAGCAATCCGAACGTCGCCTTGACCAAGACCGGGAACGGCGTGCTCGTCCTCGGCACTCCCTCGACTTCCGCCGACCTCAAGGGTTCCAGCGTCAAGGTCTCCGGCGGCATCATCCGCTGGAGCGGCAACAACAGCCTCCCGGAGGACAGCTTCCTGATCGCCGACGTGGCGTCCGGCTTCGACCTCGCGGGCTTCAACCAGACCACGCACCGGATCACCGGCACGGGCTTCTTCACGAACTCTTCCCGGACGGCCGAAAGCACGCTCACGGTCGGCGGCGACAACAGCGACTTCACCTTCTCCGGCGCCCTCACGGACAATGTCGCCGGCGGCGGCTCCCCGCTCGCCTTGACCAAGGTCGGCACCGGCGCCCTCAGCTTCGGCGCGGTCAACAACTACTTCGGCCTGACCGACATCGCGGGCGGTCGTCTGGACATCACCAATATCGGCTCCTTCGGCCTGGGACCGGTCAATATCCGCGCCGGCGCCGAACTGCGCATGAACCGTGGCTCGGGTACGCTGAACTTCCCGAACGAGCTCTCCGGCGCGGGTGACGTGCGTTCGCTCGGCTCCGGCAAGACGATCCTCACCGCCGGAAACTCCAGCTTCAACGGCCGTTTCCTCGTGGACAACGGCATCCTCCAGGTCGGCGACGGCACGGTCCAAGGTGACATCGGGGATCTCGGCTCGGCTCAGCAGGTGATCGTCACCCTGCCCGGTGAGCTGCGCTTCAATTACACGTTCGACTACTCCCTGATGCGTCCGATCCGCGGCAACGGTTCCGTCGTCCAGGAAAGCCCGATGGTGCTCTCGATGGGCGGCAGCTACGGCGCCACTCCCTTCGAGGGACGGGTGGTGGTCAATAACGGCACTCTCGAGGTCAACGCCCAAGGCATCCTGGCGGCTTCCGGCGGAATCACCGTCAACCGGGGAGTCTACACCTACCTGGACAATGGCGTGCCGACCACCGCGGCCGGATCCTTCTTCAAGGTGACCGGTGGCGACACGGTCGGGACGCCTTTCTACGGCGTGCCGCTGACCCTGAACGGCGGAACGGCCGATGTGCAGACCAATACGGCCTACCTCGGCGCCGTCACCCTGAACGGCGGCAACCTCACGAGCGATACCGTCGCCCAGCTCGATCCCTCCTACACGGCGTCGCCTTCCTGGGTGCTGCTCGGCAACGTCACGGCGACCAACGACTCCACGGTCTCGGCGGAGTTCATCGACTTCGGTTTCGCCAGCGCCTCCCGCGACTTCTCGGTCGCCGACGGCAAGACGCTGACCTTCAGCGGTTCGTTCGGCGACCGCGGCGCGGCGGTGGCCAGTTACTCGAAGTCCGGCGCGGGCACGCTCGAGCTCACCGGCTCGGCCAAGACCAACTCCGGCACGGTCACCCTCAACGGCGGCTTCCTCAGGTTCGCCGACGCCGCCCAGCTCGGCCTGTCCTCCGCGGCCGTCCACGGCAACCTGGTGTTCGCCGGCGGCTCGGTCGAGTACACCGGCACGGGCTCCTTCGGCCGTAACTTCCTCGTGAAGGACGGAGGCGCGGGCTTCCACGCCACCAGCGGCACCAATGCGCTGGTCATCAATGGGGCCGACCAGATCGACTTCGACGACGCGACTCCGGCTACCGGTCGTACGCTCACCCTCTCGGGCACGAGCACGCTGGCCAACACCTACAACGGCGACCTGCTCGACAATGCCGACGCCGCGCGCGCCTTCTCGGCGATCGTGAAGAACGGCGTGGGCCAGTGGATCGTCGACGGCGCGGGCGCCACGCTCGCTCCGGACGCGGAAGTGAACGTCAACGGCGGCGTCCTCGGCTTCTACCTGAACGCCCTGGGCACCACCGCCAGCAACGGCGACATCAACCTCGCCAACAACACGACCCTGCGCTGGGAAGCCACCAACAACCAGGACCTCGGCGCCCGCCTCAAGGTGGCCGACGGCGCCACGGCGACGATCCAGGTCGAGAACAACACGACCTTCAGCGGCGGCCTCGACTTCGCGGCAGGCGCCAACACGGGCACGGGCGCCCTGGTCAAGGCCGGCGCGGGCAACCTCGTCCTCGCGGGCACGGCCGGCACCTTCTCCGGCGGCCTCACGATCGCTCAGGGTACCGTGACGGTCAACCAGGCCGGCGCCCTCGGTTCCGGTACGACGACGATCGGCAGCGGCACGGCGCTCGTGATCAACAGCGCCGTGACGAACAACATCGTGGTCTCCTCCGCGGGCATGGCTCCCGCCGGCGGCCAGCTGGTCGCCTCGGCGGCCGTGGGCAACGTGACCGTCGGTTCCGGCGCCACCATCGGCTACGGTCCGGCGATCGGCACCTTCAGCGCGACCGGAGTGACCCTCGCGGGCGGCGCTCGCCTCGAGTTCAAGATCTGGGACATCAACACCCAGGCCGCGGGCGTCGGTTACGACCAGTACGCCTTCGGCAACCTCGACCTCAGCGGCGCGTCGGTGAACAACAAGATCACCATCAAGCTGATCTCGATGTCCACCGCCTCGACCCTCGGTGCGGCCGGTGACCTCTCCCTCTTGCAGGGTGCCGCCGGTATCCAGACGTTCGGCTTCGGTTCCTTCATCGCCGGTGGCCTTAACCTCGGCGCCAACAGCAGCGCCAATATCAGCGATCTGTTCACGTTCGACACCAGCCAGTTCACCTACACCGGCGGCACGGCCTCGGCGTCGAGCCTCTGGGCGATCGACTTCAACACCACCAGCGGCGCGATCACGCTGACCGCGGTGCCTGAGCCCTCGACCTACGGTCTCGGACTCGGCGCCCTGGCCCTCGCGGCCGCCGCGATCCGCCGCCGCCGTCAGACGAAGAAGGCCTGAGGATAAGAGGACACGAGGGCCTGAGGACACGAGGGCTCGAGGATAGGGAAGGGCGGCTTCGGCCGCCCTTTTTTGTTATTTCAAGACGCTGTCTCGAGGTAGGGTCAGCACTGCGTGCTGACCTAGCTGTCTCGGGTGGGGTTGAGCGCCCTCGCTCAACCGTTTATCGAGGTAGGGCGGGCTCTCCGAGCGCGCCGGGCGGACGGCTCGGAGAGCCGTCCCTACCTAGGGCAGGTGTCGGCGGTTGGCCACGCAGGCGAGCCAAGGAAAACCGGAGACCGGAGGATTGGCTGCGGACATTTCTTTCAGGTCTCGGGTCTCGGCCGTCGGGTATCTGGTCCGGGTGATCAGGTTCAGGTGCAGGTTCGGGAAATCCGTCATCGGCCGTTTCCCTGGTTTCTCCTTTTCCCTGCGTTTCCTCCGAGTAAGGTCTTTCCCATGACCCCGCCTCTCCACCCCATCCCCGGGTCGGCCCGTTTCGACCGTCGCTTTTTCGTCGCCGCGGGCGCGGCTTGGCTCTCCGTGGCGGCGCTCTCGAGCCAGCACGCCCTCGGCCGCTCTTTGCTCGGCGCGAAGTTGCCGGCTTATCCGTTCACCTTGGGCGTCGCTTCGGGCGATCCGGCGCCGGACGGGTTCGTGATCTGGACGCGCCTGGCCCCGTATCCGCAGCAGCCGGACGGTGGCATGCCGGCGGAGCCCGTCGAGGTCTCCTGGGAGGTCGCCGCGGACGAGAAATTCGCTCAGGTCGTCCGCAAGGGCGTCCATGTCGCCACCCCGGAGTGGGGCCATTCGGTGCACGTCGAAGTCGAAGGCCTCGAGCCCGACCGCTGGTATTGGTACCGCTTCACGCTCGGCGGCGACGCGAGTCCGACCGGTCGCTCCCGCACCTTCCCGCGACGCGAGGCCGATGCGGCCCGACTCCGCTTCTCGGTGGCCTCATGCCAGCATTTCGAGCAAGGCCTCTTCACGGCCTACGAGCACATGGCCCGCGAGGAGCTCGACGCGGTGGTCTTCCTGGGCGACTACATCTACGAATACAAGGGTCAGGACAAGAAGGTACGCAAGCACCTCGGCGGCGAGATCATGACGTTGGGCGACTACCGCGTGCGTCATGCGCAGTACCGCGGCGATCCGGCCCTCGCCGAGATGCACGCCCGCGTGCCGTGGATCCTCACGTGGGACGACCATGAATTCGACAATAACTGCGCGGGCGACATCTCGGAGGAGAAGGGCGTCGACCGCGAGTCCTTCCTGCGCCGGCGCGCCGCCGCCTACCAGGCCTATTACGAGCACATGCCCCTCCGGCGCGCCGCCTTGCCCAAGGGGCCCGACATGCGGCTCTACCGCCGGATCCCGTTCGGCCGGCTCGCCGACTTCTTCGTCCTGGATACCCGCCAATACCGGACCGACCAGCCGCTGGGCGACGGACACCATCCGAACCACCCCGACCAGCTCGACCCTGCCGGGACCTTGCTTGGCAAGGAACAGCGCGCTTGGCTCTTCCGCGGGCTCCAGGGCTCGCCGTCCCGCTGGAACGTGCTGGCCCAGCAGATCATGGTCGGGCACGTCGACCGCAAGGCCGGCCCCGAGGAGGCCTTCCAGATGGACCAGTGGCCGGGTTATGAATTCGAGCGACGCAATCTGCTCCGCCATTTCCGTGACGCGCAGGTGCGTAATCCCGTCGTGCTGACCGGTGACATCCACGCCAACTGGGCCAATGAGCTGGTGCTGGACTTCGAACGGCCCGAGGCCGGCTCCGTCGGCACGGAATTCGTCGGCACCTCGATCACGTCGGGCGGCGACGGCACGCTCGCGCCCAAGACCTTGGCCGACACCTATCGCGAGAATCCTTTCGTGAAGTTCCACAGCGCCGAGCGCGGCTATCTCGTCTGCGAGGTCACGCCGAAAGCCTGGCGTACGGATTATCGGGCCGTCCCCTTCGTGACCAAGCCCGGCGCGCCTTTGCTCACCCGTGCGACCTTCACCGTCGAGGACGGCGCACCGCTCCTGCGCAAAGGTTGAAGTGGCGTCAGCCTGCGAGGTAGGGACGTGATCACCATTACGTCATCTCCTTGCAATGAAGTATCCTTGGACAGCACCTGGTGCTGTCCCTGCCATAAGACGCGGCTGACCAAGGGTGGCCAGCCCTACCCAAGGCAGGTGTTGGCGGTTGGCTGTAGGGGGGCTGCGAGCAAAGGGAGACCGGATGATTGGCTGGGGTGCCCATTTCAGGTCTCGGGTCCCAGCCATCAGGTATCAGGTGCGGGTCCTCAGGTCCGGGTGCAGGTTCAGGAAATCTGCCATCCGTCATCGACTCAGCCATCTTAGGGCAGCACGCGGTGCTGCCCCTACCCAAGGCGTGCACTCCCCGATACTCGATACTCCATACTCTCAGCGTTCAGTCCCATTTGACTCCCCGTCCGCTTTCCCCCTAAAAATCTTTCATGCGCTCACCCCTGTCGCTCGCCCTGTCCCTGTTCCTGCTCGCTGTCGCCACCTGCGCGCATGCCGCCCGCGACCTAACCTTCTACCTGGTCTCCGACGTCCACGTCGGCATGGACTACCGGAAGACGACGCCGCCATTCGGCCCGGACGCCTTCAACGCCCATGTCGCGCAGACGCTCGAAGTCCTGGGCAAAGTCCCCGGTACGGAGTGGCCGGCGAGCGGCCCTGTCGCCGAGGCGATGAAAGGGAAGGGCCCCGTCCCGCGTCCGGCCGGCATGATCGTCGCCGGCGACCTCACGGAGGTCGGCAACGCGAAGCAGTGGCAGGACTTCGACCGCCTCCTGCCGTGGCAGGGTTCGACCCCGGGCAAGTATCCGACCTACGCCTTGGCAGGGAATCATGACGGCGGCAGCGCTGGTCCCGTCCGCCAAGGACTCCGCGAACGCAACCGCGGCATGCTCGCCGCCGGTCTGGTCACGACCCTCTCCGAGGATGCGCTCCACTCCGCTTGGACCTGGCAGGGCGTGCACTTCATCAACGTCAACCTCTACCCCGGCGACGGCGCCAAGGAAGGCGCCAAGGAGACCTCGATGTGGAACCCCGAGGGCAGCCTGTCGTTCCTCAAGGCCCGCCTGGCCAAGATCGGCGCGACCGAGCCGGTCGTGATCGCGACGCACTTCGACTTCAGCGCCCGCAGCACCTGGTGGGATCAGCCCAAGCGCAAGGCTTTCTATGAGGCCATCAAGGGCCATAATATCATCGCCCTCCTGCACGGACACACGCACGACATCACCCGCCTGCGGTTCCCGGAGGACAAGGACTACGCCGACTTCGGCGGCACGGGTCCGCGCTTCGACTGCTTCTCCGCCGGCGCTTTCAAACCCGACGCCAAGGAAGGCAAGCCGTTCCCCGGCCCGCGCTATCCCTGCGAGTGCTACGTCTTCCGCATCGTGGACGACGTCCTCGTCGCCGCGCACTACACCGCCGAACCCGGCGGCTGGAACACCAGCAAGCACGCCCCGCAGCTGACGTTCGTGAAGGAGATCAAGGCGAAGTAGCGGTCGGCGGTAAGCGGTAGGCGGTTGGGAAAACCGTCGAGCTTAGGGGAGCCGGAGGGTTGGCTGGGGAAGTCATTTTCAGGTCTCGGGTCTCGGCCGTCGGGTATCTGGTCCGGGTGTTCAGGTTCGGGTGCAGGTTCAGGGCCGCGATTAATCGACTCAGCCATCTGTCCTCAGTCCTCAATTCATCCGCCGCTATGTCGTGACGCGGTCCCGACCCTACCCGCGGCAAACTAGGACAGCACGTGGTGCTGTCCCTACCTCAAGACATGCACTCCCCCTATACTCGATACTCCATACTCGATACTCTCAGTATCCGGCCCTCCGGCCCTCCAGTCCTCGCGCCCTCGTTTCCTTACTTCACCTTCGCCCTCCGCCACACCTGCTTGTCCGGGGTGACGAGGGTGACTTCGAGGTTCTCGCGTTCGGCGATGAGCTTGGCGGCTTCGAAGCCGACGGCCATGAGCGCGGTCGACCAGGCGTCGGCCTGCACGCAATCCGGATGGAAGACCGCCGCGAGCTCGAGCGTGGTCACGATCGGCTCGCCGGTCTTGGGCGAGATGATGTGGGAGACGGGCTTCCCGGCGGCCGCCTTGCGGGCGCGGTACAATCCGGAGACGCCCAGGGCGCGGTCGGTGAGCAAGATCGTCTCCATCGTCAGCCGGGGTTGGAACGGGTCTTCGAGGCCGACGCGCCAGGTGCCGGCCGCGAGGATCTCGCCGCCGACTTCGACCAGGAATTCGTCGAGGCCCTCGCGACGCAGGAGCTGCGCCGCGCGGTCGGCCGCATAGCCCTGCAGGAGGGAGCCGAGGTCGAGGTTCAAGCCTTCGTGCTGTTTGGCGAGGGTGAGGTTGGCCTTGTCCAAGGTGAGTTTCGTCCAGCCTACGCGGGCCCGGGCTTGGCTGATTTGCTCGGGCGTGGGCGTCGGGCGCTGGCCATCGGGTCCGAAGCCCCAGAGCGCCGTCAGCGGGGCGACGGTGAGGTCGAAGCCGCCGTCCGTGGCGCGGCTGAGGCGCAGGCCGAGTTCGGTGAGCTCGGCGAGTTCCGGCGTGATGCCGAAGGGCTGGGTGGATTCGAGCTGGTTGAAGTCCGTGGTCGCCGAGGAAGCGCGCCAGTGGGAGAGCGAGAACTCCACGCGGTTCAGTTCCGCTTCGAGTTCGCGTTTGAGCAACTCGGCGTCGACCTGGTCGCCACGCACCTTGACCGTCCACGTCGTGCCGAAGGCGGCGCCATGGAGTTCGGTGACCGGGCGGCGGGCGGAGGCGTCGGCCGGTTCGTCGGCTGAGACGTCACCCTGCGGGAAGAAAGCGATCGTGGCGCCGACGGCGAGCACGAGCGCCGCGAGGGTGTCGCGGCGGGCCCAGCGTTCGTCGGTGCTGCTCGTGCGCACGTATTTCAGGAGGGCGCCGGTCGGGCAGCCGTATTTGCAATAGGCCTGGGGGACGAAGACCGAGGCCACCAGACCGGCGACGGCGAGGACCAGGGGGACGGCCACGGCGGTGCCGAGGATCCAGGCGTCAAAGGGCTCGGCTTCGCCCAAGGACCAGCGGGGCCAGGCCAGGGCCGCCAAAAAGGCCCCGGCCAGGGCCATGGCGGGCAGTTTGCCCAGCCAGCCATGCCAGCGGGCGGGGACGGCCACATGGAGGCGTTGGAAGCCTCCTAGGAGCTCCTGGGCGGCCCCGTGGGGGCAGACTTGGTGGCAGTAGGTCTGCCGGCGGGCACCCCAAGGGATGAGCAACGCCACGGCCGCCAGAGCGAGCAGGGCGGGGGCGGTGGCCCAAGGCACGCCATGGCGGGCCCAGCCGGCGAAGAGGGAGAGCGAGAGGAGCTGGCCGAGCCATAGGCCGAGGCCGCCGACGAGGAGCAGCTGCCAGACCCGGCGGATCCACGGGCGGGCATGCAGCGAGGTGAAGGTCATCAGCAACGCGCCGACGAGGAAGCCTCCGAGGGCGACGGATTTCCAGAACTGCCGGGCCGCCTCGCGTTCGCGTCGGCCGCCTTGCCGGTCGTCCGCGAAGCGCGTCTGCAGTCCTTTCGCCAGCGCATAGCTCGTGAGCGTCGCGCCGGCGACCGTGTCGAGCTCGGCCTTCCGGAAATCGAACTCGGCCCACTCGCGTACGTTCCACTGCGTGAGCTTCGAGAGGTAGGTGCGGCCTTGCGGATCGGGCTCCTCGTCCTGGATGCGGCTGACGTAATCGGAAGTATCGTAGGTGGAGCGCAGCACGACCTTGCGCAGGCGGAGGGCGTCGGGCTCGATCGCGATGAGCGTTTCGCTCGGCCCGGCGTAGCCGAGCACTCCGTCGGCCGAGGGCGATGAGCGCACGACGTAGCCGAGATGCGCACGGTTGGCGCCGCGCACGAGGTTCCAGCCGAGACGCGGGACGTTGGGTTCGAAGCCCGCCGCGTCCGGGAAGCCGGCCGCTCGGATCTCCTTCAGCGTCAGCGGCAGGGGGAAGCGCAGCGAGACGTAGTTGCCCGAGAGCCGCTGTTGGATCGATTCCGCGATCGCGTAGGCCGTCAGCGTCGAGCCGGCGTAGCCGTCGAGCTTCGGTGCGGGCTGCGCCGCGGGCCGCCATGACTTGAAGGAGTCGTCGAACGCGGTCGAGCGTCGCAACTGTTCGACGTGTTCCGGCGTGTCCTGGCTTGAGAGGATGCGGGTGCCGACGATCTGGTCGCGCAGGTCGAGCGCCACGAGCACGTTGCTCGGGCCGGCGTAGCCGAGGATCGCGTCGGCGTCCGGCGAGGTGGTCAGCAGCCGCCCGAGACGGTTGCCGGACTGGTCCTCGACGAGGAGCGTCTGGCTCGGCCCGGACTTGAGCCGACGCGCCTCCGGGAAGAAGGCCTTGGCGTCGGCCAGGCCTAGGCGCGACAAGGCCGACTCCGTGACCGGGGTCGTGCGTTGCAGCAGCAGGGCGGCGAGCAGCAACGCCCCGAGACGCCAGCCTCTGACCAGCCAGGCGCTGACGCGGGGCGGAACCATCGCTTACTCCGCGAGGACGAGCTGGAAGGCGTCGGCGTGGACGTTGCCCTTGGCGCCTTCGGTCGAGAGGACGAGGGTGTGGGTACCGGCCGCGAAGGTGAATTTGCCGAGGACAGCGGGCTTCTCGATCACGCCGACCTTGTGGTTGAGGCGGAGCGCGACGGGCTTCTCGCCGGCGCGGTTGATCGTCAGGAGGGCATTACCCGAGCGGTTCTCGTGGCCTTCCCAGTAGCCGCGCAGCTCGTACTTGCCGGCGTCCTTCACGTCGAACGTGTAGGTCGCGCGGTGGCCGGCGCCGGCGGCGTAGTGATAGCCGGTGGCGAGGTGGGGGATGCCATGGCCTTGGGTCCACTTGCCTTCGAACTTCGCCTGCGCGTCGTCGACGACGATGCCGCCGAGCTTGGCGAGTTCCTTGAGGTCGTCGGGGGAGAGCTTGTTGGGCGTGCCCTTGGTCAGGTCGAGGTTCATCCGGGCCGTCGGCAGTTCCTTGTAGTCGGCGATCGACGTATCGAGGAAGAGCTCGGAGCGCAGGTCGCTGCGGCGCATGCGGCCGGGCTGTTCCATGAGCTTGATGAGGTCGGGGAGATGCTTCGCGTAGACGCCGCGCGGGTCGGTGTTCTCGCGGACGGCGAGGTAGGCGGCCTTGCCGACGACTTCGCCCATCATGCCGATGGTGCGCATGACGCGGATCGTGCCGAGGGCCTCGTGCGTGACGGAGATGTGGCGGCCGGCGAAGAAGAGGTTGTCGATGTTCTTGGAGTAGAACAGCCGGTAGGGCAGGGGGTAGCCGTTGCGACGGTCGACGGCGGCGATGTGCTTGCCGCTGGCGTCGACGTAGCCGAAGGCCGCCCGGGAGATGAACGGATTCTCCGGGAACTTCTTGGCGTATTCTTCGCGGGCGTAATGGAGGTCGATGTCCCAGGTCGTGGGCACGCAGCCGTCCGGGAAGTCGGTGCGCTGGACGATGTTATCCTTGTTCAGGATGATGTCGCCGTCGAAGAGGCGCGATTCGCGCGGGCCGCCGACATGCGAGGCCCACTTGAGCTCGGCGAGGGCGTACTTCTCCTTCTGGGCGCCGTTCTTGAGGGCGGAGAAGGCGCCGTACATGGCGCGGAAATTCCAGTCGCGGATGTACTCGAGGTCCTTGATCGGGTCCTGGTCGAAGCCGGATTCCCAGAACCACTCGGCCTTCATGAAGGGTTTGTCGTCGATCTTGGACTTCGACTTCTGGAGCAGCGGGAAGTCACCCATCTCGAGGGGCAGGGCCCAAGGGGTGGCGGGCCAGGTCGAGGCCTGCGCTTCGTCCTGGTAGAACCACATGTTCGACATGCCCATGCGTTTGTTGGGCTCGGTGCGATAGGTCGCGCCGGCGTAGGCGCCCACCCAGCCGTGGCCGGTGGTGTCGGCCACGAACTTGGCGCGGAAGACCTTCTCGCGGCCGGTCTTGACGTCGATGGCCTTCACCGCGGCGATGCGGTTGCCGTCCATCACGACGCCGGTGGCGAAGTGGCCGAGGAAGAGGCTGATGTTCTTCTCCTTGCGGACGACCTGTTCCTTGAGGTCGTCGCCGAAGCTGTCGACGCGGCCGGGGCTGTCCGGCGAGCGGTCGCCGATCTCCTCGATGATCTCGCC
>JACCDL011193873.1_pt1 | contig 45439 bp, 42 predicted proteins | sample 7441931 | NCBI WGS metagenome assembly JACCDL01 (sample SAMN15323437, study PRJNA562643) | freshwater metagenome | isolation source: river surface water | place: USA:Blue River Watershed | collected 2017-08-16
TAATTGTTCCAATGTTTGGTAATTGTTCCAATGTTTGGTAATTGTTCCAATGTTTGGTAATTGTTCCAATGTTTGGTAATTGTTTTAATTTTTGCATCTACATTACATATAGTAATTTTTGGATTATGAATAATAGTATGATCATTCATACGACATTTTGAGCAATACTTTCTCATTGTTTCTTCTCCAAATCGATACCATTGCGGCTTGGTTGTAGTACAACTATCCCAGGCACATTCACGCAAATTATAGTCATTCATCCCATCCTCCTTGTGAATAGCACATTTAGTTTTTTGCATTCCGACAAACCCAAAGATAGCAGTTTCAGTACAGTTTGGATTGCAACACTTCATCTTAGTAATAGTAATGGGGTTTTAGTCTCAATTATCGATCTTAATATATTTTAATTATATTTTCGTCAATTTTATAAATTGGTACTTTGAGCTTCTTAGTCCAAATATGCGTATCTATCGGTGGGGTGATAGATGAAACTTGGGGTCACGTCGCAGATATCTCGCCAAATCTTATCGTTCTGGATTAAAGTCTGGGAGCCCTGGAGGTGTATGAATGAAAGTAATTCCTTTTGCTTATTATAGTCATTAACGTGCATTTCGATCAACTTTCTCAAAATGTAGGGGTAAAATATGCAATTACTCTTGGTAGGAGGCCTCACGACGTTATACGCCTTCACAGCCTTAGAAAATGAATTAGTAATATCCTGAGTCTCTGCAAACGTTAGCTGCGGGGGGATGATCCCAGTGATAAGTTTTTTGATCAGCGCCACATGTTCATTCAATTCAGTCAATCCTGCGTCTTTCAGGTATCTCCTGAGTTGACTAATAGTAATCCTCCTTTTGTTAGTGATTCGGTCTCTCTTAATGCATGCTTCAATCTTGTCTAGTTGCTTCTGCGTTATCGTATTCGTCTCCTTAGCCTGAATCCGCTCCAACCAGCACTTACAATGCTTCGATGGCTCATAGCCCGCGTGCTTGTATCTACCCCCATCCTGGTTAAAGAACTGACTATCCTCGAATACAGTACCAATGAGCTTCGTAATGTACCCACAGTTGCCGCACACCATTTCGCTGGAGGATGACATAATCTCCATGACATTACCGCATTCGCAGTAGTCGAATATTTCTTCCTTGACTGTAATTTCCAGCTTCATGTTTTCATATTTTGCTATTAGTTCCTGTATTTGGTCATATACATCTGCATTATTGATCAGGGTGTGTACCTTTTGTGCTGTGGATGCTAGGTCCTTGATGATCCCATCTGATAGCTCATATATATTCTCGGAGGCGATCATAGTAGATAATTTATTATAAATAAAGTGAGACTGCTCTCGGGCTCTACGCAGCTGTCCAATCTCTGTATGTAATTTGAATTTTTTGAATTCGTAGCAGTGCTCGATAAATATTTCTATTAGTTCTTGGAAGTCAAATATTGAGTCTTCTTGCGAGATAATATTATAGTGATTCTTGTGCGCTGCATACATTGATAGATACTTTGGATGGAACTGATCCGTATGTTCATCCATTATCGAATAATAGTCCGATATGCACCCAATCATTCGTAGATTGAGATGATTCATCGCATGCTTAAACTGTTTATAATTCGAGTTGACATGCTCTAAGAATGAATTGAGTGAGTAATTATTGAGTGGCTTGATCCACTCAACGACCATGCTGTGCACTTTTTCCACAATCAGCTCTCTATCTTGAATATTGTGAACAATATGCTCAAATGAAGTGTTAGTAGTCATTGGAAAAATATTATGGCGTCTCAAAAACACTAATGAATCTGACTATACTACGTAAAATTATAAGTATTCGGAGAACGCTAAAAGATATATCTATATTAGAATCAATTTCAGTTTTGAATATAGAACGCAAACCATAAGTATTAATATGAATCAATCGAGTATCATCGACAAGGTAGAGCAGGCTAAAAGCCTCGAGGAGTTCAGTAAGAACTCCAAGGACCTATATGCTGAGCTAATTCAAGATATTCAAGATGGTAAGACCACCGAAATTGAAAGTAAAATTACTCAACTCTCTGTAGAAGAGTTAGAGCTCTTGGTAAAGGAAACTCAGAAATATAAGGCTCTTGGGACTGCTTCGTCTGAGCGACACGTACTGGCTTCGGTGAGTAATCTACGCGAGCGATACCTCAAAAAGCTTATTACTACTGCAATGGTTTCATTCTTGTTCCAAATGGAGACCGAGTATGAGGTATTGGAGGACGACCTCACAAATCCTCCAAATGAAGAAGACTTCATGGAAGAAGCTCCAGCGCAGACCGAGGTACTCAACTACGATAAGTTTTACACCAGTGCCCTGTGTGCCAAGTTTCGCGAGTTATTTCCGGAGCAATCTGAGGTTTGCGCATACAAGGAGATGGAGGCTCAGCTAACCGAGGAGCAATTATTAGAGGTAGCATCTTCCGCAAATAAAACTATGGAAGATCTTAATAAGCCACCTAAGGTTCTCAATCAGTCCAACTATTATGCAGCAATTGAGAATGCGATTAAGGAGCAGTCGACTGCTGAGCGTGCTGTTATTAATAAGTTTTTGAAGCGATTCTTTGAATATGATCCTATTGATCATGTGCAAGAAGGACTCGATCCAGTGGTTGGAAATGATCCAGAGCGAGGAGATACTTCTAAGTATGAGCATATTCCACCTAATGATACTCATGTGCGATTTACTTCATTTTACGAAATTAATTACGAGAAGATCCGTCAGGCCACTCTCGATATTTATAATGTTAAGCCAGATCTAGAGCACGCTATGATTGTCTATGACGTGGTAGACTCGCAGAAGGAGGTGGATGCATTTATTCAAAAATATGGAGCATCTTCCAAGCATGATATCTTAGCATACCCATTGAACTGTTGGACACTCATGGGCTCATTCAAGGAGAACCGTGATCGAGTGGACTACTACAACAAAAATAATGCAATTATCAAATCTATGTTGGAGAAGGTGGAGGACGATAATAACTTGCGCGAAGATATGCTCAAGAAGCGTATTAAGACTAAGAAGGTGCGTTCTGAGCGTGTGTTTGGAAAAGACTCTCCAGAGTTTGAAAAGTACCGCAAATTTAATCCTAGCGAGTTAGAAACCAAATATGGGGTAACCATGGAAGAAACTAAGGAGGGAGATATCAAGATTGTGAAGGAAACTACTGTAAATGCGGAGACTGGAGAAGAGCTCACCTTAGATGAGGATGGCGTCCCAACCGATGGCTTGGAGGTTCCAGTGACCACCATTAATGCTGCAACTGGTGAGACCAGTCAAACGCGTTTCTTCACTAAGGCTGAGGCCCAGCAATAAAAAAAATAAAATGTTTAACCGATCGAATCTAATAACTAGCATTCTATCACGAATGATAATCGGTAATACTAATCCTGCGTATAATAGTATCTCGAAAAGTATTATCAGGTGTATAATGAGCATATTGGATATATTATAGTATGTGAGTATCAATTTTTGTTTCTCTTATGGAACGCCAAACATTGCATAAATGTGTCTGCAATGTCATCTATATTTTTTTGCTTGATATGCTGGATCTTCCCATAGTGTTCAAATAGTCCCATGAAGTAGATAAAATTGTACTTGCAGTGATTTTTATTTGCCGTATAATTGGACGATGCTGAGGCTAAGAAGTCTGAGAGCTTTAGTTTTTTGTGTAGATAAATCGTGTTCTTCAGAGTCGGTTTGATTGTATGGATGATAGACTTGCTCGCGTAGTGATACACCAGCATATTGTATATCGCATTACTCATATGATTAGCATTCATTTGGTATTCGATTAGTGTTTCAAATGGTCCCGTCAAATGAGTATCTACGTTATCTAAAACTATTTTTAGTGCTTTTGCTTTGTCTTCAATTGATGTTTCTTTGGCTGTTTTTCCATTTCCGAGGTCATATACATTCATCAGGATTGGTTCAATAATATTATTAATTGTTTCCTCAGAGCTCGTATCATTTGAATTAATCTTGTATATTCCTATGGCCAGTGAACGAGTGGCCACATCTATGCTCAGATAGGTGGTCATAATTATATTATTACTCATGCACACTCAATTTTAGATTTTTGGGACATTGGTTGCATCTGAGATAATCTTTTGGTTGCATTGCTTCAGTTGTATCTTATAATCAGCCATATCCAAGTATCCTCCATATGTAGTAAGATTATATTTATTTGGGGCTTCGTAGAACTCGCTCACCTTTTTGTTGTAGAATTTGGTAAAAAGCATCTTCATCATCGATAGTTTGTCGAAAAATGTTTTATTGATACGATACTCAGCGGTACTACAGAGGTACGCATAGGCACATGCAAACCCGCAAAACCACCCCGATGTGTCAAATTCTTTTCCAAGTTGAGTGTTCCTGACTTGTTTTGGAATAAAGCAGGGAATACCCATGAATGTAAGGTTGCAGTACCAGCACCGCAGCTGTAGATTTTTGGTGGCCTCCTTCCATAGCTTAATATTTTTAAATCTGGATGGAATAATGACACATTGATTCAGCAGATGACTAGAGTCAGCATCCTGATCAGCTTCATCTTGAGACTCTGAGATCATTCTATCTTCAATAGTTTTTACTTTATCGAAAAAGATTCCCTGAAGGAAGATTGTATTGCGTGTAGGAATCTCCATTTTGAGATTGCTTTACTTTTGCAAAAGCTCGATCGGATATTGTGTATACTAATTGGTATTTTTATCTCAGAATTTAATTGATTAAACATATATAGAGTAATTATGGCAACATTTGTAGAGTATGTTAAAAACAAGTTCGTTTTATTCAAATATGAGATACTAGCTGCGCTATTTATAGTAAATCTTTTGTACTTTTTGTACCTAATGGCGCTCGTATGGTCTCCTGCGAGATTCGACCTTCCATATTATAATTATCCGCAAAGTCCTGCATATTGGACCGGAGTCAAGGTGGGAGTGTGTGGGATGCTGATCCCATTTTTGGTACACGCCCGTGGAATGTTGTTGGACTCAGATATTAACAATGGTAACACAATCTCGTAAGATTAACAAAAAAAGATAATCAAAATTAGTTTTTTTATCTTCGATAAAATTGTTGCATAGGCATAGGCATCGCCGATGGCATAGACATCATGGACGCCATAGGTGGGGCCATTGCTCCTGGTATGCTATATACAAAATGAACTAAGAAGAACATTACCCCACACCCAGTCAAAAATCCATTTATACCAGGTGTAGTTAATGCAAATCCCATTCCAAATAATGGAACAAATGCTACCACTAACATTAGTACGAGAAAAACTAAAAGAACGAATGCCCAAATTTTTCCACCCAATCCTCCTCCATTGATCTCAGTCATGATTATTTTACGTTATATTAGTGTAATTTAAATTCTAACTAGGAAGCATACTATTTAAATCACTAATATGACCCCGGATGCTCTCTTTATTTAGATTAGCATTCAATGTGTCGCCCATTTGCAGACGCCGTCGCTGAGACTGAGTGATTAGTGATGGGAGTAGCTCCATGGCAATCATAGATACTCCCCCAATATTATTGTTGGTCACAAATCTATTTACGGCTGTGCTGGTCTCAAATCGAATTCGCTTTAGTTTTCCTTTTACTACGTCTGAGTATCCAGTAATATCTGGTTTGCATCCAAAATATTCGTGCTTACCATTGAACACCATCTCCAGAATAGAGGCTCCAGCCACTAATCCTTCTTCTGCGATTGAATTATATTTCAGTTTGTTGTACTTGAACATGAGTCTACGGTGCACCTCATCTATGGTTTTCAGAGGAGAATCGAATGACACGTACTGGATTCGATCAATAGATACACCTAGCTCATCCAAATCATCCTTAAGTGATTCAATTTGTTCTAAGAGGTAGCTCTTTCTCTCTTCCTCAATCTCCTGATCCATATCAATATTCATTTTTGGGACATCCTCGAGCACTCTGGAAATATTTGATTGAAGCTGTTCTTCTCGGGTCTTTTGAGTATACAATGAATCTGATCCTCGATAGCGCATCCCAGGTTGCTCATCTTCTTCCTCTTCTTCATCATCTTCTTCCTCTGCATCCTCTTCTTCGTCTCCATCTGAATCATCTCCGCCAATAACTGTTTCAATCTCCTCCATGGCCTCCTCGTACTCCTTTAGTATATCATGCTCATCATTATCATCCCCACTTTCTTCTTCTGCAATGTTCTCAATATACATGCTTTTGACCTTTTTTTCGATATCATCTACGTCTATTTCATTGGAGATCCGTTCCATGTTTAGTAGCAGACTGATACCCGAGATATTGGACCCATGTTCGATTGACGATGATTCATCCATATTTGATGCAATAGTGATCTACAAAATGCTTTATATTGTATTGTAAATACTGATTAGAACGAGATATTTTCAATTCCACTTCTGCGAATACTTATATTAGTGCTAATCAATTAGCTTACAATCATTCTTGGTATTCATTTTAATTAAAATTATTTATTAGGCTATGCTGCATCGGAGTGGTTCTTTGTTTGGTTCATTGAGTAAACATGTGGAGAATCTGCGGCGTAGTAGATCGATATGATTGCTATGTATAGAGCTATTATTGGATCTAGTGGGACTTTGAATAAGATCGAATAGCTTTTTGTGAATACTATCTAGAGTATTTGGTTGAGATAACTCCAGTATAGCATCAACGGGAGATCCTGGGGATGGGGGAGTAAGCAGTGTTAATCTATCTGAGTATAACCAATTATCCTCTGCCTTAGCTATAGGTGTACCAATAATACATTCACTTTCATATGAACCACTGTACGATCTATTAGAGTTATAGGAGTTTCTTAGGCAATCGTACGAACATTCGTATGATTCTCCCGATACTTCATTTATAACACTTTTGGATATATTTGAGTGAGATGCTACGAGTTTTGTTATATCTTCGGTCAATCCATGAATGGTTCTTTGTAGCATTATAATTCGATCATCATAGAACTCGAACAGATATTTTCGAAAGTTTGAAACTATTTGAAATATTCTGGCATCGAGTAGTGTGAGAAAGATTCGATCGTAGTGAATATTCATTAGTTTAAAAAACGCCAAATTAGTCATCTTGTATCCCAAATCTAATTCAAACTCAAATGAACTAATTCTTTGTCTGTAGAGAATGTAGTCCACGTTTAGCTTTAATTTATTTTTACGCATAAATGATCGTTCATTCTCGATCCGATTAACTGGTTTATTCGTAAATAATCTAAATTTATTCGCAATAGTATTATTTGGGACAAATCCAAATTTTTCAATTGTGTCTAACGATATAGAAAAGTCATGTGGATGATAATCCATTATAGATATAATAAAATTAATTAGTTCTGCTATCTCGACTGGATTACTATCTTGGTTTCCAATAAATGGTATCGTATGTGTGAGCATCACATACTCTCGTAGATCTACAATAATATTATTGCTTAGTAGTCTCTGATTGCATTCTTCAAAACTAACTGAAACAGGAGTCATTGTATCTGATTATACAATATCGGTGCCCATGATCAGAAAAAAAGATAATATTTTTTCGCTTAACTATTTGATTCATTCAATTGAGACAACGGTTCTATGGCTCTCCAAACTATTTGATAATCTACAGAATCGTGCGTTTCGGTATTATCACTAACAAAGACAATCTCTCGTATAGCCCCACTCATGAACATTTCTGGGTTATCTTCTGTTGACGCTGTTTCAGTTTGAGTAATATTATCGTATTGTAGGGCACTCGCACGTAATCTACTTCTACAAATATCAGTTGATCTAAATATAGATTTTTCTGCACATAATGGACATGTATTTTTTTCAGCCACCCAGCTGGATATACAGTTAATATGAAATATATGGAAACACTTTGATACAAATCTTTCTTTTTTGTCAATCGAGTCCATGCATATTGTACAATAGTTATCTGTTAGTGCTAATTGAATCCGTCCTCTATATTTTTTTACTTGGTGGATTCTGATATTATCTACTATTCTGGTTATTAACATTCTCTGATATGCATCAAATTCGATTAATTGTTTAGCCTCAAGTGTTTCTTTGAACCCAATATGTACACTCAGATCAGTTTCAAGATCTGGCAAATATCCCGAGTTGAGCGTTCTAATCGTTGAATATGGAGAAATATTTGATATCAAAATCATATCAGTGTTGAGCAGTGTGAGATTATTGAGATTACTTCCATCCAAATTAGTTTTTAAGTATGGAGCATTTTCGATATAAATATGTTTAGGAGATGTCATATCTATTCCTAAATATGATAGATATTCTAGATTGGATAGATTAATGGTTTCTGGTCCCATTATATTATCAATCTCTTCTAGAGAAGAGCAATCAGATATATCTATGGCTGACTCAATAATCATATTTTTAATACTATAAATATTACTACACGAGTGAACCGATAGACTCTTCAAATCGTACACTGTGTCGATTTTGAGAAGATTTGGGTTGTCAATAATTGTAAGTGATATTGCGTTCCAAGCAGAAATAGAACTAAATGCAAATATCCCCTTCAAAACTATAGATAGTTTTGAAGCTACCAATTTTTTCTTCGATTCTGGATCAAACTTAATATAATCTAACATCGAGCACTCCTCTAAGAATAGTTGCGTAGTTTTTTTATTAACATACAATCGCGCTAATCTACTGCAATATCGTACTATCAGCTCTGGAGAAATAATATGATCAATAGCATCTAGTTTAGGGCAATATTCTACCAACATGGATGTCAAAACCTGTACTCGATACAGTACATTAATATTATCGCATCTGGATATCGAACAATATTTAGTTTTGGTAAGATGATTTATGTACATTAGTTCGGGGCATTTATCGATCGTGATTGATCCAATTTTGGATAATGAGTGTATCTTTTGAATGGAGCTACAGTCCTGTACTACAATGGACTTACAGTTTTTAATTCCACTAATTTCTGATATATTCGAACAATTGTTTACTTCTAGGTGATCCAGATGAAGGTTTGGGATTTGTAAAAATTCTAATGTCTTGATTGAGTGGCATGAGTGTAATTTTATTGTTTTGAGCATACTACCAATCTTTGGAAACTTTATTTTCGTACATCTGATAAGACTCATTATTTCAATATTTGGCGCAACCAGTGTTCTTAGCTGAGTACAATCTTTCAAAGCCACCTCATTTAAATTATTTAGATTAATATTTCGAAGCTTAGTACATTGAGTTCCAGTGAGTTCAAATAGATTATCCAGGTGTTCGATGCACTCCAGCTTTTTATTATCTTCCACTGTCAGAATTGATAATGATTGACAATCTGCAATACTATGCACTGATGTATTTTTTAGTTTTAGATAGGTTAGCTCTGGTAGATCTTCGAGTACCTTTAATGTTTTATTTGAGCCAATTATCATAGACACTGCGGTAGTACTAATTGATTCTAGCGGGATTTCCCCACTAATAACCACTGAGGTACGTGTACTATTAATTTTTGTCTTCTTGCAAGCAAACATATTCAAACGTAATATGGTTAATCTATATTTTGTTATTGTTAGTTGAATTGTGGCTTTTTTCAAATAAAGGTTGCTAAAAAAATAATCCCACAAGCTATTCGATAATATCAATTGAATGTTTTTTGTATGCTTCAATTGTTTTTGCACTATTGGCGTTCCAATGGGTGCGAATGATCTCCGCAAATGGAGAATAATCATTTTTTATTTGCTCAGCTATAGCAAACTTTGCGGTATATGCACGAATATTTTTATTATAGCTTTCGCTGCTGGCTCTCCCAGCTTCTGTTTTTAATGCGTTATAATATGCAGGTTCATTAGTATATGGGTGTTCATTGAATATCATCGTGTATATCGAAATAATTACTTGAGATATAGTTGAGTCTGATGCACTCCATTGATTAGTAGACCAAGTGTTTAACAATGATAGACACACCTTTCCACAATTGTAAAGATTTGGATTGAATCTCACTTTCCCACCCCCAGTAGTTAGAAATTTCATTTTTGGCGGTGAGTCTGGATAATCATTTGGTACCCATAAATCAAACTCAAAATATCCTCCTCCATATGGCGTATCATAGTCTGGAATAATTAGTACTTTAATTCTCTGAATATTTTGCTCGGATATTGCAATATACGCGTTAAAATCTTTCACTACTTCTTGCATGTTGCGTACCTCGGCAAACACTCTTTTGGCTAATTTTTTTGATATCGCATCTGATTCATTGGAAAAGCTATGCGAAAATGAGTCTACAAATATTACCTTATCAGTATCAATTATTTCGGTTGGCTGATCTTTGATACTACTAATATCAAGCTCTAGACCGAGTCCATTTACAATTTTAACTATATCGGAATAGAAATCCGCGTTTACCGTGAGCTCTAGAGAACTAAGTTTTTGGTATAATATTCTGCAAAGTATTTTTTGTACTATATCAAGATACACACCGATACAATCAGAGCTTAATATGGCTTCAATATTATTCAAAACTATTTTTGTACTCGAATGAATTATCAATTTATTAGAAATATTAGTACTCCGACTGTTCCCAAGGTACCCACTGGTGGATTCGCTCAAGCTTGTTAAATTACCATACGATGGCAATAATTCAGTTTCAAATGAATAAGTAATACCCAAACTTGCTACAAGTAGTGCTAGAGCTTCATCAGTATCTGAGAACTCTATGTACTCTACATTTCGCATAATAGTATCCACATTTACAATAAATGATTCTAGATCATTACACAGGTTCCATTTCGATTTAGATAAAATCAAATTATTGTTTATCAGCAGATATTCCATCAACGGAATCTTTTTACCACTATAGGTGATAGTAGGAGCCACAAACGGGTACCAAAGATTCTCATCAGTTGTTTGGTCGACTGATAATGAGAACCCTCCCTGATCATAAGAAAATTGAATCGATAGGTGATCCTTTGTATAATCATATGTACATACATCTGCGAATACTTTTTTTAGCTTTGAACAAAATATGATCCATTGATACTGGTTTGGATGCAACTGTGCATCGATCGTATCTATTTTAATATTATTTATACTCGAGTAAATTTGAATAGTTTGATCATCAGACTCATATTCGTGCTCATATTCGTATTCATTTTCAGACTCATATTGGTAGTCCGAATCTGAAGCGTATTGCGTAGAGTTGATACAGGCCATAATTATATTTTATAGTAAAAAGTATCAATTTTTTATATGGCTGAGCCGTTGTAAAATTGATTAATTTACCTATAATTATAAGATACCTCTTAGTAATCTTTGAATACAATAATGAGCATTATGAGCAAGATTGTGCCAGTTTCTCGTCATAAGAATAAGCTTTCGCTCCTTCAAAACTTTATCCAGCAACATGAGCATCTGCCAGAGCAGGGTAGTGATGAGTGGAAGGTTCAGCGTTTGAATCGTATTGGAGGGAGTGAGATTGCTTCAGTGTTAAAGCAAAATAAAAATAAAAGTGTTAATAAGCTGATTATGGAGAAACTAAATTTTGATAAGTTTACGGGAAATGTTATTACTTGCTGGGGGAACGTGTTCGAAGAACTGATTCGATTGTACACTGAGGAGATATTCAAGTGTAGCATCAAAGAGACTGGCAGCATCCCATATGAGCTTGGATATCTATCCTATTCTCCAGATGGGGTATCAATTGTATCCAATTCAAATTTGGAACAACATATTAATCTGGATCAATTTGGATTGAATGAGAGTGAGAAAGAGTTTCTGACTCTATTTGAATTCAAATGCCCACACAGTCGCATTCCGTCTCATGAGATTCCTATTCACTATAAACCACAAATTACTATTGGAATGAACATTATCAATATTATGGAGGTAGGAGTGTTCATTCAAGCAGTGTATCGTAGATGTGCTTTTGCTGATATTATGTATAATTCGTTGCATAATGGCTTTGGACACTTCAAACGAGCTGAGGTCTCTGGTAATCCACTTGAGGTTGGATTCATGGTAATGTATTGCGAGGATGAATCTTATGCTAATGATTTGGTCGAATATCTTCGGTCGGATAGACGAACTCAATTTATTGGAGATCATGAGATAGTGGATATTGGGAGTATATACAATGCTGAATCATTTGAGGAGATTATGATGAGCTGTGTCTCAAAACAGATCAAAGTAGATTACATCTTTCGCAATAAATATGTGGATAGAGTGTTTGCAGCTGATGGAATGACTCAGGCATTCTATAATATTAGTCTGCAGCATAGGGCCACTACTGCGCTCAACCAAGCGATAGATAAATATGGCGATACTATTATTGGGATTCTCCCATACAAGTTATTGGATATATATATCACACCGGTTCGAAAGGAACCAGAATATATTACTACTTCTGGGGCTCTAGTCAAGGCAAAAAAGGTTATTGACTGTATTAATGATCATCGGGAGATTGGTGATACGGACAAAACATCGGTATCCAAATCTGTTCGGTCTTACAAATTGTAAGGGGTTTTGTATATTTTTTTTGAGACTGTTGTGCCAATAAGTATAGCCAATACAATATACAAAATGGATCAACATATGGGTTGGTTATTGGATCTCGCGGCTAATATCAGATCCAGATTCTACGATAAGCGAGTGAGTACTCTAACCAAAGAATATTTACAAAATGTTAATACCCCAGCACATTCAGTGATCACTGATACAATAGTCAATAACAGCACTTGTCCAATTTTTATTGTCGCAAGTGATCCAAAGCAGGTGTTTTACGATATAATTGAGCAGATTCGAAACAATGAATCTGAGCAGGAGCGAGCATTATTCAAACCTATAACACTTATAACAAAATTAGCGAACAAAGAGTTTATGTTAGATATAAATGGGGAGCGAATGATCTACGGGGTTAGTGCAAAGTTTTCGAATAATAATCTGATTAAGTCATTGATATGCAGATCAATGTACTATGTCAAAAACTATTTTGATCTGGTAAACTCTGATACGCATACAATTAATCCAGAAGTAATTGAAATATTGGATCATCAGTATTCATTTGAGAAGGACGGTGGAAAGAGCAAAAAAACTAAAAAAGCTTCTAAGTCTCGTAAATCAACTCAAACTACTCCCAGAGTCAATATTAAGGTAAAAATATTATCTAGACTAATAACCTATGTCAAGTCTAATCAGATATTAATGGGATCGCTAATATATTTAAATACAATGGCAGACGTAGATAACCATGCATTAGATATTATTTATAGTGATAATCGATCTAAGGATGCCGTGATGGATTACTTAAAACTATTAATATCAAGCGAATACAAAGACTTTAGTTTTGAATATAATCCACATCAGGGGTTTTTCGTTCCATTCGATTTCCGCATTCGTAAGATGTCTTGCTACACAAAACACAAAAAAAGTGGCCAGAATAATTATTTGGTTAATCTGTACAACGCTGCAATGTATGACCCAATCCCTTGCTATAGATTAGTCGAAAGTGAAAATGTATGTCAAATGATGGCTCATCCTCTGGTAAAGCTCCGATTTTTGTATCTGGACTTGTACTTTCTCAACTCAAAGAATGCAAAAAATGAAGAGTCTCTGCAGAAGGCTCACAATACATTTGAAACCATTCTATTGAACTTAATCGAGTCTGCTCATTCCGAGTTAGCTCAAGTATCCAAAACGCCGACATGGGTCGGAATATTTAGAGATGAGGGATACGATCGAAACCAAGAAAATATGAAACAAAAGATTGAAGTCCCATTCGAAGTAATAATTATTTGAACGCACTCATAAATAAATAATAGCTCCCAATAAATTTGGTGTAAATATTATCGTTACTATCTATTATTAGTTTTATAATAGAGTCGATCTCGCTAATATTTCCTTTTTTGTTAGACCAGTCGTTGATATCTTTTTTTATTCGATTGGTCAGCTGAATAGCTGAATTAATATAAATTAATCTTGGCTGGAGTGGCATATGTTTCGACTTATGAAACGGTTTAAATGAATCAAACTCTGATTGAAATATATCGATAATCTCTTGAACAAAATCTGAGCTGGCTGCAAATCCTGGCTTGCTTTTGAGTTTAGACTTCAAATATTTACTAATGTTTCCGCATAGTTTATCAATAAATACTCTTTCTTCATTATCCACGTCAAATGATAAATATTTTATCTGCTTGAATGATACCAATGTATCTTCACTCACTTTGGTAAAAATTAGCTCTTCAAATTTTTTATTTCGGGCATCAATTATTTTGGAGGATGCTCCAGCAATGAGTTTATCTACAATATGTTTTTCAACTGGATCCTCTCGTACCTTAAAATTGATCATATCATTAGTCCAGAGTACATAAATATCGTCTGTATTATTATAATTATAGCTCGTGGTAGACTTTTTGATACGCTTGGGCAATACGGTGGTGTGTAATGTTTTGAATGTTTCAATATATTCTTTGGAGACCCCACTGTTGCTGGATAATTTTTGTAGTCGTTCTTGATCAAATAAATTTTCTATGTCAAAGTAAAAATCATTATTATCCTTCGCAATAATTACAAATGCGATAGCTCGACCTAACTCTTTTGATACTGATTTTAATTTTAGTTCCAAATTATTTATACTCAAGGTGGACACATTGGTCGCAAATAGTTTTTCAAATATTTGCGATAGTGATAAATTTTTTGTGCTTGGAGTAATATTATAGGTTTGCAACAGCTGAGTCTGACTTTTTTGTAAAACATCTTGGGACTTGGTATATCCCAAACATTTTAGCTTTAGTTGTTCTGTAAGCTCTTTGATTTGATTATGCGACTGAGTATCATTAATTAATTTAAATGAGTATAATACCGAAATAATCATTCGAATTGCTACAATTAGTCCAAAGTCAAAATGAATTAGCTTGAATAATATTTCAATAAGTGGTTGTGGGTCGATGCTCCAATCATTAATATTATTACTTATGTGCTCGCAATATTTTTGAATAATAATATTTTGATTTCTCTCCAGTTTGGAATAATTGTCCACTAAGGTGCTCTTTTGATTATTCAAAAGTTTTTCCAGATCGAAAATATAGGTAGGACTTCTATTAATATGCATCATCAATTCTTCTGTATTATAATTCATTTGATCTATTGATACCTTCAGAGCCTGCATAAATTTAATATTGTTCGAAAACTGATTGAAAAATTCTATTAGCTGTACATTGAATAAATTACTGGTTTTATGCTCAAATGTTCTCTGGTTTGCTTTGGGAATTTCCAATTGTTTGTAGCTGCTACTATTATGCTCGGTAATAATAGTAATACATTCTAAGATAATTGATTTATTTGCACTAAGCAGATCTAAATATGTAGATGTGCTACTCATGATCTATATTAAGATAGTTCAACTTGAGTCAAAAAAATGAACAGATATTATAAGTATTCATAATATTCTAGAGTACTACTCGCTTTGATTTACGAGCTCTTCGTGCCTTTGGTTTTGATTCTTCTGTAGATAAATTAAACATATCATCGGATTCATTTTCATTTTCACTGGCTTCTGGGGTAGGACTAATATATTCAAATCTTTCAGAAGATTGATTGTAATTAATTAACTCTGGACGCTCATCTAACAAAAATGTATCTATGTGTTGATGATCGATCGATTGATTAATCAGATTATTAATCGCATTCAAATCTGGCTCAGTGATAAGTGAAGGCAATGAATCATTTTCAGAGCCCTCCTCTTCTCCCGACTCTTCATTTTCGTCTCCTGACTCATCTTCGCCTGACTCATCTTCTCCTGACTCATCTTCGTCTGATTCTTCTCCTGACTCATCTTCTCCTGATTCTTCGTCTGATTCTTCTCCTGACTCATCTCCCGATTCTTCTTCAATTACTGATAATTTAGAATCAGTTTCTTCATCATCTGAACAATTTGCGTCAAATACATATTTTGATAAATCTGGTTTATCTGGAGCAGTATTCTCAGTCAATGCTTCATGTACTACAATTGGTTCTTCAGTTGATGTTCTATACTTGGTAAAATATTTCCAGAGAATGTAGATACATACGATGACTACTATTACAAATAAAATAGGAATCATATAGTCTTTTACTGCGGTAAAGAATCTTTGCGTAAATGTTGGGGCTGCTACCATAGCAGCATTATTTTTTTGAATATTATCTGGAGTTGGTGTTGGCGCAGATGGTGCAGATGGTGCAGATGTTGCTAGTGGTTCTGCTTTTTGATAATTTACAGCAATTGATGCATCGATAATCCTTGGGATTACTTCTAGGTGTTGAGTCTGCATAATTTTATCTTATGAGTATTCAAATAATACTAAGAGATATCTATATTAACAATCGATTCATATATCAGAACGGCATCAAAAAAAAATATTCAAAGAATATTACCATATATTATTTCTAAGCCTGGTTTAGCTTTACGTTGACCGTTGTTGTAATTTTTTCAGTCAACATAGTAGATGCAATTATTCCGAATACCATTAGAGCAATACCAATACCCGCAACACAAATCGCCAATAGTACTAGCACTGGGATACCAATTACTACTCCAAATAATATCATATATTTCATATTAATCGATTTGATCAACATATCAATAGTATTATTCAAATCAAATCGAAACTCTACATCTGATTCTGCCTCAGACTCTGCCTCAGATTCATATTCAGATTCATATTCAGATTCATATTCAGATTCTGCCTCAGATTCAGATTCTGCCTCAGATTCAGATTCAGATTCAGATTCTGCCTCAGACTCAGACTCAGATTCAGATTCAGATTCAGATTCTGCTGTCTCTACTTTATTTAGATTATCTTTAGATTTATAAGATGAGATTAGTTGCAATAATTGATTTGCAATATCCATAGGCTCATTTTCTTTTTTCGATACAATAAGCTCCGACTCATCTGACTCATAGTCTAATTCATAGTCTGATTCACTTTCATAATCGCTTGCTTTGGAAAGTCCTGGCATATCTGGGTCGGTGCCCGAATCGCTTTCCGAATCATTATAGCTAAGGATTAGTCCATCTCTATCAATATTTTCAGTATGGTACAACTCGTACAGCCATTCAGGCATCTCGGTTAATTTATCTACTGACTCGATTTCTTTGATCCATTTGTACGATTTTCCATTAGAATAATTGACTGATGGAGCTGCGACAAATTGGCAATCTTGAATCCACATATCAATTCCGATTGGTCTTCCGTCCAATTTTGGGCATTTGATTTTTGGTTTCATGTTAGACATTCGAGCATGGTTATACTTGAAGATGAAGTGATATCCTCCATTCCCAGTCTTTTGCATAGGCGTGGTTTCCAATCCTCGATAGCGTAAAGCCATTTTATTGAACATTTTTAGCCCATCATCCTTCACATCAACATCGATGCACACAATACCTGAAGCAGAACCGCATACAATTCCAATATTATCACAACGCTCATTTACCTCAAAGTTATACTTTGTAGATAGTGCTTGCCAATTTGGCACCGCTGGGCATTTGCCGCATGGATTAGATCCATTGCGATTGAGTGGAATAACCACTAACCCCATATCACGATACGTATCTTTGGCTACCGATAGTGCTTCCTTTGAAGGTGCACACATATCTTTTGTATCAACTAATGTCATCTTTACTCCACGATAGGTATACTTTTGAATATACTTACGCATAGTGTTCGAATAGCAAAAGTTAGCCAGATTCACGTTCACTACATCTTGCAACTTGTGATAGATCACTCCCTTGTAATACACATTTTTTAGAAAATCTAACTTGAGTACTTCATTTGCACAAAACTCCACAAAACTCTTCCCTGGAGCACAGGTCTCCATATCAATCACATTTAGATCTAGTCTAATCGTTGGTCCATTTGGTTGCCTTAGAACTACTGCATTATCGCTAAGATACTCCGAATATTTATAGATATAACGTGGATCTTGTCGAATATATTGCGGATGTCTGACCGATGTCATATAATTATTTATATCCGTGCAAAACTTATTCATATGAGCCACTGAGGCAAATAATATGTCAATATCTTGAATATGGTAATTCAATTTTGATAGTGTCTTGTGTACCAATGAGCCGTAAACTAGTCCACCACAGTCATCTACAATTGAAAAAATATCATAAATATTCTTGCGAACAGATTCTGGGAATCCGGCAGATAGCGAGAACTTAGTTTGGAACATGATTTCGGATGAAATTAGTTGCTTTAACGGTCGATTTGGCAAAAGGTAGTAGTTTTACGATGCTTTTTATATTCTTTGTAAAATTTTGTCAATTTTACAAATCAGAGCTATTTCAGCTCATTTGCCTGACTCAGAGCTATTTCAGCTCATTTGTCCGACTCAGAGCTATTTGGAGTAATTAGTCAGATATTTCAATCTAAATGGTATTTGGATGCGTTTGCTGGCAAAGTAGACTAATACATCTTGAGTGAATGTATCTATTGGATATTGCCCGCTACCAAATGGAAACTCGTGTCGAACTAAAGACAGATCTACATTTAGTAATATTGATTTGGTATCTTTTTTTACAATAATATGCCCACCGTCTCGATTCATTTCGTTGATTATTACTACATCTTTAGCTGGCTCAGGCGTTGAAAATCCTGTGATATATACAAGATCTCCCGTAACTAAATTATGTTCTGTCGCAAATGTAATTATCCCGTACTCGCTTGAGTAATCTATTGTAGAAATAAACATTCGATCTGGATCAAATGTGATCTTTGGAAGCATTGCTCCAAATGATAGAGTAAAGCTATCAATATAATTCATTGGCGTGGAAAAACTATATGCAGTGTCTACTGGCGTAAGATAAATTAAATTATTATCCACTTTTGTAATATCAAAGATAAAGTGGAATTGTCCGCCTTCATAGGCCTCATATGAATTACTCGTCCACTCATTGATAGTTAGAGTAATTTTATTGTAAAAATTTACAAATACTGGCTTATATGGTATCGTGAATGGGCATGTTTCGATCTGAATAATATCCCTGATTGTATTTCCAATGATTACCCCACCATGAGCACTTTTTGTCTTAGAATTAGCTATAAGATTGAATACTATTTTAGAGCTATCTGTGTTCACCAGATTCTGATATCTGGAGTCTACCTCAATATACTCCTCTCGGAACAGGGATGAGTAATTTAAATATTTCACAGCCTCGATCCGCTGAGGGATATCCAGGTTGAGAATGTTTCCAAATCCGCCTCCTTCAGATAATTTTTCTTTATTTTTGAAAGTATCCTTGTACACTGCTGATAGATTAGTTGCATCATCTCCAGGAATATTAATAAGTTTTACCATTGCATCATGTATAGCATCCATCTCCTCTGGTATAGACCTACGATTAGCTTTCATATTCTCTCCATATATTTCCACTATTCGATCATTAGTTGCTTCTACAGTCTTATACTGACCCAATAATGCTCGACCATTTAGCGGCCCCAAGAATGCCTTGATATTGATTATATTTCGCTCCAATAGATAATCTAAATTATATTTATTGCATATAGCTACTATGAGCTTAACCATATTATCAGGAGACTCTAGCTCCTCTAAACTGGATATCATTTTTCTCCGATTACTTATACCGTATTGAAAATACCTTTTAGAAATAAGTAGTCAAAGACTACTAAGAGATATCTATGATATCTTTTCTCCGATTACTTATACCGTATTGAAAATACCTTTTAGAAATCTCCGATTACTTATATCTATTAATCTATATACCACAATGGTTGCATATCAATATATCGCATGCTTTTATTTGCTGATACAACTCGTATCAGCCCATGGATATCTGTCCAATCCTCCAGCTCAGTTCCGAGATTATTCAACCAAAACATCATTTAACGGAATTACAACCGAAAGTGCTGATCCAGCATTCGCAGGACTTAAGTGGAATGATAATCCTGATAATAATGTAAAAACATTTACTGAGGCCTTCAAGCACACAAAATTTACTTCACTGAAGAACATGTTCGATCTATCTAAAATAGATTGTGGGAATTCCAGAGTAGATATATCCCCAGTAGATGTGAGTAAGATGAGTAATATGAGCTGGCAAAATGATGAATATAAAGAAGGGTTTATCAACTCTCACAGCGGTCCTTGTGAGCTATGGCTCGATGATACAATGGTATTCCAAGACAATGACTGCAGAACCGCTTATCCAAAATATCCTGCAGTTATTCCAATTGATTACTCATCTTGCAAAGGAAAATGCCTTCTAGAGTTCTTCTGGTGTGCTTTACATGAGCCAAAATGGCAAATGTACAAGCAATGTGTACCACTGATCAATAATAATTTTAACACTCCTACAATTACTCCAACCAAAGCACATCCATCGTGTGTTCCACTACCAATGCCTACCCCATGTACAAAAAAAATATCATCTGCCTAAGTAAATATGTTGCGCGAGAGTCTCTTCCAGTCAATATATTTGAGATTTTTTTTGATCCAATTGATACTGATAGTAGGATTGCTGCACATATACATTTCCATGCGCGGTATGTTAAAATATTCAAAATTATTGAGAATTGTATCCGAATCGATCGCCTTGTTCATCAGTAGCATTTGTTTTGACCAGTTGTACTGTGGGTGAGCAATCACATAATCAAATGTAATATTTGGATTAATGGATAATCCAAATGAGTCCCATTTGATTGCGTGAAATGTTTCAATATCAGTTATAGTAATATTAGAGTTGCTGGACACCGAATGCATGTTCCACAATTTATCTGGATTATCATTTACGTATTTGGCTGGCAGATTTGGATTCGACCCCAGATTCAGATAGTTCCATTGGAGTACATTTTTGTATATATCTCGCTCAGTTATGCCACGATTAGAGCTAATGTGAGGCATGAACCATTTGCGCGACGATCCTTCATTCAAAATATAATTACTGTTAATATTTGGGTTCATGGATAAGTATTGATCATTCCAGGGATAGTTAGAATATTGTTCAACTATTCCCATGGTGATGGAGGGATTTGCAGATAACATAGACCAATTAATGTCAATCTTGTACTCAGGCCTGATCATGTACTCTAGGACAAAATCAAATGAAATATTTGGATTGCTGCACAAATCGCTGTATCGCCACGGGAATTCTACATTAGCTCTAACAATAGTTTCAGTGATTGAGGCATTGCGAGAGACTGCTGAAATATTCCACGGATATTCTCTGTGCGATTGAATGAATTCGAATGATATAGACTGATTTAGACTTAGTGCGAGCCAGTCCCACTGAGCTGCTGGATATAATTCTACAACTTGCTCAAGCACCGACATCACTCTATATATGCAAGTGGATAATAATCTTTAATTGATTGAGGACACAAAAAAATTAACCTATTGGTTAACTTGAAATATAGTATCTATTCTGAGGCCTTCTTACCCTTCTTAGCAACCTTCTTGGCCTTTGGAACTTCTTCGACTGGTTCATCCTCTTTCTTATCCTTATCAGCCTCCTCTGTGCGTAAATCTTCAATGCGAGCCTGCACAACATCTAGAACCACCGCAACATCTTCATCCGTGGTATGCATATCATCTTGTAGGATAATCTTAGTAGCAATAACTGATAGACGATCAGTAATAGTCTTACTGTTGGCTACCATCAGCAATGACTTAATTACGTTCACATAACGATCCAATACCTGATACACTAGGTCATTGACCAATGAAGTCAAATCCTTACCCAACAACAATCCATTGAAGCGTGGCTCGCGAGCGGCAATCTCCTTGAACGAGTTAGTAATATATTGAGTAAGCTTTGGGCGGACTTGCTTTACGGCCTCAGGAGTTTCCTCTTCTCCCTGAACACTCTCAGTATCTTCAGCTACTGCTTCAGTAGACTCATCTACCTTAGCTTCTGCCACAACCTCCTCAGGACATCCGTGGATAGAGGAATAAACCAATGGAGTATTCATGTAAAGACCCGAGAGAAGCTTTGGTTGAAGCTCAGCCCATGGAACATGCGTTGCCTTGGTGAGCTTAGCTCCATTAGCCAAACAGTTATCACAAGTGAATACTAGGATCTCACGAACCATAAGATTCACAACATGAGTAATAGCCTCAAATGAATAAGTACTGAACTTATACTTCATGCTAGAAGCAATGTTCTTCATTTGCTCCAAAACATCAGTTTGCTCAGCAACCTTGTTCTTCAAAGCATCGGAACCTTCCTTTTCCAAATAAGCATCAGTACGAGCCTTACAATCATCATAGACTGCTTGATCCTCCGCAGAGTATGCAAGAGTAGCATTAGCCACATCTACATCCTCTTGAGTAATACTCTTAACTTGGACTACCTTCTTAGCAGCACTGAGTTGCGTGGTCTCTTCCTCCGTAAGACTTTTCTTTTCACTCATAGCTTCAATGGTCTTCTCAGCAGCATCTACATCTGCTTGAGTAAGCTTTCCAGCATCCTCAAAATCTTGAAGGACCTTCTTTGCCTGTAGAGTATTCTTTAGTAGAGAAATCCACGTCTCATACAAATTATTAATACGCTCGATAGCAAGATACTTCTTGATATGGATGGTACCAATCTGCTTACGTGGATCAACCTCCTTGTCCTTGAGCATTCCCGTAGTAGCAAGAATAATTTGACCAGCTACGTCTGAGCTGATGCTTTCAAATGCGACCTTTTGAGACTTACGAACCATGTTAAATGTTATTACTAAAGTGATAGAATATGTGTTGATTTATACAATTACAAACCCTTAGTTCACGATTGAACTAGTTTGCGGGATACTGAGGTATTCCGATGTTGCTTCTTTATATTAATTAATACATTTGTCAATTTTAACAATCATCTAATATGCCCCAAATTGACAAAAAAATGATTAATCTGAGACATCTGAGCCAACTGGGCTACTCTGAGTCTTCTTGTTCACTGAATTGATAATCTTGACTGCGGAACGTTCCGCAGTCGAAAATCTTCGTCTTTTTGCAAGTTAAATTGTTCCAAACAATTCTTCACATCGCTCGATCTACCGCTGGTAATTACCCCATATTCAATCAATTTAGCATGATTGACCACAAATTCATCTCTATCGCGCAGGCAGAGTTCCAAGAAGTACTCCATGAAGGATATGTCTTGCTTTGAGTGAAACTGGGCGTGAATAGTCTTAAAGTACTCTCCAAGGGTAATTCTAGTGAGATTACTCACTAGATCTTTGTTGTACTCAGAGATAGTTTTGAAGCTCATTATGGTATGCTCAGGGTGCGTTATATTTATGATAATATTTGTCAATATTTGTCAATTTTAGCAAATCTGACTCAATTTAAACGTATGCGAGGAAATCATTTGAGGCATCTCTTTCCCACCATTCCATATCCTCGTAGTGGTCTAGCGTTGGTGTGAAAATCTGTCGACTTGTCTTAAAATTTGGATGTCTCGCTTTGTCAATTACTCGCTTTGGGCGGCTACCAAGCTTTTGCTCGATCTGCTGAAATCTGTTATAAGAATCGTATTTTTTAAATTTATCGAGTGATTGGGGGTTTGCTACCGGAAGATTCATACGGTTTCCAGGAGTCTTGGTAGAGTTTTTGAAATAATTTAGCACGGCTTGACTCTGCGGATCACTCATAATTAAGATATCTTTTGTATACTTATGAGTAGATTTTGAATCCAAATCCAAAAAAAGATCTACTGATCGAACAACAGTATGTAGACAAATGGGCTCCAAGTGATAATGAATAATATTATCGCATACTTGATGGTCTTGTTGGATAATTTGATCAGATCTTGCAAGTACTCCTGGATCTCTCCAATGGTTATTTGCATTTGCAGTTCTCGAATATTTGAGTTCTTAATATGATTTATCGGATCTCGAATCGACTTAGTTAGACTAAGTAAATTTGATTCAACCGAATTACGATATGAGAATCTATTGTGTTTATCCAGAGCAATTAAGATGATTATAGTATGTGGAGTCCCCAATGATATAATATATTGACAGAATAGCAAGTTGTGCACATAAGTACCCGCAAATTTATCTGGGGTAGTCTTTTGATAATAGATTGGAGCTACTCCTGTATATTCGATATACTCAATATGTTTACTTATATCGTTATGTTGGATCCAGCTATCAAATTGCTCGTAATGGTCATCAAATAATTCTTCCAATATTTCTACTAGCTTTGTAGTATTGAAGAATGAGTCATTATGGTAGATAATGGATAGCTTTGGCTCGTATTCCGAAATAATAACTCCGTATGAATCATTAGTATTGCTCATGGTCGACTATTCTGACTGTAGTGTATATATTTAGGTATACAAAATCAATTTTATAAGATATCTACAATACTGATCAAAAAAACAAAACTTACGCATAATTACGCACCTTTTTGAAAATTGAACGTACTGCCTTGTACAACTTGGTATTATTGAACTCAAATACTGTGTTTAGTGAAAGAAATCTGAGATCAGCTATTTCCACACGCATATGTCTGTTCCTGAAGTCATACTGCACAGTTTCTCCATCATTCAGGCAAGCAATAAAGTAAATGTATTTATACTTCACTCCATCATCTGAAAATGTATACTCCACAGTATCCTTATCCGTCAACAATTGGTACATGCTAGGATCCACACCAGTCTCTTCTTCAAACTCACGAACAGCAGTCTCACGAATAGTCTCATTTTTCCCAATTCTCCCCTTTGGAATCTCCCAGATCAACTCAGAGCTAGTAGAGTTCTCCAAAAGTCTCAATAGAAATCTCCCATTTCTAACCCCACACAACTGTTCAAACTTCTCCTGAGATTTAGAATAGAGCTTTCTATCAGAAGACTTAGTAGGAGTCTTCAAAAAGCTGTACATCCAAACTGTATGAAAGTCTTTTGTGTGAATCAAGCTCTTCTCATTAGTAGTCATTTGATTGAACATCATCTGCAATCTACTAGCATCAGTAGGCTTGTACTTTCCTCTAGAAAACTCCACAAAGGCATAAGTACTTCTCTTCTGAATCATGAGTACTTCAAGCTTCCCACTATCAGCATTCCTGTTGACACATGCAATACCATAGCTGGTAGTGCATCTTTCCTCAGATGTTGCTTGAGCAGGTGCTGAAACATTCAAAGAGATGTTGATGACCAATTGAGCTAGAGCAGTAGACATTATAGTGTTGCTGGATGAGATAGTCCGATAATTATACATAAAAAATATCAATTTTAGCAAATGTACTCAAATGCGCTCAAAAGTACTTTTTGAGCTTTTTGATAATAATTCGAATAGTTTTGTATAGTCTATTGTTATTAAACTCAAATACGGCATTTGCTGGTAGAAATCGAAGTTCGGCTACTTCTACTAACATATGTTCATTTCTGAAATCGTATCGCAGTGGCTGCATACTATTCAGCAGGGCCATATAGTAGATATATTTATACTTTACTCCTCCATCTGCAAATGTGTATTCCACTGTACCCTCGTCGAATAATAATTGGTACATACTTTTGTCTATGCCAGTTTCCTCCTCGAACTCTCTAATGGCAGAATCGAGCGGGGACTCATTTTTTCCAATTCGTCCCTTTGGGATCTCCCAGAGCAACTCAGAACTAGTAGATCTATTCAAAATATCCAGGAGAAATTCTCCATTTCGATGATCGCACAGCTGATTAAACTTTTTAATCGATTTGGAATAGAGCACCTTATCTGAATTTTTAGTGGGTTCCTTCCCGTAGCAGTACATCCAAATAGTCTGAAAGTTTTTTGTGCGAATCAAAATCTTTTCATTGATTGTCATACCATTAAACATAAATTCTAGGTCATAATGCTTCATTGGGTCGTACCTTCCTCTAATAAAATCTACAAATGCGTAGGTGGCTCTTTTTTTGATCATTAGTACCTCATAGTTGCCACTTTCGCTATTTTTACGCGTGCATGCTATTCCGTAACTAATAATAAAATTATCTCCAGATCTGTTTTTAGATTGAGTAGATAACATGGTCTGTTTAGGCATTAGATCCTTTAGAGACCGATTTGTGGTTAATACTACTGAAGCATAACTCTTCATATTTTCAGTATCGTATCCTATATCTATTATAACTATATTCAATTGAATCTGATTATATGGGTTAGCTCAGGCTATGTTCATTTGAATTATTGTATTTAGCTCCGCATATTTTTGTATGGGTTGGACTTAGAGCTATATTCATTATCATCTTCAGTATAACCGATTTCTAGCATCATGTGAAACGTTTTAGACACAAATATAACTAATGGGAGCGAAGATACATCTGGGTCAATTATAGTAGTAAAATCAACCCCAATCGTAATATTTGTATCATCAACGGCCACAATTTTAAGACCTCGATTATTGTTAATTGTGTTCAAAATAGTAGTATTAGCACTATCATTCAGGGTGGTCAATCCATGTACAATTACAATATCTCCATCAACTAAATTATGCGGCTCACTGAATGAAATTACCCCATTTGGCGAGTTATAATCAAAAGATATTGGAGTCAGTCTATCCTTACTGAACTGAGCCACATACCGCGGCTCATTGAATCTGAAGGATAGATCATCCAAATATGTCAAAGGTGGATCAAACTTACAATATTTATTGACTGGTCGTAGCTCTACCAACTGTTCATTGAATGTACACGCAGTATAGGTAAAACTAAAATGAATCGTTTCATTCGTGGATAAATTAGATATAATTGCTCCATTACTTCGAATTCCCGTGAATGATAGAGTAAGCTCCTGAGTGTAGTTTAGGTTGCCCAAAGTACTATCGTATGGCAAAATAATTTTACCAATCTTCATATAGGTAATGTTAGCTGGAATCAATCGCGATGGGATAATTCCAGTACCGAGTGGAGCCCGATCATTGCGAGATGATAATATGAATCTAAAATCAGTAATAAACTGACCACGGTCTTCTGAAATATTTCTATTCATTGAATCGATATCTATATGCATGCTGCGACTCACCCACTGACTCAGCGGCCCCATAATACTATTTTGCTTTAAATTAGATTTTGCTGGCTTCTTATGCATTGCTAAGGCTTTATCTTCGATCATTTTTAGCTCCTCTTTGATTCCATCTCCAGATACATGTTTGATGTACGAATCTGTCAAAAACTGATTTAATTTATCTTGGGTACCAGTTTGATTCAATAATTTGGTTAGATTTTTATTTCTGCAATATTGCGTAACATTGAGCATTAGGGTATCATCTGGGCGAATATTTAGCTTAGAGCAGATACCATTAATAACATTTGCGTAATCTTCAGGACTCATATTTATAGTGTATCGTATATATTACTCAGAAAAGATCTACTGGTCTAATTATTGTATTCTATGTCAAATTTTAAACTCCACTGAGTATTCAGCTTAATGTGTCGACCAGATGAAGTTTTTAAATAAAAGTTGATGGTCTTTCCCGCGGCAATATTCTCATTATATTTTTTTGCGAATAGTGAGGCATGAATGCGCACTCGGTGCTCATTTTCAAATGGAGGAACATATGCATTATTTACGATCCCTGAGAGAGGTACTGCGAATAAACTCTCATAGAACGTTGCATTGCCTTGAGACTCACTTACGATCAAACTAGCGTCATAATTATACTTAATCAAATCACTACATATAAATAAATATTCAGCTACATATGCTCGTTCAAATATTGCTGCTGGATGCACACTGGTGATAGATGTTATCCCATAATAAATAATTTTATTGAACCCCAAGTGCCTATGCAATGACCCATAATTATTTTTTCCATCTCCCCGATCGAATCTAAATCCGATTCCAAATCGAATATTCTTATCAGTAGTGATGGTAAATTTAAAGGTTTCGTAGTCAAATAATACGATAAAAGTTGGATTATCTTCAAATGAATCTGAGTAGCGATTGAGCTCAGTCTCCAGATATACAATAAAATCTCTGATATTATAAATATACCCATCAACGATAGGTAGACTAATCGTAGTATCTCGCTCATCTAAATAATTTAAAATTAGATTATTATTAGAGTCATACAAATCCATTTTACACGCAATATCGGTTGATTTATCATATTCTTTGAACGTTTCGTCGTACGCTTTGTTGGATACTTTAATCGATTCGTATGAGTATAATGGTGGAACATTTCCGCTTTTGTATGAAGAGCTTCCATTGTATATATTATTGCCAAAACCAATGAGCGGACCCAATGAGTTCTTAGAGCTAAAATCTAAGGTAAACTCTATTCCAGTGTCCGTAAATATTGTATAATTACTCAACAGATCACTATTATCTCGATATACATCTTGGAATGAGGTAATTACATTTGTATGATACACTTGAAACGCTGTGGTACCTATGGTACTATTGATACTGGATGCGATCAGGGTTGCCAGTTCTTCGTCAGTTTTGACTACAGCGGAGAATGTTTTGTCTATATCTAGATTGATCAATACCGAGGTCCCCGTAGATGGATATGCGATCGAAAACTCATAATTAGAGGTACCGATGGTCTCATAATCGAAATCAATAAATAAATGTTTGAGGATAATAGAATCAATTTTTCCACTGAAGATAGAGTTTGGAAGAGTAATCTCCACATCATTATTTACATCACTTGCCTCGTCTCGGTGGAGATTTGAAACGATAAAAGTTCTATTATCGACACCCATGTTCAAAATATTATCTATATTATTTTTGAACAAGTTAAAACTATTGTGCTAAATAGTTAGAGTTTCGTGCATGTGGAAGTATATTTTATTAGTTTTGGTTTCTTTGCGATACTTTGCTTCAGTTGCTTTCATATACTCTCGTATAGCATGCACAATTGCTATTTTTCTAGTATTAGGATTTAGTTGAATCTTGAGTCTCTTAATTATTTTTTGCAGGTCTGTTTGGTGTATAAACATTGGATTAATGCCTTTGGAAGATTTATCCGACAAATCTTTTATTTTGAACACGTGATCAATACCCTTGGATCGCTCCTCATACCCAATTATAGATATTGGAAATTTCCAAGCAACTGTAGTAGTAATAGAGCTATATTCATTCCATACTATAGTATTACCAGTGATTGAACTAATATTCAGCAATCGTGGACTAAACTTAATATAGTGCCCTATTGGGATAGAACTATAATTAATTCGAGTTGATTTGCCTGTAGATGAAACAACATCTTGCCAGGATAGTCCTGTGTGGATATAATATTTCTTATATATTGGAGATACAATAGTATTTATTGTGTCTGATATCGGAATAGACACTCCTTTATCTATATAATACTCGGTGAGCTGTATCAATAGTTGTACATTAATAGATACATTTTTATGTCTAAATACTTTATTGACGACCTGTAGTATACAAAATTCGAATAATTTCGAATGCGTTTCGATAGTAAACTGACTTAGTCTGGTAGTGATTGTAGATTCAATTTCGTTAGTTTTAAGAAATTCTATCTCTACATCAGCCACAATATCCTCTATATGCACAAGATCATTCCATTGATTGGATAAATCTTCCAAGTCTATTTGTTTAATTTCATTGGGTATCTCGCTAATCGATATTAATTTGTGTAAATCATCGACGGGGACGTCTACGGACTCAATGTAGATCATTTCATTTGAGTTTATCTTAATGTGAAATTTTTTATTGTTCAATCCAATAATAACCTTTGACTCGCGGAATAAAGAGTCGATAGATTGAATATTTTTAGTGGTATCGTCGATTATTATCGAATCTGTTTTATTAAAAATAATTTCATTTAGAGTATACTCAATCGCCTCATCTGATAGTATAGATACATCTGCTTCCACATAGAATGGCGGATCGTGAATCAATTTATACAGCTCCGATTTGGATATAATTGGTTGATATTCTAATAAGATACGCTTGATAATTATTCGACATAGCTCGATCTCTTGATCAAAGTAAAATGAATTATTGCGAATATTGGACAACTTATTCAAAGAGTAGGACTTGTCCGTGGAATACTTTTTATATAAATTTAGATCAAGCGCAAATGACTCTCCGATGAGCTTGGGAACCTCTCTTCGTTTGAACCGAAAGTTAATCAAATAATCTATAGACTGATTGAACATGATGCGCTCGATTCGCAGAATTTGCATATATAGTTTCATTTTTTCGTAGTAATCCATCTCCTCCAAAGATAGCTCATCTCCGGAATAATTAGAGCTTACAAATATATAAATCTTAATATCTCGAGCATTAGGTTCGAGCAATGAGTGAGAATTCTTTCGTACACCTCTACCAATAATTTGAATTAATTCAGAGACACTGGCTGGCTGATGTACCACTAATAGATGTCTGCAGGCCTTTAAGGTATGACTTTCGCGCATTGCCTTAGACCCGAGTAATATTTTAATTGCTTTCCCATCTGAGTTATCTGGCGAATTAAATTGATTTAATCTATTGGCTACCACTGATTTGGATATGTATCCGGTAACTACCACAAATCTTACCCCCACGAACTCGCAGGTTTCTGATTTTTTACTACACTGATGATCCTTATATAGCTTATTGCAAGTCATACAGATACTATTGCTAGATGGATGTTCATCTCCTTCCAGTAGCCCATTTGCTCGAAATATGCTGGTAAGCAGATTAGTTCCAGTTGACTGAACGAATGGATGATACACAAATACTTTACCATGTTCAACTCCCTTTAGTTCCAGCAATTGCTTCATCAGGTGAAAATATTTACTCGAGTATGTTTCAAGTGCTGATAAATTTAACAACTCGCTGGACAGATACCCATGGGAATCTTCTTTATATGGAGATACTCCAGAGCGTATCTCGTTGGTCACGTCGACATATCTAAATAATAGTTTAGACTTGGAAGCACCCGATTGGAACACTAAATCTTTAATTGTGTTAGTTTTGTTAGAAGCTTCGTCATTTTCAGACGTTTCATGTTGCATATATTGCTGAATCGTTGCGCTGTGTTGCTTAGAGATCTTGCATCGGATAAATTTTAGATATTGGATACCTTTGATAGATACTCCCATAAATGATGATGCTGGGTACTGCATTGGATTATTATCCATAACATAGCTGATCTTTTTATCCATTCGTTGAGCGATCAAAGATAGCCCTCGAGCAGTAATCTCTTTGGTTTTTTCGTCAAATATGTCAGACTGAGAAACGCGAAATGGAGCCAAATTTAATATATTAATAATAGGAACGATCTCAGTTGGTGTATAGGTTAGAGGAGTCGCTGAAAGAAACAGCCAGCGTATACATTTTTCATCGTTTGGAGTCCACTCAGGGTTGTATAGCTTTGGCTCATTAAAATAATCGTTAATTATTTCTATTGCCAATCCATATGCATTAACATCTTTGTGGTAATATATGTTGTGTACCTCATCGCATATAACTAAACTATGCCGCATAGACTCAATAAAGGGCTTATTGAGTCTAACTTTTCCGTGACGGATCCAATCTCTAAGTTGTTGGGGATCGAGGCCAATAATATCAATATCCTCGCTGGTTTGTCTTTTCTTTAATTGGACTGCAATATCCTGCTGGTTGACTACTCGATTGAACAATTGTCGATACCCATAGAACGAATAGATGCCTCCCATTCTACGCTCAGAGATTCTTCTATAATATTTATTGCGCAGATTGGATACTTTTTCGGCAATTGATTTAGATTCGTGTTCAGATTTTTGTAGCTCTACTAGCTCTTCCATCTCTGCAGTACTGACAAATCCAAACTCCTGGTGAGCGATTAGTTCATTTTTGAAAATATCTTTGGTGTATCCGATGATAAAGATTGAGTGAATATCCCCATATGATTTATTTTTTTTAATACTCATGAATTCTCTATATTGCTTTTGGTACTCCGAAGCTACTGCAAGGGATGTAATGGTTTTTCCAGTTCCAGTACCATGAATTAATAATAGAGACGTATACTCAGATATTGGGTCAAATAAATTACGTACGAATGATTGATAGGTATTTAGCTGTAAACGCCCAGATTTTTCTATTAATTGATCTACAGCAGTTCTATGATCTACTGAATGTACATCTGAATATAAGGCATATTCTTTACTCAGGGAAACATCTAGAGTAGACCCCGGGTCATCTGATAATTTAATAGGTTTCGATGAAGACATATTTGCTTATATTGTACTAAGAGATACAAGTAATCTTGGTAATCTTTTGAATACTTATAATATAAATCAAAGATGAATATAACTGAGTGCGCACTGAACGCAACTCCAAATGAACATGGATCATGTTTGGACCAGGGGCAAATAAATATTATATCCAAATATGTCAAAGGAAACACTATACGTGAAATAAAAATAGAAACCCAGTGCGATAATGATGAGTGTATTATTGATAAAATAGATATTCCAGTGAACATTGCAAATCAAATTAAACGAGAAGCCCTGAAAACTCCAGCAGTATCGCTCAAAGGGACGTACTGGATAAATAATACAGAGATTGACACATGCATGAGTCAACTGCGCAAACTATACCCAGGATTTGCGCACACCTTCATTCATATGTCTGATATGAAAACATTCCCACCCAGTAATATCGAATCATTCGACTATCCAGTGTATCAGGTAGATCAAATTAATTTTGGCCAATGTTTCAAGCTTGCAATAGAAGGAAAGCCCTCGTGCCCACAATTACCCACAATAAATAATGTGCCACTCAAATCTGTGGGAATAGTTTTTAACACTGACTCATCTTCAGGCTCTGGGCAACACTGGTTCGCTGTATACATAGCTTTGGTTCCAAGAGATCCGCAGAATATGTCTAAACCATTCATTCGAATAGAAGTATTTAACTCAGCGGGAAATGATATACAAAGTAATTCATTTCAAAAGTTTTGGGAACAAACTAGAGCAAATATAGCTTTAGAAACTGGATGTAGGTGTGAATATGTATTAGTATCCACGGTAAAGCACCAGAGGGATGATACTGGCAACTGTGGGAGCTACAGTCTATTCTATATCTATTCTAGACTCAAGGGCTGTCAGCCCAGCGAATTTGATAAACCAGACAAAATTGTAAATGATAAAGCAATGGAACTGTTTCGAAAAGTACTATTCAAAAAAATAGACTAAGATTAATTAATATTTTTTTGCAATAGATAGAAACATTATTGATAAAAAATTAGTCAGAGATCTCCTCTCTGATCTGTATCAAACATTTGCCCAACATATTTAGTCCTCGATTATTATATCCATTACCCCAAAATGGATCGCGATACGAATCTTCGATTATAATCGATTGAAATCAATTTTAAAAAAAAGAATCACTCCTAAGCGAACAATGATTCAAATATGTTCTTGGCATGCGTATTATTTGATATTTTATCTAGCAAGGTACCTATGAGCTCCTGTTGTTGCTCCAATGTATTATTCAGAGAATCAATCTTAGTATTAAGTTTTTCTTCTAGAATGGCCAATTCGGCATCTCTATTTTTTGTAATATCGATATGTAGCTCAACCGCATCTTTAATAATTTTGAGGTTGCTAATGGTAGTATTTTTAAATTTATTATGTTGCTCGATCAATTGATTAGTATTGGCATTCGATCGATTGATTTGATTTTGGTAGCTCGAGGTTAGATCAAAATATCGGTCCATGTGCTGATCCATATGGTATTTGTAGTTTTCGAAAATATGCTGAATTGGATTATGCACCAGTTTAGATAAAATAGATGGGCTGAGCATGGTTTATTTAGAGAACATTCATATTACTAAATAAAAAATCAATTTTATTTAGTAGTCAAAACACCGTCCGTTTAACTCATCTAGGTCATTCTGAAGACTATTGATTCGAATAATGTTCAAATAATTATTAACACAATGGTAGGACGAATTGGGGTTTGCGAGCATACAGAACCCCATGTGCACCATATTTAAATCTGGCAACCATCCATTAATATTGTACATAATCCCAACTGAGATTGCCCCAATGGTAAATACTTTGAAGATACTACTAATATTCATGATTTATACTCTATTCTAGCACGCTCAATTTGAGCTGAGATTCAAAAAAAGATAGACTAACCAATGATCTTGCGAAGCATATTATTGAAAATATTATCACTCTGAGATGCATGCTCAGTGAGCATATTAATTATATTTTCATGCTCAGTGGCTTGAGCGCTAAGTCGATTAATAATCGCATCTTGGATCATTACTCGATTCGAAAGATTATCAGTTAGCTCAAGCATTGACCTATGGGTACGAACATGAGAATAGGTCAATGCAATTACCACATACGTCAGAATTAGAGTTCCAATGCTCATATTTAGATATTCAGATATTCAATGGTGCTCAACTATATTAATATTAAAATATATCAATTTTAGCACCACAGGCCACCATTATCTCTCTCCAATGCTTCTAATTTATCTTTGAGATTATTCAAATCATCATCGTATGCCTTAAATCGCATCTCCATGTATATAAATATACCAATAGCTGATATCACGCATCCAAATATCATATTGGACTCACTCATTAATGTATATTAATATACATTAAATTATCATTCATTGACCACATGTTCTTCAATATTTTCGTCTGGCACGGCCGCTGCATTTGGATCATCCGAGGAGTCTTTTTCGCCCATCATCTGTAGAATTTTGTCTAGTGTTCCAAATACTCCCTCTAACTTAGCATTCTTCTGAGGCATGGAGTCTGCTCGTTTTCGGAAGTGGAAAATAATACGCTTGAACTGGTTCATAGTCTGAGAATCGATATGTAGGTCTCCCGATAGATCTTCAATAAAGTTTTCGAAGATGCTCAAAGGATTGCCAGATGCCACAAATTTTTTGTAATATGAGCTCATACCATTCTTGAGTAGATCTACACTATTTTCGATTAGTCGAAAAGCTTTGTCGCATCGCGGGATTTGCTTCTTGGCTGCCCCAATTGCCTGAACAATTAACTCCGATAGCTTATCAATATCTACATCTGGGCTGGAAATAATATTATAGATATCGTGAGTAGTGATGTACAACATATTGAACATTAAGAGAATATAGTGCTTACCATCGGCCAAATCTTTTTTGTCAGATAAATTTTCAGCTAGAATGTGCGAGAACAGGTGCTTGAAATTAATTTTGGCAAACCCAAAGATAAACAGATCCTCACCCACTGCTCGTTTGATAAACGTATCCTTCAGATTTGCGCGATCTTTGATACACTCCTCGCCCTGTTGTAGATTTTTACATACCTTGAGATACTCTTCTACCACAAATGATTCCTTCAAAGCCTGATAGATTGGAATAAGATTATCTTTAGTGATCGTTTCATTAATATACGCATCTGATCGATCCAAAAAGTCCATGAGATTGCGTACCTCGTGGTCAAAGAATGGATCGCGCCCAATCTTTGAAACCAGACGATCCAAGATTGCTACCTTAAATTTACGCAAAAATCCGTTGCATCGTCTAATATTGCCTTTCAATCGCTCATACTTCTCTTGAACGATATCAGGATCTAGTTTATTTGGATCTCCCGTAAGCTGCTGAAACATGTCCATCAGCTCAGCTTGGTCTAAGTCAGAGCCACTTGGCTGAACCACTCGATATTGTTTTCTACCACGTCCCATTTTGAGTCTTGACTAAAAATAATATAAGCGAAAGATATCTTATACTAAGAGATATTTTCAATATCTTATATACACGTGTGATAGTTATATTTTACTTTGCTATAGGATCAGATTCAACCAACAATGGCAGATATCTTTAAAACATATAATAAAGCTCTCAAAGAGTTAATCGATGTTATCTCTAATGAATTGCCAAATGAATCTCTCATGAGTGATATCAAGCGCAAATATACTGCAGCTATTACCACGGATCGCACATTATTACTCACTGAAACCGGAAAGGAACTATTTGAATACCGAGACTATATTGCGGAAAACCGATGGGACGAGCTGATCAATAAAGACTGGGAAAATGATAATACTATTATGAACACGATTGATATTGATCAAAAATCTATTCAGCACATGATCACTCTCCTGCGAAAGATTTGGGCTGATTATGACAATGACGAAAAAAAATATGTCAAAAGGCAGATTCGAGTGCTCCTCTCCGAATACTCAAAGTACCTCATGTCTCAGTAGATGATCAACTTTTTTTCAGTCTGAAATTATATTTACTTGAATGCTTTCTTGAGAATGTTTAGCTCTTGAGTAATAAGCTCGACTGCTTTTTTGCAGAGTTGTTCTCCTTGTGGGTGTCGAATGTCCATGGTTAACTCACGCTTGGATGGATGCCCAATGCGAGCTCCCACATACTCAATAGTAGGATCTACATGAAAGTATATGTATCTAGCTAACAGATTTCCAATAGTGTGTGTTTCATTTGGAATAAACAGTTTATAGACATTATATTCAATTTTTGCTAATGAATAGTCAATAGCACCCAATCGCGCAATAATTGAATCAATCGCGGTACGTACAATATACTTTGGGTCAATATTCCCGGGAGTTTCTATTTGTAGATAGAAGTGCGTTGGGTTGGAATTATTCGTAGAATTGTTTTTCATATCGTGATCCAATATGTCATACCCACATCGACCAACCGAAACTCGACTATTTAGGTAGCCCTTGGTCTCCGCCACAGTAATATTATCTACCACGAATGAATGATACGAATCAATATTAACAATTGGAATAGATTGGATAAATTTTGCAGGAGTACTCCCTCGATGTTTTATCTCCGAGGATGGCACATCTACATAGATATCACTTTTATTTTCAAATCTAATAGAATAGGTGCTACCAATTGGAGTATCCTGTGGGATTGGAATCATCTCGATTCTTTTGCGAATAACTTCTCCAGCAACGTTGGGATCCGTGGAGAATATATCAGTCAGAGATACTGTGAGGTACCTCACCAAAATTTCACTTTTGATAGAGCGTTTCAATCCATTTGCAATAGCCAGATTACTGTCGGTGAGCTCGAATGATAATCTTTGGTTGGGAATATCTGGAATCAAATGCTTGAATGCCGCATATTGAGTCTTAGCCAGATCTATCTTGTTAGATTCAAGAGTAAGATTTTTGACAGTAGTTTGATGACTCATTGCGATTATTGTTGATTACTTATATATATACGTAGAGTAATCAATTTTTGCACGAATGAAAGAATTTCAAAGAATTACGATTCTGCTAAAGGAATCTGAGGATGACGCTGATTATAATAAAAGGATCCTAGAATATCTAAATGATAGACATAGAGAGCTAAACAATGTTGGATTTGCGATTGCCATCGAGGTAGTGGATGATGGGAATATTAACACTTATATCAAAAATGGGATCACTTCTACACCAGCCCTACTAATCGATAATAATATCGAATATGGAGTAAGCTCAATATTAGCAACTCTAGCTAAATTAGAAATATCTGCGCCCAAATCTATTAACTCATTTTCAAATGCACCAGATGAAGATGAAATTGCGAATATTCATCAGGCTAAAATGTTAGAAGAGATGCGCTCAAATGCTCCAGATGATGAAAATAGTCAGTCCACAGTGCGAGCAAAGCACCAAGACTTCTCAGAAGCTCCAATGTCTGAGCGCGAGCGAGAGGCTCGAATGAGTAAATATGATTCTGTGTACAAAGATAGAATGAAGAATAATCCAGCAAACCGACACAACAAGTCTGGCCCAGTGGCTCCAGCAGCAGTCCCATCGGCCAAAAAAAATGTAGATAAGTTAATTGAATCCAAGGGATACGATAAAGCTGAAGCTGCATTTATGCGAGAGATTGCCAAAAATCTTGATTAATTATTGAAGCAAGTAAATATCGATAATATTGTATATAAGATACCGTAGAAATCTCTTAGTAGTTAGTGCTCATAGCCCAATATGACGACTCCTCACCCAATAGGAATGCATATTCCTACTATGCAAGAGATTGAAACAAATATTACGAGCGCGTTCGAGGCATCTCCAGCATATGCTATGAAGAATGCTAATTGGAACAATATAGCAGAGCCAGTGTATTCAATGGTTGTACCAAATAGTAGAAATACGGTATTTGACCGAATGTCGCGGTTCTGGAATGAGAAATTATATGTGATATACAATGACTACTGGGATAAGCTGGTATTGTTTGCTATGGTAATGAATGTAATGATCCTTATATTCATTACTATACATGCTAATAATTTGAATATCAAACAAACGTATGTGTTCAAAACTCCAGCAGATGCATTCGATCCAGCCAAAGTAGAAGAGTTAGAGAAAGCCAAAAATCTAATTGAGTTCAAATTATGGATAGTTCGGATGGTTATGATGGGAATTCCAGTAATAGTTACGGCGTGGAGAATAATCAAACGTACATCAGTTCCGCCAATAAATCGCACACGCGTGGTTAATCCTAATTTTGTTCGTCAGATGGGCACTGCTCATCTATTGAAACTCCAAAGCAAACATCAAGAAAATAATAAAATATTTGCAACTAATCAATCATTCGATGGTATAAACTAATCGGTTTCTATTCAAAGATAAGCTTATACCAATATAAGTAATCCCAGAGTTCTAAAAAGTATTTCCAATACGATAAGCACATAATATGGATAATTCATTTTATCGAGATGGAGCTAATCGGATGATCGACGAGGGACTCGAAATGGCTACCAAGATTATTAATTATTTGAGGATGCACGACGAAAGATTGTCCAAATTAGATAGAGTAGAGCGAAAGAAAACTATTTTATCAGAACAGCAAGAATTTACCACATTTGCAAATATTCACCCGATCGTGTACGAATATATTGTATCCGAAAAGGTATTCAACCAAACCGCTTTCAAAAAGTATATCAGAGCAGTATTTGGGGTTCCAAAATCTGCGGAGGATCAAGAAAAGATTGCCAAAGACAAGTCCTATGTCTATTACATGAAGAACAAGCAGTATGCCCTATACTATAAATATTTGCTGCAAGAAACCAATAAACACGCATCTAAGAGCTCGATTGATCAAATGTACACCGATGCTGTAGATGAGTTAAATAAACATACAAAACATATGTTAGAGCGATATGAGATCGAGAATCAAAAATTAGAACAAAAAAATAATATGTTAGATGAGGAGAAGCGGCAGGAGTTGATTGCTGTACTCAAGAAGACATTATCTTCTTGAGTGTATCTCCAATAGACTTAGCATCAGTTTTTATTTTTTTTGGTATAGATAATTGGATATCTATCGGAGCCAGAACCGTATCATCTATCGAAATATTCGCGCTTTCTTCAATAATCGGAGTAGTGTGTATTCCAATCTGGATATACCCAATAATAGATTCTTCAGGTACTTTTGTATCAGATTGAGTATTAATGCAAATATCTTCAATAATACTCTCAGAGTCAATGGGCTTCTCAGAGTCAATGGGCTTCTCAGAGTCAATGGGCTTCTCAGAACAAGGCTCTACAGGCTTCTCTGAGCAAGGCTCGATAGTTTTTACTTTTTTGGGGTAGAATCCTTCGATCTCATCCAGTATTTCATCTGGACTTACTCCGCCAAATATTTCTAAATCTTCGTTTCCCCCATTGAATGAATCAAAGAAATTTAATCCATTTCCGCTACCATAAACAGACTTAACATATGAATCAAAAACGGTTTCAGCCATATTTCAATATCTTATACTAGACAGTTATTTTTGCAAATCCTTTGGATACGTATATATTATGTACCACAAATACTTTTTATACTTGCTCTAAATGTATTCTTTGTAGTTTTGTTAATACCATGTTATCCAGTTGTTTGAGCAAATTATGGTCCAACTTGTATAAATCAATATGGGTACCTCGCTCAGATATACTAATACTAATATTATCGGCTACGGGGATATACATTTTGATAAGTGAACAAATATCATACTGATCCGACTTATCTAGCTCCCTAATGCTAGAACTGATTCTACGAATGGTAATATCTGGGTTGAACTCACTCATTATAAATTATAATATTCGATGGACTATACATATCTATACTTAGATTAAAATTTGATTTTTTTAGATTAAATATAGAATAACACCGATGACTAAACCAGATACATCCACGATGACTATCTGAGCGTTTGTGAAGCGTTGGACCAATGTTTGATCAATAGACTCACATTTATCAAATTGCGAGACCTTAGATCGCGCAATCTTTGATTACTTACAAAAAAAGTAGGCATCTACTTATACCTCTTAGAACTTATTTTGTTCGTATAGGTTCCATACGTACTGATGCTTGTCAAACATTAGCTCATCTTTGTATATATCAGAGAGTTCTGAGAGCAGATCCAAATGTTTTACAAAGGTAATAACAGTTTTGTATAGACCAGAGGTATCTGATACTACTAAAATATTATTATCCTCGGCTTCTTTTTTTGTAATAATGGATACCTGAAGCGCACTCAGATTAATCATCTGATTGATCATAATAATATCACCCTCATGCTTATCGAGATTACTCAATAGACTCAAAAGATCTACCGTGCGGCCTACAGCTTTTTTTGTTTGGTTAGTCTTGTATGGGTATACCAAATTATCAAAGTATTTCCATCGAGTGGTATCGCTATTCTTTTTGTTATCCAAATAATGCTGAACCAGTTTAGTCAGAGTATCTTTAGTCTGCTCCTGCTCGCTTGGAGATATCTTTGGCACCACATATGCGATGCTATCCATACGATGAGGGATAAAAGGACACGCACTGACCATTACCTCAGTATGATTAATTTTAAACATAATCGCACCAACCTTTGTGTTTCCAATCTGAGACATACCAACCTTCACTGGAATAGTGTCTCCTACCTTGAAATCGGATAATGCTTCATCTAACTTGATTAGAGCTTTTGCATGATCATTGGAACATTCTAACAAATCGAATGACCCGATCTTTCCCTTAGGAATAATTTTATTGATAATCATTCGATTAATTGTATCATACATATCATATCGAATAACGGTAGCTGAGACAATCGCATATATACGAATTTTTGCATCCAAATCCCGTCTAATGAGATTTGGGAGAGATCGTTTGACAATAACATTATCGATCGATTGGATAAACTGATTATCCATACAACGCCCCTCGTATATAGCTTTGGCCTGTTGAATGATCATTGAATCGTAATCCTTCGAATAAATCGCAGAAATATCACTGATAGTAAGGTTGAGCTCAATTTGGGTAGTAGTCTTCATAGTTGATGCTTGGATACTTATATTGCTATATATTAGTATATATTAATGTCAATTTTTGTTTCTTAGTAATCTCTGATGATTTATATAGAGTACAATATAGCTCCTTTGCGATAATTAAAGCTAATTATAATGCTTGGTAGCAGACCATACACAAAGCTATTTAATATCCCGAGTCTCCCAGAGTCATTACTGAAACAGAAATTTCTGACTACTCCCGATGATTCATACGACCCTAATACCACTGAGAACTTCATGAAGGAGACTCTACGGTACACAGGAACCGAGAAGCCTTTGTTTGAACATGAGCTACCTAGAACGAGCAACCCTCAGCGTGATATCTATTTGAAGCTACATGCGGAGGGAACGCCGTATAGCCACGATCCATACCATCCAGAGCTTTACTTAGATGATCATACGAGAGATCCCCGAGGAGTTGAGAATAATCCTAATGTGTCGCAAATTGTAGATCAAGCAAGATTTAGACAAATGAGATACATTGCTGGTAAGCTACAAGATGACCCAGATCATCGAGTGGAGGGGCTTGCTCCGAGTCGAGCGGTTCTAAATGCTTCGATGGGTGGTCTATACAACACAGCATCCAGATTAGCAACTATTTTCAATGATAGTACTGATGCGGCGGTTCGTCGAACTAATCCTCATCCTGGGAATACTATTCAAAAAGTGGGAGATAATATCAAAGAGGATCAAAAGTTTAATCAATCTTCTAGTGAAAAAATTATGCCCAAGATGGGGTACAATCCAGTTAGTCTGCTCAGTAATCAAATTGGAGTAAACTGGGACGTACAGCCAGAGGCTAAATTTGGCATCAGTTCTATCTCTAATCTATATAGAGCAAAAGGGTCTGTGGATGCCGCAACCAATGCAGTGTTTCGAATGGGAATCCAAGATGAAAAGTTTGGGGATTCATCTCAGACTATGGTATCCTCTGTGATGGCTCAGATGAAAGATTCAGTCAAACAATCAAAGAAAAACGCCATGAGCACCGAAGTATCGCTCACCACAGATTCTCAAAAAAATGAGTTTATTAATAGAATTTCGCACCCAACTAGACAACCTGGAGGAGCCGCTGTGTCTGGAGTGCAGCGCATGCAAAAACAAAAGTTTGAGATGAAGCATACTCAAACGCATCTGAAGCCCCACAATGGAAATAAACAACTGGAGACGATTGGAATATTGGCGCCTCGAAAACACGTCAAACAGGTCTATGGAGATCATGTGGGCATGGCTATTCCAAAAAAAGACAAACTAAAAATTATGAAGAGCATTCGAAGAGATGGAAAAATTAACAGAACTGGAAACGAAGGAACGCACCAAAGGTACTCTACTAACGTAAAACTACTCAAGGCATTCACCCAAAGAATCGAGCAGTATCGGGAAAAGAATGGAAAGAATAACGCCACTCCGACTCAAATAAGTAAACATTACACGTCAGCTCCAATGCACAAGCCTGAGAATCGTGTGGCTAATGTGCGTACCACCAAGAATAAATTTTCCAGTATCAAGGAACAGCTGGCTAGCAATGCTACTGGCCAGACTGTGAAGAATACTACGGTTAAAGTGGGAAATTATGAGTTTGACACCGATCCTACGACTGATAATGCATTTATGACAAGACGCAACAGTGCTCAAAAAATGGGCTATATTTTCAATGAACGAATATATGATAATGATGTTTCGCCCCTGTCTGAGGTAGTAAACACTCGCAGATATATTGCTATTCCTGCTGTAAAACCTACAGATGAATAGAGTATCCACAACTATTAATACTCAGTTTTTTGAATCGCATAATGTTTTGCTCAATATATAAGTATTCAAAGATCAGATAGTCATGGAACATTTTGCAGGCAACTGTACATCCCTTTGCGATGACCCTAATATTACCACAGACCTAAAAATTGCTTGTGATACCGGTAGTTATAATTATTGCGCCAAGGATGCTGAAGCAAATATTGCTAACCCAGGGTGTAAAACTTATCTAAATCGAGTTGTGGGTAATTATACCGCTGAAAGACTTGGTAAGGTTTACAGCAATCCTGTAAAATTTCCAGTTGGGTCTACTGTGCAGATTTCTAATTATTACAATGATCTTGGTACGGCCGTGACCAAATATGGAACAAAGGATATTGGTCGTCTAATCGGACAATCAACCTCAGATCTTGTCAAAATTCTGCGAGATAATAATCCAAATTATTATACCGAAAGTACTACCGATCAGCTATATAACGCCGCAGTAGCGCACTGTGTGGGACCTAATGCCAATGCGACATTTTGTTCCGAAAGCAACCCATCGTGGGCGGTCAGTGCTATGGCGAGTCGGATGAATAATTTGATCGCAGATTTAACAGCAAAAGCTGCCACAGGATCAATAATTACGGCATACAATGCTCCAACATACGCAACTGCTCAAAGTATGCACAAAAAATATCCAACCATGTTCAAACCAGTAGAGACTCTAATTCTAAGTAAACTAACCAAAGCTGATCTCACTAACCCATTTTTAGCAACTCTACGCTCATATTCTCCCAACATGCAAACAGGGGTTGATACATTTGTCATTAATTTGATCAGCGGTACGAAAAGTAGTTTTACCAAGGAGCGATTGGATGCAGCGTATAGTATTAATTTAGTTAATAATACAATGCTCTATGATCCAGATATTCAGGCATATCTATCCAATATTAATAAATACAGAATTGCAAATAATATTACAAGCGCTGATCCACTAATAACACTGACTGCGACTACTGATTCAGGTAATGTGCAGCTGTGTACTACTTCAAATCCACTCACTACTCCAATTTGTACGAAAATGAATAGTACTACTACATCAACTCTTGCAACATCTATTGCAGATGCAACTAAGACATATTGTTCTTCTCATGTTAATGACCCAGCTTGTGTTCAATATATTAACACAAATCAAACCATTTTCAATACTGCAGATGTTAATAGCAAAATGTTAAATTATTGTATGACTGAGGGTATTGGAGATACCATTAACTGTAAACCATTTTCAAGCATTAACGGATCCGCAGACTGGCTGAAAAAAAATATAAATAATGTAAAAGCTGCTGATGGTACAATCAGCGCTGTGTGTGGTACTGCGAATGGTTTAACAAAAGATATGTGTCAAAAGGTGTGTACCACATACCCAAGTCTCTGTGCTGCCGATGCGCAACAGAAATGTTCGATGCCTACCAATAGATACTCTGCTAATATTGATTATTTTAATGGAAAAGAAAATATTGACAATAAAATAGAAACAACTGTAACTACAGGCATTGCAGTCGGCGAAGAAAACATGGATGATGATGGATCTGGAATGATGTGGGTTGGCGTAATAATATTCGTACTTCTATTCGTGGGTTTTCTAGTGGGAAACCGAAAGAATATTGTGGATTGGTGGGATGAACTTATGCTTAGTTGGTCTATGGGTGATTATTATGCCCGAGTAGATGCTCGAGCAGAAGCAGAATTTGCAAATTCTAATTAGACGTCAGAATAGCAAATTCTAATCCGAAATAATAATATAAATATATAGTATAAGTATTCAAAGAGGGAGATCGTAGGTATTGACATATTATCATGGCTAACAGAAGACCATTTCAACTACACACTAAGTCCTCTATGGGATTCCCAATTGTTGGGGATGACTATCTACAATATTCGGCCAACCGAGTAATTAAACTCGAAGCAGGTGCTATTGTAGATGTATTATTTGGATTAACTATATCCAGATGTAATCTACAAGGTAAGATTATTATTGACCTCGATGGGCCTCATAATGATAATATTAAGGTCAGTAATAATGAATTCAACCCATATTACAAAAATAATCTATCTATTCGATTGCAGAACATTTCTAATAAATATATTAGAATAGACACCGATGCCAAAATATTTAAGTTTCATTGGGCTCCAAATGTTTCAAATACTACAGTTGTAGAACCAGCAGCAGAACCAGCCGCAGAACCAGTAGAGGAACCAGTAGAGGAACCAGCAGCAGAACCAGTAGAGGAACCAGTAGAGGAACCAGTAGAGGAACCAGCAGCAGAACCAGTCGCAGAACCAGTCGCAGAACCAGCAACAGAACCAGCCGCAGAACCAGCCGCAGAACCAGTCGCAGAACCAGTTGTAGAACCAGTCGCAGAACCAGTCGCAGAACCAGCAACAGAACCAGCCGCAGAACCAGCCGTAGAACCAGTAGTAGAACCAACCGCAGAACCAGTTATAGAACCA
>JACCDL010731897.1_pt1 | contig 45274 bp, 41 predicted proteins | sample 7441931 | NCBI WGS metagenome assembly JACCDL01 (sample SAMN15323437, study PRJNA562643) | freshwater metagenome | isolation source: river surface water | place: USA:Blue River Watershed | collected 2017-08-16
CTCAACGCTCGAGCAAGGCCCCAGAGGGTTGTCTGCCAGAGAGCTTCAAAGACGATGGATTTACTCATCTTTGATACTCCATTGACTCTCTCTACAAATGTAATGGGAACTTCACGCTGTGATGCGCCAGCGAGATCACTAGCCATTGCCATCTCAATTTGAAAACAGTAACCGGTTGCTGTCATTTGATGAAGATTAAGGCGCTCGAGCAAGGCAACTGAGTAGATTCGAAATCCACCTGTGAGGTCATGAAGAGGAATCTGAAGGGATATTCGGGCATAGGCGGTACCTGCGCGTGAGAGTAATTGTCGACTCAGCGGCCAATTGACGACTGAACCACCTTTAATCCATCGAGTTCCCAGCGTGATGGAGATATCTGATGAGTGCTTGGCATCCATCATCGCAGGTAAATCTTCCACGCGATGAGATCCATCAGCATCCATCGTTATTACATGGGTGTATTTATCGCTCTTTAAGATCTCCGCAAACCCTGCACGGTAGGCAGCGCCAAGACCAGCCTTTCCAGGGCGACGCAGTACTCGAACCCATGGAAGTTGAAGATTATCGACAATATCAGCAGTACCGTCGGGCGAATTATCATCGAGAACAATTACATCGAAATCGCGTTGATTATGTAAAGCGGTAAGTGATGAGAGAAGTTCGACAATAGCAACAGATTCGTTATAGGTCGGTACCAAGATCACATGCTTCATGAGATCCAACGCCTCCCCAACGCTTTCAACTCTCTTCTCTGATCGAAGAGTGCCCAGATGAGGGTTAAGAGTAATACAGAGATTGGCACATATCCCCCAAGACGATGAGAAAGTGAAATTTTATTATGGAGTAAAACTCCTGCGGAGAGCGATCCAATCTCGCCGTCAGCAAGTTTACTGATTACCCCTCCCCTGGCATCAATAATGGCAGATGGACCCGTGGTGGAGATACTCACAATACTTCTACCGGCTTCTATTGCACGCAGTCGAGTGAGGGATAGTTGCTGTTCACCCTCGCTACTTCCTGAAAATGTGGCGCTGTTTGTATGAACTACTAGAAGTGCTGAATTGCTGGCGGCCTGACGAAGTAATCCATCATTGAGTAACTCGTAGCAAATGACGGATGAAATCTCTGCCTGCGGGAGTCGATGTATAACAAGAGAATCACCCGAAGAGAAATCTGTCACGCGATCAGTATGGGGCGAGAAGAGAGAAACAAATCTTCTTAGTGGAATGTACTCTCCAAAAGGAGTGAGATATCTCTTTATGTAGGTAGATTCAACTTCACCAGATGAGTTGAAGAGAATTGTTGCGTTATATAGTTTTTCGCGATTGAGAATTGCCCCTGCGATGAGGGGCTTACCTGTCTCAAGTGCAAGGTTTCTTAACTTAAATTCAACGCTCTCTCTAGTTGGATCGATATCAATTGCGTTCTCGGGCCAGAGGATTACCTCATCGCTGGCAGCAAAGCTTCTCTTCGTAACGTCAATGTGATTATCCAGAACAGCTTCAGCACGTTTGTTAAATTCGAGGCCACGTTCTGGAACCCCGCCCTGGATCGCCCTTACCTGCAATTGCGGCCCTCCTTCCCCAGGTTCTGGAAGTGCGATTGCACACGAGAGGAGAAATAACACAACTGCAAAATTCTTCAATCGTGGCTGGAGAAGCGCTTGGGCTAACACCAAAGTTGCAAGTGAGAGTCCGATCATTCCCGAAACTGAGACTAATGGAGCAAGTGGAGAATCTACTTGGCTAAAGGCGATCTTGGTCCACGAAAATCCACCGAAGGGAAACCTTGCTCTCACCTCTTCCATGGCGAGAATTGCGAAGGTGATCGCCGCGAAACTCTTTGTGTATCGTGCAATAACGCCGATCGGAATAGCAAGTATTCCTTGGAGTACCGCCAACGCAATCCACGGAAGAACACCGACAAATGTTCGGCTCCACGAAAGAATGAGAAGACCTGAAGTGAAGGCAAAGAGAAAACTTTGAATCTCAGGCTTTCGATAACGCCGAAGGAGATAGATCTGCAGCGCAAGCGCGATGGGTGCAAAGAACCAAAGTCCGACAGGCTTAAATGAGAGTGAATAGAGCGCTCCCGCCACAACTTGCAAGAACATATTAATGCTACCAACCAAGCGCTGAAATAAGGCGATCTACGCTTGCGCCGAGACCATACTCCTCTTTCATCTGATAAATCAGAGATAAGTCATCTGGTTTCTTGGGCATTGATATATCCATCTTTGGGATTGCAACATCGCGAGCACAATGAACCAAGGTTGGGGCGATTTTCAAGTACTCCTCCCCCGCAATGATTTTCTTTGCAAGCGCCGGCGTAAGAGATGGATGCGCCGCTTGTGCCCCGGCGAGAGCTTCATCAACAGTGGCAAAGTTATTGGCAATCAGAGCTGCACCCTTTTCGCCGATGCCTTTTACCCCCGGCAGGCCATCGGATGGATCTCCCCTAAACATCGCAAAGAGCGCATACCGATCACCCGGGATTGAATATTTATTTGCTACCCATTTGCTATCGACTAAATCATGTTGAGAGATGCCACGAGCGAGGTAAACAATCTTCACATCTTTTTGATCATCAACCATCTGGAAGAGATCGCGATCGCCGGTCACCACTCGAATCGGTCCTTTTTCACGAACCGCGAAGGTTGCCATCACATCATCGGCCTCGTAATCATCCACGCCAACCATCGGAATACCAAAGGCATCAATAAGATCGAGAAGAACGGGAATTTGCGGGGTGAGTGTCTCAGGCTCTTCCTCGACCTCACTCCCCTCCTCTAAACGATTCGCTTTATAGTCAGGGAAGAGCTCCACCCGCCATGTTGGGCGCCAATCGCCCTCGATACAGGCAACGATTCGATTAGGGGAATACATTGAGATAAGGCGGGCGGTCATATCGAGATAGCCGCGGATAGCGTTAACCGGCATACCGGATGGAGAGAGCAAGGTATCTGGCATTCCGTAATAAGCGCGATACCAGAGTGAGGCGCTATCGAGCAACATCAAAGTCATAGTTCACCCAGCATATAAGAGACAACTCCGCGATCAATCTTCTTGATTGCTTCACGACATGTAGGGCGCAGAGCATCAGAGGCCCCAGAAATCTGCGTCAACAGATCAATCAGCTGCTTAATGTTTCTGACAAAGTCACCTACCGTCATATCGCTGCCACGAAGAACGTTGCTCAACGAATGCCCACTGGCCCATTTGAACGAGGCAAAAGCGAAACCAAAATCAGGTTCACGTTGCGTCTTGACCCCAAAATCTTCCTCAATACTCTCCAATTGCGCCCAGATGGATGTGATCGAAGCGAGAGCGTTAGCCACATTTTGATGAGGCATCTTTGGCGAGTAATTCTCACTTCCACGGCTCTCGTAGATGACACTCGACACTACTGAGACCAACTCAGGTGCGGAGAGAGAATCGAGAACACCATTCTTAATTGTCTCTGTCAGGAGAAGATCAGACTCTGCATAAATCTTTGCAAGTATCTTTCCTTGAGCGAGAGGCTTCTCTCCCTCGATATATCCAAGGTGTGTCAACACGTCGCAAATTCGGTCGAAGGTCTTTGCAATAACATGAGTACGATTCTCAACTCGCTCACGTAACCCGGCAGACTCTCGATTTAACCGAGCAGCACGTTCTGCAAATCTGGCATGGGTTTCGCGATCATTGCAGGAATGGCACTCATGTTGGCGCAACTGCCTGCGAAGGCGATCGAGCTCATTCTCCATATGCTGACGCTGTCGATTATCAAAGGTGCGGCGTCCATCGCGCTTACTAAGAAGACGTTCGGTCTCCTTGATTTCCATTCGGATGCTTGCATACTCTTCAAAATTACCAAGGTGGCAGATTGCGGATTCCAGTTGCTCGGCTGCTGCTAGATCATTCTTTCTAATCTGTTTCACCAAACCAACTACCGCTCTATCTGCCTGAAATTGAGCAAATGATGACTCAAGACTGGTTCGGGCACGCTCTCTACCAAAGCGGGCAATCAAGTTAATCGACATGTTGTAAGAGGGTGTGAATGATGATCGAAGTGGATAAGTTCGAGTCGATGCAAGGCCTGCTGCAGTTGCAGAGTCAACTGTGGGAGACCAGAGAACGACTGCGTTACCCTCAATATCGATACCTCGACGACCAGCACGACCCGTCAGCTGTGTGTACTCCCCTGGTGTAATGGAGACATGGCCTTCGCCATTCCACTTGGTCAATTTCTCTAGCACCACTGTGCGAGCCGGCATATTAATTCCAAGGGCGAGAGTTTCAGTTGCAAAGACTGCCTTGACCAAACCACGTTGGAAGAGATCTTCAACAGCTGCCTTAAAACTAGGGAGCAATCCTGCATGGTGTGCTGCGATACCGCGTTCCAACGCCATCAGCCACTCACGATATCCAAGAACGTCTAAATCTTCCTCGGCAATATTCTGGGTATACGAGGTTGCGGTGTTGATTATTTCTAAACGCTCTTCAGCATTCGTTAACTTGATACCGGCTTGGAGACATTGTTTAACAGCGGCGTCACAACCGGCGCGTGAGAAGATAAAGGTAATCGCTGGAAGTAAATTCTCGCGCTGTAGTTTGTCGATTACCTCATCACGTGTAAGGCGCTCTTCGTCATTGCCAAAGCGATCACGTCGATGACGTGGAGTACGGACACGTTTCAACGCTTGCCGCTCTAAACCGAGAATCTCAGGATTCACACGCCCTGGTTCTGAGAAGAGATCTATGAGGCGATTACCGATCATCACATGTTGATAAAGAGGAATGGGACGTACTTCGCTGACAATGACATCTGTATGGCCACGCACTTCACCAAGCCACTCACCGAACTCTTCAGCATTACTCACGGTGGCGGAGAGCGAAATAACCTGGACGCTCTCCATCAGGTGAATGAGAACTTCTTCCCAGACAGCGCCACGGAACTTGTCAGCGAGGTAATGCACCTCATCCATGACAACAGCTCCAAGATTAAGAAGGGTCGACGAGTTTGCGTAGAGCATATTTCGCAAGACCTCTGTCGTCATGACCATAATTTCTGCATCAGAATTGATGTTTGTATCGCCGGTAAGAAGGCCAACGCGTTCTTCCCCAAACCGTTCAACAAACTCGTGATACTTCTGGTTAGAGAGGGCTTTGATCGGGGTTGTGTAGAAACACTTCTTGCCACGCGCAAGAGAACTAAATGCAGCGAACTCCCCCACTACGGTCTTTCCAGCACCGGTTGGGGCAGCTACCAGGACTCCCCTACCCTCTTCCACCGCATGACAGGCAGTAATCTGGAAATCGTCAAAACCAAAGTCGAACTGTGCGACAAAATCATTGGTGAGTGGATGTGCTGAACGACTCTTCGCTCGGGCATATCTTTCAGCAGGCGTCTCTACAACTTCCATGTGAGACCCGCTCCCTTGATGCAATGCGCCGAGATCGGAGCAGGTCCTATCCTCTCACCATCTGCATATGCGACCGCATTCGCCGTGACGGTTACCTTCGCAGCTCGCATCGTCTTTACCGCCGGATGTGTCAGATGTGAGCCTGAGTAGACCTTCGGGAAGGTGCGAATAAATTCAATCTTGCTCACTGGTTCAAGAATTACGATGTCAAAGAGCCCGTCATCGAGTTGGGCCTGAGGACAGATATTCATTCCTCCGCCATATGACTTTCCATTACCTATAGCAACGAGCATTGCAGGGGTAACTAACTTCTTACCATCGTATTCAATCTCGTATTCGATCGGGGCGAAGCGAGGTAACTCCATCGCAATTGCAAGGTTGTACCTTTGAGGACCTCGCGGCCACGGAAGAAGATTTGCTCTCTCATTGACAACCGAATCAAAGCCAGTGGACAAGATGGCACCAAACCACTCGGAATCGACATTACCTAGATCAATCTCATTGGGAGGTGCTGTCAAGGCACGATTGATGAGTGGTTCGATATTTTCTAGCGACCAACCCAATGTTCTTACGAAATCGTTTCCAGTTCCAGCAGGAACTATGCAGAAAGGAACTCGCCGAGGAACACACTGTTGCAATACCAAATGCGCTAGACCATCGCCACCCACGGCAAAAACACCTTGGTAACTCTCACTCGATAACGCAGTTGCTAGTTGCTCTGATAATTCTTCAGCCGACTCCGCAGCCAAGGTGTGGTAGTCAACCTTGCGTGAGGTAAGCAAATCTTTGACTCGATTAGCTACAGAGAATCCTCTTCCATTTCCGGAGTGAGGATTGATGACTACAAGCCACATTGCGTTGGTCGCTACTATTCAGAATCTAATGGAGCAGCCGAATCAATTGGCTGCGCCGGAGATATTTCTCCTTCGCCGCCCTCGCTCGCCTTAAATCGCTTCGCACGTCGTCGATCATTGAGCAGCGCAATTCCTCCGGCCATGAAATACATCGAGATAAGCGGAATCGCAAGGAGCAGCATAGATAGCGGATCTGCGCTTGGCGTGAAGCCTGCAATGAATAGCGTGATGCCAAAAATCCATGCTCGCCAAGGACGCAAAATCGCCATTCCGCTTAAGAAGCCAATTGCATTGAATGTGACAAGGAAGACTGGCAACTCAAAAGCTATGCCGAAGAGCAAGATGACTCTCAAAACAAAGTCGAGATAGTCATCGAACTTCACTAAGTTCTCTAAAGATTCTGGAGTAAACCCAAAGAGGACGCGAATGGCAACAGGGAGGATGAAATATCCCAACGTTGCACCTGCTGCGAAGAATGGTGTCGCCGCAGCAAAGAAAGCGACTGAGTTGCGCTTCTCTTTTCGATGGAGGGCAGGTGCGATAAATGCCCAGAGTTGGTAGAGCCAAATTGGTGCCATGATGATCACTCCCGTAAGGAGCGCAACCTTGATCTGAAGATTAAGTGGACCTAGAACACCATTGATATAGAGCGAGCCACAGCTTGCTGCGCCCTCCGCCTGTGCCTTCTTGAGATCGCAGACAGGCTCAGCGAGCTTGGTAATGATCGGGTTGTAGAAAGTCCAACCGATTCCAAAACCAATAACAATGGCAATCGATGATTTAACTACTCGACGGCGCAGCTCGCGTAGATGTTCAATAAGCGGCATGCGACCGCCATCTGGGGTCGCCATGGGAAATTACTTCTCGGTTGAGTCGTCGTTCTTTGGCTTCTCTTGCACCTCTTCGCTCTTCATCTCCTTCATCTCTGATTTGAAGATGCGCATTGAGCGTCCGAGTGAGCGTGCAGAATCAGGGAGACGCTTTGCACCAAAGAGAATTGTGACAACGATGAGAAGCAAGAGGATATGACTTGGTTCGCGTAGAAATGGCATCTCAGAAACTCCTTGGACGAGTGGTATCGAGGCCACCTCGGCCCCGCTTGGTACGGGTAAACGCTATCGCATCGTGAGCGTCTATGAGCGGTAAAGGTCGAGGATTTTCTCCATCGAAGCCCGAATCTCGCCCCTTGTGGCGGCTGGAGCGATGAGAGTCATATCCGGGGCAAATGAGGTGACCGTCTTTGCGACCCACTCTGGGGAATATGCCTCAATTTCTACCTCGCCGCTTCCAGAAATCTTCTCGATCTGGAGAAACTCAGCTGCTGCTCGCTTGCGACCAGTGATTGAGATGGTGAATTTCATCTTTGACTCAGAGCCCTCACCACCCATTCTGCTGGCCGGGAGTTCAGCCGAATCCTCCAAGGCGAGGATTCGATCGAGGCGGAAACTGCGGTGAGACTTTGCTCGATGGCAGTAGGCGCTGAGGTAGGTATGAGAGTTCTCCAGATAGAGCGAGAGCGGTTCGATGACGCGATCTTGTGGTTGACCAGCAATCGAAGATTCGTAGGAGATCTTTAAGAGTGATCTCGCTGAAATGGATCGTTCGATATGGGCAACATAATGAGCTGCCGGGTGTGTGCCGATCTCCAAGGCTTCGCCTGTAAGGGCTGAGAGTTTACCGATGAGCGAATCAATCTTTGCAACTAGGTCCAAATACTGATCGCCAGCTCCATCACGGATGAGTTCCAGACCTATCAGGAGGGAAGCAATCTCAAGTTGCGTGAGAGCCCGAGGAATATCTAAACGTTCATGATCGCGAATAGTCACGTAACCAGAGTCAAAGGTGACATCAATCAATTCAAACTTATTCTCGCCACACATGGATAGTGCAGTCAATTCCTTTGCGATCTCCTTCTCGCTAATTCCGAACTCATCGGCGAGATCTTTGAGCGAGATATATGAATGAGTTGAGAGGAAGGGAACTAAATCTAATAGCCGTGAAACTTGCTGAATAGGAGCGGTTGGTTTAACCATGGAGTTTCACCGCCTCTTCAAGGTGAGATATCAGAGCGGCACGAAGAGAGAGTGGCTCTTCAATAATTACATCGCTTCCATACCAGAGGACGCGCTGAATAAATAGGGCCTCATCACGGTAAATTACCTCGACTCGATCCCAATCCTCTGACCGCTCAGATATCAAAGCTCCGCCACGTAATTGATGAGCTCTTCCTTTTCTAATGGAGAGGATTGCTCGCTTCTCAAGGAGAACAAACTTGGCATCTTCTGCCTCCAGTGCAGCAGTATCGATTTCAAAGGCAGCCGGACGTCCAATAGCGGAAATCGACGAGGCAATACGGTCCACGCGGAAAGTTCGCATGGCTCCACGGTCTCTATCTCTGCCGATGAGATACCAATAACCACGAGTATTTGAGATTCGATATGGCTCTACCGTGCGTAATTGTGCTGACATATCCTGATCGAGATACTCAAAGGTGATTACGGTACGAGAACCGATATTTTCAATCAGATCAGGGATTTGCTCCGGAGTGCTTGCCACTGCTGCACTGACATCAATTACGGTATCGAAATCTGATTCAATACCGAGGCCTTTCAACTTTCTTAGACCACTCTGTGCAGAGTCGGCTAGAGCTGCTTCACTCCACATCCTTGCCGCCTGAGAGAGCAAGGCCATATCAGTGGAATCTAAATTCCGAATCTGTAGCGCATAGCTCTCCGGTTTGATTCGATAGCCGGCCTCGTCTTCAAAGAGAGGATCGAAGCTTCCAACCTCGATTGTTATTCCAAGTGAGCGCAAATCATCTTTATCGCGTTCAAACATACGATCTTTCGCTTCGCTATCACCATCGTATCCATCGACATTTGCGAATATCTCAGCCTTTGTCAGATAGCGCTTGGTTGCGAGTAGGGCAATAGTGAGGCTAACCAGACGCTCACTCTTCCGCGACACCGTATGCTCCTTTTGCAGGGCGACGTCGACGAGCAAGAACCTCAACGCCGGGGGCCATCCTTCGGCTGATAATCAGAAAACCAGTATGTCCAATCATCCGCTGCTGTGGGCGAACCGCGAGTCCTTCATGGTGCCATCCACGCACCATGGTTTCACTGCTCTCAGGTTCAGTGAAGCGTCCATCTTCCTTGAGCGCCTCAGCTGTTGCAGAGAGTTGAGTTGTGGTTGCAACATAGGCAAGATAAACGCCACCGGGTCTCAGCACATCTGCTGCCATGGAGACGCATTCCCACGGTGCCAACATATCGAGAACTACTCGATCGAATGATCCTTCGAAACTCTGCTCTTGAACTGAACCAACATCAAGTCTCCATTGAGCAGGTGATTCACCAAAGTAATCTTCAACATTTGCTCGTGCAATCTTGGCAAAATCTTCTCGCCGCTCAACACTATGAAGAAAGCCATGCGGCCCGATAGCCCGCAGAAGAGAGAGCGTGAGTGCTCCACTTCCGACGCCAGCTTCTAGAACTCGAGCACCTGGGTAAACGTCGGCAACACCAAGAATCATTGCTGCATCTTTTGGATAAACAATGGTCGCGCCTCGTGGCATAGAGAGGACGTAATCGGCCAAGAGCGGAATAAATGCAGTGAACTTCAATCCAGCTGTTGTACTGACGACCGAACCCTCTGGAAGCCCAATGAGTTCATCGTGAACAATCCACCCTTTATGGGTATGCCACTCTTTGCCAGGTGTGATGGTAAAGCTATAGAGCTTTCCCTTGGGATCGGTAAGTTGGATCCGGTCGCCGGCCTTGAAGTAGCCGCTACCTTCCTTCGCTGAGTTAGACACGGGAGCATCTTAGGTGAGATATCTCTGATGATGAAGAAAATCGCCGCTAGGGTCACGATATGGAAAAGTTACGACTCTCCCCCAGTCGCGTCAATGACTTCACTAACTGCCCGCAACTCTATAAATATCGCTCAATTCTCAACCTTCCAGAAGAGATAAGCCTCGATGCCGAGCGTGGAAAGTTGGTGCATTCTGTCCTAGAGGATCTCTTTGAGGCTCCTCGCCCTGAACGTAACCATGATTTAGCCATCTCTCTTCTGCCAACTGCTTGGCAACGTCAGATTGCAGATAAACCAGAACTTGAGGCGCTTGTCACCAACCAAGAAGAATGGATGGCGAGAGCAGAATCCCTCTTGAAAACTTACTTCTCTCTTGAGAATCCAACAACTTTCGATGCGACCTATCGCGAACTTCATCTCGAGAAAGACTTTACCGAGAATATCTATCTTCACGGGTATGTAGATCGACTAGACGTTGCACCAACAGGTGAGGTACGAATCGTCGATTACAAGACCGGAAAGTCTCCAAAACCGGGATGGGAAGAGAAGGCTCTCTTCCAGTTACGGGTTTATGCCCTTCTCTATTGGCGTAATGAAGGCGTTCTCCCCCGCCTTCTCCAACTGCTTTATCTCGGCGATGGTAATACTGTCAAAAGTTCGCCGACCGAGAAAGAACTGGAAGATACCGAGAGAATTCTGCGCAACATTGGGGATGAAATTCTCACCGCAATCGATACCGACTTCTTTCCTACGAAGAAGAGCCGACTATGCGATTGGTGTTCCTTTAAAAAGATCTGCCCTGCACATAATTAATTTGCGTTGAAGTACTTTGCCTCTGGGTGATGGACGATGATTGCTGAAGTTGATTGCTCTGGGTGCAATTGGAACTCTTCAGAAAGTTCGACGCCGATTCTTCCTGGTTCGAGAAGCTCGCAGAGCTGCACTTGTTGTTCAATGTCTGGACATGCTGGGTAACCGAATGAGTATCGTGAACCACGGTAGCCCTGATCCAAAATTCCTTGCAGATCAGGCGCATCACCATTGCGAACAGCTAGCTCTTCTCTAACACGTGCATGCCAATGTTCGGCAAGTGCCTCTGTTAACTGAACTGATAATCCGTGAAGCTCGAGATACTCACGATAATTATTTGCCTCAAAGAGAGTATTCGCGGCTTTACTGATGGTATTTCCCATGGTCACAACATGGAATGCGACGACATCTGTCTTCCCAGAATCTTTAGCTGCGAAGAAATCACTAATGCAAAGACGTCGATCACGACGCTGTCGTGGGAAAGAGAAGCGCAAGCGCTCTTGCCCTTTAAGTTCACCTTCATGATGCAAGATGACGAGATCGTTACCATCGCTGACACATGGGAAGTAGCCATAGACAACAGCAGCTTCCAACCATCCCTGGGATTGAACTTCATTGAGCAGGGCGCGCAATCGAGGTCGACCCTCCTCTTCCACCATCTTCTCGTATTCACCACGAGCGCCCTTAAGTCCCCACTGTCCGACAAAGAGTGCGCGCTCATCGAGCATTCCGACGTAATCAGCTAAGGGAATGCCCTTCACAATTCTGGAACCAAAGAATGGTGCTGAAGGAATGTCGATATCTGTGGCGACATCACTTCTTGTTGTATCGGTCGTTTCAACATCAGTATTGCGAGTTGTTGTGCGCACTCGGCGCTGGCGCAGCTCAGGTAAGGCAGCCCCTGGTTCCCCACGCTTGACGGCCATGATTGCATCCATTAACCGCAGACCTTCAAAGGCATCCCGTGCATATCGAACTTCGCCAGGGAAAACTGATGAGAGATCTTCCTCCACAAAGGCGCGGGTAAGAGCGGCGCCACCAAGGACGATTGGCCATTTTTGGTCAAGGCCACGAGATGTAATCTCTTCAAGATTTTCTTTCATCACGACGGTCGACTTCACTAGAAGTCCACTCATTCCAATGGCATCGACGTTATTCTCAAGGGCTGCATCGATGATCTGATTAACGGTCTGCTTGATACCAATATTGACAACGCGATAGCCATTGTTAGAGAGAATGATATCGACGAGATTCTTTCCAATATCGTGCACGTCGCCCTTAACGGTTGCAAGCAACATTGTGCCGCGACCACCTTCATCACTCTTCTCCATAAAAGGCTCAAGATATGCAACAGCGCTCTTCATGACCTCTGCACTTTGAAGTACAAAGGGAAGCTGCATCTCACCCTTGCCGAATAACTCACCAACAACCTTCATTCCCTCAAGGAGGTGATCATTAATAATGGCAAGTGGCTTCATTCCTTGCGACATAGCCACATCAAGATCATCGGTAAGTCCGACTTTCTCACCGTCAATAATGCGGCGCTGGAGGCGTTCTTCTAGCGGGAGTTGAGCCAACTCAGCAGCGCGAGATTGACGTGATGCTGCTAGCTCGACGCCTTCAAAAAGTTGGAGGTACTCGGAGAGTGGATCGTAGGTACATTGATCGCCATCAAAGGTACGACGGTCATAAATTAAATCGAGAGCGACCTCTAATTGGCGCTTTTCAATGCGAGCAATCGGCATAATCTTTGAAGGATGAACGATTGCTGAAGTCAGGCCTACCTGGGCACATTCATGAAGGAAGACTGAGTTAAGAACTACGCGCGCAGCTGGATTGAGTCCGAAACTCACATTGCTCACACCCAAGGTTGTCTGTACATCAGGATAGAGCTGCTTCAACTCTCGAATGGCGTTAATAGTCTCGAGACCATCGCGTCGAGTCTCTTCTTGACCTGTTGCAATAGGAAAAGTCAAAGTATCAATCATGATATCGCCGACAGAGATTCCCCAGTTTTTCGTAAGGTCTTCAATCAATCTCTTGGCTACTCGAACTTTCCACTCTGCAGTTCGGGCTTGGCCTTCCTCATCGATTGTGAGGGCGACAACTGCCGCTCCATGTTCCTTCACCAATGGCATGATGCGTGCGAAACGTGATGTTGGCCCATCACCATCTTCATAGTTAACAGAGTTGATAACACAGCGGCCACCGAGAGATTCAAGCCCAGCTTGGAGAACGTTCGGTTCAGTTGAATCGAGCATGATTGGAAGAGTCGATGATGTTGCAAAGCGTGAAGCGATTTCACGCATATCCTTTGCACCATCACGCCCAACGTAATCCACACTGAGATCAAGAAGATGAGCCCCATCGCGAATCTGATCACGCGCAATCTCTACGCAACTTTGCCAATCTTCATTGACTAGAGCTTCACGGAAAGCTTTGGACCCGTTTGCGTTGGTGCGTTCCCCGATGGCTAAGTATGTAAGGTCCTGGTCAAAAGGCACGTATTGATAGAGTGAGGAGACGCCTGGTTCATCTGTGATGATTCGATCAGAGATTGCACGTCCAGACACTTTCTCGACAACTGCTGCCAGGTGCGCTGGTGTGGTGCCGCAACATCCGCCAATGAGTGACAATCCATAATCCTTGACGAATGTATCTAGCGCAGTAGCCAACTCTTCCGGGCCGAGCGGATAACTTGCTCCATCTGGACCTAAGACTGGCAGACCAGCATTAGGCATCACAGAGATTGCAACGCGCGCATTCTTAGATAGGTAACGAAGATGCTCTGACATTTCTGCTGGTCCAGTGGCGCAGTTCAGACCGATGAGATCAATATCGAGCGGTTCAAGAGCTGTCAGCGCAGCACCGATCTCAGAGCCAAGAAGCATCGTGCCCGTTGTCTCTACAGTTACCTGCGCGATGAGAACGATGTCTCGGTCAGTTGAATCGAGAACGAGACGCGCACCGTTAACTGCAGCTTTTGCCTGCAAGAGATCTTGAGTCGTTTCAATCAACAATGCATCGGCGCCGCCATCGACCAATCCTTGAGAGGCGACACGGTAAGCATCTCTCAGGTGCTCATATGTTGTATGTCCAAGGGTCGGCAACTTTGTTCCCGGACCGAGAGAACCAAGGACAAAGCGAGGCTTCTCTTCGGTGGAGAAAGCATCAGCTGCTTCACGGGCAATCTTTGCACCGGCAAAAGCAAGTTCGTAGATTCGGTCCTCGATGCCATATTCAGCGAGGTTAGCCCAGTTAGCACCAAAGGTGTTGGTCTCGATTGCATCTACACCGACCGCGAGGTAGGCATCGTGGACTGAACGCACAATGTCAGGTCTGGTGATGTTAAGTATCTCGTTGCATCCCTCATGATTTTGGAAATCTTCCATAGAAGGATCGGCCGCTTGGAGCATCGTGCCCATCGCTCCATCTGCGATTACGACACGTGAAGCCAAAGCGCTACGGAGAGCTCCATCGCGCTTTCTGAGGTGTTGCGTCGCACTCGTCACGGAGAGGAGGTTACCGTAAGGTGGTCCTTATGGAGATTCATAAGATTCCTCTTCTACGCTCACCCATCATGATTGTGGCATGTGGAGGGTGGAGCGATGCGGGTGAGGCTGCAACTGGAACAATCAACCACCTGTTGGCCACGATTAATCCATCTCAGAGCGACAATGAGGAAGCTATCTCTTCTGCAGAGCTCATTGCAGAGATTGATTCAGAGGATTACTACGACTTTCAGGTTAATCGTCCTTTGATTCTGGTTGATGACTCGATGATTCGAACTCTCACCTGGCCTGGGCTACAAATATTCGGTCTCCATAATCCCCATGGTGAGAATGACTTTGTTCTTGTTCGCGGAGTCGAACCATCGATGCGATGGCGATCTTTTGCCAATGAGTTGCTCGATCTTGCCGATGATCTCGAAGTTGAACTCGTCATCACACTCGGATCGATGTTGGCAGATACTCCTCATACACGAGCAATACCGGTTGCTGGCACTGGAGCTCATCCAGAGATCGCGACACGACTTGGAGTCGAGGTCAGTCGTTATGAAGGGCCAACTGGGATCCTTGCTGTCATTCAAGATGGCTGCGTTAAACGCGGAATTGATGCGGTTGCGCTATGGGCAGCAATCCCCCATTACGCAAATGCAACTCCCTCACCGAAAGCAATCCTTGCTCTTGTCAATGGTTTAGAGGATTTCCTGGAGATCAATCTCCCACATGGTGCGCTTCCAGAGATGGCAGATCAATGGGAGAACGCAGTGAACGAGATGGTGAAAGAAGACTCTGATATCGAGGAATACATCAAGACTCTGGAAGAGAGCAAGGATGCCGATCAAATTGGCGACGAAAGCGGTGAAGAGTTAGCGCGCGAAGTTGAGCGTTTCCTTCGCCGACAGAACAATAGAAACGAGAATTAGAGAGATATTCCTAAGAGCGTATCAATCGCTCGTGATAATTCTCCCGGAGTTCCCCCAGTTGCTCCTTGCTCTGAAGTTTCTACCCATCTCTTTATCGCAGATAGAGCGCTCGGTGTGTCGAGATTATCTGCCTGCGCTTCAACCACTGCCTTAATCACTTGATCCGTCGGAGCTGTCTCCATCATTGATAGCGCTCTCCGTAAACGCTCAATCCACCCTTCAGCAGAGATGAGAAGATCTTCACTCCATGATCGATCATGAGAGAAATGCTCTTCCATTAAAGCCCAGCGAATCGCCATTGGATTGCGACCGGCAGCAACAAGCTTGGATACAAACACTAAATTGCCGAGAGATTTACTCATCTTCACACCATCGAGGCCAATCATGCCGGCATGGACATAGTGTGAGGCAAACTCACGTTCTTCAAGAACTCTTCCTTGCGCTGCTGACATCTCATGGTGAGGGAAAACTAAGTCACTGCCTCCACCCTGGATATCGATAGAGGTCTCAGAGCGAGGGTCGAGATCGAGATAGTGAAGTGCGATTGCGCAACACTCAATATGCCAACCAGGGCGACCCTCTCCATGTTGACTAGGCCACGATGGCTCACCTGGGCGATGAGCTAGCCAGAGAAGTGCATCTAATGGATCTGATTTGCCAAGGCGATTCGGATCTCCGCCACGTTCGGAGAAAATCTCTAGCATCTTCTCTTGAGTCATGTGAGATCTGGAGCCAAAACCTGCATCTGCACGAACTTTGAAGTAAAGATCATCATCAACGCGATATGTGCTCTCCTTGGCGACGAGTTTGGAGATCGCTTTCTCTACTAAATCCATCGCCTCAACAACCCCAACGTAATGATCTGGCGGCAGGATATGAAGATTGACCATATCTCCTCGGAAAAGTTCAATCTGAGATTGCGCAAGATTTTGCCACTCAATGCCATCTCTCTGCGCACGTTCCAACAAAGGATCATCGATATCGGTGATGTTCTGGACATAACGAACCTGAGCACCTGTTGCGCGCAAGTAGCGATTGACTAAATCAAAGGTGAGATAGGTAGCAGCATGACCGAGATGGGTCGCGTCGTATGGAGTAATTCCACAGACGTATAACCGGTAGAGGCTCTTCTGGGCCACTGGGACTTTCTCTCCGCGCGCCGTATCCCAGAGCGATAATTGTGGGAGGGAGAATTTCTTAGACAATGGTGGAATATCGACAGTCGCCCAAGAGTGCATGTGAAAAGCCTATCTCTTAAAAGGGCGGCCACGGGATATGTGGCCAATCTGGGTTTGGCTCGGGAAACTTGTTAGCCGACAAGAGTGAGAGACAGCGATTGCGAAGCGCCTGAATCTCATCAGCGGTAATCAATTGAGCAAGACCTTCAACTTCGCCTTGGTCAATCTGAACGAGCAGCTTCTCTATGCAAGCCCTCTCATCTTCTCGCAATTCTGCGCCAGACCACTGCCATAGGACAGTCCTTAACTTATCCTCAACATGGAATGTAACGCCATGATCACAAACCAAGAGAGAACCATCCGGGCGTGGAAGGAGATGGCCAATCTTGCGATCGGTGTTATTGATGACTGCATCAAAGAGAGCCACCCATCTCAGCTCTACACGATCTTCTCTGAAGAACGTTTCGAGATCAATATCTTCGTCTATATCAATCCACTCCTGCACTGCACCCAATCCAAAAGGACCATCGCGAAGTATGGTGAAAGGAACGCAGTGGATTCCCATCGCTTCACTAATGAGATAAGCAGCTCGTTCACGAGAGGCGAGATTTCCATCAGGAAAATCCCATAGCGGCCGTTCGCCAGCGATGGGTTTATAGATCGCTTTCATCTCATCCTCGCCATTAGAGATCGTGACGAAGAGGGTTGCATTAGAAGCGTCAACGAGGCGACCTTCTATTGCGATCTCTCCACTTTCAATCAATAAGGAAGTCATCGTCGATAACCATTTGCCCGTGCACAGAGATGTCCCTCAGGGTTAATCGGAAAGCTGCAGAATGGGCATGGTTGGCGTCCTGCTGAGATAACTAACTCGGCTCGATCATGGAAAATGAGAGCTTGCGACGGTGTGATGAAGAGACGAAGAATCTGTATATTCGAGATCGATTGCAGCTCGAACTCGTCCTCATTATCTTCTTGACCGTTTACCAGTTCACGTAAATCAACCTGGATGAGCTCACGCTCTTCGTCATAGAAGATTGCAATTGAACCGACTCGAAATTCGTCAATGACCGGCATCTCTAACGGTAATGAGTCCCTGACAAGAACAGGCTTAGGAGCAAGTGGATGAATGCTCCGGATCTCTCTTAACATGAATTTAAGGCGCTCACTGAGGGCTGCAACCTGGCTCTTTTCAAGAGAGGTTGAGATCACGGCGTTCTCTGCACGCAATTGAAGATAGAAAGTTCGATCACCTGGGAGTCCGACGGTACCTACGGTGAAGCGAGAAACTGTCTCGAAAATGCGCGCCATTTATCCGAGAATCTCTTTGAGCGATGATTTCGAATTAATGGTCACAAGGGAGAGATTCTTGGCATCTCCAGAGAAGACGGTAAAGGAAGCTGGATCGATTCGAAGGGATTGAAAGTTATCAAGCTTCATTCCAAGGTAATGAGCCGTAATCAATTTAATCGTATCTGAGTGCGAGACGATGAGGTGAGTCTTATCTTTTCCGCGCCTTGCTCGAATCTCTTCGACTGCAGCAACAGCCCGACGCTGAACTTTTCGAAATGATTCACCCTTTGGGAAGGTAACAATAGACGGACGGTTCTGCACATCACGCCAGAGAGGTTCGCGGCGCAGAGACGAGAGTTTTCGTCCACTCCAACTACCGAAATCTATCTCCGAGACTCCATCAACAATTTCAAAGGTTTGCAGCGATGATGAGTAACGCGATTGCAACCAAGGATCAATCGTGAGTTGGCAGCGTTCAATAGGACTGATGTGAAGATGGTCCACGCGCTTGGCGCCAATGCGCTCAATAAGACCTACCGCATCCGCCTTGCCAGCTTTCGAAAGTCCAATTCCTGGAAGCCGACCTGTAAGAGTTCCGGTTGCGTTAGCAGCCGAATGACCGTGGCGGAGAAAGATAAATGTGCTCATCGAGAAATCCTTCCTCCCCCATACCTAACCTTGTAATCAGATCCCTAGGCGAATCGATATCCGGTGGTAACACAACACGCTGGAGCGTAAAGATTAGCGAAGTATTGAAGAACTATCTTGCTAAGGTCGCGCACATGGAAATGAGAAGAGTGGGCAAGAGCGGGCTCTCGCTCTCCAGACTCGGTCTCGGCACAATGACGTGGGGTCGAGATACCGATACCCATGAGGCGGCAGATCAGTGTCGCGCCTACCTCGATGCAGGCGGCAATTTCTTGGAGACCTCACCTACATATGGTGATGGCGATGCAGAGCGCGTTATCGGGGGCATGATTGGCACGCTCTTTGCTCGAGATGAAGTCGTCATAGCGACCAAAGCGGGTGTTCAGCTCATCAACGGCGAACGCGTGGTCAATAATTCTCGTCAATCGTTGATCAGTGAACTAGATCGTTCCTTGTCCAGACTTGGTTCCGATCATGTCGATCTCTGGCAGATTTATGGCTGGGATTCACATACCCCGCTGGAAGATACTCTCTCTGCTCTCGATTACGCATATGCAAGTGGCAAGGCGCGATATGTGGGCATATCAAACTTCTCTGGGTGGCAGAGCGCTCGAGCCATAACGCTCCAAGAACTTCACAGCATGAAAGCGCCGATCATCTCTCTTCAAAATGAGTACTCACTGCTCAATCGCTCGGTGGAACAAGAGATTCTTCCCTGTGTTGATGAGCTTGGTGTTGGATTTTTGGCATGGGCGCCACTTGCACGTGGAGTACTAACAGGAAAATATCGCAATGGAATTCCAAGTGACTCACGAGCTGCCGCTCCACACTTCATTAAACATGTTGAGCCCTATCTCAATGAGAGCTCGTCTCGCTTAGTTGAAGCGATATCAGTTGCGGCAGAGGGTCTCGGATTTGCGCCACTTGAAGTTGCTCTCGCCTGGGTTCGAGATAATCCTTTAGTGACATCTTCAATTGTTGGCGCAAGAACCGGCGCTCAGCTGCGTGGAATTCTGCAGTCGGAAGAGATAGTTCTCCCTACAACTATTCGAAATGTATTGGACGAGATATCAGCAGTTCTCTAAGAAGTCGTTGAGAACTTCGGCTCCGAAGACCAATCCGTCTATGGGGACTCGTTCATCTACACCGTGGAAGAGCGCCATAAAATCGAGATCAGCCGGCAACTTCAACGGGCTAAAGCCATAACCAATAATCCCAAGTTCTGAGAGAGCTTTATTATCAGTGCCACCGCTCATCGTGTATGGGACGGGAATTCCCTCTGGATCACGGCGCACGATCGTAGCACACATCGCCTCAACCAGTGGTCCCCCAAACTCGACTTCAAGTGCAATGTCGTGGGTAAGGGTTTCGATGCGAATATCGGGTCCGACAATCTCACGAATCGTGTCGTTGAGTTCTTGCTCATAGCCCGGCAAGAAACGGCCATCGATAGTTGCACTGGCACTTCCAGGGATTACATTTGCTTTATATCCAGCCTCTAGCATGGTCGGATTTGCTGTGTTCTGAAGAGTCGCCCCGATCATTCTCGCAGTTGGACCAATCTCCTTGAGCAACGGACGTAGATCGCTCTCGTTATAAGGCTTACCAGTTGCCTCAGCGATTTTTTGAAAGAGAAGTTTTACTGTCTTTGTATATCGCTGTGGCCATTGATAACGACCAATCTTCGCTACGGCATCTGAGAGAGCAGTAAGTGCATTCTCATCATTCATCATCGAACCGTGGCCTGCGCGGCCATCGGCGGTGAGTTTCATCCAGTGAATGCCTTTTTGTGCCGCTTCCACAAAGTACAACCTCTTGCCATCGCCCACAGTGACTGAGAATCCACCCACCTCAGAGATCGCCTCAGTGCAGCCTGCAAATACTTCCGGATGATGAGCTGTCATATAGCGCGAGCCATAACTGCTACCGGCTTCTTCGTCGGCAAAGAATGCGAGAACGATATTGCGCGGTGGCTTATATCCAATACGCGCCCAGCGACGAACGATCGCTAAGAGCATTGCATCGACATTCTTCATATCGACAGCGCCACGGCCCCAAATCATTCCATCTTTAATTTCAGCAGCGAATGGATCAACGCTCCAATCTGCAGCGTTGGCTGGGACAACATCAATATGGCCGTGGACAACTAGTCCAGGTCTAGTGGGATCTGACCCTTCAATATTGGCGATGACGTTACAGCGATTGGGAGCTGATTCGTAGATTCGTGCAGCAATGCCCACCTCTGCTAAAGATGCAACCACATACTCTGCGACAGCCTTCTCATCGCCCTTGCCTTCACCGTAATTGACGGAAGGTATCCGGATGAGATCCTGACAGATGGAGATGGTCTCTTCTTCTAGCGATGGAAATGTGCTCATGGCGCCATTCTCTCCCAAGTTCAGGGTAACTGGGCTCTCTTTCCTGCCCTTTTGCGTGTGAGGCGGTGCATTGCTATCCTTGCGCTCGTAATTCAACCCCATCACATAGGATTAGCAGCGCCAGCGCAGCTCTTCTCGTGGCGGGGACACTCGTCCGGGTGGCGGAATTGGCAGACGCGCTAGCTTGAGGTGCTAGTTCTCGCAAGGGATTAGGGGTTCAAGTCCCCTTTCGGACACTGTAACTGTCTCGTGGCTCGCCATGCAGATAGTCGAAATGGAGCGGTCAATGGAGCTACATGATGCGCTCTCGCTCATTCGAGATATTCCAGACTTTCCTCAACCTGGGATTCTCTTCAAAGACATTACTCCGCTGCTTGCAAATGGCGCAGCGCTCTCAGCAATAACAAGTGCTCTAGCTGACAGCCCAGTTGATTACTCCTGCGTTGCAGGAATCGAAGCTCGCGGATTTATCGTTGGCACAGCGATTGCTGTTCATCGTGGGATTGGATTTATCCCGCTTCGCAAGGTCGGAAAACTTCCCCACCAGACCATCAAGAAGAGTTATGGCCTTGAATACGGAAGTGATGTCATTGAGGCACATATTGATGCCGTCGGGCCCGGAGATAAGGTTCTCGTTGTCGATGATGTACTCGCAACTGGCGGAACGCTCATAGCGGCTATTGAGATTATTGAAGAGTTGGGCGCATCGATATCTGAGGTTGTTGCCCTCTTTGAAATTGAAGGTCTAGGTGGGCGAGAGAAGATTGCAGCTCGCTTCCCACATATCCAATTGAGATCTCTGGTCAAAGCGTAAGACGTTATGCGTATCCCCCAGATTCAAGCCTTGCGCGCTCTCGCTGCCATTTTGGTCCTGCTCTTCCATGCCCATGCAATGGATGGTGGATATATCGGCGTCGATATTTTCTACGTCATATCGGGATATTTGATCACCGGATTACTCGTTCGAGAAATCGAACTCAATCAGAGCCTTGACTTTAAAGCTTTCTATCTTCGACGAATCAAAAGATTACTTCCAACATCATTTACCGTTTTATTCTTCACCGCTCTTGCCGCTTGGTACTTCTACCCAGGAACGATGAGAGAAGAACTTGGTCGAGATATCTTCGCAGCTGCCGTATACGTCTCGAACTTTCTCTTCGCTTTCTGGCAGATGGATTATCAAAATCTCAATGCGGTTCCACCAGTAGTAATTCACTTCTGGTCACTTGCTGTAGAAGAGCAGTTCTATCTCTTCTGGCCTGTCATCGTTCTAATCGCGTATAAATTTGGCGGAAGAAAGTATCTCTTTAAAGTAATCGCACTAATAACTCTCGCCTCATTTCTCTTCAGCCTCTATCTCACCAACGCTCAACCAATCTGGGCCTTCTATTCACTTCCGACGAGAGCGTGGGAGCTCGGCGTCGGCGCTCTCTTGCTGACAATCTCTGGTCGATACAAACTCTCCCCTATTTATCCATGGATCGCACTTGGACTCATTCTCTATGCGAGCTTTATCTATACCGAGACAACGCCATTTCCAGGAACCGCAGCTTTGGCACCAGTTATTGGAACAGCAATTGCAATTGCCTCTATCTCATCGTGGCCGAGAATCTTTAACTTCTTTAGTAATTTAAGAGTCACGCAATGGTTAGGCGAGATTTCCTATCCGCTCTATCTCTGGCACTGGCCGCTGCTTGTGATTCCAATGGTCTACTTAGGTCGCGGCTTAACAATTCTCGAGCGCCTCATCGCCATCGCGGCAACTGTCTTTCTTGCCCACCTGACCCATAAATATATAGAGCAGCCGCTTCGCCATATCTCGTTATCGCCAAAGAAGATTATCTCTAGTGCGATCGCTGCGACTGTAATTGCGACAGGAACGGGAGTGGCGATTTCAGCCAGTGCCAACGACATTATCACGCTACCAACAGGTGAGTCTTATTCACTTACCCAGATCGTTGAAAGACCAATCGTCTATGAAGATGATTGCCACGTAAACAATGGCGAAACCGTCTCAAATGACTGTACATATGGTCCTGATAGCCCCAATAAAGTCGTTCTCTTTGGCGATTCACACGCAGCCCAATGGATGCCAGTGCTTGAAGAATTGGCATATGAGAGAAATTTCCAATTGATCTCGCTCACTAAATCCGCCTGTCCTGGTCCAGCTGTTGCCAAGATTGAGTCGGGTAACTATAAGAATGCTGACTGTTCCGAATGGCGCAAGAATGCAATTGCCAGAATTCAAGCGCTACAACCGATGGCAGTTCTCGTCAGCGGAATGCAGTACTTTGAAATTCCTGAGGGTTATTCATCTCGCGGAAACTGGTGGCGCGAAGGGCAACGAAAGACATTTGCCGCACTCAAGGGTTCATCACAACATTTAATCTATATCTCCGATACACCGCACCCACTTCGAGATATTCCTAGCTGCATCGCGGCAGGTCGCCCTGATCGTTGTAATAGCACTGAGCCGGCTGATGCCTTCTTCACGCCCGGTTGGCAACAGATCAATCCAACGCCTTGGTTCTGCTCTGCAACCTGTCCTGCGATTCTCAACGGTGTCGTTGTCTATCGAGACTCTTCGCACATCAGCGTGATGGCGAGCCGAATGATAAAGCCGCAACTTTTAAGCACTCTGATCTCTCTAGGAGTTTTCTCCTCGTGAGAGGACATTTCCCGGCGCAGATGGCAGGATGGCGTCATGGCTGAGTTGATTTACTACTGCGGAACAATGGATAGTGGAAAATCTACCCTTGCCCTTCAGACAGCCCATAACCATCAGAGTCGTGGTCGCGGCGGTCTCATCTTCACAAGTCATGACCGAGCCGGCAGCGGAGTTATCTCCTCGCGTCTGGGGTTACAGAGCCCCGCTATTGAAGTGGTTCCAGGCTTTGATCTCCACAAACTAGTTGTTGAGAAACTCTCCATGGGTGAACGCATCGATTACATCATCTGCGATGAAGCTCAGTTCTATGAGCCAGATCAAATCGATGGACTTGCCAAGATTGTCGATGGTCTTGGTATCGATGTCTACGCTTTTGGAATCTTGGCTGACTTTCGAACAAAGTTATTTCCAGGCTCTGCCCGTCTTGTTGAACTCGCAGATCGAGTCAATACCCTTCAGGTCGAGGCGCTCTGCTGGTGTGGTTCTCGAGCGACCCATAACGCCCGCACCGTTAATGGCGTGATGGTGACTGAAGGTGAACAGGTTGTTGTGGGAGATGTAAACCGCGTTGATGAGGTCGCTTACGAAGTTCTCTGCCGACGTCACCATATGCGTCAGGTAACTGCCCGCGCTTCGCGAGCTGGACATATCTCTCCAGAGCCACTTCCTTTTGCAGAGAAGTGACGTAACGCCCTTACAACGCAGCTGCGATAGATGCAATCAGTGGTGCGAGAAAGAGTGCAGGAAGTAAGTTTCCGACCGCTATCTTCTTGATATCGAGAAGTCGCAAGCCAATTCCGACCAACATCAGACCTCCGCAGATAGTCATGGCATCAATCTGATACGGCTCCAATACATTTCCAGCAAACCAACCAACCAAGGTCCATGCTCCTTGATAAATGCCGAGTGGAATGATTGATGCAGCAACGCCCCAACCGAGTGTTGATGCAAATGCCATTGCAGCAAAAAAGTCGAGCGAAGATTTCAAGAGAAGCTGATCGATTCCCTGCGATGCGCCATCGCTAATGCTTCCAAGAATTGCTAACGGGCCAATGAGAAAGAGGAGCGAAGCTGAGACAAAACCTTCAACAAAAGGGCTCTCTTCTGAAGCTCGAAACTTGCGTCTTAAGTTCTCTCCAAAGCCATCGAGTCGACTCTCTAACTTCAGAGCGCTTCCAAGCGCTCCCCCAAGAAGCATCGCCAGGAGGATGACGAGTAATGGAGCGCCTTGCGGCAAGGCGTTGATAAATCCTTCCGACCAAAGTGGAATCAGTGCGCTCACCGCTCCGAGTAACGTGATCAAACCAAGAATGTCGGTGATGGACTTCTGTGATCCACTCTTTAATCGATGACCAACCACGATACCAATGGCAGAGCCGATCAGAATCGCAAGTAAGTTGATGACGGTACCGGAGCCAATAAACATAGGGACACTATAGACTTGCGCGATGAGTTCTCTGCTGAAATTTCTCACTCCACATAAAACGATTCCAGTTACTCCGTGGAGAGCTGAACACCGGTGGCAGTTAAGTCCAACTCGAATTGCAGTGTTGTTCTTTGGGCTTTCAATCTTCGGACTCGGAGACTCGTTATTGGTGCAATCGAATATTGGAAACGCCCCGTGGACTGTCTTTGCTGAAGGTGTCTCGCTCAGAACAGGGTGGTCACTTGGCTTTTCGACCTTCATCATCTCTATCTTCGTCTTGCTCGCCTGGATTCCGCTGCGGGAACGACCAGGTTTTGGAACCCTCTCCAATATCGTTTTGATTGCAACCTTTATCCAGATAGGTGTATCCATCTTTCCTGAACAAGATTCACTCGCAGGCGGTGTCGCCTTTGTCCTGATCGGAATCGCACTCGTCGGAATCGGCTCATCCCTCTACATCACCTGTGGTCTTGGTCCGGGTCCTCGTGATGGCGCCATGACGGGAATTCACAGCGTCACCGGCATTCGAGTCGGTCGCGTTCGCTTAGCGATTGAGGTCACAGTCCTGATAGCTGGTTGGCTCCTAGGTGGCACTCTCGGCTTGGGAACCCTCCTTTTCGCTCTCCTGATCGGCAACTCAGTTGCTATTTCCCTTGGCGTTGTGGCGCGTCTGACCAGTCGGTAATAAAGCCTTCTTTTAAACTGGTCACCTTCTCTCGGTCTGTGAGCCGTCATTTCACACGGGGTCGCAACCACCCCCGTTACCAAAATCAGTAAGGAAGGTCCACCATGCTCGATAGCTTCTTCAAAATATCTGAACGTGGATCCACAATCGGTCGTGAAGTACGTGGCGGTCTCGTCACCTTCTTCACCATGGCCTATATCGTGGTCCTCAACCCGCTTATCATCGGTTACACACCAGATAAGTACGGCAACTTTATCGGCGGAACAAAAGAGCCACAGATTGCTCTCATCGCCGCAGCGACTGCACTCGTTGCAGGCGTACTGACGATCCTCATGGGCGTCGTTGGACGCTACCCATTGGCACTTGCCACCGGTCTCGGTCTCAATACATTCGTAGCAGTTGTTATCGCAAAGCAGATGTCATGGGCTGATGCGATGGGTCTAATCGTTCTCGAAGGTTTGATTATTACTGTTCTTGTTCTCACAGGTTTCCGCACAGCAGTATTCAAGGCGGTTCCTGGACAGCTAAAGATCGCTATCTCAGTTGGTATTGGTCTCTTCATCGCACTTATCGGTCTCGTGGATGCCGGCTTCGTTCGTAAGACTCCAGGCACTGGACCAGTTCCCGTTACTTTGGGTTATGACGGTCAACTCGTAGGATGGCCAGTCATTATCTTTGCTCTCGGTCTCTTCCTCATGATCGCGCTTATGGTCAAGAAGACAAAGGCTGCACTCCTTATCGGTATCGCAGTTGCCACAGTAGCTGCAGTAATCGCAGAGAAGGCATTTAAGATTGGCCCTAACTTCATTCCAGGCGGAAACCCAGATGGTTCAAACTTCGTGAATCCGAAGGGTTGGGGCCTTAACGTTCCTGCTCTTCCAAAGGAAGTTGTAGCTACCCCTGATTTCAGCTTGCTCGGTCAATTCAGCCTCTTCGGTGGTTTTGCAGAGATCAGCATTATCGCTGCCTCACTTCTCGTCTTCACCCTGTTGCTATCAGACTTCTTTGACACAGTCGGAACTGTGACAGCTATCGGACACGAAGGCGGTCTTATCGATAAGGATGGCAACATCCCTTACAACGAGCAGATCCTTCTTGTTGACTCATTGGCAGCTGTTGCAGGTGGTGCCGCAAGCATCTCGTCAAACACCAGCTACATTGAATCAGCATCAGGTGTAGGTGAAGGCGCTCGCACCGGTCTTGCCTCAGTAGTAACTGGTGTGTGTTTCCTCCTCACAACACTCTTCGCACCTCTCGTTGCGATGATTCCATACGAGGCTGCAACTCCAGCTCTCATCGTTGTAGGTTTCTTGATGATGACACAGATCAGCGGAATCGACTGGTCTGATTACGGAATTGCGATTCCTGCATTCCTTACCATCATCTTGATGCCATTCACATACAACATCACCGTTGGTATTGGCGCAGGATTCATCACCCACGTGGTAATCCGTGCCATCCAAGGTCGCCGCAAGGAGATTCATCCACTACTTCTCTTGGTGGCTGGACTCTTTGTCATCTACTTCTTACAGTCTCCAATTGATACATGGATTGGCTAACAAGAAAGTAAATAAGCAAGAAGCGCCCCAGCGAGATAATCGCTGGGGCGCTTTTCTCTATAACCGCCAATCAATGGGTTCTAAATGCTTCTCTCGCAACATCTGATTAGCCCTTGAGAATGGTTGTGAACCGAAGAAGCCGAGCCGCGCAGATAAGGGACTCGGATGGGCGCTCTCGATTCGGGAGGAAAAAAGTGGCGCAAGGTCTTTTGCATAGTTACCCCACAGGATCGCCACGGTACCGCGCTCAGCCATTAACTTAGCGACTTCATATGTAAAACTCTTCCAGCCCTTGCGAATATGGGCATTTCGTTCACCTGGTGTCGTAGTTAATGTCCGGTTGAGAAGTAAGACTCCAGCAATACTCCACCGGGTGAGATCTGGAGAGATAGGAGCTGCAAATCCGAGATCGTTCTCATACTCTTTAAAAATATTCCGTAATGAAGCCGGAATCGGGTTGTGCTTGAAAGAAGAGAAGGCAAAGCCATCAGCTATCCCCTCGCCTGGATATGGATCTTGCCCGAAGATAACTACTCGAAAACTATCTAATGGACGCTCAAAGGCCCTAAAGATGTTTTCGTAAGCAGGAGCAACATGTGTCGTGTCAATTGAAGCAAATATCTGTGAAAGCAAATCTTCTTGACTTTCAAAGAGTGAGTACCAAGAAGGGTCAACCTTCGAGATGGGAAGGTTTTCTGCAACGCTCACTTAGTGAGATTTGGCGAAGAACCGCTCGCCTTCTCGGAACACGGTGATGGGTAGATCAAAGACGGCGGAGATATGCTCACTCGTAATCACTTGATCAATCGGTCCAGAGACTGCAATCTTTCCATCTTTGAGGATGAGAGCGTGAGTTGTCCCCGTTGGAATTTCCTCAATATGGTGAGTAACCAAGATTGACGCGGGGGCAGCAGGATCGCTTGCAAAGACCGAGAACCGCTTAAGGAGATCTTCTCGACCAGCGAGATCTAAACCAGCGGCAGGTTCATCTAGGAGTAAGAGTTCTGGATCTGCCATGAGTGCGCGAGAGATTTGAACTCTCTTGCGTTCGCCTTCGCTGAGGGTTCCATAACTTCGCTCTTCTAAATCTCTCACACCAAAGGTCGTTAGTAGCGCCTTAGCCCGCGATTCATCCCACAGATCGTATGCCTCATTCCAGCGACCCAAGATTGCATAAGCTGCGGTGAGAACCACGTCACGAACATTCTCATCTGCCGGAATATCTTCAGATATCAAAGCCCCACAGATTCCAATCTGGGTTCGAAGTTGAGAGAGATCGCATTTGCCCATCTCTTTCTCTAAGACATGAACTGAGCCAGTGGTAGGAAAAATTTTTGTTGCCAGGATTTGAAGTAGTGTCGATTTTCCTGCCCCATTGGGACCAAGGATGACCCAACGCTCCTCCGGACGGATAGCAAAGGTGATGGGACCCAAGATCGTGCGAGCACCACGACGAACGGTGACATCGCGCAGCTCTAATACATACTCCCCGGCCATGGAGGCACGATATATCTTTCATAGTGAAATCTGCGGCAGATAACCAACGCGCTGAGAGTGATTCGTACTAACCTACCCCCATGAGCGATGAAAAGAGCCAATACACGGGGTTAATTCTCCTCTCTGGCGTTGACACCCCCGGAATCACTCAGGCGCTCTTTGAAACCCTCTCTCCCTTTGCAATCACAGTGTTGGATATTGAACAGGTGGTCGCACGTGATCGGGTAATCCTCACCGTTCTCATCGCCCTCAATCCAGATCATCGTGAGGCAATCGATGAAGATCTCATTTCTTGTGCCGAGCGCTTAGGGGTGGATATCGCCACCTCATTCCAGAGCCAAGCGGGCTCAACCATTGCTGCTAAGACCGGCTTGATGCATGTGGTTGCCCTTGGCAACCCACTCCATCCTGCGGCAATTAGCGCGATTGCATCCGAGATTGCAGAGCACGGTGGCAACATTGAGCGAATCCATCGAACTGCGAGTTACCCAGTTACCGCCATTGAATTCGTGGTATCTGAAGTCGATCAGAATTGCATTCGCCCATCACTTGCAACCGTTGCGAATAAGCACGCTGTTGATGTCGCAGTCTCCCCCGGCGGACTGATGCGATGGGCAAAGAAGTTAGTCGTAATGGATGTTGATTCAACGCTTATCCAGCAGGAGGTAATTGAACTTCTCGGTTCAAAGGCTGGAAAAGGTGAAGAGATTAAAGCAATCACCGATTCAGCAATGAGAGGTGAATTAGATTTTGAAGCGAGTTTGCGCGCCCGCGTAGCTCTTCTCGAGGGGCTTCCTGAAACAGTCATTGATGAGGTTCGTCAGGAAGTTCTCCTCACTCCCGGAGCGCGAACTCTGGTCTCAACACTAAAGAAACTTGGTCATAGTGTTGCAGTTGTATCCGGTGGCTTCACGATAGTGATTGAACCACTCCTAGAGGAGCTCGGGATTTCTCACTATAGAGCCAACACCCTTGAGATAGCTGGCGGAAAGTTAACGGGAAGAGTCACCGGCGAGATTATTGATCGCGCAGCTAAAGCTGCAGCCCTTCGCGACTTTGCTGCACTCGAGAACGTCTCGCTCGAACAAACAATAGCCATCGGTGATGGCGCGAACGATCTCGACATGATTGCGGCAGCAGGATTAGGAATCGCGTTCAATGCCAAGCCAGCTGTTAAGGCCGCCGCAGATAGTTCACTTTCGGCGCCATATCTTGATTCTGTTCTCTATCTCTTGGGAATTACTCGCGAAGAGGTAGAAGAAGCGGGAGCTTCAAGAAAGTAATTTAGAGGCGGCAAGCGTGGATATCGGTTACTAGAATTCCACGCGCACCGAGAGCCCACAACTCATCCATCAGACGGTTGGTTTCGGTTCGAAGCACCATCGCACGAACTGCAACCCAATCCTCTTTCTGCAATGGAGAGATTGTCGGTGATTCAAGTCCAGGTGTGATCGCGCAAGCCGCATCAACAGAGCTCTTCGGGATGTCATAGTCAAGCAGGACATATTGGCGGGCTGTTACAACACCTTGTAATCGACGAATCAAAATATCTAGACCTGCAGGAATCTCTACGCCAGGGCGTCTAATCAATATTGCCTCAGAGGTCAGGATGGGATCTCCAAAGACTGCAAGTCCCGCCTGGCGAAGTGTGTTTCCTGTGCTGACAACATCGGCGATGATGTCAGCAACTCCTAGACGGACCGAGCTCTCAACCGCTCCATCGAGTCTGACAACATCTGCGGTAATTGATCGCTCGGAAAGGTAAGAGTTAACTAATCCTGGGTAGGCGGTGGCAATACGCTTTCCGGTGATCGATGAGAGGGAGAGTTCACATCCTGCCGGGCCTGCGAATCTAAATGTCGAACCCCCAAAGTCGAGAGGGAGAACCTCTTCCGCTTTGGCACCAGAGTCAATCAAAAGATCACGACCGGTGATTCCCGCTTCTAATTCCCCAGAACCAACATAGATTGCGATATCGCGAGGGCGTAGGTAATAAAACTCAACACCATTGGCAGCATCAGTCAGGACGAGGTCACGAGAGTCGCTGCGCTGGCGATAACCTGCCTCCTTCAGAATGGCGATAGAGGACTCAGAAAGCGAGCCTTTATTGGGAACAGCGATACGTAACATCATTCTTCTCTCTTACAGGTACTTATAAATATCGGATGGGGTGAGACCTCGGGCGAGCATCAGGGTCTGTAGATGGTAAATCAACTGGCTAATCTCTTCAGAGAGCGCTTCATCGCTCTCATGCTCTGCTGCTAGCCAAACCTCGCCAGCTTCTTCCAGAATCTTCTTGCCGATACTGTGAACACCTGCTTCGACGGCGGCAACGGTGCCTGAACCCTCAGCTTTACTCTCCACGTTAGCAGCGAGCTCTAGCCATAATTCGTCGAATGTTTTCATTGGCTAATTCTAGCCTTTTCTCGAAGCGCTTGAACCATCTTTAACGGATCCTCGGCTTTGAAGACGGCACTTCCTGCAACAAATGTGTCCGCACCAGCTGTTGCTGCACGTTCAATAGTCTCGAGCGATATTCCGCCATCGACTTGGAGCCAGATAGGGCGCTCTCCGATCATCAGACGAGTTCTCCTGATCTTATCGAGCATCGCTTCGATAAATGCTTGACCGCCGAAACCCGGTTCGACAGTCATAATCAGAAACATATCGACCTCATCGAGATACTGGGCATACTCATCAATCTCAGTTCCAGGTTTGAAGGCGATAGCTGCTCGAGCTCCTTCTCGCCGAATGCCCTTGACCGTTGCTCGAAGATCTCTTACCGCCTCCACATGAACAGTCACGCTCGCACTTCCAGCCGCAGCATATGCCACTGCTATCTCATCAACGTCAGCCACCATCAAATGAGAATCGATTGGGATTGAGGTCGAAGAGATAATGGATTTCGCCTTATTAAAGTCAAAGGTGAAATTTGGAACAAAAACATTATCCATGATGTCGAGATGGATAAAGTCGGAGGCTGCTGAGATCTTCTCTATTTCAGCGCCGAGATTATTCCAATCTGCATTCAGAATGCTGGGGGTAATTCGAATCTCTCTCATCACATATCCATCCTATTTATCTCTCTTGAAGATGGCCAGGAACATTGAATCAGTGTGGTGAATACTCCCCCAGAGCGAGAGCGCACCATCTCTCGATGCGCCTTCTAATTGAGAAGGGAGATAAGGGGCAAGATCAACTAGCTTTAACTCTGGATGGTTCTTGAGAATCTGACGCACTTGACCGGTGGTTTCGGCAAAGTGCGGCGAGCAGGTGGCATAACCAAAGTGCCCCCCTGGATTGAGAACAGAGATCGCCGCATCGGCTAACTCCATCTGCAGGGTCAGGAGCGGAGATAAATCTTTGATTGTGCGCCGCCAACGAACCTCAGGTCGACGTCGAAGAGCTCCGATTCCAGTGCATGGAACATCAGCCAAGATTGCATCAAAGGTGCGACCAGTTTCGGTAATCTTTCTGCCGTCACTAACGATGACTCCAAATTTCCCGATGACATTCTTTACTAACTTTGCACGAGGCTCAGATATCTCATTGGCAACGAAATCACCTCCGCGCTGATCTATCAGATGCGCCAGAAGTGCAGCTTTACCGCCAGGCCCGGCACAGAGATCCAGCGTTGATTCGGCGCCTTTCGTGACTTCAGCGAAAATTGATGCCACCAATTGTGAACCTTCATCTTGGACGCCAGCTTTACGATGACGGATAATTTCGAGTGAGCCCGGTGCGCCGTCGTAGCGTGCGCCGTATTGAGAATACTTCGTTGCAACAGCACCAAGTGCTACCAACTCTTCCTGGGTAGAAGATCCTGGCCAAGAGACCAAAGTGGGTTGCGCAGGCGTGTTATTCGATTGCAACTCATGCTCTACTAACTCAATATCTTTGAGTAGATCGAGATATGCAGAGACAATCCATTCAGGATGCGAGAAGGTGATGGCAAGGCGTTCCACCGGATCGCTTATGGAAGAAAGAGGTGCCAGCCACTCAGAGAGTTCCCTTGCTCCAGCCTTTCGCATCAGGGCATTGATAAAACTTCCCTTTGACTCCCCCAACTGCTTTCGGGCCACATCGACCGTTGCCGAGACAGCGGCGTGAATAGGTGTACGCATCGAAAATATCTGATGGGCTCCCATTCGAGCAAGATCGACGACATCGCTATCAACTTCACTCCACTTACGGTCACTGATTTGAGAGAAGATAAAATCGTAGAGGCCTTGCATGCGCAATGTTCCATAGACAAGTTCTGTTGTGAAGCTGCGATCACGTTCATCCATATTTGATGCAGTGAGGGCTTGCGGCAGAAGAAGATTGCTATAGCCATCTCGACGATTGACCTCTGAGATGACGTCATAGGCAAGCAACCTCGGCGCATCTGGGCGAGGCTTTGTAAATTTCTTAGGCGGAAAATTACTCACAACGTTCGCCTGTTACTAACCGAGCGCCATTAGCCCAGGCAGAGGCTTCAATTGGTTGCTTTCCATGGGCGGTAACGATTCCAATCTCAAGTGCAAGGGAACCGGTTCCAATCAATACCTTCTTATCAATCAGAGCAATCTCACCTGGCGCTAGTTCTACTTGGGAAATTTTGGGAGATGCAATCTTGAGAACTGACCCACGAAATGTGGTCCATGCACCAGGGTTCGATGTGAAGGCACGAATCTTCGCAGAGAGAACTTCTGCCTCCAGATTCCAATCAATCTCTCCTTCACTGCGCGAGAGTTTGTGGGCGCGAGTCGCGCCAGCACTATCTTGTGGTGTTGGACGTACTCCCGCTTCAATCTTCTCCAGAGTTTCTAGAACTGCATCAACGCCGAGTTCTCCGAGCTCTTTAAGTAGTTCATCGCTAGTGATATCGCTATCTAAAGCAAAGCGGTGAACGGTGTAAATCGGACCTGTATCCATGCCCTCATCAAGCAAGAAGACGGTAACTCCAGAGACGCTATCTTGGGCCTCAATCGAACGTTGTACTGGCGCTGCACCGCGCCAACGAGGCAGGAGCGAGAAGTGAAGATTGAGAAAACCGTAACGAGGAATTGCGAGTATCTCTTTTGGCAGCAATTTCCCGTATCCGATTGTGATCACACAGTCGCAATCTTCCACCGACTGCGCTATCTCCGCTACGCTCTCTGGTTTCACTAAATCGATTCCTGCATTAACCGCCCACATTGAAACGGGTGTTGGTGTCATCACCCGACCGCGACCGGCGGGTTTATCGGGTTGAGAAATAACTCGCACCAGTTGATGGCTTGAGCTCATAATCGCCTCGATAGTTGGAATCGCGACTTCGGGCGAAGCGGCGACCGCAATACGCATCAGACTCCTCTACCGAAAGGGCTATGCGGAGAGACCTTTATCTGAGGGTTGAGCCCTAACTCATTTGCCATGCCAAACCAATCAGAGTCTCGAATCTCCTTCATCGCCGCTTTGCGATCTTCTGCCGAAAGGCGATCGATGAAGAGAATTCCATCAAGGTGATCGGTCTCGTGCTGAAGAGCTCGTGCAAGGAGTTCAGTGCCCTCCACCACGATTGGTTCGCCATGCATATTGAAGCCTTTCGCAACCGCCCGCATTGATCGTGGAGTTGGGTAGACGAGATCAGGAAAACTTAAACAACCCTCATCGCCTTCTTGTATCTCCGTGCTGAGATCGAGTGATGGATTAATGAGATGGCCGAGCGCTCCGTCAACATCCCAGACAAAGACTCTTAATGGAACGCCGATCTGGGGCGCAGCTAGACCTGCGCCAGGTGCTGCCAACATAGTTTCGGTCAGATCTTTTACCAAGAGACGAATCTCTTTATCAAAATCTGCCACCTCATTTGCAGGCGTCACAAGAACTGGATCACCAAAGTGACGAATTTCCTTGATAGGCATTGGCTCAGTCTATCTAACGAGAGAGTGAATACGGGTCAATTCTTAAGGCAGGCAGCGTCTTCTTGGCAGCGCTACGACGGCGCATGAATTCATGGAGTGTGGTGACCAAGGACTCCCCATCCTTTATATCCACGGTGAGTATGAGTGCTGATTTTTCACCAGCTGGGATCGGTCCAAGAATTCTTGTTGATTGAGGAAGTCGGCCCTCTTCAACGGCCGTCTCCAAGGCAGCTTTAAAACGAATTACTTCTCGCGTTTCTAGGGTCAGATGCGCAGAACGAACATATGGTGGAAGCGAGAGTTGACGGCGTTCATCTAAATCACGGTGAAGGGCGATAGATGGATTCCATGTAGCGATAGCGGTAGATATCTGGTCGCCCTCATCTTGCACCATAATTACTGAACCCGTACTTCTAGCAAGTGCTGCATGCGAGAAATACATTTCGCGAATCCGCTCTGATGAGCGCATATCAGGCTGATTAAGGAAGCGATTGCCTTCCAAGATGATGACGGAAGAGTATCCAGACTCAGAACGAGGCGCGCTCCCAGGAGTAGCGATGATGATGCCTTCGGAGACGAGATCGCCGATCATATGGGTAGAGCTCGATACCTGAGTCTTCACACCGGGGAACAATTTACCTATCTCAAGATGATGGCGCTCGATTCCTCGGGAGAGAAGAGATGGAATCTCACCGTGACACCATTGGCATTTCCATCTTTCCACCCTCGCACTGCAGTGATTGCACGATATCGACGAAGATGCGCTCAACTGTTCGTGGGCTCCCCCGCAATCACATCGCGAAACGGTTCGGCACTTCTGGCATCTAATCGCTTGCGCGTAACCTTTAAGTGGAACTAGGAAGAGAACAGGGCCAGATTTCAGGGCGTTCTTTATCGGAGCGAGGGCTCTTGATGGAAGAAGTTCTCCATTGAGAGAAGCCTGGGTTTGAGTTGAAACTTTGGCGCGTGTGCGCTTATAGGTGATCCACTTCTCATCAATCAACCGCGCTATCTCGACGCTCGGTGAGTAGCCAGCAAAGATGAGGTTTACCTTCTCCAACTGAGAGCGCATGAGCGCGATATCTCGAACATTCCATCCCGGGGAACGCCGTTCATAGAAGTGCTCAGAGCCCTCGTTGAAGACAAGAATTGTTGAGAGATTGTGTAATGACGAGAAAATCGATGTTCGTGTCCCGATTACAACCTCTACATCACCGAAACGTGCTTTGAGAAAAGCCGTGAAATTCTCCGACTTAGGAAGATGAGAACCTTGTTCGACAAAAGATACATCTAACTTACTTAATTCATCACTGAGAGCGGCAAGTTCACGCGCATCCGGAAGAAGTACCAGGGTTGGCCCTGATTTGAGAAGATCTTTAACTTTTGCGGCAATCAGCTTTGCCCGGTCATGTGCTGGTGGAAGTTGTAGGTAATCTCGTACAGGAGTTATCTCACGCGCAGAAATCGGTAACTCTCTCTCGGAGAATCCACGCTCAACCGAAGCAATTCGGTCTGGAATTGCACTTCTGATCAGATCAAATGGATGACATGCATAGCGCTGGGAGGCGCTACGGATGAGAGCGACCATCGACTCTGTGAGAAGCGGAATGGTGCCGATGACTTTACTGACGCTCTTCAAACCAGTGAGCTTGCCTCGATCAGAGAGACCAACAACGAGACCGGTTATCTCTCTCCCATGAAAAGGGATAGAGACGAGAGAACCAATCGATAGAGAGTGGGCCAAATTTCCAGGGATGAGATATGAGAATTCGGTATCTAAGTGATAAACACCGGCATCAACCCATAGGTGTGCGACAACAATCTCACCGACTGGCTGCTCTGGTGGACGTAGGGCAACTTCCCGTTTGAGACGTAGGCCGCCCTTTATCATCCGAGAACTCTGGCTACGAGGAGTTACTTCACTGCCGCTTGAAGTTCAGCCACTCGATTTGCCTGCTCCCAGGTAAAGTCAGGAAGTTCGCGACCGAAGTGTCCATACGATGCTGTCTGAGAGTAAATCGGACGCAATAGATTGAGATCGCGAATAATCGCAGCAGGTCGCAGATCAAAGGTAGCAAGAACGGCCTCTTGAATCTTTGAGATGCTCACTGTCTCAGTTCCAAATGTCTCAACGAAGACACCTACTGGCTGAGCCTTACCAATTGCATAGGCAACTTGAACTTCGCAACGGCGAGCAAGGCCTGCAGCTACCACGTTCTTTGCAACCCAACGCATCGCATATGCAGCAGAGCGATCCACCTTCGATGGATCTTTTCCTGAGAATGCACCGCCACCATGGCGAGCCATTCCACCATATGTGTCAACGATAATTTTGCGACCGGTAAGTCCGGCATCACCCATCGGACCGCCGATAACGAATCGACCAGTTGGGTTGATCAAGGTACGAAGATCTTTACGAGGAAGGTCGATCTTCTCCAAAATTGGATCAATCACATACTTGATAATTTCGGGGGTCAGCTGCTTCGCTACATCAACCTCTTCTGCGTGCTGGCTTGAGATAACTACGGTGTCGAGTGCGACTGCGCGATCTCCGTCATACTCGATGGTTACCTGAGTCTTGCCATCGGGACGTAGGTATGGGAGTTGTCCTGACTTACGAACCAACGAAAGTTGCTGCGAGAGTTGATGGGCCAAATAGATTGGTAGAGGCATCAGCTCTTTTGTGTCATCGCATGCATAACCAAACATTAAACCTTGGTCGCCGGCACCTTGAAGATCAAGTGGATCACTAGCTGAGGTGACGCGATGTTCAAATGCATCATCGACACCTTGAGCGATATCTGGAGATTGCTGACCGATGGAGATTGACACTCCACAACTATTTCCGTCAAAACCCTTCACAGATGAGTCATAGCCGATACCAATGACGGTGTCGCGCACGATACCCATGACATCTGCATAGCCTGATGTTGTTACCTCACCGGCTACGTGTACTTGGCCGGTGGTAATCAGAGTTTCGACCGCTACGCGGCTTGCTGGATCCTGAGTAAGAAGTGAGTCAAGAATGGCATCAGAAATTTGATCTGCGATCTTATCTGGATGACCTTCGGTAACGGATTCTGAGGTAAATAGGCGCTTTGACATTTGGCTATCCTAACTTATTGAACTTAGAGATTGCATGATTGATGAGGGCGTGGGCTAGAAACTCCTTTGTCACATTCCCACACTCTTCCACAACACCACTGGCATCGATGATCTTCCCTGAGGTGTTATCGGAACCGAAGATCTTTCCCTCTGAAACATTATTGAGATAAATCACATCTGCACCCTTGCGCTTCATCTTCGCCTGCGCTGCGGATGTGGAGTCATCATCGGTCTCGGCAGCGAAGGCAACAATGACTTTCTGCGAATCATGTGCAGGTAGCGAAGCGAGCAGATCTGGATTGGCTTCCAGATTAATCTCACTCAAATTCTCTTTCTTAATTTTCTCAGACGATGACTTTGTAGGTCTCACATCAGATATCGCAGCAGACATGAAAAGCATGTCACTGACTTGAAACTCTTCATTAAGTGAGTATGCGAGTTCGGAAACTGTAGAAACATCTACTCTCTTGATGCGAGGATGGCTCTCAATGTCGCTATTGGCAATGATTAACGTGACATCAGCACCACGAGCTAAGGCTGCATGTGCAAGAGCAATTCCCTGCTTGCCAGAGGACTTGTTACCAATAAATCTCACCGGATCAATCGGCTCCCTTGTTCCGCCAGCGGTGACGAGAACCTTTACCCCTTGCAAATCATGAGTACGTAAAGTTTGGGAGGTGAAATGAGTGATGATCTCTGCTGTCTGCGGAAATCTACCTTTTCCAATATCTCCACTGGTCAAAGCACCCTCGACAGGCTCTAAAACATCAAAGCCACGTGATCGAAGGGTGCGGATATTTGCTTGAGTTGCCTCGTTAAACCACATTGCTGGATGCATCGCTGGGACTATCAAAATAGGTGAGGTTGATGCCAAGACGAGATTGGTTAAGAGATCATCGGCGCGACCGGCAGCGATTCGTGCAATCAAGTCGGCTGTTGCTGGCGCAATCACAATCGCCTCGGCCAGCTTGGCAAGGGAGACATGTCGCACTTGGTCAACTGATTCAAATACCGAAGCGGTGACCTCGCGCCCGGAGAGAGCTTCCCAGGTGGCTTTACCAACAAAGTTCAAACTAGATGGAGTGGGAACTACAGTGACGCCAAAACCCAAATCTTGAAGTCGTCGGAGGAGATCACAGGCCTTATATGCAGCAATGCCGCCACCAACGCCGAGAATAATCTCTCGCTGTGGGGCGGACATGGCTTAAAATTAAGTGTTTAGGCGTTTGTCTCAAGATTTTCGATGGTCAAGAGACCTTCGTTGATCTCGCGAAGCGCAATCGAGAGCGGCTTCTCATGTACATAGGTATCAACGAGCGGGCCTACATACTCGAGAAGACCTTCATTCAGTTGAGAGTAGTACGCGTTGATCTGACGTGCACGCTTAGCTGCATAGAGGACGAGGGCATACTTTGAGCCGCTCTTATCGAGAAGTTCATCGATAGGTGGATTTGTGATTCCGTCGACGTGTCCGCTCATGGGTGCTCCTTCTAGTGCAAAGTCAAAATCGTATGAATTAACGCTCTTGCGAGGTTGCCAATCTTATCAGGGTTGCGACCACCTCTTCGACCTGGGTATTGATGATCACGGTATCGAAGAGGGAGGCAGCGGCCAACTCCTCCTGTGCCAGCGCCAATCGAGCAGCCCTTCGCTCGGGAGAGTCAGTGCCCCGGCCCTCAAGTCGAGAAACCAGCTCCTCCCATGATGGTGGCTCAAGAAAGACCAGGAGAGCTTCACCTGCCTGAGCCTTCACCTGCTTGGCCCCCTCGATTTCGATTTCGAGAAGAACATGGGTTCCAAGTGCTAATGCCTCTTCAACCGCTCTCCGAGGCGTTCCATATCGATTACCAGCAAATTCTGCCCATTCAAGGAATTCATCATTGGCAATTGCTGCATCGAACTCTTCATTGGAGTAGAAGAAGTAATCAACTCCCTCCACCTCATTAAATCGTGGCGCGCGCGTCGTCGCTGAGACACTGACCCAAAACTCCGGAACATTTCGGAGCGCCTTTGCGACAGTGCTCTTGCCAACGCCACCAGGACCCGAAAGAACGAGGAGGCGACCACGACCTTGAATAGATGGAATATCAAACTCCTTTAGTAGCGCATCTCTCTGATGACGACCTAAACCCTTAACGCGACGAGATGGAGAAATATTCAATCTCTCCATCAATGCATGAGCACGTATCTTGCCATAGCCTGAGAGTGATTCAAGGAGCTCCGCAACCCGCATCTTCGAAATTGCCTCACTGCTCTGCGCATCCACGAAGACTTGGCTTATTGATATCTCGCCTTTAGCTAATCTTGCTTTATATGCTGCTCGCTCTTGGCGAGCCAACTTCGCGACTTCCAATGCTTCTCTGCGCTGATCGGCAGATAGTTGTGGTGGAAGCGGCATGAAGCAATTCTAACCAGCAATCTCCTCGCGGATAGCTCTTGCTCGATCAGCCATTGCGCTCGCACCGTGGCTCCATGCTCCCGTAATTGGGCGTCCAATCACGAGGAAGTTAGCGCCAGCCTTGATTGCTTGGTGTGGTGTCATTGTGCGAACCTGGTCATCGCCACCAAGAGAATCTGCCGGACGAACCCCAGGTGTAATGATGATTGGATCTACTCCCACTGAGGATCTGATCGCCTCAATCTCAAGTGGAGAGGAGACGATGGCTCGTGCACCTGATCGAACCGCTAGATTAGAAAGAGCCACAACGCTTTCAAGGGCGCTCTGGGCGAACCCAATTTCAAAGAGATCTTCCTCTGAAAGAGATGTAAGGATTGTTACAGCCGTGATGTCGATATGCGGAACAGCATCAACTGCCGCTTTAATCATCGCTGCTCCGCCAGATGCATGAACGGTCAAGAATCGTGGATTAATTTCCGAAATCGCCTTTGCTGCAGATGAGACAGTGTTGGGAATATCGTGGAGTTTGAGGTCAAGGAAGATATCAACACCAAATTCATTCTTGATTGAAGAGACACCTTCAGCACCAAAGGTGAGAAAGAATTCAAGCCCGAGTTTATAGACATCAATATGCTCGCGAGTTGCTTCGATCCACGCGCGAGCTGTATCGAATTCTTTGGTATCAACTGCCAGAATTATTGGTGAGGACATGAGAAACCCTTTCTATCGGTGGGCATAGCCAACGGCTTGCTTAAGTGAAGTAAAACCTCGCTGCGCCAATAAATCACTGAGTTGTCTTTGAATAGAGACCAGAGCAGTGGGATCACCGAAACTTGCAGTACCAACCGAAATACCTGATGCGCCCGCGAGAATAAGTTCTAGGGCATCTCGTCCCGTAGCAACTCCGCCCATGCCGAGAATAGGAAGATCTGGAAGTGCTTCATGCACCTGATAGATGGCGCGGACCGCGATAGGTCTGATGGCGGGACCGGATAACCCACCGGTCTTTCCGCCCAAATGTGGCTTCATCGTCTCTAAGTTAATGACCATCCCGAGAACCGTATTGATAAGTGCAACTCCATCGGCTCCTGCATTCGCTACAGAGCGAGCAACATCGACAATGCTGGTCACATCGGGTGTCAATTTTGCCAAGATTGGAATCTCTCCCCCAATAACTTTGCGCACTCCCTCAATTACGCGAGCTGCTGTATCGCAATCTGCAGCAAAGACCATTCCACGATTTTCAACATTGGGACAAGAGATATTGACCTCCACTGCAGAAATTCCTGGAGTAGAACGAATCTTGCGCGCGAGAACCGAATACTCATCAATTGTTTCGCCAGCAATAGAGACAATAACTCGCGAACCTTGTGCAAGTAACCACGGGACATCATTGGCCAAGAAGGCATCGATTCCAGGGCCTTGTAAACCAATTGAGTTGAGCATTCCAGATGGCGTTTCAGCCATTCGTGGCGTTGGACGTCCATGGCGAGGTTTATTCATCACCGACTTGGTAACAACGGCGCCGATATCTTTGAGTGGAAAGAACTGTGCTAGTTCCTTTCCACTACTTGCACATCCAGAGGCGGTAAAGAGTGGTGATGGAAACCAAGCATTTCCGAGCGTTGTTGAGAGATCTACCTGATTGGCCATTTAGAAGTTCTCCGTGCTCTTGCCGACTAAATCCCAACAGACCGAGGCGCCATCCATAACTGGGCCATCGATGCAGGAACGTTTCATAGAAATTGCCCCTGTTTCATCTCGGACTGGCAGAACGCAGGTCATGCAGATTCCAATTCCGCAAGCCATAGATTCCTCAACCGATGCTTGGTGAATAATCTGATGTTCATTTGCAATCTCAGTAATTGCTTTCAACATAGCCATCGGCCCACACGAATAAATAATCTCGATATTACGTTCCTCGATAATCTCCGCGAGTTGGGATGTCACTCGTCCCGTCTCCCCCATAGAGCCATCTTCCGTAAAGATCTTGAGACTGTTAACAGAACGCTTGCCCTCCATGGGTGCATAGATCTTATTTCCGTTACTTGCACCGAGGACCATATCAACCTTGCAGCCCTTAGCTTTCAATACATCGGCTAGTCCAAAGAGCGGCGCCGATCCATAACCACCACCAATGAGCAAAGCATTCGCTGGCTCTGTTGGAATACCAAAAGCTCTTCCGAGTGGAGTAATGACATTGACCTCAACGCCCTCGCTCTGGGCGCAGAGCCACTTAGATCCCGTGCCATGAGGAGCGACAATAAGTTCTACCGTCCCTCCGTACTGCGCACTCTCCGATGTTCGAGATATCGCAAAGGCACGTCTTAAAACCATCCTTGAAGAGTCCCCGCCCACCTGGATAGCAATGAAGTTTCCGGGACGGCAGTTACGCACTGATTCGCCAACGCTCAAAATAATCTGATGATAAGCACCGATTCGCTTGTTGGCGATAATCGTTGCATCTACTTGGACTGCCGATTTATTTATTGTGCTCATGCAAGCCACTCTTGAATTGATTTCACACCGAGTTCACCTTGTCGAAGAACTTTGATTCCTTCAACTGCTGCGTTAAATCCAGGCGTAGTGGTGATGATAGGAACGCTGCGTTGCACAGCTGCAGTTCTAATCGCCCAACCATCAGCTCGTGTGCCTCTACCCACTGGCGTATTGATCACCAAATCAATTTCACCTGAATTCAGTAGGTCAACAATTGTTGGCTCACCCAATGGGCCACGACCCTCGGAGTTCTTTCGCACTTGGGTCGTAATAACGCCATGCTCACCCATGAATGTTGAAGTGCCAGCAGTGGTGAGAACTCTAAACCCGAGATCAATCAAAGCTCGAGCGGAGTCAACACCTGCCAACTTATCCTTGTCGGCTAGGGATAGAAATACTGTTCCACTCTTAGGGAGCGGTCCAAATGAGCTGATCTGACTCTTTGCATAGGCTCCACCGAAACTATCGGAGATTCCCATCACCTCACCGGTTGATCGCATCTCAGGTCCGAGTACCGCATCGACGCCGCGACCATCGGTGCGACGGAATCGGTTCCATGGCAAGACCGCTTCCTTCACACTTATTCCGCGTGAGATTTCGCGATCACTCTCAGGCAATAACCCTTCAGATTTAAGTTGAGAAATAGTTGCACCAACCGAGATGCGTGCAGCTGCTTTAGCCAGTGGAACGCCGGTAGCTTTACTCACAAATGGAACGGTTCGCGAGGCACGTGGATTGGCTTCGAGTACGTAGAGCGTCTCCCCTGCCATTGCAAATTGAATATTAATTAACCCGCGAACTCCAACACCTTCTGCAATCGCCAAGGTGGCTTTCCGAATCTCATCTCTAGAGTGATCAGAGATAGTCATCGCTGGAAGAACACAAGCGGAGTCGCCCGAGTGAATACCTGCTTCTTCGATGTGCTCCATGATTCCGCCGAGGAATAACTCTGTTCCGTCATAGAGAGCATCGACATCTAACTCAATCGCCGAATCAAGGAATCTATCTACGAGAACTGGATGATCAGGTGTGATCTCAGTTGCTCGAGAGATAAAGCCTGACAGTGATTGATCATCATAAACAATCTCCATACCCCGTCCTCCGAGAACGAAGGAAGGGCGTACCAAGACTGGATATCCGATTCGCTGAGCGATTGAAATAGCTTCACTTTCAGATGAAGCCATACCAAATTCAGGTGCAGTCAAATTCTTTGATTTGAGCACATCACCGAAAGCGCCGCGTTCTTCCGCAAGATTGATTGCATCTGGACTTGTTCCCAGAATCGTCACGCCAGCTGCCTTGAGACCAGCTGCCAATCCCAGTGGGGTTTGACCTCCAAGTTGAGTAATAACGCCAAGAACCGGTCCTGCCAAAGTTTCAGCATGAATTACTTCCAGAACATCTTCCAGAGTCAGTGGTTCAAAGTAGAGGCGATCACTAGTGTCATAGTCGGTCGAGACGGTCTCAGGATTACAGTTAATCATTACTGTTTCGAAATCTGATTCTCGCAACGTAAATGCAGCATGCACACATGAATAATCGAACTCAATTCCCTGACCAATTCGGTTAGGTCCAGAGCCTAAAATGATGACTGCTGGTCGTGTGCGAGGACGAACCTCGGTCTCATCCTCATAACTCGAATAATGGTATGGGGTGTGTGCTTCGAATTCAGCTGCACAGGTATCGACTGTCTTGTAAACAGGGTGGAGATTTAGGTGATGTCGCGCCTTACGAACATCCTCCTCGGTGAGACCGCGCAAATCAGCAATCTGCTTATCTGAGAAGCCGAAGGATTTGGCAAACTTCAGCGAATCAATCGTCATTTCTCCCGGCATCGCGATTTCGCGAGCTGCCTCATTAATCTCCTCCAGTTGATTGAGGTACCAACGATCGATCTTTGTGGAAGCAAAGACATCCTCGATACTCGCCCCGGCCCAGAGTGCACGATGAACCTGCTGAAGTCGGTATTCAGTCGGCATCTTCATCGCTTCCAAGAGCTCTGGAATATTGATATTTGAAGTGTCGGACGGGAAGGTAAAAATCGCTTCTTTACGTTCAAGTGAACGCAGAGCCTTCATTAACGCTTCCGGGAAAGAGCGACCGATGGCCATCGCCTCACCCACGCTCTTCATCGTTGTTGTAAGGCGAGGATCTGCATCTGCAAACTTTTCAAAGGCAAAACGTGGAGCCTTCACGACGATGTAATCGAGGGTTGGCTCAAATGAGGCCGGAGTGACTTGTGTGATGTCATTCTTAATCTCATCGAGCGTGTATCCAATAGCGAGTTTTGTTGCAATCTTTGCAATCGGAAAACCTGTTGCCTTTGAGGCTAGCGCAGAGGAACGTGAGACTCGAGGGTTCATCTCAATGACAATGATTCGACCATTGTCAGGATTGACTGCGAATTGAATATTGCAACCACCCGTATCCACACCCACTTCACGGATGATGGAGATTGAGAGGTTACGTAACTTCTGATACTCGACATCAGTCAGTGTGAGTGCAGGAGCGACAGTAATTGAATCTCCAGTGTGAACACCCATTGGATCAAGATTCTCGATGGAACAGACGATAACGACGTTATCGACTCGATCACGCATTACCTCAAGTTCGTACTCTTTCCACCCGATAATCGACTCTTCAATCAATACCTCGGAGGTTGGAGAGTGACGTAGACCGGCTCCCGCGATTTGGCGAAGAGTCTCTTCATCATGGGCGATACCAGAGGCAAGTCCACCC
>JACCDL010552709.1_pt1 | contig 45147 bp, 41 predicted proteins | sample 7441931 | NCBI WGS metagenome assembly JACCDL01 (sample SAMN15323437, study PRJNA562643) | freshwater metagenome | isolation source: river surface water | place: USA:Blue River Watershed | collected 2017-08-16
GCGCAATCTTTTGCTTGATGATGCGGCGGTCGGTCTCAATTTGGGTTTCACCGGGACCCCGCATTCCAATGCCGCCCTTTTGGCGCTCCAGGTGGGTCCACATGCGCGTCAGTCGGGGCAGCAGGTATTCGTACTGGGCCAGCTCTACCTGAGTGCGGGCATAGGACGTTTGGGCGCGGGCCGCAAAAATGTCGAGGATGAGGTTGGTCCGGTCCATCACCTTGCGCTCAAAGAGGCGTTCGATGTTTTTGAGCTGCGACGGCGTGAGTTCGTCGTCAAAGATGATGAGGTCGATGTCTTCGGATTCGACGTAGGCCTTGATTTCGTCCATTTTGCCGGAACCCAAAAACAGCGTGGGGTCGGGTTTGTCGAGTTTTTGGGTAAACACGGCCACCGTCTCGGCTCCGGCGGTGTCGGCCAAAAAGCGGAGTTCGTCCAGGTATTCCTGGGCTTTGGTTTCGTCCTGGGTGCGGGTAACGGCGCCAACGAGCACGCAGCGCTCTGGCCCCTGTCGGGGTCGCCGATCAATCATGCCCCAAAGTTAGAACAGTCGGTCCCAGGGAACGCGGCTGGCGATGAGAAGGAGTCCGAGTCCGACGTAGGCAATGACGGCTTGGTGCTTGCGGTGGTCGCTGTCGAGTTTTTTGTATCGGATGCGTCCCGCGGTGACCAGGGCAATGCCAATGAGGTTTACGCTCAGGTGCTCGACGGCAAACAGGCGGAGTTCCGGGGTGCGCATGACTTCGCCGGCGTTTTCGGCAAGGAGTCCGAACCACGGTCCAACGAAGTACAGGGCCAAGCCAAAGAGGAGCTGAAGGTGACCCGTGATCAAGGTGGCCAGGGTTAATCCGTTTAATGCCCTACTTGTTGGCTTGCTTTGGAGCCGGTTGAATAGGGCGACAAGGACGGTAGCAAGGGCTGCGATAAGAAACAGGTAGGCAAGGCTGCGGTGGCTGTGAAGCAATCCAGTGTACACGTTAAATTCGGATTAAATGGGTGATTCCGTTTGTTACGCCAAAGTTAAGTCGCCCAAGGCACCTCGTATGTTAAATTTCGGCAGACCTTTGCAGCTATGAAAAAGACGCCGATTCGCAAGCGAGATGTATTAGAATACCACGAGGGACACCGCCCCGGAAAGGTGGAAGTGGTGCCCACAAAGCCTTCGAATTCCCAGCGCGACCTCAGTATCGCCTACTCACCGGGCGTGGCCGAACCCTGTTTGGAGATTGCAGCGAATCCCGAAGACGCCTACCGCTACACGGCCAAAGGCAACTTGGTGGCCGTAATCAGCAACGGCACGGCGGTATTGGGATTGGGCGACATCGGTCCTCTTGCGTCGAAGCCGGTGATGGAAGGCAAAGGCGTTTTGTTCAAAATTTTCGCGGACATCGATGTGTTCGATCTGGAGCTCGACACCAAGGATCCCGATAAGTTTGTGGAGACCGTGAAAATTCTGGCGCCCACCTTCGGCGGCGTCAACCTCGAAGACATTTCGGCACCGGACTGCTTCTACATCGAAAAACGTTTGCGCGAGGAACTGGACATTCCCATCATGCACGACGACCAGCACGGTACCGCCATCATTACGGGTGCTGCGCTGCTGAACGCCACGGAGTTGGTGGGCAAAAAGCTCAGCGAGGTGCGCGTGGTATTCAATGGAGCGGGGGCTTCGGCCATAAGCTGCGCGCGGCTGTACTTGGCCTTGGGCGTGGCTCCCGAAAACCTCATGATGTGTGACTCGAAGGGCGTTATTCACGACGGACGCGATGATTTGACCGAAGAGAAAATGGATTTCAAGCGGGCGACGCCGCACCGAACGCTGGCCGAGGCCTTGGTGAATGCGGACGTCTTTGTTGGCCTGTCCAAGGGGAACATCTTGAGTCCCGACATGATTCAGTCGATGGCGGCAAATCCGGTGGTTTTTGCGTTGGCGAACCCGGATCCGGAGATCAGCTACGACGTTGCGGTTAAAACGCGCAAGGATTTGATCATGGCCACCGGGCGGAGCGACAATCCGAATCAGGTGAACAACGTCCTGGGCTTTCCCTACATCTTCCGCGGGGCGCTGGACGTGCGGGCTACCAAAATTAACGAGGCCATGAAGCTGGCGGCCGTTAAGGCCATTGCGGACCTTGCTAAGGAGGCCGTGCCCGAAATCGTCAACCTGGCCTACGGTAGCCGCAATTTGGCGTTTGGCACGGACTACATTATTCCGAAACCCTTTGATCCGCGCTTGATTTACACGGTAGCCCCGGCGGTAGCGCGCGCGGCCATGGAGACGGGCGTTGCCAAAAAGCCCATCACGAACTGGGAGGTCTACGAAGAGGATCTGCGCAGCCGCCTGGGCCGCGACGACAAGTTCATCCGCCTGGCGGTGGAGAAGGCCAAGTCCGCCCCGAAGCGCGTTGTGTTTAACGAGGCCGACCACTACCGCGTACTGAAGGCGGCCCAGATTGCCATGGAGGAGGGCATTTGCCAGCCCATTTTGTTGGGCGATGTCGCGAAAATCAAAGCCCTGATTGAGGAATACCATTTGGGGCTTGAGGACGTTCCGATGATTGATCCGCGCAGCAACCAAGCACCGCATTTGGCGGACTACGCGGAGACCCTGTATTCGCTGAGGCAGCGCCGCGGCGTAGGGCGCGAAGAGGCGCGCCGCCTGATGTTTAACCGCGACTACTACGGCCCCATGATGGTGCGCTGCGGTCATGCCGACGCCTACGTTACCGGGGCAACGGTGAAGTATACGCGGGCGGTTCGGCCGGTTATGGAAATTTTGGGGCCCAAGGGCGCCGGCACCACGGTGGCCGGGGTCTACGTGATGCTGACCAAGCAGGGACCGAAGTTTTTTGCCGACACCACCATCAACCAGGATCCGGATTCGGAACGCATTGCGCAGATTGTGGGCGAGGTGTCGAAAATGGTGCGCAAGATGAACATTCAACCGCGCGTGGCCTTGCTGAGCTACTCCAATTTTGGTTCGAGTGACGGCGTTACGCCGCGCAAAATGCGGGCTGCGCTTAAACGCATTCGCAGCGCCGATCCGGACCTCATCGTGGACGGCGAAATGCAGGCCAATTTCGCCGTAGACAACGGATTGCTGGCGGAGCAGTTTCCCTTTAGTGACTTGGTTGGCAAGGGTCCCAACGTTTTTGTGTTCCCCGGGCTTTCGTCGGCCAACATTTCGTACAAGTTGCTGCAGTCCATGGCCGGAATGGAGGCCGTGGGTCCCTTGCTGGTGGGCTTGGAATACCCGGCCCACGTACTTCAGCTCGGCTGCAGCGTGCGCGAAATCGTGAATACTACGGCGATGGCGGTGATTGACGCCCAATCGCGGGAGGTAGCTGGCTGAATCCCAGCGCCGTAAACAGCGAGAGTGCGGCGACCCCGTAGTAGAGGTGGGCGTAGCCGTAGTGCGCAATAACGTAGGTTCCGACGAGCGGGGCCAGGATGTGCCCTAGGGCGTAGGTGGCGGCGTAGAGTCCGAGGTAGCGGCCGCGCGATTGGTCGCCTGCCCGGAGGGTGATCCACGAGATCATAAAGGGCATGGCGAGGATTTCGGAGGCACTTAAAATCAGCATGGAAGCATAAAGCCCCGGCAGGCCGGTTGCCCAGTTTAGGCTGGCGAAGGCCAGGGCCATAACCAAAACACCCAGGGCAATGGCGTGCCGCGGGGCGATGCGGTTTTGGGCCCAGTTGACAAAAATCATCTCCACGGCGACGATGAGCAGCCCGTTAAAGCCGAGCAAAAGTCCGATTTGTTCCTCGCCCAGGTTGTGGGCATCGCGGTAGTACAGGGGAAGTGTGGACACGAGCTGAAAGAACGCCACCGCAAAAAGCAGCACCAAGCCCGAGAAGGCCAGCGCACCGCGGTCTCGGTAGGGCGACTTGCCCCGCACCCGCTGCTCCGGCGGTCTCCGCGGCCGGCGCTTGCGAAAGAAGCCGACAAACAAAAAACCAGCGGCCGCGCAGGTGGCGGCGTCGGCCCAAAAAAGCCCCTGGTAGCTCCAGGCCGCAATGATGCCCGCCGCGGCCGGTCCGACCGAAAATCCGAGGTTGATTGCCATGCGGTTTAGCGAAAAAGCCCGCGTGATGTTGCCCTGCTTCGCGTACTCAAAGACGGCCGAAGAGTTCGCGGGACGGACCATGTCGGCCACGGCCGTGAGCACGAACACACCCAGGGCGAGGGACCAGAATTCCGTCAAAAAACTGAGCATCCAAAAGAGCACGGAACCCACAAAGAGCGCGGTTGTCTGAACCTGGTAGGAGCCCCATCGGTCCGAAAGGCTGCCGCCGGCTAAGGCTCCGACCATGGAGCCGACGCCGTAAAAGGCCATGATCCACCCGGTTTCCGAAAGGCTAAAGCCGAGCCCTTCGCGCAGGTAAAGTCCCAGAAAGGGGAGCACCATGGTGCCCGCTCGGTTGATGAACATCACGGTAGCGAGGACCCAAGCTTCGGTACTGAGGCCCTCAAAGGCAGCCCGGTACTGGCGGGTGATCCAACTAATTACGGGTATGTACACAACGCACCAAAGGTACCGCGTACTACCTTTAGCCTATGAAGAAATGGCTTATTACCGCGGCGATCGCGTGCGCTGCCTTCGACCTCTCGGCGCAGCAGCTGGATTTAACAAAAGGACAGTGGTTTCATGCCGTGGGGTATGATTTATCGGTTGGGGTGGATTTGAGTACCATGACGCTGCCGTTTTCGAGCAACGGAATCACCTACGCCCCGCGATTTACGGTTCCGGTTGGCGATGAACTCTCGTTTGGCCTTACCGCTCCCCTGGGCATTGCATTGGCCCAAGGTTCGGCGGGCAACCTGAGTTTAGGGTACCACTACACCCTGGCGGCCACCGTTCAGACGGGCTTGGGCAGCACCCTCGAATCGGACGCATGGGTCGGGGCCTTTGTCAACCTCGGGTACGGAAGCTTTGCGCGTCAGGTGCGCAACTACAGCGGTATTGGTCCCGCATTCATCCGCGACGGGTCCACGGGGCCTTTTGCCGAAATCGGCGTTCGCTACGATTACCGGGGCAACGAAATCAACCTCTCGGCCGGAATTTGGCGGGTGCCGGTAAAGGCGGTCGACAAGGCCGATGTGCTCTCGGTGCGCCTGCTGTACGGAATGTACTAGGCCCCCTGGCCTTGGAGCAGGGCCTTGACCGCAGCCGAAATGGCCTTGCCGTCAGCACGGCCCGCAAGGGCTTTTGAAGCGATGCCCATGGCCTGACCAAATTGGCCGGCTTGGGTAATGCCGTTGGCGGCGAGCAATTCCTTCACTGCGTTGTGGAGTGCCTCGCCCTCGAGGGCTTCGGGCAAGTATGTCTGAATCACTGCGAGCTGTGCTTCTTCTACCTGGGCAAGGTCCGCGCGGTTTTGGGCGTTGAAAATCTCCGCCGCTTCGATTCGTTGCTTTTTAAGGCGCTGAAGCACCGCGAGCACTTGAGCGTCGTTCAGCGTGCCTTGGTTGGCGGCCGACGTCTTTTCGGTAGTAAGCGCTGCGCGAATCGACCGCACCGCTTCAAGGCGGACTTGGTCTTTGGCGCGCATCGCGTCCTTCATGTCTTCGCCCAATTGGGCTTCAAACGCTTCAATCGACATTGTCGTGCAAGAACGAGTTATTCTGGCGGAATTCAAGGTCGCCTTTTTCGCCCCGGACCATGTGGTCGCCCAGCGCGTTTTGCTGCGAATAACGGGTCGATGGGTCGAGGTCCCAACCTTGGCGCTCAAAGGCCGGGCGGTCCAGATCGCCTTGCTGCATGCGCGCTTGGTTTTGGCCGAAGCGGTGGCTAAAGGCCTGCAGGTAGGCTCGGCGCTCTTGAGCCATGCGGCGCATGGTTTCTTCAAGGCTGTCGCGGTCGGGGTCAATCTCCGGAGCCAGGATCGCTGATGCCGGTGCGGTACGAACCTCAAAGCGCACGTCTTCCGTACGAGGGGTTTGGCGCGGTTGGGCTGCCGGCGCGTCGAATGCGGCGGGTTCCTCGAATGCGGCGGGCGCTTCAAACGCAAGGGGTTCCTCGAAGGCGTCCGCGGCGTCCAACGCAACGGGCGCTTCGATTGCAGGGAGTTCGTCGATGGAAGCGGGCGCTTCAAACGCAACGGGCGCCTCGATCGCGGCGGGTTCCTCGAAGGCGTCCGCAGCTTCAAACGCATCGGGCGCTTCAAACGCAACGGGTGCGTCGAACGCCGCAGGTTCTTCAACGGATTCGGTGACCGCTTCAGCTTCGGCAAAATCTGCACTAAACGGAACTTCGGCATCCGTGGCTAGGGGCGTTTCGGCATCCGATCCGCGCAGCGACGCCTCAAAAGCGAGCAGTTCGTCCAGACCCACGGACTTCGCCGGACGCGCGGGTTCGTCGTTCCAGTCCAGCGTCCAGGTCATGGTGGGACTGGCTTCGTCAACGGCAAGGTCTGCCTCGGTGGCGGCTTGGGCTTCGGGTGCAACCTCAACCGCTGCTTCCGCTTCCATGGAACGCGACGCGTCCACGACGGAGTCCACCTCGGCTTCGGGAGTCAAATCCCAAGGCTCTTCGGTCCGCAGTTCAAAAACGAAGTCGTCTTCGGCGGGCTCGAGCTCGGCGACCGGTGCCGCAATCGCCGGTTCTTCGGGCGCGCTCGAAGAAACGGGCGCCTCCCAGGCAAGCGAAAAATCGGATTCGGGCTCTTCCGGGGTGCTGGTCTCGGCTAAGGGTTCCAGCACGCTGGCGATGGGGGCATCCAGCGGGCTCACCGCTTCGGCCTCGAGCGGGCTCTTGCTGCGCACCGGTTCTTCAAACAAATTGAACTGCGATCCGGGCGAAGAATCGGGACGCAGTTCGTAAACCACCTTTTCGGGTTCCGCCGGATTCACCGTGCCGATGGGGTTGGTCGCACTGAATCCCGTGGCGATCACCGTAACCTGCAGTGCGTCGTCCAAGTGCGGATCTTCGCCAATGCCCATAATGATGTCGACCTGGCGGCCTGCTTGCTCCTGAATGAAGTCGTTGATTTCGCCGATTTCGTCCAGGGTAACTTCGTGTTCGCCGCTTCCGCTCACAATCAGGAGCAGCACGTAGCGTGCGCCCTCGATGTGGTTGTCGTTGAGCAGCGGGCTGTCGAGTGCGCTGCGCACCGACGAAAGGGCCCGGGTGGAACCGGCGGCCTTGGCGCTGCCCATGATGGCCGTGCCGCTGTTGTGCAGCACCGTTTTGGCGTCGCGCAGGTCAATGTTGACGCTGTAGTGGTGCGTGATGACTTCGGCGATTCCGCGCGCAGCCGTCGACAGCACTTCGTCGGCCTTCATGAAGCCCTGCTTGAATCCCAGGTTTCCGTAGACCTCGCGCAGCTTGTTGTTGTTGATGACGATGAGCGAATCCACGTGCTCGCGAAGGCGTTCGATGCCCAGTTCCGCCTGGCGGAGGCGCATGTTGCCCTCAAACCCGAACGGAGCGGTAACGATGCCCACGGTGAGGATGCCCAGTTCGCGCGATGCCTTGGCGATCACGGGGGCCGCGCCCGTTCCGGTTCCGCCACCCATGCCGGCCGTGATGAAGACCATTTTGGTCGACGCGCCGAGGGCGGCCTGGATTTCGGCGTAGCTCTCGAGCGCCGCTTGCTCGCCCACTTCGGGATTGGCGCCGGCGCCGAGTCCTTCGGTCAAGGTGGCTCCGAGTTGGATTTTGGTTTCAACGGGGCTGTGCGTAAGGGCCTGGGCGTCGGTGTTGCAGACAATGAAGTCCACGCCCCGAATGCCCTGGTTCTTCATGTAGTTGACGGCATTGGAGCCGCCACCACCTACACCCACCACCTTGATGGCAGACGAACGATGCTTGGGAAGGTCGAAATCTAGGGGATTGAGGTCCATAATCTTAGTTCAAATCGTTGTCGTCAATGAGTTTCAGGAATCCGTCGGCCCAGCGCTTGAAGAAATCGCCCTTGGCTTTGGATTTTTGGGCCGGTTCGGCCTCGGCGTTCGCCGCGGGAACGGCTTCGAGTTCCGGCACTTCGTCGAGCTCGGCCACCGGAACCGCGGGCCCTTCGGTCGCTGCAGCTACGGGGAAATCCCAGGCCGTTTCCATAGCCCCTTCGGCCGGTGCCGGGGCCTCTGACGATTCGCGCACAAAACCCTCGACCTCGCGGCCTTCAAGGCCCTTCATGAGCAGGCCTACGGCGGTTGCGTACATGGGCGAATTCAGGCTGTGGTCCGAAGGCAAGGCGGCCAAGTGCTCGTTCGGGTAGCCGATGCGCGTGTCCATGCCGGTCAGGTACTCGACGAGCTGCTTCACGTGCTTGAGCTGGCTTCCGCCTCCCGTAATCACCACGCCGGCGATCAGCTTGCGCGACGGTTGGTCGTAGCCGTAGTTCTTGATCTCGGTAAACACCGCGTTGATGATTTCGGTCGTTCGGGCATGGATGATGCGGCTCAAGGTCTTGAGGCTGATCTCCTTGGGGTCGCGACCGCGCAATCCGGGAATCGAAACGATCTCGTTCTCCTTGTTTTCGCCCGGCCATGCGGAGCCAAACTTCACCTTGAGCTGCTCGGCCTGCTTCTCGATGATGCTGCAGCCCTCCTTGATGTCGTTGGTAATGATGTTGCCGCCGTAGGGTATCACGGCCGTGTGGCGAATGATGCCGTCCTTGAAAATGGCGATGTCGGTGGTTCCGCCGCCAATGTCGACCAACACCACGCCCGCTTCCTTCTCCTCCTGGCTCAGCACGGCCTCGGCGCTCGCGAGCGGCTCGAGGTTAATGGCTTTGAGGTCGAGGTCGGCGGACTTCACGCAGCGCGCAATGTTGCGGATGCTGGTTACCTGGCCCACCACAATGTGGAACGTGGCCTCGAGGCGGGCGCCGTACATGCCGCGGGGCTCCTTGATGTCACCTTGGCCGTCGACCTTGTACTCCTGCGGAATCACGTGAATGATCTCTTCGCCGGGCATCATGGCCAGCTTGTGCACGTTCTCGGTCAGGCGCTCCAGGTCGAGCTCGTCAATGACTTCCTCGGAGTCCATGCGCGTGATGTAGTCGCTGTGCTGCAGGCTGCGGATGTGCTGGCCGGCGATGCCCACCACCACGCCGTTGATGTCCCATCCGCAATCGATTTTGGCGGCCTCCACGGCCTGCTGGATCGACTCGATGGTCTGGGTGATGTTCACCACGACCCCGCGCTGCACGCCCATGCTCGGGGCGGTACCGTAGCCAAGGATTTCAAGTTTTCGGTAGGCGTCAAGTCGGCCGACGAGCACGGCGATTTTGGTGGTGCCGATGTCAAGCCCTACGGCGATGCGGTGCGTGTTCATGGTTGGCTGGAAGGTGAAGTTCGGGTGAAGACCACTTGGTTCTCGAAGCGCACATCCAGGCGGTCGAGCTGGTCCAAAAATTGGTTTTGAAGGGCGTAGGCGTAGATCGCCTTGGCGCGGTGGGCCTTGCCGGCAAACTCCGAGGCGTCGCCCCAAACAATGCGGTGGGGGTGCCATTCGGGGAAGGCGGTGAATCCGGTTTCGGGGGCAAAATCGAGGGCGTACCACCCGCCGCGGAAGCTTGAATGCTGGGCGGCGCGGTCCAAAAGGCGCAGGGCTTCCACGCGTCGTGCGCGGGTGTAGGTGCCCGTTACGAGCGGGAGCCGGGGGTTGTCGTGCTTCGAAATGGGGAATAGGTTGCCCGAAGCGTCGCAGTACGCGCTTTGTATCCCGTTGGAAATACGTGCCTTAGCCACTTTTTGCTTCACGACGCTGTAGACTGTTCCATCCCACGATGAAAATACCTCGGCGTTTTTCACCTGCGGGTGGCTTTTTAGCTTTTCTTCTAACAGCGGAATGTTGATTTCTTTGAGGTTTTGGCCCTTCCATGGCGCACCGGCCTCAGCCAGAATGGGATGCAAATCCGAAGCAAGCAAAAGGACCTGTTCGGGCGGTTGGTGAATCCGGATTTTGGCCTCGCGCACGGCGGCTGTTCCCCGTGGCTGCAGCCCCAAGGTGATGCCGGCTGCGAGGCTGCCGATCCCCAGCAACCAGGAAGCTACTACGACGGTTTGGCGCATCCAGGGTTTCATGCGTTGGCGCGGATTAGGTGTTCCACGCGGGGAACCAATCGGTCGATGTCGCCCGCGCCCACCGTGGCCACCACGGTGGCAGGCTGGCTCGCCAGCCATTGCGCGCCGCGGTCGTAGGGCACGAGCTGGGCGCCCGGGATCCGGGCCGCCAGCATGGCGCTGTCAACCCCGGCCATGGCGCGCTCGCGGGCGGCGTAAATGGGCAAGATGCCGACGAAGTCGGCGCCCGACAAGGCCTCGGCGAAGCCGGCGGCAAAGTCGCGGGTTCGGCTGTACAGGTGGGGCTGAAAGAGCAAGGCAATTTTCTCGCCGGGGAACATGCCCCGAAGCGCTTCGATGAATCGGGTGAGTTCCGTGGGGTGGTGGGCGTAGTCGTCGATGTAGTGGCGGCCGGCGGCGCTCGCGCGGCGCTCAAACCGCCGCGCTACCCCGCGGAAGCCGGCGATGGCTTCGCCGATCGCCGCCGCGGGCATGCCCACGCTGTGGGCCAGCGCCGCCGCCGCAACCGCGTTCTCGACGTTGTGCAGGCCGGGAAGTCCGGCCTGGGTCCGCACCTCGATGCCGTCGACCAGGAGCGTGAAATGCTGGATTCCGTTCACTACCTGCACGTCCCGGTAGCTGTAGCGGTCGCCGGGTCTGCCGTAGGACTCGGCGCCCTCGAGTTCCGCGCATCCGGGTCCCGCAAAAAGCGGTCCCGTGACTTGGCCGGCAAAGGCGCGAAATCCGTCAACAACCGAGTCGGCTTCGCCGTAAATATCGAGGTGGTCGGCGTCGGTACTGGTAATGACGGCTGCCTTGGGGTGCAGGTGCAAAAACGATCGGTCGAACTCGTCGGCCTCGACCACGCTGAGGTCGGCCGGGCCCGGCAGGCAGTTCGAAGCGAAATTGGTCGCAATTCCGCCCAAAAAGGCCTGAATGGGTTGGTGCTGGTGCAGCATCCACGCGAGCATGGCCGAAGTGGTCGTCTTCCCGTGGGTTCCGCCTACGGCCAGGCAGGTTCCGGCGTTGGCTATTCGGCCCAGAAGTTCCGCGCGCTTGAGCAGGACGCGGCCTTGGGCTTTGGCGGCCACCAACTGGGGGTGGTCCGCGGGAATGGCGGGGGTGTAAATCACCCAGGCGGTCGCGGGAGCGTTCCAGGCCTCGAGCGATTCGTCGAAGCGAATTCGGGCTCCTTCGCGCTGCAGGGCGTCGGTGAGGTCCGAGGGCGTTTTGTCGTATCCGCTAACGGGAATTCCGCGCGCCATGGCCCAGCGGGCAAGCGACGACATGCCGATGCCGCCGATGCCCACGAAGTCGAGGGCCGGAATGGCGCCGATCGCCGTCGGTTGCGGGTTTAGTTGCGCCATGTCCAGAGGCGTTCGCATTCGGTTACGATGTCGGCTGCTGCGTGGGGCTTTGCCAGCTTGCGGGCGTTGCCGCGGAGCAGTTCCAGTTCGTCGGGGCGGTACAGGAGTCCGTGTACGTGGCCGCAGAGGTTCGCAATGTTCACCTCGGGCATGATGACGGCGGCGCCCGAGGCCACCAAGCTTTGGGCGTTGTGGGTTTGGTGGTCTTCGGCCACGTTCGGCGACGGCACCAGTACCGAGGCCGAACCGGCGCAGGTCAGTTCGCTCAGGGTGCCGGCTCCGGCCCGCGACAGCACGAGGTCGGCGGCGCGGAGTACGCTGGGCATGTCGTCGATAAAGGCGCTGATCTGGCGACCGCGGCCTTGTCCGAAGCGGGCGATGAGGTCTTGGGCATAAAAGCGTCCGCACTGCCAGAAGATCTGGATGTCGCTGGAGCGCCACATGTTTTCGCACGAGGCCACCCCTTCGTTGATGGCGCGCGCGCCCTGGCTTCCGCCCAAGATGAGGACCAGGGGCTTGGCGGGGTCGTAGCCGAGCTTCACCTTGGCTTCCGCGCGCAGGGCGTTGGTGGTGGGTTCAAAGGCCAAGGCGGCGAGGTCGGGGCGCACCGGGTTGCCGGTGAAGCGGATGCGGTCCGCGGGGAAGGCCGATTCCATTCCGGGGTAGGCCACACAGATGGCGCCCGCTTTTTTGCTCAGCCAGCGGTTGGTCCATCCGGCGAAGCTGTTTTGTTCCTGGATCAGGGTCGGAATCCCCATGCGCTGGGCGACCCACAGCGTGGGTCCGCTGACGTAGCCCCCGGTGCCGATGACCAGGTGGGGACGCTCGCGTTCCATGATGGCGCGAACCCGCTTGAGGCTCGACCAAATCTTTCCCGGCAGGCTGAGGTTGGCCAGCAGTTTTTTGCGCTGGAATCCGGCGATGCGAATGCCTTCAATCGGGAAGCCTGCGGCGGGAACGCGTTCCATCTCCATGCGGCCTTCGGCGCCCACAAACAGAATGCGGGCCTGTGGGTAGCGTGCTTGGATTTCTCGGGCTATGCTCACGGCGGGGAAAATGTGTCCGCCGGTGCCGCCGCCTGAGATGATGATGCGCAGTTGTTCCGCCATGGTGGGTAGTGGGATGCTAGGCTTTGGTTAGGGGTTCGGTGGGGTCATTCCAGTCGTTGGCCAGGGCTTCGGCGAGCTCGGGGTCAACCTGTTCGCCGTCGCCTTTGCCCCGGCTCACGGCAATCACCATGGCCAGTGCGAAGCTGGTTATAACTAAGGAGGTGCCGCCCGCGCTGACGAGGGGTAGGGTTTGGCCCGTGACCGGGAAGAGCCCGGTGGCTACCGCCATGTTGATGAAGGCCTGCAGCACGATGGCGTAGCCGATGCCCAGGGAAAGCAGTTTGCCAAAGAGGTCTTTGGATCGCTTGGCGACGCGGACTACCGAGAACAGCAGCCAGACGTACATCGCCAGGATGACGGTTCCGCCGACGAGGCCGTATTCTTCAACAATCAGGGCGTACACGAAGTCGGAGTTGTTTTGCGGCAAAAAGTGCTTGTGCAGTCCGCCGCCGGGACCCTGCCCAAAAATCCCCCCTTCGGCGATGGCGGTTTGGGCCAGCGTGGTTTGGTAGGTGTCGTCTTCGGAACCGCCGCCAGAAAAAGTTTCAATGCGCGACTTCCAGGTTTGAACCCGGTTGGGCATCAGGTCGGGGGCAATGAGGACCGCCGACACAAACAGGGCTAAGAATCCGGCGCCGATGCCCGCGATTCCAAGCAGGTAGCGGAACGGGTATCCGCCCAGCGCGAGCACGATGCTCGCATTGATGAACACCAGGGCCGCTGTGGAAAAGTTGGCCGGAAGAATGAGTCCGACCGTGAGAAAAATGGCCCAAAGCACCTTTCGAAAGGACTGCCAGAAGGTCCATTCCTCCTTGCGCTTGGCGAGTTGCCGCGCCACGAACATGATCAGTACCACGTTGGCCATGGCGCTGGTTTGAAATGAGATGCCGAAGATGTTGAGCCAGCGGCTGGCGTTGGCGCCGCCGATGGTGCGCCCCTGGGCCAGCGTGAGGGCGAGCAGCGCGATGCTGACGACCATGAGCAGTCCGGCCAAGCTGCCAAAAAAACGGTAGGGGGTGCGGTGAACCGCGAAGGCAAGGCCCCAGCTGAGCACCACGTAGGCGAAGTAGCTCAGGGCGCCGCCGCCGCTGTAGACGGGAAGCAGCGAAAAAAGCGAAAGCAAAATCAGGCTGACCCAGACTTGGGTGCTGCCCTGAAAGTACTTGCTAAAGCCTTGATCTTCCATTTTTTACAGTGCTCGAACGCAGGTTTTGAATTGGCGACCGCGGTCTTCGTAGTTCTGAAAGAGGTCGAAGCTGGCGCAGCAGGGGCTCAGCAGGACCGTGTCGCCCTTGCTGGCGAACTGGTAGGCGGTGCGCACCGCCTGGTCCATGCTCGACGTTTCGGCGAGGAAGTGCACGCGGCCCTCAAACGCGTCGACGATTTTTTGGTTGTCGGTGCCCATGGCCACGATGGCCTTTACTTTTTTCTCGACGAGGCGGAACAGCTCGCTGTAGTCGTTGCCTTTATCTACGCCCCCGAGAATCAGGACGGTTGGGGTGGTCATGCTTTCCAGGGCGTAGTAGGTCGAGTTGACGTTGGTCGCCTTGGAGTCGTTAATGAAGTGAATGCCGCCGACGTGGGCCACCGATTCCATGCGGTGTTCCAGGCCTTCAAAGTGCGCGAGGGATTCGCGGATGGCCTCGTCGCGAACGTGCAAGAGTCGGGCAGATAGGCCCGCAGCAAGGGCGTTGAAGGTGTTGTGTTTGCCCTGAAGGGCGAGTTCGTCAATGGTCATGTCGGAATCGGCGGTGCGTATGAGGTACTTTGGGGGAACAGGGGCGGCACCTTGGGCCGGCATTTCGGCGGGCTCCGAGGTGTAGATGGGGTAGAGGCTGGCAGCCACGCGCTCCAGGTAGCGTCGGCTTACGGGGTCTTCGCCATAGAAGACAAAGGCGTCGTCGGCGCCCTGGTGCTGGGCGATGGCGAACTTGGTTTCGGCGTAGGCTTCAAGGCTTCCGTATCGGTCCAGGTGATCGGGCGTGATGTTGGTGAGCACCGCCACGTCGGGCTTGAAGCTCGGACAGTCTTCGAGCTGGTAGCTCGACACCTCCAGCACGTAGATATCGGCGTCGGGCTCGAGCAGCAGGCGTCCGGCGCCCACCCCGATGTTGCCCCCGACCTGTACGTTGGCTCCGGCTTGGCGAAGGATGTGGCCGAGCCAGCTCGTGGTGGTGGTTTTTCCGTTGCTGCCGGTGATGGCGGCAATCTTCGCTTCGCGCGGGCAGTTGCGGTAAAACCATTCAATGTCGGACCAAATGGGCACTCCCGCTTCCTTGAGCGCGACCACCGCGGGGTGGCTGGGCGGAATACCCGGACTCTTTACCACGGCCTCGGCTGCGAGCAAGCGGTCCAGGCTGTGCTGGCCCTCTTCAAACGGAATCCCGGCGGCCTCGAGTTCGGCGCGGAATCCGGGTCCGAGCGATTTGCCTTCGCTCAAAAAAACCGGCACCCCGCGGTGGGCGGCCAAAAGGGCGGCGCCGATGCCGCTTTCGCCGCCGCCGAGTACGGCGATCCGATGGGGAAGGGGAGCGCGCACGGTCCTAGCGGAGTTTAAGGGTGATCAGGGTGAAAATGGCCAGAAAGATGCCCGAAATCCAGAACCGCGTCACGATTTTGGACTCGTGGAGGCCCTTCTTTTGGTAGTGGTGGTGCAGGGGCGACATCAAGAAGATGCGGCGGCCCTCGCCGTACTTCTTCTTGGTGTACTTGAAGTAGGCTACCTGCAGGACGACGCTCAGGTTTTCGACCAAAAACACGCCGGCGAGGATGGGAATGAGCAACTCCTTGCGAATGATGAGCGCAAAAACGGCGATGATGGCGCCAATCGACAAACTGCCCGTGTCGCCCATAAACACCTGGGCGGGGTAGGTATTGTACCAAAGGAAGCCGATGGCTGCGCCCAAAAAGGCCGCCGCGAACACGATCAGCTCGCCCGACATCGGAATGTACATGATGTCTAAGTAGCTGGCGAACACCACCGAGCCGCTTACGTAGGCCAGTACCGCGAGGGTGAAGGCAATGATGGCCGAGGTTCCGCCCGCAAGGCCGTCCAGGCCGTCCGTGAGGTTGGCGCCGTTGCTCACCGCCGTAATGATGAAAATCACGATGGGAATAAACAGCACCCAGGCCCACTCCGCTTGGGCGTCGGTCCAAAACACCAAGTCGGCGTAGTCAAAGGTGGATTCCTTGATGAAGGGAATCGTGGTGCGCAGGTGCGGTTCCGCCGCCCCAAACTGGGGTTTTCCGCCGCCCACTTCGCCATACAGCTCCTTGAGTTCGGTAGCGGGCAGCTCTTCCTTCATGGTCACGTCGGGGTGAAAGGCCAGCACGGCGCCCACCACTACGCCCAGGGTAACTTGGCCAATGACCTTGAAAATTCCGCGCAGGCCCTGCTTGTTCTTGCGAAATACCTTGATGTAGTCGTCGGCGAAGCCAATGGCGCCCATCCATACCGTGGTGAGCAGCAGCAGCTGGATGTAAATGTTGCCGAGGTCCGCCACGAGCAGCACGGGTACTACGATGGCCGCTAAAATGATCAGGCCGCCCATGGTCGGCGTACCCGCCTTGGTCAGCTGGCCCTCGAGTCCGAGGTCGCGAACCGTTTCGCCCACTTGAAGCGTGCGAAGCAGTTTAATCAGGCGTCCGCCAAAAGCCAAGCTGATGGTCAGCGACAGCAAAATGGCGAGGGCCGCCCGAACCGTCAGGTAGCTGAACAACCCGGCGCCCGGGAGGTCGTAGGGTTTCAAAAGGTCAAACAGCGCGTAGAGCATGATTTACAGGGCGTTAAACTGATCTTTGAGGGTCGCGACGTCGTCAAACGGGTGCTTGACGCCGGCGATTTCTTGGTAGGTTTCGTGGCCTTTACCGGCTACGAGGATGACGTCACCCGGTTGGGCGAGCTGTACGGCGAGCTTGATGGCTTGAGCCCGTTCGCTGATGCGCAGGGTGCGGCGCTTTTGAACCGGGTCGAGCCCCGCTTCCATGTCGTTGAGAATGCTTTCGGGATCTTCGCTGCGCGGGTTGTCGCTGGTCAAAATGGCTTTGGTGCTCCGGTCGGCGGCAATACGGGCCATTTCGGGCCGCTTTCCTTTGTCGCGGTCGCCGCCGCAACCGACCACGGTAATGATTTGCTGCGCCCCCTGGTTCAGCTCCTGAAGCGTTTTAAGTACGTTTTCGAGCGCATCGGGGGTGTGGGCGTAGTCCACAATGCCCATGCGCCCCTCGGGACCGGCAATTTTTTGAAAGCGCCCGTCCACGCTGCGCACGGCGCTAAGCGCTTGAAGCGCTTCGTCGGCCGGGATTCCCAACTCCACGGCCACGCCGTACATCGCCGCCATGTTGTAGGCGTTGAACGCCCCGATCAACTGCGACCAGCACTCCCGCTGGTTGATGCTCAGCAGCGTGCCCTGAAGGTGCGACTCGAGGATTTTTACTTTAATGTCGGCCGGTCGCTTAAGCGCGTAGGTTCGCAGGCGTCCGCGGCAGTCCATGAGCATCGTTTCACCGTGCTTGTCGTCGGAATTAACCAGGGCAAAAGCATCGGCTCCCAACCCGTCAAACAGCATTTTCTTGGCCGCGACGTAGTTGTCCATGGTCTCGTGGTAGTCGAGGTGGTCGCGCGAAATATTGGTGAACACCGCTCCCGCAAACTTTAGTCCGGCGACCCGGTGCTGCACCAGTCCGTGTGAGCTGACTTCCATGAATACCACCTTACAGCCGGCGTCGCGCATTCGGGCCAGGTGTCCCTGCAGCACCCAGGCATCGGGCGTGGTGTGGGTTGCCGCTTCTTCGGCGGTATGCACGCAGACCTTCACGGTGCTGATGAGCCCCGTCTTCACTCCGCGGTTTTGGAACATGTGGTACAGCAGGGTGGCCGTCGTGGTCTTGCCGTTGGTTCCGGTGACGCCCACGACCTGCATCGACTGGCTGGGGTGGTCAAACCACGAACAGGCCATTTGGGCGTAGGCTTCGGTACTGCTCGCAACCAAAATCCAGGTCACGCCCGCCGCCGGGTTGGCCGGAAGCTCCTCGACCACTAAGGCCTTAGCCCCCGCGGCCACCGCCTGATCCAGGTAGGCGTGTCCGTCGGCGTGGCTGCCGCGAACCGCCACAAAAAGGCTGTCGGGGCGCACTTTTCGGCTGTCGGTCGTCACCGATTCGACGGCAAGGTTGGTGCTGCCCTGAACGTCGACCAGGCGCACTCCGTACAGCAAATTCTTCAGCAGCTTCATCCCAAAATCAGCGTAATGGATTTCCGTCCGCCGCCCGGGACCCACGAGCGCACGCGGCCGTTGCCCTTGGTCTGCACGGAATACCCGTAGCGCTCCAAAAGCTGCAGCGCGTCGGTGGCCTTCCAGCCGGTCCAGTTCGGCATGCTTCCGCGTTCCAGGGCGTCTTCGGCCTCGGCCCAGCGCTTCTCCTGACTCGCGGCCTGCTTGCTGGCGGCGGTCTCTAGGCCGTCGCTCCAGTATCCCTTGGGCGGCGTCTTGTCGTCGGGAATAAACCGCGTAATGCCAAGGGCGATGTCTTGAAACACCGGCGCTGCGACAATGTTGGCGTAGTAGCCCATGCTTTTAATGGGGCGCGAAACCACCACCACACAGGAGTACTTGGGGTTGTCCGCCGGGAAGTAGCCCGCGAACGACGCCTGGTAGCCCATTTTCTCAGGGTTCCAGTACTCCAGCTGGCAGGTGCCCGTCTTGCCCGCCAACTTCAGCGAATCGAGCTTGATGTTCGACGCCGTGCCGCGAATCACCACCTTTTCCATCAGGTCGCGCACCTTCATCACGTTTTCTTTGGACGCAATGCTGCTGCGGATGTAGTCGAGCTCGGACTCCGCCACCACCTGGCCGCGGTCAATGGTCCGCTCCCACAGGCGCGGCCGCACCATTTTGCCGTCGTTGGCCAGGGCATTGTAGAAGGCAAGCGTTTGAAGCGGCGTACACTGAACGCCGTAGCCGAACATCATCCACGGAAGCGTCGTGCCCGACCAGCGCGGACTTTCGGGGTTCGGAATAAAGGGCGCACTTTCTCCGTTCACCTCGATGCCGGTCTTTTCACCCAGGCCCATTTGGTACAGGCGGTCCACAAACTCCTGGGGGTCGGCCGCATACTTGGGGTAAATGGCCTTAACCACTCCGGTGTTGCTCGAAACTTCGAGTGCGCGCCCCAGCGAAATCACGCCGTACCCGCCCTTGTGCGAATCGTTGACCTTCTTGCCGTGCACCACGTACACGCCGCCGTCCGTGTCGACCCGGGTCGCGGTGTCCACGATCCCGTCTTCTAGGGCGGCCAGCAACGCGGCAAACTTGAAGGTCGAACCGGGCTCAGTGCGCTCCCACACGGCGTAGTTGCGAAGCTCCGTGTACACCGAGTCGCCTTCTTCGCGGCCCAGGTTGACCATGGCGCGGATTTTTCCGGTGGCCACCTCCATCACGATGACGCTTCCGTGGTCGGCCTGGAACTGCTCCAGCCGCTGCAGCAGGGCGCGGTGCGCAATATCCTGAATCCGGGTGTCGAGCGTGATTTCGATGTCGGCTCCGTCGCGCGGGTCCACTTCGAATTCGGCTTCGAGGGGTTTCCACTGTCCCTTGCCGAAGTGCTGCATCCAGCGCAGTCCGTTTCGCCCGCCCAGTACCTCGTTAAACGTGGCTTCCAACCCGGCTTTGGCGTCGGGCCTCCAGTACCCAATGGTCCGCTGGGCCAGCATGCCCATCGGCATCAGGCGGGTATAGCGCTCCTCGGCGATAAGTCCGCTCTTGAACGGTCCGCCCTCGAAGAGCGGAAGCTCCTTGATTTTTCGGTACAGGCTGAATCCCAGATTTTTCGCAATGAACGCATAGCGTTTCTTCGATCGGTGCTGTTCGCGCAAGTACACCAACCATTCCGACGCCGTTTTTTCGGGAAGCAGCCGAGCTAATCCGAGTACGGTCTTTTGAATGCGTTCGTCGTAGCGCTCCTGGTCCACGACCGAGGCATCCCAACGCAGTTCATAGACCGGCATCGACGTGGCGAGCAGCTGGCCGTCCGCAGAATAAATGTTTCCGCGGCTCGCCTGAACCTCGCGCTGCTGCACGACGCGTTCCCGGCCCTTGGCGCGAAGAGCTGGGCCATCCTTAAACGAAACGACGTACAGCTTGACCAGAACGGCCACGGCAAAAAGCGCAAGCATCGCCGTAATGCCGGCGACCCAACGCGAACTCAGGCGGTCGGGATCATTCGGCTTCATCCGCGGGTAGGGTTATGCGTTCGGGGGCTTTGGTGGGCGGAACAAGTCCCATCAGCTGCGCACGCTCCCGCACCGAACTTTCGGTGCCCATGCGCATCAGGGTTGACTTGGCCTCGAGGTACTCGGACTTCACCTCGCTGAGTTCCGCCGACAGCTTGCTGATGGATCGCGCCTGCTGCTCGGCTCGGTGGGCCATGAAAATGGCGATCATCCCCAGCAAACTCAGGTACCCGACAAAGGGCAGGTTGCGCACCACGTAGGGGTGCCCCAAAAAACTGCCCCGCAGGACGGAGGTTACGTTGACGCGTTGGGGTGCTTCAGCCATGGTGGGCATCGATTTTTTGAGCCGCCCGCAATCGAGCAGACCGAGACCGGGGGTTGATGGCGCACTCTTCAGGCCCGGCGCTGACCGGTTTACGCGTCAGCAGGGTGAACGGAACCAGTCGGCGACCAAAGTCGTCGCGGTCGGCCTCGCCGTCCAGGCGCCCTTCGCGCATGAGGTTCTTTACTCGGCGGTCTTCAAGGCTGTGGTAGCTCATGATCACCAGGCGTCCCCCGGGTTTTAGCGAATCCACGCAATCGGTTAAAAAGCGGTCGAGTACGTCCATTTCGCGATTTACCGCGATGCGAATCGCCTGAAACACCCGCGCCGTGAGCTTGGCGTTCCGCCCCCGCTGGCTGAACGGCTCCAGGACGGCTTTGAGTTCCGCGGTGGTCGCAACGGGCAGGGCGCGCAGAATGGCCGCCGCCACCGCCGCAGGCCGCTCTACGTCGCCGTACTCGGCAAGCACCTTGCGCAATTCCAATTCGCCCACTTCGTTAAGCCACTCGCTGGCCGGTTGGCCGGCCTCGGGATTCATGCGCATGTCCAGTGGGCCGTCGTACTTGTGCGCAAAACCCCGTTCCGGAACGTCCAACTGGTGGCTGCTTACGCCCAAGTCGGCCAAGATTCCATCGACCTGGGGTGCGCGGTTCAGCTTTAAAAAGCGCTTGAGGTGCTCAAAATTGTGGGGAACCAGCGTAAACCGCGGATCGTCCAGCGCATTGGCCTGCGCGTCGGGATCCTGGTCAAAGGCGATTAACCGCCCCTGGGGCCCAAGCCGCTCCAAAATGGCCCGACTGTGCCCGCCTCCGCCAAACGTGGCGTCGACGTAGGTCCCGTCGGGACGGAGGTGGAGAAAATCAAGGCATTCGGCGAGCAAAACGGGGCTATGGTAGCTCATGGTCCCCATTTTGGCCGCCCATCACATCTTCGGCCAGCTGAGCGAAGTCCAGATCCGAAGGGTTAACTGCCGCCTCGTAGGCCGAGCGGCTCCAAATTTCCACGCCGAAGGGCGTGCCCGAAAAAACCAGCTCCCGTTCCAAGCCCGCAAAAGCGGCCAGGTCCTTGGCGATTAAAATCCGTCCCGACCCGTCGAGCTCGACCATTTTAACGCCCGCGTGAAAAAGTCGAACGAAGTCGGCGTTCTTTTTAACGAACCGGTTCAGCCGACCAATTTTCTCCGAAATGCCCCGCCACTGCTCCATGGTGTGCAGCTCCAAGCAGCCGCTGAATACGCTGCGCTTGAGCACAAAACCCTCGTGAGCAGCGGCATCCAGCTGGCGCTTCAGGCCAGCGGGAAGAAGGACGCGTCCTTTGGCGTCCATGCTGCATTCGTATACTCCGAGTACGGATTTCATGGGATTTTGGCAGTTGCTTGCACCAAAAGTACCCCGAGTCTCCCACAATTGCCCACTTTCTCCCACAATTGTGAATAACTTTTCCTTTTCGTATTTAATAATCTGATAAACAGATGAATACGGCCAATTGAATTCGCAGGCGCAGGGCATGGCCAAACCGCGGCCTTGGGGACCTACGCAGACCCCGGATTGCGGTGTGCCGCGCAGGACGCGCCAGACGCTCCTGCTGAATTCCCTATCTTTGCCGAATTCCTAAAACGCGCCTATGTCGACGCTCATCCACGACGGACCCCACGAGTACCTTTCTGAAGGAAGCGGTACCCCCATCATCTTCCTTCACGGACTCATGGGTACCCTGAGCAACTTCCAAAGCCAGGTTACCTACTTCAGCGAGCGCGGGTACCAGGCCGTTGTTCCCCTACTGCCGTTGTACACGATGCCGCTGGCAACCACTTCGGTGACCAGCTTGACCAAATACCTCCGCAAGTTCATTGACCACAAGGGCTACGGCAAGGTGATTTTGGTGGGCAACAGCTTGGGCGGACACATTGCCCTCTTGTTTGAAAAGCTCTTCCCGGAACGCGTGGCGGGCATTGTATTGACGGGCTCGAGCGGACTCTACGAGTCGGCCATGGGCAACAGCTACCCGCGCCGGGGCGACCGCAACTACATTGCGGAGCGCGTCCGCGACGTGTTTGCCGTGAAGGAAGTGGCCACCGACGAACTCATCGACCAGGTCTTTGATACCGTAAACGACCGCATGAAGGCCATCAAAACCTTGGCCATCTCGAAGTCCGCCATCCGCCACAACATGGCCGAAGACATCACGAAGTTCAACGTACCGGTCTGCTTGGTTTGGGGAAGGCAAGATGCCGTCACGCCGCCCGATGTGGCCGAAAAGTTTCACGAACTTCTCCCCAACGCGGAGTTGAACTGGATTGACCACTGCGGGCACGCAGCCATGATGGAACATCCCAACGAGTTCAACGCAATTGTGGAAAAGTGGCTTCAGAAAATCCAAGTCGCTTAAGCCTTCACGCCGAATTCGTACTGTCCTCGCCCAAGGTTGAGGACTGTCCGGCCTGGGACCTCCCGGAATACGCGTTTATTGGCCGATCCAACGTCGGCAAGTCCTCGCTCATCAACAAATTGGTAGGAAAGAAGGATCTGGCCAAGACCTCGGGTCGCCCGGGCAAAACCCAGCTCATCAATTTGTTTAAAATCGACCGCGGAACGTGGGTGCTCGCGGACCTCCCGGGCTACGGCTACGCCAAGGTGAGCAAGACCCAGCGCGCCAGCTTCAGCACCATGATTGGTCGCTACGTGCGCGAGCGCAAGAATTTGGCCCTGGTGTTTGTCTTGATCGACGGGCGCCTGGAACCGCAGCAGGTCGATTTGGAGTTTCTCAAGCAGCTCGGGGCGTGGCGTGTTCCGTTTGCGCTGGTGTACACCAAGGCCGACAAGATCTCGGGTTCCGTGCTGATGAAAAACCGAGCAGCCTTCGAAAAAGCCTTCCTGAAGGACTGGGCCGAGCTTCCGCCTTGGTTCCAAACCAGTGCCGAAACCGGCTACGGACGCGACAAGCTGCTCGCCTACATTGAGTCGGTCAACGCCGAACTCAGCGGGCGGGATCCATTAGCTTAAGGCGTTCGGCGAAGTGCCGGGCAAAAAGCCTCAGGTCTTCGGCGGCCTCGGCCTCGCTCGTGGCGCGCTCCAATCCGTCGGCCAGCGCCAGCAGCGTCTGGTGGTACATTTTCTTCATGTGGTCTACCCGCATGTCCTTGGTCCACAAATCAATGCGCAGCAGTTCCTCGACGCGTTCGTCCCATACGGACAGCATAATCGCCGGCGTTTCGGACTGATCCACGCCGCCGTCGGGGGCCGACCATTGAATGCGTTCGGGCACGCGGTTTTCGTCGAGCTCGATGTCAAGATGTATGGTAGATTTCATGGTCGAAAGTTTGCTTGCTGAAGGAGTTCTGCGCTTTTTGGGCTGGACTCGAGTACCTCCCAAAGGCTTAGGTTGGGGTGCTCCTTCCAGTAGGCTTGCATGATGCGCCAGCCGAACCATGCCCCGATTTGTCCCGGAATTTCTTGGTCGCGTTCGCTGCCCAATTTGCTAAAGGGCGCAACCTCAATCAACTTGCGCTTGAGGTCGGCGCGGCTGTCGAACAGCCACCGTTCGCGCACCAAGGTTTCCCAGAGCTGGCGCTCGTTGGCGGCGACGAATTCTTGCTGCGTTGCCGTGTAGGTGAGGTAGCGGTAGACGTCTTCTTCGCCGAGTACGGTCTGAATGAACAGCAGCTGCTTTCCCTTGCGGAGCATTTCGTCCAGGAGCAGCCCGCCGCCGGTGGAAGTCGGTTCGTAGAGGTTGGCGGCGAGTACCGAATAAATTCGGTAGGGATCATGCCGCTGCCGCAAGTACGCGGATTCGTTGGCGTAGAGGGGGTGGTCCGCACCCAAAAAGCGGTCCCAGGCGACAAACAGGGCACCGTTGGCACGCAGGACCTCAAATTCCTCAGCGCGCGATACGTAGGTATAAATGCGCAGCCCGGTTGCCTGCCCTTGGAGCCCGTCGACCCGATCAAGCATTCGACCCACCAAGGCGTCGAAGTCGGCTAACGGCGGACGGACCATTTTGGCGTCGGCCCAAAGCGCCCGAACGCCCTCGTCCATCAGGTAGGGAGGAAGGTTTTCGCGCCACTGCGGTTCAAAAATCAGCGGGTGCCGCGGGGCCATGGCCTCGAGCTTCCCACGCAACGCCACCGAATCCAGCCCGAGTACCGAGTCCGCAAAATGCACCACGCGCAAGGGGTCGCGCTCCGCGAGCACCGACGACTGCGCTTGGGCCTCGGCCTCTTCACCGGCCGCGACCCAGGGGTCGTTTTGGCAGCCAACGGCAGAAATGAGGCAGGTTGCCGCGAACAAAAGCCCTAATTTTGGCGTCCTATTAAGCATTCCCCAAAGGTACTCTCGTGAACGCCCCCGCCGTAACCCAACAAATCGTTCATTGGCTTCGCCACTACGCGGAGCGCGCAGGCGCCAAAGGCTTTGCCGTCGGCGTTTCGGGCGGCATCGATTCGGCGGTCACGGCGGCCTTGTGCGCCGAAACCGGCCTGAGCGTGCATTTACTGGAACTGCCCATCCACCAAGCAAGCGACCAGGTTACCCGGGCCCGCGAGTGGATGAGCGTGCTGGCGGAGCGACATGCCGCGGTGGAGGCCTTCCGGATCGACCTTACGGCGGTCTTTGATGCCCATGCCGAGGCGCTGGGACTGCGCCCCACGGGCCACACCGAACTGGCTTTGGCCAACACCCGCGCACGGCTTCGCATGGCCACGCTCTACGCGCAGGCCCAAAACCACGGACTCCTGGTCGCCGGAACCGGGAATAAGATTGAGGACTTTGGCGTCGGATTTTTCACGAAGTACGGCGACGGCGGCGTGGACCTAAGCCCCATCGCCGACCTCTACAAGTCCGAAGTCTTTGCGCTCGGAAGCCACCTGGGCGTAGTGCCCGCCATCCTGAATGCGCCCCCAACCGACGGGCTCTGGAGCGACGGCCGCACCGACGAGGACCAGCTCGGCGCCAGCTACGCCGAACTCGAAGCGGCGATGGAGTTCGCGCGAACCCAAGGCTGGTCTCCGGAATCCGTGGCCGCAGACGAAGCCTGGGCGAAATCGCGCGGATGCTCCGCCCGTTCGCTCGAAGTTTTTTTGATTTTTACCCGATTCCATCGGGCGAATTTGCACAAAATGCGGCCGATACCCGTGTGCCGGATCGAACGCTAGACCCCTATTTCAGGGGCAAAGGGTCGCCGGTGGCGCTCGAAGGCAGGGCGATTCCCAAAAGCATGGACCAGGTTGGCGCGATGTCGCGGGGGTGCACGCGCTCCCAACGCTGGGAATTGGCCGGAATCCCCGGGCCCATAAATACCACGGGAACGTGGGTGTCGTAGGCGTGGCCCGAACCGTGGGTGCATCCGTCGGTTCCGTAGTCCATGTGCCCGGACGCCAGCTCATAAAAAACCTGTCCGCTTCGGGCGTCGAAGGCGTTGCGGCGCATTTCCGCCTTGGGGTCGCAGCCATTGCGGATTTCGTCGGCGGTCCAGGCCATGCGAACGGCGGGGTGCTTCATCAGGGCATCGCGCACGCGCTCCCAATCGTCGTCGTCCGTGCTTTTCAGGTGAATTTGGTCGTTGCCCACGTGAAGAATTCCGGGAACGTTCAAGTCCAGTCCCGAGATCAGGGCCCCAAATTGGGCGTCGAGGTCCTTGCCGGACCAGTTCTGAACGGCAAATCCGTCCAGCGCGGCTTGATTGGAATTGTCGCAGGAACCGTGGTCGGCCGTGAGCGAAACGTAGTAGGCTCCGCGGCCGAGTCGGGCGTCCAGTGCGTCAAAAAGTTGCCCAAGTTGGCGGTCGAGGCGAAGGTAGACATCCATTAACTCCTGCGCACGCGGACCCATTAGGTGCCCCAGGTGGTCCGGAGTCGAGAAGGACAGCGCCAGCACGTCGGTGTGCGTACCGCGGCCCAAATTTTCGGCATCCACCGCAGCCAGCGCCACGTCGATCAGGATTTGATTTCCGTGCGGCGTGTAGCGAATCAGGCCCGGATTGCCCGCGCCCAGGGTGGCTAAATCGTAGGGAAACGAGCCCGCGGCGGAACCGCGCAGCTTCCCTTCAAATGGCCGCTCGTCGGGCCCCGTAAACGCCGCATAAACCGAAGGTTCCAGCAGGCGGTCCCAGGTGCCCTTTAGGTAGCTAGCCGGGGCGTGCTGCGCGTTAAACGCCCGAATCCATTGGGGCAGCTCGCTCGCGTAGTGCGATGAAGTCACGAAACCTTGTTGGTCGTCCATCCAAAATGCGGCGTCGCCGTAGTGCCCCGCGGCCGTAATGGCCCCGCGGTCCTTAAGCGAAAAGCCAAATACCTTGGCGGCGCCCACGCTGGCCCATTCCAGTTCGTCGGTCCAGGTGGTGGATAAAATGTTCTTTGGGCTGCGCCGGTCGGCATCGCGCGTACTCCCCACGGGCTGTACCTCAAGGTCTTCCACGCAGTACACTTCGCGGCCAAGGGCGGGGTCGTACCAATCGTTGGCGATGATTCCGTGGTTGGAGGGGTCGGTGCCCGTGTACACCACGGCATGACCGGGCCCGGTGTAGGTTGGCGTGTGGGTGTAGTGCGCGTTGCGGAACACCTGGCCTTCCGTGACCAGACGTTTAAATCCGCCAGTGTAAAGCGGCGCAAACCGGGTCAGGTAGTCGGCCCGCATTTGGTCGACCACAATGGAAACCGCAAGTTTGGGTTGGGACCCGGTACCCGGATTCTTTTTTTGGGCGCCCGCCGGAACCAGGGCCAGCACCGAAACGCTAAGGGCAAGCAAAATTCGCATGCCCCAAAGGTAACTCAGGCCTCTTCTGCCGCTGTTTTCGCCGCGTTAAATCGCTCTTGGGCCTCGGCCCACACCTCAAATTGGGCGTGCACCGCGTGCTGCAGCTCCTCGTAGTTTTTGAAAAAAGCCGGGTCCATGCTTCGTTCCTTGAAGGTTTCGGGATTCGAAACCTCGGCATCCATTGCATCCAGGGCTGCTTGGGCCGCCTCGTAGGCTTTTTCGGCCTCATCCATGGTCTTTTGGGCCGAGCGCAGTTCGGATTCCAGGCGTTTTTGCTCGTCGCGGTTCCGCTTGGGCGCAGCCCCCGCGGCTGCAGCGGCCGCCACGGCACTCGCCGCCGCCGCCGCCTTTTGCGCGCCCGCAACCTCCATGGCGCGAAGCGACTCCACTTTGCGCTGCTCGAGGAAGTACTCAATGCCACCCAAATACGGCTTGATGCGGCCTTCGCGGAACTCAAACGTCAGCGTACACAGGCCTTCCAGAAATTCCCGGTCGTGCGACACGACGATCAGGGTTCCGTCGTACTGCAAAAGCGCCTGCTTGAGCACGTCCTTGGCCGCCATATCGAGGTGGTTGGTGGGTTCGTCCAGCACCAAAAGGTTGATGGGGTTCAGCATCAGCTGGCAGAGCGCGAGGCGTCCGCGTTCGCCGCCCGACAGCACGCGCACCTTTTTCTCGACGTCGTCACCGCCAAACATAAAGTTGCCCAAGAGCTTTCGCGCACTCTTGCGAATCTCGTCGGGTGCGGCGTCTTCGATGGTCTCCAGGACCGTCTTGGTGCCGTCGAGCACCTCAGCTTGGTTTTGGGCGTAGTAGCCCAGCTGCACCTGATGACCCCATTCGATTTGGCCCTCGTGGGCCAGGCCTTCGGCGAGAATCTTAACCAGCGTGGACTTGCCCTGTCCGTTTTGGCCGACAAAGGCGATTTTTTGTCCGCGCACAAATTCCAAATCGAGCCCGCGCAGCACGTGCTTAGGGCCGTAGTGCTTTTGAATCCCATGCAAACGGGCCATAATCTTGCCCGAATGCGGTGCGGGCGGAAACTTAAATCGCATCTGCCGCGTGTCTTCGTCGTCGACTTCAATGACGTCAATGCGGTCGAGTTTTTTAATCAGCGACTGAGCAAAAGCCGCCTTGCTGGCCTTGGCGCGGAACCGGTCCACCAGCTCTTGGGTGTGCTTGATTTCCTTGTCTTGGTTGGCCTTGGCCTGGCGCTGCTTTTCGCGAATCTCGTCGCGCAGCGCGAGGTACTTGAAGTAGGGAACGTGGTAGTCGTAGCCCTTGCCCAACACAATTTCCAGGGTGCGGTTGGTGGCGTTGTTCAAGAAGGTCCGGTCGTGCGAAACCAGAATGATGGCTTGGTTGCTTTCGGCCAAAAACTCTTCGAGCCACAAAATGGACTCGATATCCAGGTGATTGGTGGGCTCGTCAAGCAGCAGCACGTCGTGGTGCTGCAGCAGAATCTTGGCGAGCTCGACGCGCATTTGCCATCCGCCCGAAAAGGAATTCAACGGCTGGTGGAAGTCGGTCGCCTTAAAGCCGAGCCCCAGCAGCACGCGCTCCAAATCAGCCTGGTAGGTGTAGCCGCCGATGTGCTGAAAGCGCTCCTGGGCGTGGTGAAATCGGTCGAGCAGGGCCATGTAGGCATCGCTTTCGTAGTCGGTGCGGGTGCCCATTTCTTCGGTCATCGATTCCATTTCGGCCTCCAGGCGCTTGATTTCGGTAAAGCTCGAGGCCGCTTCGTCCCACACGCTCGCGTTCGGCGCAGGGGGCATGTCCTGGGTCAAAAAGCCGATGCTGAAGTCGCTCGGAAAGCTGATTTTGCCGGAATCCGGCGCAAAGCGGCCCGCAATGAGCTTGAGTAGGGTCGATTTCCCGGCCCCGTTTCGCCCTACCAGACCAATGCGGTCTCCGGGGTTTACCTGAAACGAAATGCCTTTAAAAAGGTCCGATCCGCCAAAACTCAAACTAACTTGGTGTACGCTCAACATATGGGTGACAAAAGTACCACCTTGACCGGCCTCGTGCGGGGTAAATTTGCGCCAATAACCCCCTACACCCCATACCCCATGAAGTTGATTGGCAAAGGCAGCAAGCCCTACAGCATTTTAACCGCCAAATGTCCCCGGTGCCACGAAGGCGAAATGTTCGTGGATTCCAATCCCTACAACCTCCGGAACATGGATAAAATGCACGCATCGTGCGGCGTTTGCGGTCAGGAATACGAGCCAGAGCCCAACTTTTACTACGGGGCCATGTACGTTTCCTACGGGTACACGGTTGCCCTGTTCGTGGCCGTATACGTCATCTTTGGCGTGTGGCTGGACTGGGCCATGTGGCCTACCGTGGGCGCCCTGGCCGCGACCCTAGTGGGGCTCGGACCCTGGCTTTTTCGCATCGCTCGGGTGACCTACCTCAATATTTTTGTAGCCTACGATCCCGAGGCCAAGGGCTAAACCGCTTGCGAGGACCACAGCTCGCGGGCGAGCAGGGGCGCATGCAGGGTTCCGCGCGAGCCCAAGCCGTTGAGCAGTCCAAGACCTGGGTGCTGTGGGTTCCAGCCCCAACGCGGACGCCGATCCTTCATCGTGGGCCGAATTCCCGTCCACGCACTGCGCACCTCGATGTCGGCCGAAATCCACGACCGGGCCGATTCCAGCAATTCGTTGGTTTGGCTTGGCTGCGGGACCGGCGGAGCCACCGTGCCGCTGGATATCCCCCAACCGTAGGACGCACCCAACTGGTAGGTCCCGTCGCCTTCCGGAAGCAAAAAATGACTTCGGTGCATCATGACCCCGGGCTCCTTGCTGAGCGCCACCCGCAGCCCCTGCCCTGAGGTCCGGGCAAAGCCCAGTTCTCCCCAAAAGTGCTCCGCCCAGCGTGCTTGATAGCCCTCGCAGAGCACCACCACGTCAAATACCCGGTCGCCGTTGATGCGCCATCCTCCGTCGGGAAGGGGTTCCAGGCTAACCACGGCTTCGGGGCAGCGCTCGACCCCTTCCAGTGCCCAGCCCACAAATTCGTTCAGGGATACCCGAAAGCTGCCGTTTACCGCGCCGAGGCAAAGACCCGAAATCCCCGCCGGAACATCGGATAGCGCCCCGAGGTAGGCGCCAAGGGCCGGATGATCGGCCAAGGCGTTCCAGTCGTTGACCTCGTCGGGGCTGCGCAGCACCTCATAAATGGGCTCGGAACTCCGGAATTCCGCGGGGTAAAAGTCTGCAGCCACGGCAAGGGCTTCGGCGGCCCGCCAAACCACGCGCCGCCGCTTGAGCACCACCGGATTCACAATCCCGGTGGCCACACGGGTTGAACTCCGCTCGGGGTGGGCATCGTACACGCTGATCTGCGCGCCATCCGGCGCACTCCGCGCCACGGCCACGCCAGCTATTCCTCCTCCAACGACGGCAATTTTCATGTGGTTTACCCAACTACGGTTCAAAAAAAAGCCACCCGCTACGGGGTGGCCTTAGCTGAACCTGAGTTCGATTTAGAACTGCCAGTAATCGTGTTCGCGGTTGCGAATGTCTTCGCGAATGCGCTTGGACTCGAGCAGCTGCTCCATCGGGTTGTTGGCCTTGTAGTCCTTAATCTCCCGATCGTAGACGTTGTCTTCCTTCATCACGATGGCGTTGAAGTAGCGCATCTGAAAAATCTGATCAAAGGTCAAACGGCGCGTATTGTTGTTGGGATTGTAGGCCACATTCGTTGCGAACGCTTGGCGCGCATCGGGGAACCATACCCAAAACAAGTTGATGATGTCGCCTTCCTGCGGATCCTTAATTACCGGCGAAATGCCAATAATGCGGTTCTTCAGTTCGCCGCGCTGCTTGTCAAAATACCAGTCGCTCTTAATGTCCCACGCCAGAATGTTGTTGGCCTTAATTTCGATCGAGTCAATGGCCAGAATGGTGCCGTCGTCGTTGTCGCGAATCGTGTCAATGCGGAACAAGCGGTTGCCCACCTCGCTCATCGTCAGCGGACGCAGGAACAAATCGTCGTCGTATACCTCGGTGATGCTGCCCTCGCTCAGGATGGCGTCCTTCATCACATCAAACAGCGACTTGCGGTCGGGCAAGGCCTGAATAGGGTAGTACAGCGGATGATTCAGCTTCTCCAGGGTGTGAATGCGCTCCCAGTTCCGGCGCGACCACAACATGTCGTCTTGGCGCAGGTGCGGGTAGGGAATCACGCGGGCTTGGCCCACATGGATTTCGGACTTCGGAATCAACCCGTCGTCTTGCGGCGAAAGCACTTGCGCCTCGAGGGTTACCCCTACGAAAAGCAGCGCAACTAAAGAAGCGAACTTTTTCATGCTACTGAACGTCTAGAACTACGTTGGAAATGTTTTCAATGCGCGCACCCTGCGGGGTTTGTGCCTTGATTTTGCGAATAGATACCGAAGATCCCGGGCGCAGGCGCTCGATCTGGTCGCGCAGGTCGTTGGGAACCTTGTTGCCTTTTACCTGAATGGCGGGCTTGCCCTCGAGCTTGATTTCAAACGCGGTAACGCTCAATGCCAGATCGAAGGGGAAGTCCTGGTACTCGGCCTCCACAATGCCCTTGGCCAGCAGGCTGGTCGAAATCATGCCCTCTTTTTTCTTGTAGACCGTACCAACGGCTTGGGGAAGGCCCTTAATGCGGTAGATCTTCTGTCCGGCCTTGCGCGTCTTGCCATCCTTTTCCTTCACGGAAACCGAAATGGTAACTTCCTTGCCCTCGACCTTTGTCACGTCGGCGACGTAGTTGCCGGCCTTGCCCGAAATACCGGGACCCGACACGATAAGGTTTTCGGGAGCAACCCCCGGAACCGAAACCTCGATGGGGTTGTCTACGTTGCGGTACAGCACGTTCATCTTGGTGGCGGCAATAACCACGCTTGGCGGGGCCACGGTGTAGGTCAGCTCAAAGGGGTAGTCCTTGTCGCCGCCGGGAACGCGCATGCTGCCCTTGAGCGTCTTGCTGCCGTTGCCCGATCCTTGAATGCGGATTTTACCCACGCCCTCTTCCACAGACTGCGGCGTAACGCCGATGAACTGCGGGTTGCGGCCCTTGTCGTAGGCTGCCAGGAACACGTCCGCCTCGAGGTAGTCTCCTTGGGTTACGTAGGTGCTCTTGGGCATAACCACGGCGCGCACGTTGTCAAACTTCAGCGTGTTGGCGTCGATTTGGCCGTAAAGGTGCTCTACCGTCTTGGCCTCCATTCGGCGCACGCGCGACTGCAGGTCGGTCAAGAACGGGATGATGCCCGCCAACGGAAGTTCCGCAAACGTGGCGCGCTCCCACGACATTTTTTTGCCCTCAACAACCTCGTCGTCAAACGTAAACGTCTCGGCAATGGTAGCCTTCATGGTTTCGTCTCCGTCCGTTTGCGACTCCAGGAAGGTTCGGTAGGCAATAAGGCGCTCCTTGATTTCCTTGGCCATGCCTTTACCTCCGATGCTCTTGTCGTTCACCAGGTAGTTCTCGGCAATGTCGCGGTTGTCTGCACCCTTGTAGCGCCCTTCTTCGTCGATGCCGCCCGTTAGGGTGATCATCTCTTCCTTGGCCGTTTTGATCATGGCAAAAACTTCCTCGGATTGCTTCTGAACCTCTTTGGCGCGCTCGTTCACGGGAATAGCACGCGGATTTTCAGAAACCTGGGCCTGAATGGCCTGATACATAGTGGCTGTTCCACGTTCTACCGTGCTGACCGTAGCGTTCATCCCGAGGTCCAGCTTGGCGAGGACGCGGAGGATGTCTTTCGATACGTTCAATGCCAGCATGGCGGTCAACACGAGGTACATCATGTTGATCATCTTCTGACGTGGAGAAATTTTACCTGAAGCCATTATTTTTTACTAATCCAATTATCAATAGGTTGAACAGAACGTTATCGCTTAGGAGCGAACGTTCATGGCGGCGAGCATGTTTCCGTACACGGAATTCAGCTGCGACAGGTTTTGGCTCAACTTCGTGACTTCGCCAGCAAGGGCTTCGGTATTTTGGGCGGATGCGCTCAACTTCTCCATAACCGTGTTTTGGATGTCGACCTGGCTGGTCGTGTTCTCCAATTGAACGGCATAGAGGGCGTTCAGGGCCTCCATATTCTTGGCGGCGGCACCCAGCTGCTGGCTGTAGGCAGCGGTAGCACCCGCAGCGTCGGTTGCGGTGTTGAGTGAAGCGGCGGTTTCGCTCAGCTTGCGCATTCCGGCTGAAAGGCTTTCAAGCAACTCGGGTCCGATTTTGGCTTCTTCGAGCATGCGGTCGAGCTCCTGAGTTACGGTTCCGCTCGATCCCTTGCGGGCCTTCTTTTCGGTAGCGGGCTCGTTCTCCAACTCGGGGTACACCAAGGCCCAATCGTAGTCTTTGGGTTGGGCTTCAAACGCAGAGATGGCGAAGATTACCGCCTCCGTGGTAAGACCGATGATGAGCATCAAATCCGCACCCTTAAGGTGGAGGATTTTGAACAGCGCACCCATAATAACGACCGCTGCACCCAAACCGTAAAGCTTGGTCATGAAATTCTTGAAGCGCTTGCCGTTAACGTCGATTAAAGCCATGGTGAAGGGAGTTAAGGGGGTTAAGAGAGAGGTTGTTGAATAAAATTTTAGAAGTCGCGGCGGTCGCGTCCGAGGAAGCTCTGCACGGTGCGGAATCCGATGTAGGATTTAGCGGTATCCTGGTATTCGTAGTCGCGCATGCCGTTTTGCATGAAAATGGCTACGTCCTTCCACGATCCACCGCGAATGACCTTGCGCTTGAGCGTCGTGGGATCCGACTCTGCGGCGTTGTACTTGAAGTCGGGGCTGAAATCCGCCACGTAGAAGTACGAGGCTTCGTCCCAAGCGGTGCTGGTCCATTCGGCCACGTTTCCGGCCATGTCGTAGAGGCCGTATCCGTTGGGTTCGTAGCTGTGAACGCGCACCGGGTACATGCCGCCGTCGGCAACGAGGTTACCGCGTCCGGGCTTAAAGTTGGCCAAGAAACAGCCTTTGCTGTTGGTCGTGTAGGGTCCACCCCAAGGGTAGGTGGTGAGTTCGCGTCCGCCGCGGGCTGCATACTCCCATTCCGCTTCGGTAGGAAGGCGGAACTCGTTCTCAATGAAGTCGTTGTTTTGCTTCAAGTAGGTGTTGCGGTAGTGCGTGCGCCAGTTGGCAAAGGCCGTGGCCTGCTTCCAGCTAACACCAACTACGGGGTACTCGTCGTAGGCGGGGTGCCAGAAGTAGTTGTCGTGCAGGTTTTCGTTGAACGAGTAGGTGAAGTCCGAAATCCAGGCGAGCGTATCCGGGTAAACGTTTACGATTTCGCTCACAAAGAAGCTCGAGCGATCGGATTCCTTCTTTCCGTTTTTGATGTAGTCGCGGTAGGAGAAGGTTTTTCCGTCGCCATTGGCGTCGCGGAAGTCCTTCTGCCAGCGGTTCTCCTTGGAGGCCGCCTTTTGCTTATCAACCCAAAAGTGCAGGTAGTTAAGTTGGCGCGAATCGATGCTGCGGCCGCCCAAGAAGCGCTCTTCGGGCGACAGGTACATGGACTCAATCACTTCGGTGTACTCCTCAGACGGGTAGCGATCGACATCCCAAACCAGGCGACGGGTCCAGTCCAGGTAGGTCTGCATCGAGTCGGGGTAGTTCAGTCCTACGTATTCTTCGTAGAACGTTGGGTTGTTCATGTCCGCGTAGTTGATGTACTCGTAGCCCTCAACCATGCCTTCGGCCAAACGGAAGCGCAGGATGGAGTCGCGAACCCAATCGACGAATTGACGGTACTCGTTGTTGGTGATTTCGGTCTCGTCCATGTAAAAGGCGGGAACCGAAACGGACTTGGTGGAAGCCGTAAGCGTTGCCGGTACATCTACGTCGGAGTTGCCCATGGCGAACTGACCTTGGGGAATGAATACCATTCCGTAGGGGTCTGATGGGTAAAAGTCGGGGCGGTTTTGAACGCCAACCAATTCCCCGTGGTCGCCGCCGGAACAGGCAGCGAGAAGGGCCGCGGCTAGTGCGGTCAGGGAAAAGGCTTTAACCATTTTGAAGTGTTTCATGGTTGTGGTCTAACGTCGTTGAGGGCGCGATATTACAAAAATCTTGGGTTACGGTAGCTACCGTTGATGCGCGGTGGAATTTCTATGGTGAAGCAGTAGGTCAGAAATAGCTCGTGAGAGCCTGAAGAATAAGCACTTAGCGATGAAGTGGTCAGGTCATATGAATACGAAGCCCGAAGCGAAGGCATAATTTGGTATCCGAGCATGATGCTCATGGCGTCCTGATTCCGGTATCCGAGGCCCGCGTACAGCTTGTCCATGATTACGGCATTGGCGTTCAGATCGAGCGAAAGGTTGGAATTGAGGTCCGACTTAATCAATACGCTGGGCGTGATGCGAATGGGAGTTGAAGTGGGAAGGTCGAAACTGTATCCCCCGGTTAGGAAGTAGTGCAGCGTGCTTTTGTACCGAGCGGAGCTGCCCGAAAACGTGGCGTCGCTCTGGAGCAGGCGCGAGGTGGAAAGGCCGGCAAACCACGTGTCGGTGGTGTAGTAGGCTCCGAAGTTCAGTTCCGGGGTGAAGGAGGTAGCGCCGGTTCCAGCAACCGCGGGATCGCTGGGGTTGTCGGGGTAAATCCACTGCGCGTTGCGCACGTTTTTGTTTTTGAAGTCCACCGAAAGGCCCAAACCAAGGCGACCGGCACCAAGGTCCATCTGGTAGGCGTAGCCCAAAGCGGCAGAAACGTCTTCAAAAAAACCAATCCGGTCGTTGACAATGTTCACCATGAGTCCGCCGTGGAGTACCTCTACCGGAATGGAAGCGTTCACATTCAATGTGGTCGGCGCACCCTCGAATCCGACCCACTGCAGGCGTTGCCCCATGTTCACACAAATGCCTTCGCCGCTTCCCGCAACGCCCGGATTGAACCCAAGACGGTTGTGGTAGTATTGGGTGAACTGCACGTCCTGTTGCGCCCATAGTGCGCTGGAACTGAGTGCAATTACGCCTGCAATAAGGTGTTTAAAACGAATCATCCGGGTGTTCAGGGTCAAGCGAATCAGCGCTAAAAGTAGGAAAAAATTAGATTGCTCCTCAAACTTTTCTAAATGCCGCGGCGAACGATGCGCCACCAAACGGCGGGAATTTCTCCATTTTGGGCCAAACTGTAGTCGTCCATGCTGCACGGTACCAGGCTGTGTCGGGCGTCTTCGCCGGGGTGGTTGGGGACTTCGATCCACCAGCGCTGGCTCCAAGGCGATTTGTAAAAAACCAATTCACCCGTTTCGTTCGGAAGCAGCACCGTAAACCGGAGGTATTCGGCCTTGGCCCGAAGGGGGAAGTCGCCCACGCGGCCGGCCACGCCATCCAAAAAGTACCAAATGCCCTGCGCCCAGAGGTGGGCATTCTGCCCGTCGAGGTCCCGTGATCCAACAAAGTCGGCGGCGCAGAGGGCAGCGAGCTTGTCGCTGTACCCGGCATAGCGCAATATGGCGCAAAACGACTCACCCGTGAGGCCGTTGGGATTGGCTTCGTGTTGGGCGGGCGCATCGGCGGCGCGAACGGCGGCGTTGTGCACGACGACCAAATCGGCGTCGCGGATCCAGGGCTCCGCGCGCTGAATGGGGAGTAGTTCCCCGACGCGGTGAACCTCAAGGTGCATTTTTTCAGCTAGGTCCAGTACCGACTGCGCCACAAAATAGCTCTGGTGCGCGAGGTGGCTCACGTGAAACAAGCGAAACGGCTTCATGGTGAGCATTTGGGCAAGAAGGTTGCTCCGATCGGGGAGCACCTGGTCGTCGCCCAGCGCGATTCGGTTGTTGACGAAGCAGGCATTTATTGTCCGCTCCAGTCGGCCAAAGGCTCGGTATACCGCAAGGGGCCAGTCCGAATCGGCCCCAAGGAAAACGGGAATGCACCCGTACTGAAGGACTTCTACGGCTAATTCCTCCACGGCGACCATCGTGTCGACGCGGTCGCGCCCGGGCCGAAGGTTTCCAAGGTCGGCAACCCGAAGGTCCCACGAACCCCAAAACAGGGGATAGAGCGCGCGCCGAACGCTGTCGGCGACGTCGTGGGCGGCTGCACGCTGCTCCGGAACCCCAATCAGCGCAACGGCCACGCCGCGCAGGTCCGGCAGGCCGTCGGCGTGCAGCAGCAAGCTGGCGCCTAGGGTCTCGTGGGGCCATGCCTCCGTGAATTCCGGGCCTAAGGGTTCAAGCCATTCGGTTCCCATGGATTACTTGGTTTTGGTTTTGCGTGCGGTTTTTTTCGCGGCGGATTTGGGTTTGGCCGAACTGCGTCCACGGCCCTTGGTGGCCGGCGCGGCGCTCGCGTGCTTGGCGCAGAGTTCGATCACGTCGTCGACACTAAGTCCTTCGGGTTCCGTTCCGCGCGGAATTTTCACGTTTTCCTTGCCCCATTTGAGGTAGGGGCCGAAGCGCCCTTTGCGCAACTCGACTTCGCCCTGGGGCGTGGAGTAGGTTTTCATCAGCGAAGCTTGGGCCGCAGCGAGCTTGGCTTTCACGAATTCAATGGCCTCGGACTCGGTCACGGTGAGCGGCGTCGCGGGCGGCGTAATGCTCGCAAAGGTTTTGTCCCACTGAATGTAGGGTCCAAAGCGACCGAAGTTGGCGCGCATCGGCTTGCCTTCGTATTCGCCGACGAGCCTCGGCAGGCGCAGCAGCTGCAGGGCATCCGGCAGCGTGATTTTATCGAGGGTGTAGGGTTCGGGAATGCCGACAAACTTCGCGTCGGCCTCGTCCCCGTCGCCGCCGCCCAGCATGACGACCGGGCCAAACCGGGCCAGACGCGCCGATACCTGACGGCCGCTCTCGGGGTGGGTTCCGAGAACGCGCACCGAGCGAACCCGGTCACCTTCTTCGGAATCCTGAACCAGGGGGTGAAATTTGGCGTAAAAGTCGCGGAGCACGGACTGCCATTCCGCGCGGCCGCTGGCCACTTCGTCGAACTGGGCCTCCATTTTGGCGGTGAAGGAGTAATCCATGACGCCGCCAAAGTTGGCGACCAGGTAGTCGGTCACGAGGTTGCCGATGTCGGTGGGAACCAAGCGCCCCTTGTCGGAACCGAATTTTTCTTCGCGCTGCCCCCAGTTCCATTGGCTGCCGCCGGTCCATTCGGCAAACGCGACCTGGCGCACTTCGCCTTCGCGCACGCCCTTGGCCACGTAGCCACGGTTTTGGATGGTAGAAATGGTCGGGGCGTAGGTGGACGGACGTCCGATGCCTTCTTCTTCGAGGGCCTTTACCAGCGTTGCTTCGGTAAAGCGCCCCGGAGGGCGGGTGAATCGCTGGGTAGCGGTAGCGGTGGTGAGGGCCACGGAGTCTCCCTGCTTGAGCGGCGGAAGCATGCCGGCCTCATCTTCTTCTTCGTCCACGCCTTCGCGGTACACCTTTAAAAAGCCTTCGAAGGCAATCATTTCGCCGCGGGCGATGAATTCGGCGGCGGAATTGCTCAAGTGGGCCACGGTGCGGTCGATTTGGGCGTCGGCCATTTGGCTGGCCAGCGTGCGCTTCCAAATAAGCTCGTAGAGTTTTTTCTCGGCGGCGTCGTTGCCGGCGGACTTCACCAGCATGTTGGTCGGGCGAATGGCTTCGTGGGCCTCTTGGGCTCCCGCGCTCTTGGTGGTGTAGCGGCGCGTTTGGGCAAAGTTGGCACCGTAGAGCTCGGTGACGGCGTGGCGGGCGCCGTTCACGGCTTCGTCCGACAGGTTGACCGAGTCGGTACGCATGTAGGTAATGTGTCCGTTTTCGTAGAGCTTTTGGGCCAAGCTCATCGTGCGGCTTACGGCCATGCCCAACTTGCGCGAAGCCTCTTGCTGCAGCGTCGAGGTAGTGAACGGGGCGGCCGGCTTCCGCGGGGCCGTTTTCTGCTCGAGGCTGCGCACGCTGAATCCACCTAGGCCCAAGGCGGCGGCCAGGGCATCTACGGCCGCTTGGTTTTTGAGGTCTCCGTGGTACTCGGCGGCAAATCCGGCGCCGTTGGGGGCCGTAAAGCGGCCTTCCATGCGAAAGTCAATGTCGGAAACGAAGTGCTCGATGGCGCGCTCGCGCTCGACAATCATGCGTACCGCGACCGACTGCACGCGGCCTGCGCTGAGTCCGCGGCGCACCTTCTTCCAAAGCACGGGCGACAGCTCAAAACCCACCAGGCGGTCGAGTACGCGGCGGGCCTGCTGGGCGTTGACCAGGTTCATGTCGATGGTCCGCGGGTTGTCGACGGCGCGAAGAATGGCCGTCTTGGTGATCTCGTGGAACACGATGCGCTTGGTCTTGGTCGTGTCGAGGTCAAGGGCCTCGGCCAGGTGCCACGAAATGGCTTCTCCCTCCCGGTCCTCATCGCTCGCGAGCCACACGGTGTCGGCGCTCTTGGCCAGCTTGCGGAGCTGGGCGACCACATCTTTTTTGTCGTCGCTCACCACGTACTCGGGGGCGAAACCCTTGGCGACGTCAATTCCGATTCCGCGCTCGGGCAAATCGCGGATGTGCCCAAAGCTGGAGCGCACGGTGAAGGCGCTGCCGAGGTATTTTTCGATGGTCTTCGCCTTGGCGGGCGATTCGACGATGACGAGGTTTTGGGCCATGATCCGGGGTTTACGCGTACAAAGTAACGGCCGGAATCTCCGCAAAACGTTTAAAAAATGAGGCTGACATTTTGTCGCGTTGGCTCGGACGTAGTCCGTATTTTTGCGGCATGTCCAAAATGACCGAAATCGAACGCACCCCGCTGGGCGAAGAACGCCAGGGCGAAGTCCTGCTGCGCGAAGGCCTGGGTCGCGGTAAGAAACTCTTCCTGGAATCCTATGGGTGCCAGATGAATTTTTCGGACAGCGAGATTGTGGCGTCCATCCTTCACAAGGACGGCTACGAAACCACCGACAAGCTCGAAGAAGCCGACCTGGTGCTGCTCAACACCTGCTCCATTCGCGAGAAGGCCGAGCAAACCGTGCGCAACCGCCTCGATCAGTTTAACGCACTGAAGGCCAAGAATCCGGAACTGAAAATCGGCGTGCTGGGCTGCATGGCCGAGCGGGTTCGGGAGAAGTTTTTTGAGGAAGAGAAGCTGGTCGACCTCGTCGTGGGCCCCGACGCCTACCGCGACCTGCCCAACCTGCTCGAGGAGCTCGACGGGGGGCGCAAGGCCGTCAACGTCATCCTGAGCAAGGAAGAGACCTACCACGATATTGAACCGGTCCGCCTCGGCGGCAACGGCATTACGGCCTTCGTGAGCATCACCCGGGGTTGCGACAACATGTGCACCTTTTGTGTGGTTCCGTTTACCCGGGGCCGCGAGCGCAGCCGCGATCCGCAAACTATTGTCGAAGAGGTGACCCAGCTCTGGAACGACGGCTACCAGGAGGTGACGCTGCTGGGTCAAAACGTGGACTCTTATTTGTGGTACGGGGGCGGACTCAAAAAGGACTTTACCAAGGCCAGCGCCATGGCCCAGGCGACGGCGGTGCACTTCGCGGACCTGCTGCACTTGGTCGCCACCGCGGTGCCCGACATGCGCATTCGCTTCTCGACCAGCAACCCTCAGGACATGAAGGACGAGGTGCTGCACGCGATTGCCGCGCACCCCAACGTCTGCAAGTACATTCACCTTCCGGTGCAGAGCGGATCCTCGCGCATTCTTAAGGAGATGAACCGCGGCCACAACCGCGAGGAGTACTTCGCGCTCATTGACCGCATCCGACGCATTATTCCGGGCTGCGGCCTGAGCCAGGACATGATTGCCGGCTTCCCGGGCGAGACCGAAGAGGACCACCAGGATACGCTGAGCCTGATGGAGTACGTGAAGTACGACTTCGGCTACATGTTCGCGTACTCCGAGCGCCCCAACACCTTTGCCGCCCGCAAGCTCGAAGACAACGTTCCGCTCGAAGTCAAGAAGCGCCGCCTGAACGAAATCATCGCGCTGCAGCAAAAGCACAGCGCCGAGCGCAACGCCGCCTACGTGGGCCAAACCGTCGAAGTTTTGGTCGAAGGCCGCTCCAAGCGCAGCGAGGACGATTTGTTTGGCCGCACCACCCAGAACACGGTGGTGGTTTTTCCGCGCGAAGCCTACCAGGCCGGACAGTGGGTCAACGTCCGCATCGAACGCAGCACGGCCGCCACGCTCCTGGGCGCGGCGGTTGGCTATTCACGCCCTCCACGCTCATGAACAAGCTGCTCATATGTTGCTGGTTGCTGGTTTCTGGGCTGGCGGCGCAGGCGCAGACGCGGTTGCCCGACGGCCGGGTGCAGGACCGCTCGCTGGAGCTGGGGCTGCGGTCCGAGGCGATTAAAGAGGCGGGCATTTTGCGCCTTTGTGTGGCCAAAGAAGGGCAATGCATCGAAAACCTGACCCTCGGGTTCACGGTGCGGATTTACGACGCCAAGGGCACCGAAATCTGGAATTCCATTTGGACCGGACAAACGCTTGACCTGAAGTTTAAGAAGCCGTTGCCTTCAGCGCACCGTGTGGTGGTGAAGGCCGTGGCACCCCAGGTGGTGAACAAGCTCACCGGCAATCCGATTTGGACGGTCGAGCCCCTGGAACTGGAATTTGTTTTGGAATGAACCTACAGGACGTCAAGCTTCGGTTCGGAATCATCGGAACGCATCCGGCCCTGGATCGGGCGCTGTTTAAGGCGGTGCAGGTTGCGGCCACCGACATTTCGGTCTTGGTGACGGGCGAGAGCGGCGTCGGCAAGGAGAATATTCCCAAGATCATTCACCAGCTTTCGCACCGCAAGCACGCTCCGCTGGTGGCGGTTAACTGCGGCGCAATTCCCGAGGGAACCATCGATTCCGAGCTTTTTGGCCACGAGAAGGGTTCGTTTACCGGCGCGACCGGGGCCCGCAAGGGCTACTTCGAGGAGGCGGACGGCGGCACCATATTCTTGGATGAGGTGGGCGAGCTTCCCTTGGGTACGCAGGTGCGCCTGCTTCGGGTGCTGGAGACCGGAGAGTTCATTAAGGTCGGTTCGTCCAAGGCCCAAAAGGTGAACGTTCGGGTGGTGGGGGCGACCAACGTGGACATGCTCGAGAAAATCGACAAGGGCCAGTTTCGCGAAGACCTCTACTACCGCTTGAACACGGTGGAGATTTCGCTGCCCTCGCTTCGCGAGCGCAAGGGCGACATCCACCTGCTGTTCCGCAAGTTCGCCCAGGATTTTTCGCAGAAATACCGCGTGCCCGCCATTCGCCTCTCGGACGAAGCCGTTCGGGTGCTTGAGGCCTACCGCTGGCCCGGCAACATTCGCCAGCTTCGGAATTTGGTCGAACAGCTCTGTGTGGTTGAGAGCGACCGCGAAATCAATGCCGAGGTGCTGCGGCAGTACATCCCCGAGATCGACCGGCGATCGGTTCCCGTGCGCCGCGACGACGCCCTTTCGCAGTCGGAATTCCAAACGGAGCGCGAAATCCTGTATAAGGTCTTGTTTGACATGCGCAACGACCTGAACAACCTCAAGCAGGTGGTCGCCGGATTGGCCGGCGGCAGCTTTCAAGCCGCTCCGGTTCCCGCAGCGGAAGCTTCGTTGCCCGTGCTGCGCGCCACCGAGCCGACGCCGCCCTCAGAGGGTCCGCGCTACGTCGATTTGGCGCAGGACCACGAGGAAGAAACCCTGGACGTGGACTCGGCGGTGGAGCCCGATGAGCGCCTTTCGCTTCAGGATTTGGAGTTGGATACCATTCGCCGGGTGCTCGAGCGCCACAAGGGCCGCCGCAAAAACGCCGCGGCCGAGTTGGGGATTAGCGAACGCACGCTGTACCGAAAAATCAAGCAATTCGGGCTGGAATGAGGCGGTTGGTGGTGCTGGCCGTGGTCGCGGTTTTGGTTGCTTCGTGCAAGGGGGGCTATTCGTTTACCGGGGGTGACGTGGGCAACGCCAAGACGCTGAGCGTCGAAGCCTTCGGCAACCGGGCCGATTTGATTAACCCCATGCTGGCGCAGCGTTTTACCACGGAGCTTCAGGCGGTTATGGTGCGCCAGACCCCGCTGTCGCTGGTTTCGCGCGAGGGGGATTTGCAGTTCAGTGGCGCCGTGGTCGAGTACAGCGTGCGTTCCGAAGCGCCGGCCGCCAACGACCAGGTGGGCCAGAGCCGACTGAATATGTCGGTCGAGGTCATTTTTGTAAACACCTTAGACGATTCCAAGTCGTTTACCCAAAGGTTTTCGGCGTTCCGAAACTTTCCGGCGTCGACGGATTTGCGCAGCGTCGAAGATGCCCTGGTTGAAGAGCTGGTTAGCGAACTCAGCGACAAGATTTTTAACCGAGCTTTAGTCCAATGGTAGCAGCTGATGCGGCAAGGGTGCGCGAGCTCTGGTCCAATCCGGAGTTGGTCTCGGCGGGCGACGTCCCGATGCTCGAAGAGTTGGTGGCGGATTACCCCGCTGCGGTTCCGTTGTGGTGGCTTTACCTCCGCGCCGTTCAGCGTGCGGACGCTCCCCAGTTCGCCCAAATTTTGCAGCGCTGTGCTTCCTTAAGTCCCAATCGAGCCGCCCTAATGGCTTGGGTCGAGGCGCCCCTGCTCCCGGTAAGTACGGCGCAGGGTGCCCGCGGCGCGGTGGTTGCTCAAGCGGTCGAAGTGCCGAAGCCGGTCGAAGTGCCGAAGCCGGTCGAGGCGCCGAAGCCGGTCGAGGCGCCGAAGATTGCCGAGCAGCCCAAGCCGGCGTCGGCACTCGCTGTGCCCGTTCCACCCGCTGTGCCTGCGGTGCCGCGCCCCGCGCCACCTGCGGCGGAACCGAATCTGGATTCCCTCCCGGAAAAGGTTCGGGAGCAAATCCTGCGTGCTCGGGCCCTGAAGGCCAAGATCTCTGGGGTTGCCGCGCCGGCGTCGGCTCCAGCACCGATCCACGGGTCGGCTACCGCTTTAACCTCGGTGCCATCCCCCCAAGCGGCCGAACCTCCGGTTGTGGCGCCGAAACCGGCCAAACCCAAGGTGCGCGCCGCCGCAGCGACCGAACAGCCCGTATCGCCTCCGGCCCAGACGTCGCCCGACCGAATAACGCCGCCCGCAGCACAGGTTGCGCCTGCCTCAGAGTCCGATTTGAGTCCCTTCGCGCAGTTCGTGGCCCAACTGGCGGACCAGTCTGCCGATCGCCCGACGTCAAGTGATCTGATTGATCAGTTTTTAACCGCCAACCCACGGATTTCGCCCGTCGCCAAGGACGCTCCGCCCATCGACGTGCGCACCCAGCCCGACGCCCAAGTGACCGGATTGGTTACCGAAACCCTGGCGCGGATGTATGCCGAGCAGGGGCATGTGGCCAAGGCGATTCAAGCCTACGAAATTTTAAAGCTTCGAGTTCCGGAGAAAAGTCCGATATTTGCCGCCCGCATCGAAGCGCTGCGAAACTCTTAAATTAGGATAGAATGACTACGTTGTTTGTGATTTTGATTGCTGTAGTGAGCCTTTTGCTCATGCTGGTTGTACTGGTACAGAGCCCCAAAAGTTCGGGTATGGGCGGTGCCTTTGGGGGCAGCAATGCCAACATGCTCGGCGGCGTAAAGCGCACAGCGGACTTTTTGGAGCGCGCTACCTGGGTACTCGCTATTGCCTTGATTGTACTGGTGCTGCTGGTCAACATGATTAATCCGGGCACCGCTTCGGCCGAAGTTCAGGAGTCGGCCATGGAAGAGCAGCTCAACGAAACTCCGGCTCAGGCGCCCGTTCAAACGCCCAGTCAGGCTCCGGCGCAGCCCGCCCAACCGGCGGATTTGCCCCAGTCGGCCGAGTAAGCTCAAACTGACACTTTTACCAAAGGCGCTGACAGATTGTCGCGCCTTTTTGTGTTTTAGGCCTTTTTCGGGCTGTGGCACAACCTGTGCAGTGTACGCGTCCGGGTTCCGATTTCGGAATCCGACCTAACCTTAGATAACCAAACTAGATAGACACTATGGCTAATTTGACCATTCGTCCGCTGGCTGACCGGGTGATTGTCGAGCCCGCGGCAGCAGAGACCAAGACGGCATCGGGCATCATCATCCCCGATACCGCTCAAGAGAAGCCCCAGCGCGGCATCATTCGTGCGGTAGGTAACGGCAAGAAGGACGAGCCGATGACCGTAAAGGTTGGCGATACCGTGCTGTACGCGAAGTACGCTGGAAGCGAAATCAAGTACGAGGGAACCGACTACTTGATCATGCGCGAGTCCGACATTTTAGCAATTATCTAATACGACCGAAGAAATCATGAGTGCAAAAGATATCAAGTTTGATGTAGCCGCCCGCGACGGAATGCGCGCTGGCGTCGACGCCCTGGCCAACGCCGTTAAGGTGACCCTAGGCCCCAAGGGACGCAACGTAATCATCGAGAAGTCGTTTGGCGCTCCGCACGTAACCAAAGACGGCGTGACGGTAGCCAAGGAGATTACCCTTGAAGACAAAA
>JACCDL010131731.1_pt1 | contig 45039 bp, 38 predicted proteins | sample 7441931 | NCBI WGS metagenome assembly JACCDL01 (sample SAMN15323437, study PRJNA562643) | freshwater metagenome | isolation source: river surface water | place: USA:Blue River Watershed | collected 2017-08-16
CGGCCAACCTTGTAGCCCAAGCCCTCCAGGGCAGCAGCGGCGGCATCCTGCTGGGACTCGTCCATCAAGATGGCATTTTCGGCATCCGACTCGTCGCCGGTTTGGTTGTCGGGGAAGACCTCTTCGAGCGGAGTGATGATTTGCGAAGGGTCGAGCCAAGCCTCCATCAGGTCAAACCACGACGGGGTCTGTTCTGGGGATCCCACCACCTCGACGGTGAGCATGTTGAGCTCGCCATCGGCCTCGTACGTGGTCGAGTCGATTTGAACGATTGGGGCACCTGCAAGATCGCCGAGCGTGTCCGTTGCGCTGCCGGGGCGCTCGATCACATACGGCGCAGGCATGAAGAAAGCGGCGAACGCGAGGATCAAGCCGAAGGCCAGAAATAGGCGGCCGATGCGGTGTCGGCGACTCGATGTGCCGAGCGCTTGTGGTTCTTGAAACAGGGTCACTTGATCCTCAAAGTTTGCTTGAAACTAGCCTATGGTGACCACCGACAGCTATTTGGCAAAGTAGCGTTGAGGCATGAGCAATTCCGAAGGTTTCGAGGGGCGCGATCCCGAGGAATTCAAGCGCTTTCTCGAGCAGTTCATGGCCAACCGCGACGGTCTCGACCCTGAGCAATTAGCCGAGTTTGCTGGTCTGGCACGCGATCCTGAGCAGCTCGCCGCGATGATTAAGCACCTTCAGGACGCACTCGGGTCGGCGCCGGGCTCAACGGAGGGTGGCGTCAATTGGACGCTTGCCATTGCACAGGCCAAGGAATTCGCGCGCAAGGAATCGAGAGGCATCAGCGATGCCCAACGCGCCGGACTCCAGGATGCCGAGAAACTGGCAAATCTATGGGTCGATTCGGCCTGCGACTTTGACCCCTTGACATCTGACGTCAAGATCATCGGTCGTGAGCTCTGGATCGACGAGGCTCTGCCGCTCTACCAGTCGCTTGCTGCCCCGATCGCGAACCGCATGAGTGATGCCTTGAGTCGCAACCTAATCGAGAATGCGCCCGACGAACTCGAGTCGATTCTCGGTTCGGCTAGCGGACTAATTCGTTCGGCGGGCGGCGCGATGTTCGCCATGCAGCTCGGTCAAGCTCTTGGAAGACTGTCGACCGAGGTTCTTAGCGCTGGCGACATTGGGCTCCCGTTGTTTCAAGAATCTCGAGCCGCAGTCGTGGGGCAAAACATCGTGGCGGCCATCGCCGAGCTTGGCGTTGATGCCCATGAGGCATCCATCTATCTACTGAGTCGCGAGATCGTTCATGCCCGTTTGTTCAAGCAGGCAAAGTGGTTGCGCGACGCCATCGTGACGCAGATCGTGGGCTACGCGAGTGGGCTCGAGATCGACAATTCGCGCCTGCAGGACCTAGCCGGTGAGCTAAACACCCAAGACCTGGATGCGCTTCGCCAGGCGCTCGAGAATGGTTCGTTTGTGGCCGCGCCAACCGAGGAGCAGCAACGCGCACTGGATCGCATCGAGACTCTACTGGCGCTGGTCGAAGGCTGGGTTCAGGTGGTCACCGATCAGGCTTGTCAGTTGCTTCCAAGCGTTGCGGCCCTGAGCGAATTTGTACGTCGTCGTCGCGCGACTGGCGGGCCGGCAGAAAAGACTTTCGGGCAACTGTTGGGGCTCGAGTTGCGACCAAAGAGACTGCGCGAGGCCGCGACATTCTGGTCGCTTGTCACAGAAGCCATCGGCGTGGAAGCGCGCGACGCATACTGGCAGCATCCCGACCTGCTACCCGACTCTGCCGCTATCGATAACCCCGGCTTGTTCATCGCAACGCTGGGTCGTGGCGAACAGCAGGACGATCTAGACCGCGAACTTCGCGACCTCCTGGGCGAATAACACCCTGCTGCAATCCTCGATTCCATCGAGTCTGTGGATAAGTCGCCACGGCTAAGCCGATAACTGACACCCTCGTCACGTGTTGAAGTTGAATCCAGGGCAGCCAACTATGTGGCTTGCGCCAAACAGGTTGCAAATCGGCGACGACACGAATGCGGTGATCGTTGATGGGCTATCCCCCGCCCATCAACGCTTCATCCGCGCACTGCAGGCCGGCATCGCTGACAACCAGGTTGCCGCTGTTGCGAGACACACGCGCTTGTCGGCGGAAGATTCGACGCAGTTGCTGGCAAGGGTTGCGCCTCACCTGCTGCAAAACGACAGACTCGAGAGCCCTAAACGCCCGAGCACTATGCAGTTACTTCGCGACGCCGACCCTGACTTCGCCGAACTTATCGCGTTCGCGCTATCCACCAATCGCGATGGGTCGGCGGCACTCGCCGAACGTGCAAATCGCGTCATTCATGTCGAGCGGCTAGATCGAACCGGTGTCACACTGTTGCGAGCGCTGGCGAGCGCTGGGTTCGCTCAGTTTTGGACCGAAGACCAAGGCGCCGTAACCGATGCCGATGTTTCCAGCTTGGGCTACGACCGAAGCGCACTCGGCAAGCCGCGGTTCGCTGCAGCCTGCCAGCTGGCAGAGGGTTTCCGCGATCGAATTGCGATGCTCGAGACCGCAAACATTCGAAAACGAATGTTCGACCGCATCGACCTTGCTTTGCTTGTCAGCGGAGAGGCGAGCCCACCATCGCACTTGCGGAATTTGGATAACCACGGAGTCCCGAGAATCGGAATTATCTTTCGCAGCACTGGGGTGCTGATAACGCCGGTTGTTGTGCCGCACAAGGGGCTGTGCGTCAGTTGCCTAGAGGCCGTTCTGCTAAGCGACGATCCGCAGCGACCCGTGAAGATCATGCAGATGCAACGTTCGAGCACCGCTTACAACGACGCGAGCTCGGTTTTATTTGCTGGAGCAATGGCGGTAGCAAGCGCGGCCGAGTTCCTGGATGCACAGCAAGGATTCGAGCACTCGCGCTTCGAGCGCACGGGTTGGCTGTTCGAGCGGGCAAGCGGGAAAGTGATGAGGGTGGACTGGCCCGAGCAAGCATCCTGCGGCTGCTTTAGCGGGAGCCACGACATTCAGAGTGAGGAAAGGAATCGCGACGGCGACGCCGGACGACCGAATGCGTCGAGCGCGGCGTAGGTCAACGACAAGTTCTTGCGGGCTCGCGTGATTGCTACGTAGAAGAGACGGCGTTCCTCGTCTACCTCGGTTTCAGACTTTGCGTAGGCGATCGGCAAGTACCCCTCGGTCAAGCCGAAGACGTACACCGAGTTCCATTCGAGTCCCTTGGCCGCGTGAATGGTGCTCAGCGTCACGGCCTCGCGCGTCGGTTCGTGTTGCGAGCGCTGACGCTCGTCTAGTTCGGCTACGAAATCCACTACGGTTGCGGATTCGTCGACCTCGGAGAGTATTCCGATTAGCGCGTTGAGCGACTCCCAACGTTCGCGAATCGGCCCCTGTTCTTCGGGGGCCTTCGTTTGCCAACCGAGCGAACGAGCGATGTCGCTAACCACCTGGAAGAGCGGCTTTTCGCTGGGGGCAACAGCCTCGCTCTTAAGCAGTTGGACGGCTTGCAGGATTTCCGGACGTGAGAAGAATCGCTCGCCGCCTCGCAGTTGATAGTCGACTCCGGCACGAGCCAGCGCGTTCTCGATTCCCTCGCTCTGGCCGTTGACGCGATAGAGCACAGCAATCTCGCTGGCGGCTACTCCCTGGTCGAGTCGTTGCCGAATCGAGTGGGCCAGCCAGGCCAGTTCATCGCTCTGGCGTTCAAACTTTCTTGGATGAATCACCTCCACCGGGAAGGGCGTCTCGCCGCGTTCGACTGCTTCTGCGACACCGGCAGCCGCGAGTTCTGCCATTCGATTCTGCGCGCGAATCACACGGTTCGCCGTCTCTACGATCTCGGGCGTCGAACGATAGTTCCTTGTCAGTTCCACGACGGTGGCTGATTCGTAACGGTCGGCAAACGAGTGCAGGAACGCAGAAGACGCACCCGTGAACGAATAGATGGTCTGGTTAGGGTCGCCAACCACACAGATGTCGTCGTGCTCGCCCATCCATTCGTCTAGCAGCGCGTGCTGCAGCGGCGAAATATCTTGGTACTCGTCCACCGTGAAGAACCGGTACTGCTGTTGCACGTGGCTCAAGGCCCGGGGTTCGGAACGCAACAGACCGAGGCAGAGTATCAGGACGTCTTCCCAGTCGAGGCGGTTTTCCTTGGTCTTCAGATCTTCGTAAGCGCCAATTAGTTGGACTAGCTTGGCTGGGCTCAAGCCACCGATCTTCGGGCGCTGCGGAGCGATTTCGGCATACTCCTCGGTGCTGAGCATCGAGTACTTTCGCCATTCGATCTCGGCTGCGATTTCGCGCACGGCCGAGCCATCCAGCATGATTCCTAGGGCCTCGCCCGCCCTGCCGATGTAGCGCGCCTTCGACTCGATGACACGCGGGGCTGGCACACCCGCGTACTGCGGCCAGAAATATTCGAGCTGCGAAAGTGCGGCAGCGTGGAAGGTCTTAACCGATACACCAGGTATGCCCATTTGGCGAAGGCGATCACGCAACTCACCAGCGGCGCGGTTGGTGTAGGTCAGCGCGAGAACTCGATTAGCCGAGTAATAGCCGCGCGCGATCGCGTATGCGATGCGATGCGTGACGGTTCGGGTCTTGCCCGTTCCAGCGCCGGCGAGAATAACGGTCGGACCGAGAATCGATTCGGCAGCCTCTCGTTGTTGAGGGTCGAGCTGATCGAGAATCTGCTCGGGAGTCATTGCCGATACTTTGACCGCGCGTGCCATTAGCGCTCAGCCTCTCGGTCGAGCGGCTGGCCAAGCCATGCCTCGATTAGCGCACGGGCGATCGAGAGTTTGCCGGGCAGTTGCAGGTCGGCGCGCTCGGCAAGCAGTTCTGTACGCGAGAACCAGCGCAGCCGAACGATCTCGTCGCCGTCGGGAGTCAAAGGCTGCGTTGAGCTCGCCTTCGCGAAAAAACCGAACATCAGCGAGTACGGGAAAGGCCAGGGCTGACTGCCAGCGAACTCGATTTCCGAGATGGCGATGCCGGCCTCTTCGAGGACTTCGCGTTCGACCGCCGAATTAAGGCTTTCGCCAGCCTCGACAAAGCCCGCGAGTATCGACCAGCGATTGGCCTCCCAAGCCCCCTGAGAACCGAGCAGTATGCGTTCGTTTTCATCAAGAACGGCCACAATAACGGCCGGATCGGTTCGCGGGAAAGCCTGCTTATTGCAGGCGTCGCAACGTCGCGACCAGCCTGCGTCGGCTAGGTGATTTTGGGCACCGCACGCCGGACAAAAGGTGTTGGCGCGATGCCAATTGGCGAGGGCTAAAGCTTGGCTAAACATGCCCGCATCGAGATCGGTCAGAGCGCCATTCACGCGGCGCATGCTGTGCCACTCGCCTGCCGGCGCGTGAGCATCGCTGGATTCGAGAGCGATTGCGACGACCGAAGTGCCGGGTTGTAACGAGGAACCATCGAAATCGATCGAGACTGCCGTCGTCTGACCTAGGTATAGAGCCTGCGCTGGGGTTACTCCCAGTAACTGCGAAAGGTTTGCGGGAGCGTCCAGGAAGAGTTGAAGGCCTGGCGATGCCTCGTGAATGCGCACCTCATCACCGCGAAGCACAAGGATGCGAGTGGAGGGCGAAGCCAAGAGATCCGCGATGAGGTTTGGGTTGTTGCGCGAGACGGCATTGCGATCGATTGCCGATTTTCCGAGCGGCAAAACAGGCAGTTGCTGCACAATGCCTCCTCAGATTGCCCGCTAGTCGCGTGGCGCTGCCCGACCAGCCCCTTGTTGGCGAATAACCTTTGAGGCATGGGCAATACTCCCTTGATTTTAGCCGCGCTTGCGAAGGCCGCCATCCCGTCACTAAAGATCACCCGAGTGGGTGAATTGGGCGGATCCCCCGAAGAGAAGATCGTCGTTGTTACGACCGCCGATGGCCAGAACCTCGACGTGCGTATGCCGCGCACGCGTGCCGCTCTCACTGCTCTAGAACTAGAGCTACGCGCCCTTGCCGCGCTGACTCCTGCCGCTCGCGAGCGACTGCCGTTCGCCGTTTCGCGTTTGGTCGGCCAGGCCAACCACCCGAAGGGCGCTGCGGCTCTCGTGCTCGAGCACGTCTCGGGAAACTCCCCAGACCTGAACCGACTGAGCGCAAACGGAACCTTGGCCCAGACCATCGGTGAAGCTCTCGGAGCCATTCACAACCTCCCGCTATCGGTCGTAACTGACGCACACCTGCCGGAGTACAGCCCTGCCGACATTGCGCTGCGCAACGTGAACGAACTTGATCGCATCGCCGGCACTGGCAAGGTTCCGCCTGCGCTGCTCGATCGCTGGCAGTCCGCACTCGAAGACGTTTCGTTGTTCCGTTATCAGCCAACAGTCGTGCACGGTTCACTAGACACCGACACCGTTTTCTCGGGCACCGTGGATCACGCCGAGGTTGTTACCGGTGTGGCTCACTGGAGCCAACTTCACATCGGCGATCCAGCCGAAGACTTCGCTTGGATCTTCGGTTCGGCAAGAACCGACCTGATCGACGCCGTCCTGATGTACTACAACACGAGCCACCCAAACCAGGACGAGACCCTGCGACAGCGCGCGCAGCTATACAGCGAACTTGCTGTCGGTCGATACCTGCTTTCGGGTGTCGAGTCGAATAACGATGAGATTGTCGAAGATATGGTCGCCGTGCTAGCGGAACTGGAAAACGACCTGAACCAGTTCGTTCTGCCACCGCTGGGCAAGGTCGAAGCCCCGATTGCGCCAATTTTCGCTGCGAGCGAGTTGGCCATGGACGCCGATGGCGCGCTCGAGGATGCAAACCTAGACGCACTCAACCGCGATGAAGAGTCGTTTGCGCGCGAAGTTATCGTGGTTGGCGACGAGATCGAAATCGAATCGGTTGCGGTCACCGATGCAACCGAACCAGTGGAAGTTGTCTCGGTTGCTACGGCTGCCATCGACGTGGTAGCCGAGGGCGACGACGAAACCCAGGCCGAAACTGAAGAAGAGTCAGAGTCTGCCGAAACGGCGCCGGTCGATGACAAGACCCGCCCGATCGAACTGCCAGCCAAGACCGACAACGAACTGTTCTAGCTCGTAGCCTTCTGCACCGTTCCTGCCCAGAGCTCGATTAGTTCCGCCTCGGTGAGTACTCGCTCTGGCCGAATTTCGCGATCGGAATCGACGAAGTAGAGCGATACCTCGATGCTGCTCTCTGGTACGCCGCGGTAACGCGCATAGGCCATGCGATACAAGGCGAGCTGCAGTGAACGCTCAAACATGTCATTCTCATCGTTCAGATTCGGCAACTTGCCGGTCTTCCAGTCAACGATCTCGAAGCCATCTGCAGTCTCGAAAACGGCATCCAGCTTGCAGATGAATGTGTTAGCTCCGATGGTCACTTGAATTTCGCATTCGATGTCGACCGGATCTGCATTTGCCCAACGCGACTTTTCGAAGGTCTCTTTGAGTCGCTCGAGTTGATCGAAAGCGACGTGGTCGTCAACCTCAATTACCTCAAAACCGTCGGGCTCGTCTTGGTCGCCGGTGAATCCGAAGCGCGCCTCAACCCAGTTGTGGAATAACGTGCCCTGCATGGTCGACTTGTAAGGCTTTTCGGGGACTGGACGACGGAATCGCTCTGCCAACTCATCTGTCTTTGTGACAAAGTCTTTGAAACGTGATGCCTGAATGCGAACTGGCAACTGCACTTGAGCGGCTGACCGAACTCGCGTTGCACGCTCGTCGAGCAAGAGATTGATCTGTTCCATAAGGGCACTGCCGATCGAACCCGAAAGCGCTTCTGACTGGCTTGCCTCGAGCACTCCCTGCTCGAATGAATCGCGCAGCTTTGGGCCGATTGGGTTGAGTGGCCACGTCTGCGTTGCGGGTTCGGCATCGAGCGGGTTGATCAGCGGTCGGAACGTCTCGGCATAGTTGTTCGGCTTGCTGAGACGCGAGTCTGCAAAGTGGATCAGCGCCTCCAGATAGAAGTCGGGCACTCGCGGGCTCTTCTGCCCAGCTGCGCGCCAAGCCGAACCGGTCACGAGCAGCGATTCCTCAGGTCGCGTGAGCGCGACGTACATCAGGCGGCGCTCTTCACGCTCCAACATCTCGACGTTTTGCGCCTTGAAGACCGGAACAGAGATTGCCTTGACCTGATCCTGCGTCTCAACGCCGGCAATCTGGAAGGTTGGAAGCGAAGCGGCATCGCCGCGCAGGGCGAAGGGCAGGGTGCCAGGCTTCAGCCAACCTGATGTGTTCTTGAAGGACGAGCCGTGGCGACTCAGGCCACTCGGACCCGACATTGGGTCGTAGTCGTCGGGTAGGTCCTTGAAGCTGCTGACCGCCATCGAGCAGTCGCCGACTGCCACCATCTGCCACTCGAGCCCCTTGGAAGCGTGGATCGTCATCACCTGTACGACGCCGGCTTGTGCATTGGCCGGAGCAACATCGAAGCGCTCCATTTCGGCCGCGTATTCGAGCCATTCCAGGAACGAAGCCAGTCCGCCGCTCGAAGTAGCGTCATAGTTTCCGACGATATTGGCGAAAGAATTGAGGTGCTGCATCGGATTGACGCGTGATGGATTGGCTCGCAGCTCGATGTCGAGCCACAACTCCTGTTCGATGGCGCGAACTAGTTCCTGGAGCGGCAAACCCTGCTTCGAGCGCAGGTTGCGGAAAAGCCTGGCGGCATCTTGCATTCGCACGAGCCCCTCCGCCGAGATGTCCGTATTCCATTCGCGGTAGTCGCTGATTAGCAGGTCGAGCGCGTCGACAATCGATGACTCGTAGTCGGAACCGTAGCCGTCCTGGTCGCGTTCGCCACTCTTGTTGCGACTGAGATTGTCGGCGAAGGCGTTTAGCGCAACGATGTCGCGAGCTCCGATGCGCCAGCGGGCTCCGGTCAACAGGCGAATGAGTGCGGGTCCTGCCGATGGCGAATTGATGACCTTGAGAGCGGAAACGAGATCGACGACCTCAGGCATCTGCAAAAGGCCGCCAAGCCCTAGAACTTCGACCGATAGCCCGCGATTCTGAAGGGCCGCAACGAACTCTCCCATGTTTGCGCGCTTACGCAAGAGCAGCGCAGCGGTGGGAACGGGCTCCCCCTTGGATTTGGCCTTTTCGAAGCCGGCCAGGAACCAGTCGGCAACTCGGGCCACCTCTTCGGGCAGGGTCATGAGGAAGTCGACCGAAACCTCTCCGACCGGCGCTCCCGGACGAGGCAGTAGGCGGTCGACATCGACCAGGGGTTGCTGCGAATAGCTAGGGCGCTGCTTTAGCGGACCGGCTACATGGTTTGCCAGGTCGAGCACCAGCTCGGGGTTGCGCCAGCTTGTCGGCAGTTCGTGCTGGCTTACATTGCGCGACTCGGTTGCGAACTGGTTCAGGAACTCGGCAAGGTTCGATGAACTCGCTCCACGCCAACCATAGATCGACTGGTTCGGGTCGCCCACCGCATAAACAGGGGTGCCCTTGAACAGACCCTCAAGCAGTGCGGTCTGCAGATAGCTGGTGTCTTGGTATTCATCGAGCAAAACAAACTTGTATTGCGCCTGCTGCTGTTTGCTCAGGTCGGTGATCTCGAGAGCCTTCTTGGCGAGCAAGACCTGATCCGAGTAGTCGACATAGCCGAGACGGTGTTTTTCGTCGCGAAAAAGCTGCGCCAATTTGGCGATGCCAGGAATCAACTCAAGGTTGGCCAGCAGTTCTTCAACAACATCGCGGGCACCCTTGAGCGATGATGCCGGGAGATCCGCGAGGATGCCGGCGTGAGCTAGCGCGACCTCTTCGATTTCGGCCGCGCTGCGGTCGTGGTCGTTCATTTCACCAACCATCGACAAAAGCGCGGCGATGAAGTCTTTCGGTTTCTTGCCAAGGTCATCGATGTGAGGAATGACGTCGCCAGCGTGCTTGAGGACTATCTGCTTGGCAAGTTGATAGCGCTGTGCCTCGCTGAGTAGCAGCGACTCGGGCTCGTAGCCGAGGGCGAGCGCCGAGTCGCGGAAGAGCGAATTGGCATAGGAGTTGTAGGTCGAAATCGCTGGCTTGCCGGTTTCTTCGCTCAGTTCGGCGGGCCAGAACTCGGTCTTGCGGAGCTCCTTGATGGCATCGCTAATTCGACGCGACAGCGATGCAGCGGCCTTGCGCGTGAATGTGAGGCCGAGGACCTCGTCTGGTCGGCAGTAGCCGTTGGCGACTAGCCACAGAACTCGCACGGCCATCAGCTCGGTCTTGCCCGAACCCGCGCCAGCAATAACCAAGGTTGGCGAGGTTGGGTCGGACTCGATGGCACGCTCCTGCCAAGGCGTGAGCGAAAACTTGTCGGACTTCTTTAGGGCCTGATAAATCGGGTTTGCACGGAACTTAGCCGGCATGCGACACCGCCTCGGTTAGGAACAGCTTGCAATCTCCGTATGAATTGTCGTCGTGGCAGTGGCTGTCGATATTTGCTAGGAAGAACCCATCCGACATCGCCATACCGCGCACGGCAACCTGGACCTTCTCGAGCCACATGGCCTGCAAGGCCGGGTTAGCCTCGGCGTTGAGCGAGCTCTGCGTGAGCACCTTCTTGGCTCCAGGGAAAATAAGCGTTGCACCAACCAGCCGGTCGCCATCCTGATAGCCCGGAATTGCTAGGGCTCCCCCGTGCTCAAACGCCAACTGATACAGCGCCAACTGGGCGTTTTCGGAGTCCATCGACGTCTGCGACGGGGCCGACGCTCCGGTCTTGAGGTCGGCAATGACGATCTCGCCCGAAGCCGATCGCTCGATGCGGTCGATGTTGCCAGAAATCTTTGCCTGGCCAATTTCGGCCTTGATCTTTTGCTCCTTGGCGATGGCTTCGATTTTGTCCGCCTTCTTGTCGGCGAGGTAGCCGGCCAGCCAGGAAACCATCTCACGAGCCTTCTTGCGCTGCGAACGCTCGACCCACTCCGACTCGAAGTCGAGGGTGTGCCACTTGGACTCGACCGCGTTGTTCAGTGCTGATTCCGACTCGTCGGTCGCTTCTTCAAGGACCTTGTGCAAAAGGGTGCCGAGGTTGGCTTCGAAGCCGCCCTCTCTAGCACCGTGTGAACTCATGAACCAGTGCAGCGGGCACTTGAGGAATTTGTCGAACTGAGAAGGCGAGATGTAAACCAACTCACCGGCAGCAAGATTGGTGATCGGTTCGATGGTGGACAAAGCTCGAGAGCCATACCATTCGGCTGGAGCGGCACCAGGCACGCCCTGTTCGGCAAGAAGGCTGAGCGCGGCGTGAATCTCGTTACGAGCCCCAGCATCCTTGGTCGAGTGCAGTTTGCGGCGCAGTTCACCGACGAGCGATCGAAGAGACAGCGCGGGTTCGTTGAATGATTCGCTCTCGGGGATCGAGCCGGCGACGAGTTCGACGAATTGCGACACCTCGGATTCCTCGCCCTCCACAGCGCTCAAGAGCACACGCGTCTTGGCGACGCCGATGGCCTTGTAGAGCATGCGCAGCTCGTCGAAGATCTCGGTGCGGCTGGCCAGCGCCGGTGCGGTGCTTCTCGCCGAAGCGAGCTCGGCTAGGCCGGTGGCTCGCAACAGCGAAGAGCGCGCCTTGAGGTTGGGCCACGAGCCCTCTTGCATGCCAACCAGCACAACGGCCTCAAACTCGCGACCGATCAAGGCCGAAGGTGTGAGCAGTTGGATTCGGTTGTCGTCGCGGTAGTTGAGAGACAGGGTGTCTTCGGCCAGCTCGAGGTCGAGCTGGAATGCAACAAACTCAAGTGCGTCGGCCTCTGGCGAACGTTCTACATATCGGTTGGCGACCGAGAACAATGCGACGAGAGCGTCGAGGTTGCGATTTGCCTGAACGGCGACCTCGCCGAGGCCGCGCGACAGCTCGACCCAGGCCTTTCGGGCCTTACTAGCCGACCAGAGAGTCCAGAGAAGTCGGTCTACGGTTGCACGCTCGGCAGCCTCGATGCGCGTTGCCTCGATGGACTTCAGGAAGTCCGCTACGAGGAAGCCTTCGGGCGTTTTCAAGGTAACTGCGGCACCCGGCGCCGCAAACATCTCGAGGATGAGTTCGTCGGCTGTTCGGTTGCCTTCGCCCTCTAGCTCCTGACGGCGCAGAGAACGACGCAGACGGCGCAGTCCGAGTGAATCGAGGCCGCAGTAAGGGCCGGTCAAGAATCCGACGGCCTGCTCCAAAGTCAGTTCGCGCGGTTCGAGAGCGAAGCGCAGCAGCGTAAGCAGTTCGCGGCTCGCGTACTCGTCGCGCAGCGCGGCACGAGCACCAGCGAGCAGGACCGGTACGTTCTCGGCGGCGAGCTCGGCCTCGAACTGCCGCAGTGCCTCACGCGACCTGGCAACAACCGCGATAGAGCGCCAAGCCAGACCATCGTGCAGATGAAGTTGGCGCAGGCGGTTGGCCAACCAAGCGGCCTCGCTTGCTGGGGTGTCATGCACTCGAACCTCGAGTGCCGGAGATGGATCGACATCGTCGACCTCAGCCTCAGAACATGCAGTCGTTCCGGCACTAGCCAAAGCTGCTCGCTGCGGGCCGGCCAGTTCGGGTGAAATCTTGTTGGCCACCTTGAGCAAGACATCGTTCAAGGTCGAGCCTCGAGCCTGGTCGCGCGCCTCTAGAACGATCGGCTGGATGCCGGAACCCAACTCATTCATTAGGTCGCGCATGGCGCGCGGGTCGGATGCGCGGAAACCAAGCACCGACGCGTCGGGATCGCCAACGAGGACAAGCCCGATGCCACGTTCGGCCAGCGAGCGAAGAAGTCGAATCGCGCCCTTGGTGAGTTCTTGTGCGTCGTCGACGATTACGGTCTTCAAACCTGCAAGCACCGCTGGAATGCGGTCGCCATCTGACAATCCCTGAACGTATTCACTGGCAACGTTCAACAGGGTCGCCGAGTCGTGACGGTTGAGATAGGCCGGTTCGCGAAGTCGCTCGACGTATAGACGATAAAAGTGCGCGGCACCAACCCAGATCGGCAAGTCGTGTTGTTCACCGAGCTCAGCGAGTCGATCGGGATCGATCTGGTTCTCTTGGGCGACGGCGATAAGGTCGCGCAGTTCGGCGCGGAAACCTCGTAGCCCAACGACCTGTGGACTAACGAACTTAGGGAAACCGAGCTCGGCTAGCGACTGGGCGCTGGCGATAAACTCGGCGCCGGCGAACTCGGAATCGCGACCGACGGCGTAAGGGGCCAATAGCTCCTTGAGGATGCGGTCTTGCTCGGGGCCACTGACTAGCTCCGGCTCGACGAAGCCCGAATCGAGCGCTGCCTGACGAAGGATCGAGAATGCGAGCGAACTTACGGTGCGAGCCATCGGGCCTGGGGTCGAGCCCTGAAACTGGAGAGCCAACTGATCGCGCAGCAGATTTGCTGCCTCACGCGAAGCTGCGACGGCTACCACGGCGGCCGGGCCTTGCTCGCGAGCGATTCTCAGGGCCAACGCACGCACGCCAACGGTCTTTCCAGTGCCTGCCGCGCCGTAAACAAGCGCGTGAGTGCCGGCCTCGACCTCGGCAAGAGCCTGCTGCCCGCCACCGAGCTTTACCTCGGCCGCAAGCTGATCCTGATGCGGAGCAAGGCGGAATCGGGCTCGATTGACGCTGTTTTCACTCATGAGGCGATGCTAGCCGTAGGGTCAGACATTGTGCCGTAATCTAGTCACAGCACCCGCGCAGGCGGCGACGAAAGGCATCAAATGGACGTAAAAATCGGCATCAAGCACTCGCCAAGAGAATTGACATTTGACTCGAACCAGAGCGCATCCGATGTTTATGCCGAGGTAGCGAATGCCCTAAGCACCGGCGCAAAGGTAATCAAGTTCAACGACTCGAAGGGACGCCTGTTCGTGGTTCCGGCCGAGTCGCTCGCCTACCTAGAAATCGGCGCCGAGGAATCACGCCGCGTTGGCTTCATCGCCTAACTCGAAAGGACACCCCATGGACTACCTAGTATTTATGGACGTCGCATTCCTAGTCATCTACGGCGCCATCTTGGGCCTCGTTGCCCCATACGTGGGTGTTGCTAGCGATCGCTACCACGCGGTAGTTCCAGGTGCCATCGCAATCGTGTTCGGCACTGTGCTCTTTGGTGGCCTCACCTGGGCTGGCTTTTCGTACACCGACCCTTGGATCTGGCTCATCGTCATGCTGACTATGCCAGCGGCGATGTGGTTTGGCGCAAAGCGTCTCGAAGCGCACCGCAGCAAGTAAGGGATTTAGGCGGTTAGCCCCAGCGCGTCCATCCTCAGGCTGTGCGCGCCGATCAGTTCACTGATGAGTGGCTCGAGTTTTGAGTAGCTCGCGAGGTTTACTTCGCGCTCCTCGACCGGCGAGAGCTTCTTGGTCTTTGGCAATCCGGCCAGCTTGCGGTTGTCGAAAGCGGCCCGAAGCTCTAGCAACACATCACCCATCAGACGACGGCCCCACAGCGCTAGGCGCGATGACAGGGTGGCGTCAAGCTCCATTGCCTGAAGCAACACCTTGGTTGCGAACTTGTCGAACTGGCGATCGTTGAGCGCTTTTTCAACCTCGGCGCGTAGCAGCGGGTCTAGACCAACGGCAAGGCGGCGGTAAAAGTCGTCAAGCAGCCCGGCGACCAGATACATCTTCATGACATTTTCGTGCCAATCGGCACCGTTAGTGCGGGCGTGGAAAGTCTCGATGCGCTCGACGTACGGGTCCATCGCGTCGGTAGGGTCAATCCCCATGCCCGATAGCTTGCGGGCAATCTGACGGTACTTATCGAAGCTGCGGGTCGCGGCTTCGCTGAGCTCAGCCTTGTACTGCGTGTTCGGCGAGTACTTCAGCTCGTTGGTGAGGATCTCAAATTGCGTCAACTGCAGGTATGCCAGCTGACCGAGGAAAACGCGTGGCTCGGGGGTGTATGGCTTGAGGTTTACTGTGCCCGTGTTGCGGGCACCACGCTCCTCGCGCTCGGGCAGCGAATACTTTCGAGCACCCGCGCGCAGTCGCTTCAACCAATCAAACACATTGGCAAGGATACCCAATCGGTAGACTTGACAAGACCTAGGAGGTCTTTTGAATTTTCAGGAACTGGGCATCGATCAAGATATCGTTGATGCACTAGCAGCCAAAGGCATCACCAGCCCCTTCCCCATCCAAGAACAGGCCATTCCAGTCGCCCTAACCGGGCAGGACATCATCGGCCAGGCAAAGACCGGTACAGGCAAGACTTTCGGCTTCGGACTGCCACTCTTGCAGTCGCTCGGCAAGGACCCAGCACCGGGCGCTAAGGCGCTCGTCGTCGTCCCTACTCGCGAGCTCGCACAGCAGGTTGCCGAAGACATGAAGCTGGCGGCCAGTAACCGCAGCACCATGGTCGCTGCAATCTACGGTGGCAAGTCGTACGAGTCGCAGATCGAAGAGCTCGAGGCTGGCGCACAGGTAATCGTGGGCACCCCCGGTCGCCTGATCGACCTCAGCAAGCAGCGCAAACTCGACCTGAGCAACATCACTTTTATGGTGCTTGACGAGGCCGACGAGATGCTCGACCTTGGCTTTGCGCCAGACATCGAGCGCCTGTTCGCATACACCCCAGCCGGTCGTCAGACCTTGCTGTTCTCGGCAACTATGCCTGGCGTGATCGTCAGCATGGCGCGCAAGTACCAGAACCGCGCCGTGCACATTCGCACCAACGACCCAGAGGATGAGGGCCACACCAAAGCCGACATCAAGCAGTTCGTTTACCGTGCGCACGCGCTCGACAAGGACGAGGTCGTGGGTCGAATCCTGCAGGCCGAGGGCCGCGGCAAGACCGTGATCTTCACCAAGACCAAGCGTCAGGCGAGCAAAGTTTCAGAGGAACTTATCGACCGTGGCTTCAACGCGGCTGCTCTGCACGGCGACATGTCACAGGAGGCACGCGAGCGTTCGATGGCTGCTTTCCGTGCAGGCAAGAAGGACATCCTGGTTGCCACCGAGGTTGCCGCGCGAGGCATCGACGTCGACGACGTCACGCACGTAATCAACTACACCGTCCCTGAGGATGAGAAGGCCTACCTGCACCGCGTCGGTCGCACCGGCCGCGCCGGCCGCACCGGCATCGCAGTGACCTTTGTCGACTGGGAAGACCTGACTCGTTGGAAGCACATCAACGAGGCCCTCGAGTTTGGGCAACCAGACCCGATGGAGACCTACTCGAGCTCGAAGCACCTGTTCAGCGACCTCGGCATTGCCGAGGGCACCAAGGGTCGCCTCAAGGCAGCACGTCCGGTCGAGAAAACCGATGGCGGACGCGGTGGCGAGAAGCGTGACGGTGGTCGCGATGGCGGCCGCAACCGCTCACGCGGCGGGTCTGGCAACGGTCAGCGTGGCGAGCGCCCTTCAAAGCCGAAGCAGGATGGCGAAAAGTCCGAGACCCACGGCGGTCACGAGCACCAGCGTCCGGCTAGCAACCGCAATCGTCGTCGCACTCGCGGCGGCAGCGCTCCTACCGCCTAGAGAATTCCGCTGGGAATGTAGGCGTTAGCGCCTGTTCCCTGCTCGACAATCTGACGTAGCGCCTCGATTGAGGTGCTGTTTTCGCCCAGGCGATTCGGCTTGCCTTCTTTGCCGTGGTAATCGCTAGAACCCGTCACGAATACGTCGAACTCCGCGGCTAGACGAACTAGCCAATCAGCGACATCGGCATCGACATCTCGGTGGAACGCCTCGAACCCGGCTAGACCTAGCTCGATGAGGTGGACGAAGTGATCCCTGGGGAAATCATCTGGGTTCTCGGGCCTTTTTCCCCTAGCCAGCGGATGCGCGATAACCGGCACACCACCGGCCCCACGAATCAGTGCGATTGCCTCTTCGGGAGTTGGAACCTCTGTGTTAGGCACGTAGTACTGACTGCCCTTGTACCAGAGCTTTTCAAAGACCTGGCCGCGGTTTTCGAAGTGCCCCAAGCGAATCAGAGCATCGGCTACGGCTGGACGCCCGGGCGTGGCGCCATCTTCAATGTGTTCGAGCACGTCATCCCAGAAGAGGTTGAAGTCGGCTGAAAGCAGCGCCACGATCTTTTGCAGCCGTTCGACGCGACCTTCGACGCTGCCCGACAAGATTTTCGATAGGGGTTCGTTATTTGGGTCGGGCAGATAGGCCAACATGTGCACGCCGAATCCGTGCGCGTTGCCATCGGCATCCACCGTGCGAGTGCGTGTCGTCACTTCGATTCCAGGTACAAAACCTAGTCCCCGCGATCGGGCCAGCGACTCTGCCTCGACCCAGCCAGCGGTTGTGTCGTGGTCGGTGAGCGCCATCACGCTAAGGCCTGCCGCGACCGCCTCGTCAATCACCTCGGCGACGCTCTCGCGGCCATCCGAATGATTCGAGTGAACATGCAAATCGATCTTTGGCGATGCGTCCATGCGACTCCCTTCCACCTGCCTAGGCTAGCGACCCGAGCAGACTTTTTGACCTACTCCGTCGCAGTATCAAAGGCGCGCATGGCTGCGGGCGGCGTGGCAGAATAGCGATCATGAGCAACGAAGCCGAGAAATCAAGCGACCAGCTGGAGAACCGTGGCACCAACCGCAGCCGCACTCCAAACAGCGAAGAATTCATGCAATTCATCGGCTCCAACTGGGGCGATCGCGACCAGACCCTGCCAGCCAAGGCTGAGGTGGCAAAGTACGCGAGTGCGCGCCGCAAAGCTGTCGCAGATGCCTTCGCCGGCAAGCTCGTCGTCATCGAGGCGGGCGGACTAAAGACTCGTTCTAACGACACCGACTACCGCTTCCGCGCTCACGCAGCGTTCGCGCACCTAACCGGTTGGGGCAGCGCTACGGTTCCCGACAGTGTTCTGGTGCTAGATACCGCAGACGACAAGCAGATCCTGTTCTTCCGCGAAACGGCAGGCAAGGGCACTGACGAGTTCTTCGCGAACCCAGCTATCGGAGAGTTCTGGGTTGGCGCGCGCCCGACCCTTGGCCAGGTTTCGGCGCTGCTCGACATCGAGACCCGATCGCTGACCGAGTTGGATGACTTCATCAAGGGGCGCGACACCATCAAGCTGGACGACGCTGCCCTTGCCGAGTTCGTCAGCGAGCTGCGCCTCGTCAAGGATGCCTACGAGGTCGGCGAAATGCGCAAGGCTGTTGCCGCATCGATCAAGGGCTTCGAGGAGGTTGCGCGCAACCTGCGCAAAGCCACCAAGCACGAGCGCGGCGAGCGAATCGTCGAGGGTGCCTTTTTCACCCAGGCCCGAGCCGAGGGCAACGACCTTGGCTACGAAACCATCGCGGCAAGCGGCGCACACGCCTGCACCCTGCACTGGATCATCAACGACGGACCGGTTCGCGACGGCGACCTATTGCTGCTCGATGCGGGTGTCGAGGTCGACAGCCTCTACACGGCCGACGTCACCCGTACCATTCCGGTCAATGGGCAGTTCACCCCTGTTCAACGCAAGATCTACGAAGCGGTGCGCGAAGCCGCAGATGCCGCTTTCGCCGTTGCCAAGCCCGGTATCAAGTTCCGTGAGATCCACGCTGCCGCGATGAAGGTTATCGCCGCGAAGACGGCCGAATGGGGTCTGCTTCCAATCAGCGCCGAAGAGTCGCTACAGGTTGACAAGCAGTTCCACCGTCGCTGGATGGTGCACGGCACAAGCCACCACCTCGGCATCGACGTGCATGACTGCGCACAGGCTCGTCGCGACATGTATCTCGATGGCGAGTTGAAGCCTGGCATGGTGTTCACCATCGAGCCGGGGCTCTACTTCCAGCCTGACGACGAGCTCGTGCCCTTGGAATTCCGCGGCATCGGCGTTCGCATCGAGGATGACGTGCTGGTAACCGCGACCGGCGTCGAGAACCTTTCGGCCGAACTTCCTCGCAAGAGCGAGGACGTCGAGGCCTGGCTGGCAAACCTGCGCTAAAGGCAACGAGGCGATTATGGCGAGAACCGAGATCCGAGGATTCGATGCGGTTCGAGCCGCGGCCCGCGACATCGAGCACTATTCGAGCGACCTCCTTGGCGATCGCGATGTGCGTGACTATCGGCAGTTGCCGCTCGAGGCAGACCCGCCACGGCACACGCTATTTAGGCAAGCCGTACAGCCGCTGTTCCATTCGGACGCAATTGCGCAGCACACCGAGGCCTATCGAGCGCTCGCACGCAAGCTGATCGATCAGGTTGCCGAGGCCGAGGTGCCGCTAGATGTGCCTAGCCAGATTGCCCTGCCCTATGTAATCGGTTGCCTATGCATCAACTACAACAGGCCAGGCGACTACGACGAGTGGTTGTCGTGGGGGCCTGATGTCTGGACCGCGGACGCGTACCGCACTGGTTCTTTGCGCGAAGAGAGTGAGCTGGCTCACCGCGAGCGCGACTTCGCCGCCGAATCCGACCGCGACGGAAGCACGCTGCAGGCATACCTGGATCGCGTCTTCGACGAGGCCGAGCGCAAGATTGCTGCGGGTGAACCGTCGGTCGATGCTTGGGATTTTGTCGCAAGGCTCGAGGTCGATGGGGTGGCCATTGATCGCAAAGAGATGCAAGGCATCGCCAACGTGTTGCTGGCCGGTGGTCGCGACACCGTCATCAAACTCATCACGGGCCTGGTCTGGCACCTGATCAATAGCCCCGCCGATCGAGAATTCTTGGTCGAGAACCCGAATAAGTACCAGTCGGCGATGGACGAACTGGTGCGGTACCTGTCTCCGCTGCCCAAGATGGAAAGAATCAAACCCGAGTATTTGAGTCTGGGCGACCTGGAACGGCCCGAAGAGGCTTATGTCTTGCTGAGTTGGGCGTCTGCCAACCACGACCCATCGGCCTGGACTGCACCGGAGTCCATCGACATTCACCGCGGTCGCCAGCCTCACCTGGGTTTCGGCCACGGCAAACACAGCTGCATGGGCATGAACGTTACCGAGTACGAGACGAAGGCATTCTTGGCCGAGCTGCTGGGCAACTGGCCCGATTGGAAGTTCGCCGCACCACCCGACATCGCTTGGGTAACAGAAACTGGGGCGGATGGAGGCGGGTTTACGCTGCTAGATCGCTTTCGTGGATTAGCCGTCGAGCCTGCCTAGGATCACGAGGCGCTACGGCGCAGGGGTTGCGGCTGCTGCCTGTCGCGCTTCTTCGACGAGAGTCATCGGAACCTGCACCTGATAGACCGATGCAACGATCTGCTGCTGGCTGATGAAGTTGCGCTTGTTGCGGGTGAGCGAAAGGCGAAGCACGCCCCACAGCATTCCTACGCCTGCGCCAAGCACCATTGCGGAGATCAGCGAGCCGGTGCCACCCGTGGTGCCATCGACACCTGGGATGGTTGAGGCAAAGAGCCAGCCAACAATGAGTCCGAGCCACGATCCGCTCATCGCCCCGTTGAGCGCGACGCGAGCGTAAGAGAGCTTGCCACGGATGCGCTCCACCGAGCGCAGGTCTTTGCCTACGATGGCGATCATGCCGGCAGGAAAGTTGCTTGCGACCAGCTTTTCGACGTACTCGACGGCCTGTTGATACTGACCGAACTCGGCGACAACTTCGCCCTGAGGCACGGCTGACGGGGTCTGAAGCGGCGATTTTCTTCGGCTGTTGTTCACTCGCCTATTCTGGCACGCCCCTAAACCGCTCGTCTAAGGTTGTAAGGGTGAGCGCAACCAGAGTTTTCGTAGCCAGATTGGCAGGCTGTGGCGTCTTTGACCCAGCCGGTGATCGCGTCGGCAAGGTGATCGACGTTCTGGTGGCGTACCGTAAATCGGGCTCACCTCGTGCGATGGGAATGCTGGTCGAAATCAGCGGACGCCGTCGCGTATTTGTGCCGATCAGTCGTGTCATCGCAATCGCCCCTGGTCAGGTAATCACCAACGGTCTAATCGATCTGCGCCGCTTCACGCAGCGCGGCCGCGAGGTTCGCGTGATCGCCGAGATGCTCGGTCGCAAGGTACGCCTCCTCGACGGCTCGGGCCAGGCAACCGTCGAAGACATCGCCATCGAACAGCAGAAGAACTCCGACTGGATGGTCAGCGAGCTCTTCCTGCGCCGCCCGAAGACCTCGGCCTCGCCATTCGCAAAGGGCGCGACGCTTTTCGCAGCCTGGGAACAAGTGAACGAAGAGGATCAGGGCGACGAAGCCCAGTCGGCTGAGCAGCTTATCTCGACCTACGAAGACCTTCGCCCTGCCGACATCGCGTCCGCACTGATGGACCTCCCTGAGGAGCGCATGATCGAGGTCGCCGAGGAACTCGACGACGAACGTCTGGCCGACGTGCTTGAGGAGCTACCTGAAGAAGAGCAGCTCGAAATCATCGACGAGCTCGACGACGAGCGTGCGGCCGACGTTCTTGACCTGATGGAGCCTGACGACGCTGCCGACCTCATGCAGAACATGTCTGAGGAGCGCACCGAGGCAATTCTTGACCTGATGGATGAGGAAGAGGCAGACGACCTGCGTCGCCTCATGGAATACGACGAGTTCACGGCGGGAGGTCTTATGACTACCGAGCCAATGATTTGTTCGGCCGACAACACCGTCGCCGAGGCGATGGCGATGATTCGTCGCAAAGAGGTATCACCGGTTCTGGCCGCATCCGTCTTCGTCACACTGCCGCCGTACGAGACGGTGACGGGCCGCTACCTGGGTGTAGTGCACTTCCAGCGCATGCTGCGCTACCCGCCGCACGAGCGCCTAGGCGCACTGCTGGACACCGAGCTCGAGCCGGTTCGCGAAGACACTTCAATCGCTGCCATTCACCGAATGCTCGCGAACTACAACCTGGTCGCCCTGCCCGTCGTTGACGCCGAACACCGCCTGCTCGGCGTGGTCACTGTGGACGACGTTCTCGACCACCTGCTACCTGAAGACTGGCGCACCGAGGACGACTCGGAGCCTGCCGCACCAAAGGCGGCGAGCAAGGCATCCGCCAAGCCGACCGCAAAGAAGAAGCCTGCTGCCAAGAAGCCGGCGACCAAGACCACCAAGGCATCAGCCACTAGCGCGAAGGGAGCGAACTAATGGCAAAAGACCGTCTCGACAGCCCGTTCGTGGCCCGTCGCTCGATTCGCCGCTCGCTAGCACTCGACCCTGAGAAGTTCGGTCGCGCAAGCGAGGCATTTGCACGCGCGATGGGCACCGGCGGCTTCCTTATTGGCATGACCTTCTTCGTGCTGATCTGGCTGACCTGGAATTCTCTCGCACCCGAGGGCATGCAGTTCGACCCGCGCGGGCTCAACTTCACCCTCTTGACGCTGATCCTTTCGATGCAGGCGTCGTACGCCGCACCGCTGATTCTCTTGGCGCAGAACCGTCAGGATGACCGTGACCGCGTCAAGTTCGAGCAGGACCGCGTGCGCGCCGAGCGCAACCTTGCCGACACCGAGTACCTCGCTCGCGAGGTGGTTGCTTTGCGCCTGGCCCTCGAGGAGATGGCGACTCGTGACTTCGTGCGCGACGAGCTGCGCGACCTGCTTCAGGAGTTCAAGGCCGAGCTCAGCGAGCTGCAACCCGCGGCCAAGACTGCCCCGGCCAGACGCACCAGCACCAAGAAATGACCTCGGGCATCGACGCCCAGGTTTGGGCCGCGCTCGAGCGCGTTATCGACCCCGAACTTCGACTACCGCTCACCGAGTTGGGCATGCTGGCGACCCCAGAAATCGATGCAACCGGACGCGTTGCCGCTACCGTCAAGCTGACCGTCGTGGGCTGCCCCGCTAGCGACAAGATCGAGCGCGATGTGCGTGAGGCAATTCAGTCGGTCGCTGGAGTTTCGTCGGTAGACGTCACGCTCGACGTCATGACCGCTGCCGAACGCGCCGAGCTGGTCGTTCGCCTTCGCGCCGGCAAGCCCGCCCGAGTGAATCCATTCGATGTCGATTCGCTCACTCACGTGCTTCTGGTCGGCTCTGGCAAAGGAGGGGTCGGCAAGTCCAGCTTGACCGCAAACCTGGCCGTCGCTCTGGCTGCCGGCGGAGCAAAGGTAGGGCTGCTCGACGCCGACATCTTCGGCTTCTCGATTCCCGGCCAACTCGGCCTCGACCCGAGCCAGCCGACCGGACGCCCAACCAAGGTCGATGACCTGATGCTGCCGCCGGTGGCATATGGCGTCAAGGTGATTTCGATCGGCATGTTTGTCGACGGCAACCAGGCCGTGGCCTGGCGCGGGCCGATGCTGCACCGCGCAATCCAACAATTTCTGACCGACGTGTTCTGGGGCGACCTGGACTTTCTGCTGGTCGACCTACCGCCGGGCACTGGCGACGTCGCCATCAGCCTTGGGCAACTACTGCCGACGGCCAAGTCGATCGTGGTGACTACCCCGCAGGTCGCGGCAGCAGACGTTGCAGAGCGCTCGGGCGCGGTTGGACTGCAGACCGGGCAGGGCATCCTCGGTGTTATTGAGAACATGGCCTGGCTCGAACAGCCGGACGGCAGCAGGCTGCAGATCTTTGGCGAGGGTGGCGGCGCACTCGTTGCCGAGCGCCTGAGCAAGCTAGCCAATTCGACCGTGCCGGTTCTGGCGCAGGTGCCGCTCAGCGTAGCGTTGCGCGAGGGCAGCGACCGCGGCGAACCGGTGGTGGTCGAGCTGCCGAACGACCCGGCCGCAGTAGCCATCGCGGGCGTCGCTGCGGAACTGCTGAAAATGCCCCGAGGACTCGCCGGCCGCAAGCTAAATCTGAGCCCGCGAGCATAAACTGCACTCGTGACAGACACGAGCATCGCGAGCCTAATCGGCCACATCGAATCCAGCGCCGTCGGCGGCGTGCAGAACGTCGCCCCGATCGCGAACCCCTTCACAGGCAAGCGCATCTACGACCTTCCCCAGTTGACGGCAGCACAGGTGGAAGCCGCCGCCAATAACCTACGCGAGCACCAGCCGGCCTGGTCTGCACGCACTCCTGCAGAGCGTGCGAGCGTGCTGATCGCAACCTTCGACGCGTTACTGGCAGACCAGTCGAAGTTGCTCGACGTGCTTCAGCTCGAAACCGGCAAGTCGCGTGCACACGCTTTTGAAGAAACTTCTGGTGCGATTCAAGCCGCGCTCTACTACGGCAAACGTTCGGCCAAGATCTTGCGACCGCAGAAGACCAAGCCCGGCGTTCCGGTGCTGACGAAGACCTGGGTCGAGCGAGTGCCTCTAGGCGTAGTCGGCGTGATTACGCCTTGGAACTATCCGATGGCGCTCACCGCCCTCGATGTCTTTCCTGCCCTCGCCGCCGGCAACACCGTGCTGCAGAAAGCCGACAATCAGACCGCCCTGTCGGTTCTGCTGCTTCGCCACTTCGCGGTTGCAGCTGGCCTGCCGGCCGAGGCGTGGACCGTTGTGACCGGCGATGGCGCAGAGGTTGGCAACACCGTGACCGACTGCAGCGACTACGTTGCGTTCACTGGCTCGACCGCAACCGGCCGGCGCGTGTACGAGCGTGCCGCAGGAAATTTCATCGGCGCGAGCCTCGAGCTTGGCGGCAAGAACCCGATGATCGTGCTCGAAGGCGCCAACCCCAAGCGAGCTGCCGAGATGGCGATTGGTGGCGCGTTCGGTTCGGCCGGCCAGCTCTGCGTTTCGATTGAGCGGGTATACGTTCACGATTCGATCTACGACGCCTTCGTGAGCGAACTTGCGGCACGGACCGAGGGACTGAGCATCGGCCGCAGCGCCGAGTTCGACTACGACCTGGGCAGCCTGACCGGCCCAAACCAACTCGAACGCGTCAGCGGGCTGATCGAAGACGCGGTGACCAAGGGGGCATCGATCGCCGCCGGTGGCCGCGCCCTGCCCGAGGCCGGACCAAACTGCTATGCCCCAACCGTGCTGACCGATGTTCCGAGCGATGCCAAGTTGTTCCGCGGTGAGGTCTTCGGGCCGGTTTTGGCCGTGAGCTCCTTCGGTGAACTGGACTGGGCAATCGACCAGGCCAACGACACCGAGTACGGACTCAACGCCTCGGTGGTCGGACCACAGGCGGCCGCGATCGAGGTTGCCAAGCGCCTGAACGCCGGCAGCGTCAACGTGAACGAGGGCTATCGTGCTTCCTTTGCCTCGATGGAATCGCCGATGGGCGGCATGAAGCTGAGCGGCCTGGGTCGCCGAAACGGGCCCGCCGGTCTGTTGAAGTACACGAACGCGAAGAGCATCGGCGTAGCTCGCGATGGAATGCTGGCCAAGTTCTTGCGCTTGCCGAACCGGGCTTCCGAGTGGAAGCGCATGGCTCCGCTGTTCGGTGTGATCCTGAGGTGGATGCGCCGCTTCTAGCAGTGGCGCCTCGACGAAGTCTTTAGGTGGCTTCGTTATCGAACGGAGCGGTCTCGCCCTTTGCGAGGGCCTCGACCTTGCGAACAGGACGCGCACTGGCGGCACCCGAGTTTGCCGCGATTACGGCGTCGTAGGGGTCTTCCTCGACTAGGGCCTCGCGAATGATTCGACGCGGGTCGTACTGGCGAGGGTCGAGCTTCTTCCAATCGAGTTCCTCGCCGACCTCGGCGCTCAACTGGTCCTTGGCTCCATCGGCGAATCGCTTTAGGCTCTTGATCATTTTGGCCAGCTGCTGCGCGTAATAGGGCAATCTCTCCGGGCCAAGCACGAGCGCGGCGAGGACCCCGAGGATCAACAATTTTTCGCCGCTAATGCCAAACATGCTTCAAGGTTACCGCTTGTCTGCGGGGCAAACGGGGGCACCCGATTTATGCTTTTGGGCAGGAGGCGACGATGGTAGACAAGATCAGCAGCTGGAAGTTCGCAGAGGACTTCATCGCAGAACCACAGGTTATGCGCGACGCGCGTGGTCGTGCCGAGGAATTCGGCGTTGAGTGCATCACGCCAGCCGTTGGCGCACACCTAGCCCTAGTTGCTTCGGCGATCAACGCCAAGGCAATCGTCGAAGCCGGCACCGGCACCGGCGTATCTGGTCTGTGGCTGCTCTCGGCAGCGCCAAACGCGGTGCTAGCGACAATCGACAGCGAGAGCGAATACCAGGCAGCAGCAAAGTTTGCATTCGCCGAGGCGGGCATCCCCGCCAACCGCACCCGCGTAATCAGCGGCCGCGCAGCCGACGTGATGTCGAACATGGCCGACGCCGCATACGACATGGTTTTTCTGGATGCCGACCGCGAGACGCTCGAGGAGCAGCTGCACGAGGCATCGCGTCTGGTTCGCCCGGGCGGCGTAATCGCGATTGCTCACGCGCTTTGGCGCGACCGTGTTCCTGACCCAGCGATGCGCGACGACGCCACCGCGATTTACCGCGACGTGCTTCGCTTCTTCGACAACAACGCCGACTTCGTCACCGCACTGTCGCCAGCCGGCGATGGCCTGCTGATGGCAAGCAAGCTCGTCTAGCCAAGCGACTCGAACCGCCGCTCGGTATTTTCGGGCAAAACAAAAGGCCGGTCATCACTGACCGGCCCCAAGTTTTTAACGCCTTACTTCTTTACGACGCCCTCGAGCACCTCGTAAAGGTTCTTGGCTTCGTCGTCGTTAACTGACACGACAAGACGACCCCCACCCTCAAGAGGAACACGCAGGACGATAAGGCCACGAGGCTCGCGTTCGGCTTCCATTGGTCCGTCACCGGTGCGAGGCTTCATTGCTGCCATTGTTACTCCTACTGCGTTGGCGCCATCGCCAAACAAAGGTTAATTAAAACACGAGAAAAACGTTCTAAAAAACCAGATTTCGCAACAGCAGGTAACGACTGGGTAACGGCCCGTCGAACTGTTGCTGCTGGTCTAGGGTGGCGAGTAATCGGGTGGCGAGTAGCGCCAGCACGTAAGCAGCCACCCGAGCTGCAGAATCATTGCGATCGCGATCAGCGCGTACCTTGCCGCCGGCCGCGCGTTAGCGGTCTTTGCGCCGAGCGCGACCAACAGACCAAAGGCTGGCAGCAGGATTCGAATTGTGCTCGACTGTGGAAAGAACACCAGGGCCAGATAGAGCAGGTATGCGCCGCTGAATGCGCGCAGTTCGATCGAGAGCGAACGGACCGCGGGCGTAAACATCATCCAGACAGCGAACGCAAACAGCAACCAGACGACGAGTGCGCCGGTCCCCTGCCCGAGCCAAAAGTCTGCCGAGACAAACCAGGATTCGAATAGGCGCAGGGAGTCGGTGCCGGTGTAGCCGCGGCGCCAGGCCAACTCGGTCGCGAGGTAGGCATCGAAACGACCGGTTGCCAGCCAGGCGATGCCGAACCAGGCGAACCCCGCGACTCCCGAGACCGCAGCCAACGTCAATTGCTTGATTCGAGCCGGCCAAAGCGCAGGGTCGACCACTGCTCGATTGCGCCACCACTCGAGCGCGACGACGATGCCGACCGCAAGCGAGAAAGCGACGGCGCCCGGGCGCGTCACCGACATCGCAACGATCGCGACACCGGCGAGCAACAACCGCTTGGTCGACCACCAGTACAGGGCGAGAGCCAGCAGGACCAGGCCGAGCGATTCGGCGTACCCGGCTTGAAAGATGATCGCGGCGGGTGAGAGGCCAATTAGCACGAGCGACCAGCTAGCGATTCCGGCGTCGAAGCGAAGGCGAATTAGGCGGTACGCGACTAGCGCGAAACCGAAGCTGGCGGCCGTGGACACCAGGCTCGACGCTATCGGCCAGCCCAGACCCGTGAGTGAGGAAACGAGTTTGACCAGCATCGGATAGCCGGCCATGAAGGCCCACTCGTTCTCCTTGACGAACCCGTCTTCGCCAATCGGCAAGATCGTCGGATAGCCGTGATCGAAGATGCGCTGGTACCACTCGGAATCCCAGATGTTCAGGTATTCGAAGTAGCCGGGTGCGGCGGTCGTCCAGTAGTTATCACCCTGCGTGCCCGCTACGAGCAGAAAAAGCATGGTGGATGCGATGCGCGTGGCCAGCCAGATGAGGCCGACCTGAAGCCACCAGGGTGCGGTTGCTAAGCGGTTAGCCATGCGCGCAAGCCCTCTTCACACGCGTAGATCTGGTCAATCGGGCAGTTCTCGTCGTCGGCGTGGGCCTTGTTCGGGTCGCCGGGGCCATAGTTGACCGCTGGGACGCCCAAGGCGCTGAATCGAGCCACGTCTGTCCAGCCATACTTTGGTCGCGCCTCTACGCCGCTGGCGGCCAGGAAGGCCTGCGCCGCTGGACGATCTAGGCCTGGGCGCGCGCCCTCGGCCACGTCGACGACCTTGAGCTCGTGACCGCCGAAGACCTCGCGCAGGTGCGTCTCGGCGTCAGCACCCGATTTGCTCGGTGCGAAGCGGTAGTTGATGGTGATCACGCACTCGTCCGGAATGACGTTGGTGGCGATTCCGCCGCTGATCAGAACCGCGTTCAGGCTCTCGCGATAAACCAGACCGTCGACCTCGACCTCTTGCGTCTCATACGAGTTCAGCGCTTCGAGCACGTCGGCGGCCGCGTGCACCGCGTTCCTGCCCATCCAGGCGCGAGCGCTGTGCGCTTTCACTCCCCGAGTGGTGATCTCGGCGCGCATGGTGCCGTTGCAGCCTCCCTCGACCATCGCCGCGGTCGGTTCGCACAGCACGGCGAAGTCGGCGGCGATCAGGTCGGGCAGCTCGCGCGAGATGCGACCCAGACCGTTGAGCGAGGCATCCACTTCTTCGTGGTCGTAGAAGATCCAGGTGACGTCGACGTTTGGTGACGAGAGCTCGGCGGCCAGCTTGAGCTGCACGGCGGCTCCGGCTTTCATGTCGACGGTGCCGCGGCCCCAGAGCACATCCTTGCCATCGATGACGCGGCGCTGGATCGGCAGGTTGCCCGCCACTGGAACGGTGTCGATGTGGCCGGCGATCACGACGCGCTGAGCGCGACCGAGGTTGGTGCGCGCCACAATCGCGTCCTGGTGGCGGATAACTTCGAGGTGAGGGTGGCTGAGCAGCGCCGCCTCGATGGCATCGGCGAGCGCCTGCTCGTTGCCAGAGACCGATTCGATGTTGCAGATTGCCTCGGTGAGGGAAACCACGTCGCCAGAGAGATTCAAAACAGAGCCAGACACGCTTCTAGGCTAACTGTTAACCTAGTTGTCGTGACTGAAGCGACTGCAACCACTGCCTGGGGCCACGGCCTCGCGACCGTATCGAGCGAAGGCATCGTTCTAGATGTCTACTACCCGAACCCTCAACTAGGTGCGGCGCCAAAGGGCGACTCGGCCTGGGTGGTTCCGCGCGAGCTCGATGCGCAGGTTGGCGACGACCCGCGTCGCAACGTGACCGTTCAAATCGTTCGCACCGAGATCGACCTACAACTGCCGGTGGTTTCGACCGCCGATGCTTACCTTCGTCTGCACCTGCTCTCGCACTTGTTGGTTCGCCCAAACAGCATCAACCTCGAGGGCCTGATTCCAAACCTGCCAATCGTTGCCTTCACCAACATCGGCGCAATCGCGCTAGATGAACTCGAGCGCAACCGTGGCGCACTTCAGCGCCAGGGCGTCATCGTGCACTCGATCGACAAGTTCCCACGCCTGGTTGACTACGTTGTACCCCGCAAGGTTCGCATCGCCGACGCCAACCGAGTTCGCCTCGGAGCACACCTGGCCCCCGGCACCACGATCATGCACGAGGGTTTCGTCAACTTCAACGCCGGCACGCTCGGCGCATCCATGGTTGAGGGCCGTATCTCGCAGGGCGTCATCGTCGGCGACGGAGCCGACATCGGTGGCGGTGCCTCGATCATGGGCACTCTCTCGGGTGGCGGCAAAGAGAAGGTTTCGATCGGTGCCCGTGCATTGCTCGGCGCTAACGCTGGTGTGGGCATCTCAATTGGCGAAGACTCGGTCGTTGAGGCTGGTCTCTACGTGACAGCTGGCACCAAGGTTTCCATCATCGACGGCGGCGACGCTCGTTCGGTCAAGGCCGTCGAACTAAGCGGACTGCCAAACCTGTTGTTCCGTCGCAACTCGGCGACCGGTGCCGTCGAGGTTCTGCCTCGCGTTGGTGCGGGCATCGTTCTCAACAGCCAGTTGCACGGCTAGCAGCCCGTCGCACTAGCTGGCGAACGAATCCCAACCGCGCTCGGCCAATGGCTGCGCATCTAGCAGCACGTTTGCTGGGCCGCGTGAAATGACGCGTCCGATCGGCTTGAATGCACGCGGGATGACCACATTCGGCGCGAACGTGGCCAGCAGTGAGTGGTCTTCTCCCCCGCCGATAACCCAGTCGATAGCGGATGCACCGATCCGCATGGCCGGCTCCTCGAGCATTGCCTCGAACCCAGAAAGCTGCGCACGATCGATGACGAGAGTGACGTTCGAGGCACGCGCGATGCGGTGTGCATCCTTGGCCAGGCCGTCGCTCAGGTCGAGCATCGAAGTGGCCCCACTGGTAGCCGCATCGATTCCGGCCTGAATTGGCGGCTGAGGGCGGCGTTGCACGTTCACCCAGTCGTCGTATGCGCTGATCGCTGTGGCTTCGCCGCTTTGCAGCAGAGAAAGGCCGCACGCGGCACGACCAAGAGTGCCGGCAACCGCAAGGATGTCGCCCGGCTGGGCACCCGAGCGCAACACCGGTGCGCGACCCTCGAGTGAACCGTGGGCGGTCACGGCGATCATCACCTGGTTCGAGGCCGCTAGGTCGCCACCCACAACCGAAGCTCCTGGGGCTAGCGACTGGCATGCCTCGCGCAGGCCATCGGCGAAGGCCTCTAGCCAGGAAATCTGAGTGGTTGCGGGAACGGCTACAGCAACGACGAGAGCGGTCGGGCGAGCACCCATCGCTGCCACATCGGCGACGTTGCTGGCTACGGCCTTCCAGCCCAGGTCGTACCCGGTTGACCAATCCAAGCGAAAATCGTGGCCCTCGATCATGGTGTCTGTGGTGACTACGAATCGGTCGTCGCTGGTGGCCACAACGGCGGCGTCATCGCCCGAGCCGACGATGGCGTAATCGCCCGAGTTCAGGCGCGAAACCGTGCGGCGCAGTGCCTCGTTTTCACCCAGGTCCGCGATAGTCTCTTGGGCGGCTTTCGACGACGGATTTCCAGCAGTCATAGAGTCAAAGGTAGCCTGTTAGCGATGAACAAAATGCGCCTTTGGGCAATCGGATTCGCAGCCGCCGCGACACTCGCGACCAGCGGCTGTGCGTCCAACGTCTCGCTAGAACCAGCCGAGTTGGCGAACGATCCAGCCTGCGCCGAAGTCTCGGTGCGACTTCCCGAGAGCATCGCCGAACACGACAAGCGAGTGACCGATGCGCAGGCCACGGGTGCATACGGCGAACCGGTTGCGGTCATCGTTCGCTGCGGCCTGCCCGGTGTGACGGTCAGCAACCTGCGCTGCGTCAGCACTAGTGGAGTTGACTGGTTGGTCGACGAGGCCGAGGCCCCGAGTTACCGCTTCATCTCGTTCGGGCGTACCCCAGCGACCGAGGTAATCGTCGATTCAGAGAAGGCCGTTGGCGTGAGCACTCTGGACGCGCTTGCGCCGGCGATCAAGTCGATTCCGGCAACCGCAAACTGTGCCGGCTAACTCAGTTAGCTTGGAATGCGTCGCTTAAGCCAAGAATGTTTAGGGGCGCGAGCCTGAACTAGCGCGCGAGAGCAAGGCGAATCAGCTCGTCGATCAGGTCTGGGTATTCGATACCCGATGCCTGCCAGAGCGATGGGAACATCGACAGCGGGGTGAAGCCCGGCAGCGTGTTGATCTCGTTCACGAAGAAACCGTCTGCGGTCAAAAAGAAGTCCACGCGGGCCAAGCCGTAGCAACCAAGCGAGTCATATGCCTTGCGGGCGATGCGCTGCATCTCGGCCAACTCATCCGCGCTCAGCGCCGCCGGAATCACCAGCTGAACCGAGTCTTCGTCCTGGTATTTAGCCTCGAAGTCGTAGAAATCGCGACCGGTCACGATGATCTCGCCGGCCACCGAGACGCGAGCCGGCTTGCCGCCGAACGACGAAAGCACCGCGCACTCAACCTCGCGACCAATCAGGCCGTGCTCGACCACGAATTTGTCGTCGTGCTGCAGGGCAAGTTCGGCTGCAGCGCCGAACGCATCCCAGTCCTTGACCTTTGAAACACCGACCGACGAACCGGCGCGGGCAGGCTTGACGAACACCGGAAGGCCACCGAGGTCGCGTACGGCCTCGAGTACCGACTCCGGGTCGTCGAGCATGTCGTTGGCGCGCACGACCACGTGCGGGGTGCAAGGCACGCCAGCGGCAACGAACAGCGCCTTCGTGAATTCCTTGTCCATTCCGGCTGCCGAGGCGAGCACGCCATTGCCGACGTATGGAATGCCAAGCAGTTCGAAGTAGCCCTGGGCGGTGCCGTCTTCGCCGAATGGACCATGCAGCACCGGGAAGATGACATCGATAGTGCCGAGCGAGCGATGTTCGCCCGATGCATCGCTGTAGATCAGTTCGCGCGAACCGTCCATCGCAAAGTCAACCTGGTTGCCCTCGTCGCGCACGACAGCCAGCTCGCCCTTGCGCAGCTTCCACTTTTCGGTGTCGTCTGCGGCGAGGGTCCACTTGCCAGACTGCGTGATACCAATCGGCACAACCTCGTACTTGTCGCGGTCGATGGCGCCCAAGACACCGGCTGCGGTGGCGCACGAGATCGAGTGTTCGCTCGACTTGCCGCCGAATACGACTGCTACGCGAAGTTTGGCCACGGTTGCCTCGGAATTCCTGTTATTCGCCCTGAGGCTGGTCGGTGTCGTGGGTCAGGTGCGGGGCGATGTCGCGCGGGTTCATCTTGCCCTCGATCACGAGGTTGACCTGCTCAACAATCGGCATGGCGACGCCCTTTTCGGCGGCCAGCTGAAGCACCGGAGCGACCGAGGCAAGACCCTCTGCAGTCTGCGACATGCGCTTGAGCACCTCTTTTTTGGTGTAGCCCTTGCCCAGCATTTCGCCGGCTCGGTGGTTGCGCGATAGCGGTGATTCTGCGGTGGCGATGAGATCGCCCAGGCCTGCTAGACCCACCATGGTCGACTGCTTGGCGCCGTAGGCCACAGCGAAGCGCGAGATCTCGGCCAAGCCGCGAGTCATGATCGAAGCCTTGGTGTTCTGGCCATAGCCCACGCCGTTGACGATACCGATCGCGACAGCAATCAGGTTCTTGAGGATTCCGCCAAACTCGGTGCCGATCACGTCGTTGTTGGTGAAAGTGGTGAAGTATGCGTTGCTCGCCGAGCGAGCCACCTCGCCCGCCGAGGCCTTGGAGGTCGATGCGGCAACCGAGGCGGCCGGTTCTTCATTAGCGATCTCGAGCGCCAGGTTAGGGCCCGAAACCACGACCACCTGCGACTGCGGGAAACCGAGCACATCGGCGATTACCTCGCTCATGCGAAGGCCGGTGTCCTTCTCGACGCCCTTCATGAGGCTGACGAGAATCGCGTCCTTTGGAATCTCGGCACCCCACGTCTGCAGGTTGCCGCGCAGGGTCTGCGATGGCACCGCCAAGTAGACCTGTTCGACACCGTCCAAAACCTCGGCCACATCGGTGGAAGCCTTGAGCGACTCCGGCAGACGGATGCCCGGCAGGTAGTCACCGTTGCGGTGGTCTTCGTTGATCTCTTCAACGAGGTCGGCACGACGAGCCCAAATGGTCACCTCGTTGCCCGCGTCGGCAAGAATCTTCGCAAAGGTGGTTCCCCAAGAACCAGCACCCATCACCGCAATTTTTGCCATGTCAGTTGCTCTCTTTCTTGAAGTTTCCGGTCACACTCTGCCCGTGTTCGGTCGGATCCCAGACCGTTGCCGGAGCAGGCACACCGCGAAGCTCGGCGACCAGTTCGGTGATTTCGTGCATGACGACCTTGGTGGCCTCGTTCAGTTCGGTTGGGGTCAACTGATCCTTGCGGAAGCGCTCGAGGTCGATCTCGTCACCGACCACAATGTTCACGGTCTTCCAGAAGCCCGGACGGAACTTGCGGCCGTACTGCGGCAGAACCTGTTCGCTGCCCCACTGACCAATCGGATACACCGGCACGCCAGCCTGCAGCGCCAAGCGCACGGCACCCGGCTTTCCGCGCATTGGCCACAGCTCTGGGTCGCGAGTCAGAGTGCCCTCGGGGAAGATTGCGATGCTGTGGCCCGCCTTGAGAAAGTCGAATGCCGCACGAAGCGGTTCGTCGTTGCGCTGGCCACCGCGATACACCGGAATCTGGCCGGCAGCTCGCAAGACCGGACCGATCACCGGGGTGCGAAACAGGCCTTCCTTGGCCAGAAAGTGCGGGCCGCGGTGCAGGTGTCGATAGATGAAGTAGGCCACGGCGAGGGCGTCGACATTGGTTACGTGGTTTCCAACGAGGATGTAAGCGCCGCTCTTCGGCAGTTTCTCGACCCCGCGCGAGCGCACGGCAAACAGCAGACGCACCAGAGGTACCAGCAGCCCGGCGACCAGGTGCACGACCAGGTGCGATTCCTTCTTGTCGATCGAAGGCATCGCAAGGGCTGGCTTGCGGGCCTGTGACTTAGTCGCCTTTGCCATCGTCTGCCCGGCGACTATTCGGTGTAGGTGAAGTCGGCACCGAGGTCGGTGAGCTTTTGCAGGAAGTGCTCGTAGCCTCGCGAGATGAGCTGCACGTTGGTGACGAGCGAGGTTCCCTCGGCTGCGAGCGCGGCAACCATGTGGCTGAATCCGCCGCGCAGGTCTGGCACGCGAATTTCGGCCGCCTTTAGGTCGGTTGGGCCCGAGATGACTGCCGAGTGGTAGAAGTTGCGCTGACCAAAGCGGCACGGGGTGCCTCCGAGGCACTCGCGATAGATCTGGATGTTCGCGCCCATCTGGACGAGGGCCTCGGTGAAGCCGAAGCGGTTCTCGTAGACGGTCTCGTGAATGATCGAGATGCCCTTTGCCTGAGTCAGGGCAACCACGAGTGGTTGCTGCCAGTCGGTCATGAAACCAGGGTGAACATCGGTCTCGATGACCACAGGGTGGAGTTCACCGCCAGGGTGATAGAAACGGATGCCGTCGTCCTGAATCTCGAACGCGCCACCGATCTTGCGGAACACATTGAGGAAGGTCATCATCTCTGGCTGGCTAGCGCCCGCGCAGAAGATGTCACCCTTGGTCGCCAGTGCGGCAGCGGCCCACGAGGCGGCCTCGTTGCGGTCGAACAGAGCGCGGTGGGTGTAGCCGGTCAGATGCGATACGCCCTCGATGCGAATCACGCGGTCGGTGTCAACCGAAATGATTGCGCCCATCTTCTGCAGAATCGCGATGAGGTCCATGATCTCTGGCTCGATCGCGGCACCCGAAAGCTCGGTGATTCCCTCGGCTCGGGTTGCGGCGAGCAGCACCTGTTCGGTAGCGCCGACCGATGGATAAGGCAGGGCCACCTTGGCGCCCTTTAGACCCTCAGGGGCCGATAGACGGATGCCGTTTGGCTGCTTCTCGATTACCGCGCCGAAGTTGCGCAACACCTCGAGGTGAAAGTCGATCGGGCGGTCGCCGATGTGGCAGCCACCGAGGTCGGGAATGAACGCCTCGCCGAGCTGGTGAAGAAGCGGGCCACAGAACAGAATCGGGATTCGACTCGAGCCGGCGTGTGCGTCGATGTCGACCATGTGAGCCGACTTAACGTTGCTCGGGTCGAGGGTCATCACGCCGTCGTCAGAAAAATCGATCTTTACGCCGTGCAGCGTGAGCAGGTTCTTGACTACCTCGACGTCGCTGATGTGCGGGACGTCCTTGAGTACGCTGACCGAGTCGCCGAGAAGTGCGGCAACCATGGCCTTGGTGACGAGGTTCTTTGCGCCCTTGAGCTCGACGCGTCCCTTTAGCGGTTTGCCGCCGGTGACTGTGATCTGGCTCATCTGGCTCCTCTAGTGCTTTGCCGGCAAAGTCTTTGGCCGCCAGGCCTCACGCTTTGCCTCAAAGTCGGTAATCGCTTGCTCATCGCGAAGGGTCAGACCGATGTCGTCGAGGCCCTCCGTTAGACGCCATTTAGTGTATTCGTCAATCTCAAACGGCACCGTGAGGCTGCCAATCGTGGCGGTCTGGGCAGGCAAATCGATGGTGATCTGCACGCCAGGGTTGGCCTCGATGGCCTGCCACAGCTTCTCGGTGTCGGCATCGCTGATGACACCGGCCACGAGGCCTTGCTTGCCCGAGTTGCCGCGGAAGATGTCGCCGAACTTGCTGCTCAGCACGGCCTTGAAGCCGTAGTCGCGCAGAGCCCAGACGGCGTGCTCGCGGCTCGAACCCGTGCCGAAATCCGGACCCGCGACGAGCACCTGACCTGCGCGATACGCGTCCTGGTTCAGCACGAAGTCGGCGTCGTTTCGCCAGGCTGCAAACAGGGCGTCATCAAAGCCGGTCTTGGTGATGCGCTTGAGGTAGACGGCCGGGATGATCTGGTCGGTGTCGACGTTGCTGCGGCGCAGCGGTACTGCGGTGCCGGTGAAGACCGTGAACTTTTCCATTAGTTGTTCTCCAGATCTGCTGGCGACGAGAGAGTGCCGCGAATTGCGGTGGCTGCGGCGACAAGAGGCGAGACGAGGTGAGTGCGCGAGCCCTTGCCCTGACGGCCCTCGAAGTTGCGGTTTGAGGTTGATGCGCTGCGCTCGCCCGGAGCCAGCTGGTCTGGGTTCATGCCGAGGCACATCGAACAGCCGGCGAAACGCCATTCGGCCCCGAAGTCCTTGAAGATCTTGTCTAGACCCTCGGCCTCGGCCTGCAAGCGAACGCGAGCCGAGCCAGGCACCACCATGAAGCGAATGTGGTCGGCCTTCGTCTTGCCTTCGATGATTGCGGCTGCGGCGCGCAGGTCTTCGATGCGGCTGTTGGTGCACGAACCGAGGAACACGGTGTCGACCCTGATGTCGCGCATCGGGGTGCCAGGCTTCAGGTCCATATATTCGAGGGCGTGCTCGGCAGCCACGCGCTCGTTCGGGTCGGCGATGTCGGCAGGGTTAGGCACGCTCTCGAGCAGGCTCACACCCTGGCCAGGGTTGGTGCCCCAAGTCACGAACGGGTCGAGGGTGTTGGCGTCGAGGAACACCTCGGCGTCGAACTTGGCGCCCTCATCGGTAGCGAGGGTCTTCCAGTAAGCGACTGCGTCACGCCAGTCTTCGCCAACTGGCGCGTGCGGGCGACCCTCGAGGTAGTCGAAGGTGATTTGGTCTGGTGCGACCATGCCTGCGCGAGCGCCGGCCTCGATCGACATGTTGCAGATCGTCATGCGCGCTTCCATCGAAAGCGAACGGATGGCCGAACCGCGGTATTCGAGCACGTAACCCTGGCCGCCACCGGTGCCAATCTTGGCGATGACGGCGAGGATGATGTCCTTGGCGGTCACGCCCGGGCGCAGGGTGCCCTCGACGTTGATGGCCATGGTCTTGAACGGCTTGAGCGGTAGGGTCTGGGTGGCAAGCACGTGCTCGACCTCGCTGGTGCCGATGCCCATCGCCAATGCTCCAAATGCACCATGAGTCGAGGTGTGCGAGTCGCCACAGACCACCGTGAGGCCAGGCATGGTCAGGCCAAGCTGTGGTCCGACCACGTGCACGATGCCCTGGTCTACGTCTCCAAGCGAGTGGATGCGGATGCCGAATTCCTTGGCGTTTTCGCGCAGTGCGTTGATCTGGGTGCGGCTGGTGAGGTCGGCGATGGGCTTATCGATGTCCCATGTCGGAGTGTTGTGGTCTTCGGTGGCGATGGTGAGGTCTGGGCGACGAACCTGTCGGCCGGCCATGCGCAGGCCATCGAAGGCCTGAGGGCTAGTGACCTCGTGCACGAGGTGCAGGTCGATGTAAAGCAGGTCTGGCGCGCCATTCTCACCCTTGGCGACCAAGTGGTCGTTCCAAACCTTCTCGGCCAAAGTCAGCGGCTTATTGCTCATGCACACACCTCAAAAAATCGCGAACCTCAAGTTTACCGCGCCAAATCAAGGATGTCGCGGGTATCGGCGGGGCGCCCACACGACTGTTGCGAGCGCAACGCCTAGGCTGGCAACCATGAGCTTTGCCGAGCTAACCGACGCATCCATCCAACGCATCCAACTAAAAACCATTCGTGTGCTCACGGGTGGTCAGGTGCTCAGCGGATTCGGGCTCGGTTCGACCCTCTCGATCGGCGCACTCCTGGCGAAAGATCTCAGCGGAACGCCCGCCTGGAGCGGTGCCGCGGCAACCTTCAGCACCCTCGGTGCAGCGGTCTGGGCCATCCCCCTGGCTCGTCTGGCGAATGCGAGAGGTCGCCGTCGCGCCTTAGCCGCTGGCGCTGGGCTCGCAATCGCGGGCGCCCTGCTCGTGATCACGGCAACCGCGACCCGCACCTTCCCACTACTCCTGGTGGCCCTGTTCCTTATGGGCGCGGGTTCGGCAACCGGGCTCCAGGCCCGTTTCGCCGCCGTCGACCTACCAAGCCCAAATCGCCAGGGGCGCGACCTGAGCCTCGTAGTTTGGGCTACAACCGTCGGCGCCGTTGTCGGCCCGAATCTCTTCGGTCCAGGCGAGCTTGTCGGCAAGGCTCTCGGCCTGCCGCACCTAACCGGCCCGTTTGTGTTCACGATCATCGCGCAGGCGCTCGCCACAACCGTGCTCTGGTTTGGGCTCCGGCCAGACCCACTCCTGATCGCTCAGCAGCTGGATGCAGCTAAGAACTCTGCAAAACCCAAGGCCTCGCTTCGTCGTGCAGTCCAGATCTTGCGCGAACAACCGGTAGCCGGTTTTGCTGTTGCGACTATCGCTCTGTCGCACATGGTCATGGTGGCGGTGATGTCGATGACGCCGGTTCACCTGACCGACCTCATGGAGGCCATGCACCACGGGCCAGACCTGGTCATCGTCGGCTTCACGATCAGCCTGCATATCGCCGGCATGTATGCCTTCAGCCCAATTTTCGGCATGCTAGCCGACAAGTTCGGCCGCATCCGCGTGGTGGTCCTTGGCCAGTTGATTTACGTGGTCGCGCTCGGGGTGGCAGGTTGGGGCAGCGAGAGCATTCCGCTCGTTCAAGTTGGCCTATTCCTGCTTGGCCTCGGCTGGTCAGCATCGACCGTCGCTGGATCGTCGTTGTTGGCAGCCACTCTGAGCACAAACGAAAAGGCTAACGTTCAGGGTCTGAGCGACTCGCTGATGAACCTCAGTGGCGCTCTTGGTGGCGCGACGTCGGGAACGATTCTGGCTCTCGTTGCATTCGGCGGGCTAAACGGTGCCGCATTCATTCCGGTGAGCGTCACGCTCATCGCGGCTGCTGTCACGCATCTGCGTCACAATCGCGGTTAATTCGGCCATAGTCCGCGGTGCGGACTCTCGGTTAAATCAAACTCGGCTCAGAGAACAAGTCATCTGAGCCGAGCGTGGTGACCCCAGCGGGATTTGAACCCGCGCTACCGCCGTGAGAGGGCGGCGTCCTAGGCCGCTAAACGATGGGGCCGTTTAGAACAACCTGAAAACCTTATCACGAGCGAAGGCGACTAGGCAAACGCGAGCAGAGCCCGCGGAACCAGCTTGGCCTCGAGCGGCCCGCGCCCTACCGATTCGCCATCTGCATAGGCGGGCATGTGCCCCGAATCGATCTTTACGTGCTTGGCGCGCACGATCTCGACCGCGGGATGACCAACGTGCCCACCGGTGTAAACCTTAGGGAAAATCTTGATGAGCTCGAGCCGAGAAATCTTGTGCACGATGAATAGATCGAGCAACCCATCCTCCATGTTCGCCTCTGGCGCGATCAGCATTCCTCCGCCGAAAGCCGGCCCGTTGGCCGCTGCACACAACATCGCCTCGATCTTGCGAGCCTTGCCGTCGACCTCGAGCGCATACTGCAACGGGCGGAACTTCACGAGTTCGAGCAGCATCGCGAGCTCGTAGCGACGCTGGCCCTTCGGCCAGCTCATCCTGTTGGCCCGCTGATTTACCAGGGCATCAAAACCGGCGGATGCGGTGCCCAGCACCCAGTGCTGGCCGGTCGAACTGTTTAGGCGGATGGCGTCGATGGGCTTAGCCGCGCCAATTAGTCGCACGATTTGCTCGGTTGCGGCAGCGGCGTCGCCGACCGGTAGGCCGAGCGATCGAGCCGAGTCATTGCCTGTTCCGACACCAACGATGCCAAGCGGAATGGTGGTTTCGGCGCACAGGTTCACGCCCAGGTGAGCCATGCCGTCGCCACCGACGACGACGATTCCGGTTACGGAGCCGTCTGCGAGTGCCGCGCGTCCGTTGGCTAGGGCCTCGGCCATGTCGCGTCCGCTGAGGTCGACCGCATCGATGCCTAGTCGAGCCAGGGTATCGAACACAACCACACCTGCTGCAGCACCTTTACCCTTGCCAGACGTCGGGTTGACGAGCACGCCGAGGCGCTCGGCCACTGCGGTGTTGCGATCAGCGGTTGTGCCCATGGCGCATCCGTTCGGTCTGGCAACGTCGGCCGAAAACCTAGCGGCGTCGCGATGGTCGTCGCAGCAACTGGGCGTTGGCCGCAACGATGATGGTCGAGAGCGACATTAGCACCGCACCTAGGGCTGGCGAGAGAACCAAACCGAGCGGCATAAATGCGCCCGCGGCGAGCGGAATCGCGAGCACGTTGTATCCCGCTCCCCAAATCAGGTTCTGCACCATCTTCGAGTACGAACGGCGGCTCAGGTCGATCGCCTGCGGAACCGCGGTCGGGTCATCCGAAATCAGAATCAGACCAGCCGATTCGATGGCAACGTCGGTTCCCGCGCCAATTGCGACTCCGACGTTGGCCTGAGCCAAGGCTGGCGCATCGTTGACGCCATCGCCAACCATCGCCACGCGCGAACGGTCGAGCTGCAGTCGCTTGACGAGATCTGCCTTCTGGTGAGGCAATACCTCGGCGAAGATCTCACCGATGCCGAGCTGCTTGCCGATCGAGTTTGCGACGCCCTGGGCATCGCCGGTTAGCATTCCGACGCGCTTGCGCATCAGTCGTAGCGCCAGAACGGCCTGTTCTGAGGTCTCGCGAACGACGTCGCCGAGCTCGATGTAGCCGAGCATCTGGCCGTCGAGCACGACATAGACGACGGTGTTGCCGGCATTGTTGGCGGCATCTGCCTTGACGAGGTCACTCACGTGGATGTCGACGTTGCGACTCGTAAGCAGCACAGGACCACCGACCAGCACGTTGCGCGCGTCGATGATGCCCGAGACACCCTGGCCTGGCACGGTTCTGAAGTCGCTTGTCGCGGCAATCTCGACGCGACGCTTCTGGGCCTCGGCGACGATTGCTCGCCCGATCGAGTGTTCCGAATACTGTTCGATACCAGCGGCGAGCGCAACGAGCTCGTCGGTGCTTCGCAGGGTTGACTGGTGCGCGAGGTGAGCCGCTACAAAGCCGCGCTGACCCGTGGTGAGGGTGCCGGTCTTGTCGAATAGCACGACGTCGACGCGGCGGGCATCCTCAAAGGCTCGGCGGTCGCGAATCAGAATGCCCTGGCTGGCGGCCTTGGCGGTGACGATCGAGTTGACCAGTGGAATTGCGAGACCGAGTGCATGAGGGCAAGCGATGACCAGTACGGTGACGATTCGCTCGAGCACGAAATCGGGACTCTGGGTGCCGAGCATGGTCCAGACGACGGCCGTGACGATGGCAGAACCGAGGGCGGCGTAGAACAGCCAGCCGGCAGCCTTGTCGGCCAAGACCTGGGTCTTCGACTTGGATGCCTGTGCCTCGCGAACGAGTCGCATGATTCCTGCTAGAGCGGTGTCGTCGCCAACCGCGGTTACCCGAACGGTCAGGGCGCCTTCACCGAGAATGTCGTTGGTGGCGTTGATGGTGCCGGCGATAACCGCGCTGCCGGCGGCCTTGGCAACCGATGCCGACTCACCGGTGATCATCGACTCGTTGACCTTTGACTCGCCTTCGACCACCTCGCCGTCGGCAGGAACTGCCGCACCTGGGCGCACGAGCACGAGGTCGCCGACCTTGAGACTGGCCAGCGAAACCGAGCGAGTGACACCGTCCTCAAGTAGGTCGGCGGTTGCCGGGAGCAACTTGGCCAGCGCGCCAACGGCGTCCGACGCTTTCATCACGCTGGACATCTCGATCCAGTGACCGAGCAGCATGATTGTGACCAGAGCGGCGAGCTCCCACCAGAAGTCCATGCCCTGCCAGCCGGTGTTGGCGAGCGTCGCTACGGTGATGAACAGCGAGTAGCCGAATGCCACGACCAGGGCTAGGGCGATTAGGGCCATCATGCCCGGGCGCTTGGCCTTTATCTCTTGCCAGCCAGTGGTCAGGAACACGCGTCCGCCCGTGAAGAACAGAACCGTGCCGAAGACCGCGGGGATGAGGTCCATCAGCGGGAACGACCACATGAAACCGAACAACATCTGCACCGAGTGACTGAAGACCATGGTCGGCAGAGTGAGCGCAAGGGCCATCCAGAACTGCTTCTTGAACATGCCTGGGTCGTGATGGCTGTGGTCATGGCCGGCGTGGCCGGCGTGATCGTGACCGGCGTGCATGTCGTGACCACTGTGGTCGTGCGACCCATGGTCGTGTCCGGCGGACGGCAGGTCGTGCTCACCACCGGTGGTGCAGCAGTTGTGACCCTCCTGGGTCTGCCCGATCAGGTGGTGCTGCTGATCGCACTTGCACTCGTTGGGTGGGCAGTGGCACTCGCCGCCAGGGTTGTGATCACAGCTGCACATCGGCGGATTGTCGCCGTGGTGCTCGCAGTGATGCTCGGCCGCGTGGCCGGCGTCGTGCTCGTGCGCGTTGGCGTGTTCGTGGCTCATTTGGCACCTCGGTTGTTGTTGAGTTCGAAGATCTGGCTGAGTTCGGCAACGGCCTTGGCCTGCTGTTCTGGGTCGTGCGAATGCATCATGTGCGCGACGTGGGTGCCGATGTGGTTTTCGACGATGAGCTTATTCAACGAGCCAAGCGATTTTTGAATCGCTAGCGACTGCGTGATTATGTCCATGCAGTAGTCCTCGTTTTCGATTGCTCTCAGCAAACCCTCAAGCTGTCCCTGCAAAATCTTGCCACGGTGTATTGCTCGCTTTTTCAATGCCGCATCCATATGCCTATAATACCCCCTAGGGGTATTCGACAGGAGCTCGGAATGAATGTCTCAAGACGCGCCGTAATCGGTGGCTTGCTCGGTGTGGTTGCGACGGGCACGGTGGCCGGCTGTGCCTCGCAAACCGGCACCAACGCAGTCGGCGGCGGTCAAACCCTAGTTGGCGACGCCCTCAAGTCGGCGATCGAGCGAGTCGAGGCGGCTCGTTTTGCGAGCAACAAGACCACGAATCTGAACGTGCGTCAGGCCCTAGGCAAGGTCGAACTCGGGGCGGGCAAGACCGCAACCGCGAAACTCTTCAACGCCCAACTGCCGGGCCAGCACGTGCGGGCAAATTACGGCGACCTCGTGCGCTTGACCCAAACCAACGACCTTGGCGAGAACACCTCGATTCACATCCACGGCCTAGCCCTGCGCAACGACGCCGACGGTGTGCCGATGCTGACTCAGGACGAGGTCGCTGCCGGCGCCACCTTCACCCAGGCCTTCAAGGCGCCGCACCCGGGCACCTACTGGTACCACTCGCACACCGGTTTGCAGCCCGAAGAGGGTCTTTATGGCAGCTTCATCATCGATGACCCGAACGAGGCGGGCGCATACGACAGCGAGTGGATCCTGATGCTCGACGACTGGACCCTCGGGCTAGGCAAGACGCCGCAGCAGATTCTGACCGACCTAAAGGCTGCGACATCCTCCGATCACGACATGGGCCACATGGGCGGCATGAACATGGGCATGAACATGGGTGGCATGTCGGGCATGGCCGGAATGCAAGACCAGTTTGGGCTCGGCATGGGCATGAGCGACGTGCAATACCCCGCCTACATAATCAACGGACGCGTTGCCGAGGATCCTGAGGTTCGTCAGGCGAAGGTCGGCGAACGCATCCGTCTTCGAATCATTAACGCCGCAAGCGACACCGCGTTCGTGTTCGGCGTCGACGGCCACGAGATGACCGTGACCCACACCGATGGCTTCGCGGTCAAACCGCGCAATTCGACGAGCGTGCTGCTGGGCATGGGCGAACGCATCGACGCAATCGTCACCGTGACCGACGGAGCACACAACGCCTTTGCGATTCCCGTCGGCAAGACCACCGGCGTGGCCCGATCTGTTCTGAAAACCGGTTCAGCCGCCATACCGCCGGCGAGCACGCTGCCAACGACCGCTAAGTCGGTGACCCAGGTCGTCGACCTGCAGGCCGCCGACGATGTTTTGCTGACCGGCAAGTCGAGCGCAACACTCGAAGCGATGCTGATGGGAACGATGGTGCCATACAGCTGGAACATCAACGGCAATACCGACATGCACGCGACGCTGTTTGAGCTGCGTGAGGGCGAGACCGTCGACCTGAATTTCAGCAATCACTCGATGATGTTCCACCCGATGCACCTGCACGGGCACACATTCCAGGTGCTAGACGCTTATGGGCGAGGCCTCACCAACGGACCACGCAAGGACACCGTGTTGGTCAAGCCCATGACCAGCGTCAGGATTCGTATTCAGGCCGACAACCCGGGCGATTGGGCGATTCACTGCCACAACAGCTACCACATGGAAACCGGCATGATGGGTGCGATTCGCTACAAGTTGTAGCCTGTTGCCATGAAGATCATCAAGCACATCCACGCTTGCCTCGAGCTACTCGAGGGCGGTCAGCGCATCATCATCGACCCGGGTTCATACACCGAGCCGATGGGTTCTACCACGGACGTGCTTGCCGTCGTCATCACGCACAACCACGACGACCACTGCTCCGAGACGCAGCTTTCGGCGCTGGCGGCAACCAATCCAGGCCTGCAGGTTTATGCGACCGATGAGGTGCGAGCTCGTCTTGCGGTTTCGCTGCCCGAGTTGGCCGTCACGGCAGTGCACCACGGCGACTTCTATGAGGTCGGCGCATTCACGCTCGAGTTCTTCGGCGACATGCACCAAGAGATTCACCGTTCGATTCCGCTGATTCAAAACTGCGGCGTGATGGTCAACGACCGGCTCTACTACCCCGGCGACTCATACACGCAGCCGGATCGCGCGGTCGAACTGCTCGCGTGTCCGACTAGCGCGCCTTGGCTGAAGATCGGCGATGTGATGGACTTCGTGGCCGCGGTCAAACCGAAGCGCACTTTCCCGACTCACAACGTGCACCTGAGCGACATCGGCCATGAGTTGAACAACGGCCGCGTGAAGCTGGTCACCGAACAGGGTGGCGGCAGCTTCGA
>JACCDL011167514.1_pt1 | contig 45017 bp, 48 predicted proteins | sample 7441931 | NCBI WGS metagenome assembly JACCDL01 (sample SAMN15323437, study PRJNA562643) | freshwater metagenome | isolation source: river surface water | place: USA:Blue River Watershed | collected 2017-08-16
TCGTACTACGACTATTACCAGCCCGAGGCCTATGTCCCGCGCAGCGATACCTATATCGAGAAGGAATCGAGCGTAAACGAGGCGATTGACCGGATGCGCCATTCGGCCACCCGGGCGCTGCTGGAACGCGATGACGTGATCATCGTTGCCTCGGTCTCGTGCCTCTATGGCATCGGCTCGGTCGAGACCTATTCGGCCATGATCTTTGACCTGAAGGTGGGGCAAAGCGAGGACCAGCGCGAGATCATCCGCAAGCTCGTCGCCCTGCAATACAAGCGCAACGACGCTGCCTTTCAGCGCGGCACCTTTCGCGTGCGGGGGGATAACCTGGAACTGTTCCCGAGCCATCTGGAAGACACCGCATGGCGGATCAGCTTCTTTGGTGACGAGATTGAGCAGATCGCCGAATTCGATCCGCTGACGGGCAAGACGGGCGGCAAGCTTTCGAGCGTGCGGGTCTATGCCAATTCGCACTATGTCACGCCGGGGCCGACGATGAAGCAGGCGGCCGACGCGATCCGGTTTGAGCTGGCCGAGCGGCTGAAGGAGCTTAATGCCGAGCGCAAGTTGCTGGAGGCGCAGCGTCTGGAGCAGCGCACCAATTTTGACCTGGAGATGATTGCCGCGACCGGATCCTGCGCAGGGATCGAGAATTACTCCCGCTTCCTGACCGGGCGCCTGCCCGGGGAACCGCCGCCGACCCTGTTTGAATACCTGCCCGACAATGCCCTGCTGTTCGTCGATGAAAGCCACCAGACCGTGCCGCAGATCGGCGCGATGAGCAAAGGTGACCATCGCCGCAAAATTACCCTGGCCGAATACGGCTTTCGCCTGCCAAGCTGCATCGACAATCGCCCGCTGCGCTTCAACGAGTGGGACGCGATGCGGCCGCAGACTGTGGCCGTTTCGGCAACGCCGGGTTCGTGGGAAATGGAGCAATCGGGCGGGGTCTTTGCCGAACAGGTGATCCGCCCGACTGGCCTGATCGATCCGCCGGTGGAGATCCGCCCGGTAGAGGACCAGGTGCAGGACTGCATCGAGGAATGCCGCAAGACCGCGGCGGCGGGCTATCGCACGCTGGTCACCACGCTGACCAAGCGGATGGCCGAGGACCTGACCGAGTTCATGCACGAGGCGGGGCTGCGCGTGCGATACATGCACTCAGACGTAGAGACACTGGAACGCATCGAGCTGATCCGCGACCTGCGCCTGGGCGTCTATGACGTGCTGGTGGGGATCAACCTGCTACGCGAAGGCCTCGACATTCCCGAATGCGGACTGGTCGCGATCCTGGATGCCGACAAGGAAGGCTTCCTGCGCAGCGAAACATCGCTGATCCAGACCATTGGCCGCGCGGCGCGCAACGTCGATGGCCGGGTGATCCTCTATGCCGACCGGATGACCGGATCGATGGAGCGCGCCATCGCCGAGACCGACCGCCGCCGCGAAAAGCAGCGCGCCTATAACGCGCTCCACGGGATCACCCCGCAAACGATCAAGCGCAACATCCACGATATCGTGGCCGATACGGCCAGCCGCGACGGGGTGGTTGTTGAGCTGGAAGACGACAGCCGCAACAACCTCGTCGGCCACAACCTGCGGGCCTATATCGAGGAGCTGGAAGGCCGGATGCGCGCCGCCGCAGCCGACCTGGAGTTTGAAGAAGCCGGCCGCCTGCGCGACGAAATCCGCCGCCTCGAAGCGACCGAACTCGGCCTGCCTGAAGGCGAGCGCAAGGCACCCATCGTCGGCCGCAGCAACGAGGGCAAGCCCGGCACCCGCAAGACCCGGTTCGGAAAGCAGCAGAAGAAGTGGGGGCGCTAGAGGGGTGAAGGCCCCCAGAGCAAAGACCACAGCCCCACTCTGGCTGAGCCTGTCGAAGCCCCTCCGGACCAGCCATTTCCAGGCCCTTCGACAGGCTCAGGGCGAGCGGACGTCGATTTAATCCGCCGCGCGGGTGATTGATCCGGTGCGCGCCCAGGCGCGCGCCTCGTCCAGTTTGGCGAGCGGAAAGCATTGGATCTCTGCGGCGTAGAACGGCGCGAAGATGCGCATGGTCGGCTCCACCCAGCCCATGTCGCTGACGATGGCGACATGCTTCATCCAGTTGCGGTGCGTTGCGTGGAACACCAGATCGCGGGGCCAGACCGACCAGTCGACATGGCCGAAGCCACGCAGCACACCCACCAGGTTCAGTTTATCGTGAACCTTCAGCGCCGCGTCGATGGCTGCAACCACTGCGCTGTATTCATCGCCATGCAGCGCCCCGTCGAGCGTAATCTCCACGTAACCCGCCGCCTTGTCGCATTCCACTGACAGCATCTTGGCCTCCTGTCGCTTATGCGACCCTGAAGGCGAAGATGGCGCGGCGCGACGGCGGCCGCATTGACCGCCGTCAACGAAGCGTCAGACCTTGCCGAATTTGCCTTCGAACCCGGCCGTATCCCCGGCAGCAAGGAACTTGGCCTGTTCTACCCAGCTGTCCTTGGCGGGACGACCGGCGAATGCGCCCAGCTTGCTATCCAGTTCCGCCAGGTCGGCATCGGTCATCGCCGCGATCTGGGCGAAGCTGGTCACACCCAGTTCGGGGAGCAGCTTTTGCAGCTTGGGGCCAAGCCCCTTGATCCGCGACAGATCATCCGGGCCGGCGGACGCCGCACTAGCCTTGGGCGCAGCCTTGGGCGCAGCCTTGGGCGCAGCCTTGGGCTTAGGCTCCGCCTTGGCTTTAGGTTCGGCCTTGGCTTTAGGTTCGGCCTTGGGCTTGGGTTCCGCCTTCGGAGCAGCCTTGGACTTTGCGGCCGACTTGGGCGCCGCCTTGGGCTCAGGCTTGGCCTTGGGCTCGGCCTTGGACTTGGATTCACGTTTTGGCTTCGGCTCAGCCTTGGCCTTTGGCTCAGGCTTGGCTTTCTGAACTGGCGCAGGAGCAGGAGCCGGAGTGGGCGCAATAACCGGCGCAACCTTGGCGGCCGGCGGCGCATCAATCAGGGCCTGGTTGCGCGCCGCTGGGGCGGCACCCTCGTCCAGCACGTCGGGCTTATAGCTGCGCACACGCGGGGCGCTGGAGCGGCCGAACAGGAACCAGACCAGCAGCAGGCCAAGGACCACTGCCCCGGCAATGATCAGCAAGTTGGGATTGGACAGATCGATCATGACTTACCTTCCTCTGCGGCTTCAGCGCCGCCAACATTCTTGCGGAACAGCACGCGATCTTCGGGGCCAAAACCCTTGTGCCAGATCACATAGCCGTAAGTGAACAGGATCGCCGGCAGGCCAAGCGCAAGCTCGGCCCATTCAGGCAGAAATCGGGTTGCAGCCCAGCCGGCCAGCACGGCCGGGGCCAGGGCCCAAACCAGTGGCCAGCGGAACGGGTTGACGGGCGCGTTGAGCAGGCGTCCCAGCAGCCAGCCCTTGCCGAGCGAGGCAAATCCCAGCGCCAGCATCAATGCACCCGCAGCCGCGGCGGCAGCATATTTATCGCCCAGGGCATAGTGTCGGACCAGCAGGATACCCCCAACGGTCAGCCCGGCCTGCAAGGCAATCGTCGCCAGTGACAGCCACAGGTTTTTAAGGCGCGCGATATAGACCAGCGCCGCCTCGCTCACCACGGCGGTGGCCGCGACGACTTCAGCTAGCAGCAGGAAAGTCAGCGCGCCGGTCCCGCCCACAAATTGTGGCCCAACCAGGCCCATCACCGCCTCGCCCGGAATGGCCAGGGCAAGGGCAATGCCGGCCTGGGCAGCGATGATCCAGAAGCCGACCTGATTGACCTGCGCCGCAATCGCCGCGTGATTGCCATCGCGCAGGTTGCGGGTGATCACTGGCCCCAGGATTGGCTCAAAGCTGGTCTTGAGCTTCTGAGGCAGCGAAGCAACCTGCTGTGCAGCGTAGTAGACCCCGACCGCCACTGGCGAGGTGAAAAAGCCGAGCAGTGCGATATCAAGCTTGCGCGTGCCCCATTCGACCAGGTCCGCGCCGGCCAGTGGCGCAGAGAGGAGCGCCAGTTTGCCCAGCCGCAAGGGATGCGGACTCCAGCCTGTCGGCACGCCAAAGGTTCGTAGCAGCGACCAGAGCGAAACCGCCAAGGCTGCGATCTTGGCGAGGATGAAGGATAGCGCCAGCCCGGCTGCCGGCAGCACGAACAGGAAGGCGATTGCCGCCAGAGTTTGCACCCACGGCTCTACCACCGAGCGCGCCCGCACCGTCGCGCCAACATTGTAGCGATAGGCCAAAGCAGCAAGCGCAATGTCAGTCAGCGCATTGGCAACAATCGCCAGCGGCAGCAGCCGGTCCCAGGCGTTATACTCGCCGCTGGGAAACATCGGCGCCGGGAACAGGTAAAGCAGGACTGCCGCGCCGAGCGAGAGCAGCAGGGTCAGCATCAACGCATCGGCGATGACATGGACTTCCTCGCGCGGGTCTTCCGACAGCCGCTGCGCAAGGCCGCGGCGCTGGCCGAGCACGCAAAGCTGGGCGATCAGTTCAACGATCACCAGCGCAGAGGCATAGCGCCCCAACGCCTCAACCCCATAAAACCGGCCGGCGATAAACAGGAACGGCGCAGTGCCCCCCAGCCGCAGGACAAAGCCCAGGAAGTTGGTGCGCCCGCCCTTGGCAAGCGCAGCGATATCCTGATCGGCACTCTGGCTCACGCCAGCTCCCCTTCCGCCCGCAGCGGCCGGGCCAGCAACTCCGCGACCACCTGCTGCGCCGGGGCCTGCCCTGCAAGCAGCCGCGCCACGGCAGCGACAATCGGCATGGCGATCCCGCGCTTGCTGGCCAGATCGGCCAGCACCGGCGCGGTATGGGCACCCTCGGCCACGCTGAGTTTGCCCGAAAGCGCCTCGGCCGCGCTCATCCCCTCGCCCAGCGCCTTGCCCAGCGTGAAGTTGCGGCTGGAAGTGGACGAACAGGTCAGGACCAGGTCGCCCAGTCCGCACAGTCCCGCCAGCGTATCCGCCCGCGCGCCCAGCGCCAGGCCGAACCGGGTCATTTCGGCATATCCGCGCGCGATCAACGCAGCCCGAGCGTTCTGCCCCAGCCCCAGTCCATCGACTACGCCGCAGGCAATGGCGAGCACGTTCTTGACCGCACCGCCGATCTCCGCCCCGACGACGTCATCCGAGTAATAGGGGCGCAGCATCGGCCGCGAAAGCACGGAGCACAGCCGCTGCCACTGCGCTGCGCCCCCGGCACAGGCCAGGGTCACAGCGGTTGGCAGGCCCTCGGCCACTTCGTGAGCGAAGGTTGGCCCGGACAGCACGGCAATTTCAGCTTGCGGCAGAGCCGACTTGGCAACATCGGCCATCAGCCGACCGGTGCCGGCTTCGATCCCCTTCGAACACAGCACTAGATCTCGCGGACGATCACTCAGGCCGGCGAGGACTTTACCAAGGTGCTGCGCGGGCGCGACAACCAGCAATATGGGCAGACTGTCCATCGCCGCCATATCACCCGTGGCGACGATCGATGGGGCCAGCTCGGCGCTGGGTAGGAACAGTGGGTTGCGCTGTCGATCATTGATCGCAGCGACGACCTCTTCCTCACGCGCCCACAGCCGCACCGGGGTGCCATCGCTGGCAAAAGCCTGCGCCAGTGCCGTGCCCCAGGCACCTCCGCCAAGAACCCCTATGTTCATGCCTTCACTCCTGCTCCCCGCACCGGCGCGGCTTCGGGATCGAGTGGCCAGCGCGGACGGGCGGCAATGTCCAGCGGATCGGGCGCAAAGTTGCCCAATGCCAGTCGTTCCTGTCCGGCCCAGGCGATCATGGCGGCATTATCGGTACACAGCGCCAGGGGCGGCGCGACAAAGGGCAGGCCGAATTCGGCGGCGAGGCCTTCAAGTCCGCTGCGGATCGTCTGGTTGGCAGCTACCCCGCCGGCAACGACCAGCGCGGTCACACCAACGCTGCCGGCCAAAGCGCGCCGGGTCCGGTCCATTACGCAATCCAGCGCAGCCTTTTGAAAGGCAGCGGCAATATCGGCATCGGCGTGAACGCCAGCCTGCTTGGCCCGCAACACGGCGCTCTTGAGGCCAGCGAAGGAAAAGTGCGGTTCGGCGCTGCCCAAGAGCGGACGCGGCAGCGGCACGGCCTTGGGATTGCCTTCCCGGGCCAGCCGCTCCACCGCGGGGCCACCAGGGAAGCCCAGGCCCAGGATCTTGGCGGTCTTGTCAAAGGCTTCGCCCAGCGCATCATCGATGGTCGTGGCAAGGCGGCGATATTGCCCCACGCCCTCCACCCGCAGCACCTGACAGTGACCGCCCGAAACGAGCAGCAGCAGGTAGGGAAATTGCACCGCGGCATCGGCCAGCCGCGGCGACAGCGCGTGGCCTTCCAGATGGTTGACCGCGATCAGCGGCTTGTCACTGGCCATGGCCAGCGCCTTGGCCGTGACCAGCCCGACCATCACCCCGCCGATCAGGCCCGGGCCAGCCGTGGCGGCAATGGCATCAACATCGGCCAGGGTCATCCCGGCATCATCCAGCACCGCGGCGACCAACGGGGCGATCCGTTCGGAATGGGCGCGTGCCGCAATCTCGGGAACCACCCCGCCATAGGGACGATGCGCATCATCCTGCGAAGCAATGCGCTGGGCTATGATCCGGCGCTCGCCATCCACCAGCGCCGCCGCCGTTTCGTCACAGGACGATTCAATTCCGAGGACAACCGCCATCCTGGCTTTTCCTTAGTCAGATTGGCGGGTAGCACAACCCGCGCATGATCGACCGTCCACTACGTCTTGGCACCCGCCGCTCCCCACTCGCCCTGGCTCAGGCCGAAGAAGCGCGTGACCGGCTCTGTGCCGCCCACCCCGGCCTGGCCGTGGAAATCGTCCCCGTTCTTGCAAGCGGCGACAAGGTGCTCGACCGGCCGCTGGCCGAGATTGGCGGAAAAGCGCTGTGGACCAAGGAACTCGATGCCTGGCTGCTGACGGGCGAAATCGACTTCGCCGTCCATTCGGCCAAGGACGTTGAAACCCTGCGTCCGGCGGAAATCGCCATCGCCGCAGTCCTCCCCCGGGCCGACGTGCGCGATGTGCTGGTGGGCGTGGACAGCCTTGAAGCTCTTCCCCCGGGAGCGCGAATTGGCACAAGCGCCCCGCGCCGCGCCGCACAGGCGCTCCATTTCAGGCCCGATTGTCAGATTGTCTCGTTCCGCGGCAATGTCGCCACCCGGCTTGGCAAGCTGGAGGCCGGAGAGGCCGACGCGACCCTGCTGGCTGCGGCGGGGCTTGAGCGTCTGAGCCAAAGCGAAGTGGGCACAGCGCTTGATCCGCACACCTGGTTGCCTGCCCCCGGGCAGGGCTGCATCGCGCTTGAATGCCGCGCGGATGATAACACCACTGCCAGCCTGCTGGCCACGATCGACCACCAGCGCAGCCGCCTTGCCCTGCTGGCCGAGCGCGGCCTGCTCGCCGCGCTGGGCGGCAATTGCCACAGCCCGATCGCCGCGCTGACCGAGCACCGGCCGGGCGAACTGGTCCTGCACGCCGCCTTGTTCAGCCCGGACGGGGCTGAGCGGGTCGCGGCAACGTTGCACTTCCCTGAAGGCGATCCGGCTGGCCCGGCAGAGCTTGCGCGGCTCTTGCTCGATCAGGCCTCGCCCAAGATCCGGCAACACTTCGAAGGATAAGGCCCATGGTTCCGTTGGTCGTGATCCGCCCCGAGCCTGGCTGCACCGCAACGGTCAGCGCGGCGCGGACGGTGGGCCTTGAACCGCACGGTTTTCCGCTGTTCGCGGTTACGCCCCGATCATGGCAAGCGCCTCCTCCTGACAACCATGATGCCTTGCTGTTGGGCAGCGCCAATGCCCTGCGCCATGCCGGACCGGGTCTTGCGGCCGTCCGCCACCTGCCGGCCTATGCCGTGGGCGAAGCCACGGCCGAAGCTGCGCGTGAACTTGGCTTTACGGTTATCGCCCAAGGGCAGGGCGGCTTGCAAGATGTGCTGGGCCGGCTCGATCCCGCACACCGGCGCTTGCTGCGGCTCTCGGGCGCAGAGCGCATCGCCCTGAACTTACCCACCGGCGTCACCATGACCGAGCGGATCGTCTATGCCAGCCAGGCCCAGCCGATGCCGGCGGACCTGACAGCATTGCTCGCCGAGCCGGCGATTGTCGCGCTCCATTCGGCAGAGGCCGCGCATCATTTTGCTGCTGAATGCGTTCGCAACGGCCTGCGCCGCGCAAGGCTTCGGCTTTGCGCACTGGGGCCGCGGATTGCGGCTGCGGGTGGCGAGGGCTGGGGCGAGGTTGCGGTTGCCGCCGATACCAGCGACCGCGCGCTGCTGGCCTTGGCCCGTCAGATGTGCCAAGACCCATGGGGTAAGACCAATTCCTGAAGGCCATTGCGATCAGGTATGACTGAATTTGACTCTTTTTCGCGCCGTCCTGTCAGCACGGGCATTTCCTGGCGCGCGGTGATGGGCACCTCGCTGCTCGCCTTCATTGGCGGCGCAGCGTTGATCGGCTGGCTGGTTTACGACGACAAGCTGCCGCTTGATCTTGGATTTGGCCGCGCCGAAGTTGCTGCCCCAGCTCCCAAGGCAAGTCCTGTCATGGACGTGCTTTCCGCACCGACGAAGGATAGCGCAGTTGTTGCCGGCGGAATGGATCAGCGGATTGCCGCGCTGGAACAGCGGCTGACGCGTCTTGACCTGCAGGCCGCCGCGACCGAAGGCAACACTGCCCGCGCCGAGGCCCTGCTGGTGGCGTTGGCCGTTCGCCGGGCGATCGAGCGCGGAGCACCGCTGGGTTATCTTGAAAGTCAGTTGAAGCTGCGCTTTGGCGATGCGCAGGGCAATGCTGTCAGCACGCTGATTTCGAACGCTCAGCGCCCCGTGACGATTGACCGGCTGGGCAGCGATCTGGATGCGATCACCCCGGCCCTGCTCGGCACGCCCAAGAACGAAGGCGGCTGGACCCGCTTTACGCGCGAGCTTTCTTCCCTGTTTGTAATTCGCCGTGGCGATGCCCCGACAGCCCAACCCGACCTCCGGCTGGATCACGCCCGGCTAATGCTGCGCAGCGGACAGGTTGATGCCGCGATCGCGGAAGTGGAGCGCCTGCCGGGTGCCCGCTCCGCCGGTAGTTGGCTAACCAATGCACGGCGGTATGCGGCCTCGCAGCGAGCGCTGGACTTGATCGAAACCTCTGCCCTGCTGGAGCCCGAAAAGCTTAAGGATGCCGCTGGGGCTGCCGTGCAGCAGCCGGGACCGGGTACGCCGCCGGCCTGATGGCTCAGGCGCGCAGCAGCGCCGGCAGATCGCCTGACATCCCGCGTGCCTCATCCATGAAGAACCGCTTGAGCCAGCCCGAGCGCTGGACAGCGCCCATGCCAAGGCGCCGCACTGCGCTGGGCAGGCGGCCGGGAATGGCGAATAGCCGATTGATTGCATCGGTCGCAAAGCCAACCGAAAAACTATCGACAGAGCGCCAGCGCTCATAACGAGCCAGCAGCTGGGCATCGCCCGGCTCAAGGCCAAGCCGCATCCCGTCGGTCAGCACTTCAACCAAGGCGCCGACATCGCGCAGCCCCAGGTTGAGCCCCTGCCCGGCGATGGGGTGAATGCCATGTGCAGCATCGCCAATCAGCGCCAGGCGGTGATCGACGATCCGCGGCGCGCGGTGGAAGTTGAGCGGATAGCTCATGCGCGGTGCAGCCAGTTCAAGCGCGCCGAACATGCCGCCCATGTTGCGGCTGACCTCACCCAGGAACAATGCCTCAGGCATGGCAAGAACCCCGGCGGCATCCTTTTCCGCCACGGTCCAGACCAGGGCCGAACGGTGCCGCCCATTGTCATCAAGCAGAGGCAGGAGGGCAAACGGGCCGGCCGGATAGAAGATTTCCCAAGCGACGTTTTCGTGGCTCTCTTCATGATAGAGCGCCGTCACGATCGCGCGGTGGTGATAGTCCCACTTGGCAGTGACCAGCCCAGCCTCATCACGGGTGGGGGACTTGCGCCCTTCGGCCGCGACCAGAAGACTGGCGGTCAGCTCTGTGCCGTTATCCAGCACCACGCGCACGCCATGCTCGCCGCGCTCGCGCTCGATCGCTTCTGCGCCGGAATGCCAGGCGATTGCCGGCTCGGCCTTGGCTGCTTCGAACAGGGCCACGCGGATATCGCGGTTGGCATACATCCGGCCCAGCGAACCGTCTTCCGCCCCCGGTTGAAAGTCGATCCGCCCGGGCTTCATCTGATCCGTCACCGCGATCGCATCGATCGGGCAGCCCAGCGGCTCGAGCGCTTCAGCCAGACCGATATTGGCGAAGAGGTTCCAGCTGGCGGTCGAAATGGCCGATGCGCGTCCGTCAGCCCCATCGGCTGTCAATTGTTCGGGCATAGCCCGGTCAACCACGTGGCTGGTCATGCCCTGCCGCGCCGCGGCCAGGGCCAAGGTCATGCCAACCAACCCGCCGCCAAGGATGATGAGATCGCGGGGCCCGCTCACTTGGCCCGCTCACAGGTATTACCGGTACCGGCATCGAGATCGAGGCAGCGGCCATCGAAGGCACCATCATCAATCTTGAGCCCGATGGCTGCGGCGAGGGTCGGCGCGATGTCGACCGTTTCAACCGGGTTGGGCTGTTCAAACCCGGTCATGCCCTTGCGCCAGAACAGCATCGGCACGCGGCGGTCATAATCCCAGACACTGCCGTGGGTCGCAACGAAGGCACCGGGAACCGGTTCCGGGATCGGGGTGACGGCGCGGTTCAGCGCGACGATCACATCGCCCGAACGCTCGGCCATGAACGAGGCGCGGGCGCGTTCCTTGATCGTCCAGTCTTGCGGATTGCCGGCCGGCATCGGTGTCGCGGCCAGTTCGGCAGCAGTGAAGACCGCCGCGACCTGCGGATGGTTCCGGGTCAGGCTGACCAGCTCGTTAATGACCCGCGCCTTGGCTTCGCCGGCGATCGCGGCGTTGACATACATGTCACCGAACGGCCCATCGCCATAAATCAGCGGCCCCTGCGGCACGGTGATCCCAGTGCGGCGGGTGATCTCCGCGCCCAGTGCGGCGGGCATCAGCGCCTTATCGGCGCGGGTGGCTCCTGGCATGGCCTGCTGCCGCAGCCGTTCAGGCGCATCGTGGCCGCCGTGGTCAGCCGTCAGCACGACCAGGTAATCGATCTTGCGCTTGTCGAGCGCGGCAAACAGGCGGCCTAGCGTGCCATCCAGTTCGTTCATCTGGATGCACATTTCGACGCCCTCGGTGCCGAGCGCATGGCCGATATAGTCATTGGCCGAAAGGCTGACCGACAGCACGTCGGTCGCCGCGCCCTGGCCCAGCTTCATGTCATCGACCAGCGCGAGGGCCAGATCGACCGTGGCCCCATCCATCCGCGGCGATACGCGCAGGACATCGGGCTTGGCCCCCTTGGGCAGAGCAAAGCGGTAAGTTCCCACCGTACCGGCGCCAATAGCAACCGGGCGATCCCGCGGACCGCACCACAGCGGCGCTTTCAATGCCGGGGCACCCTTGGCCAGCAGGGCACTGGCAGCGGCATTGGCGCGCTGCACCGCAGGGGCCAGATCACGCCCCTTGAAGGTCACGAAGCCATTGCCCTTCCACCAGTAACCGGCATCAATCTTGTGACCGCCCATCATCACCACGGCGCGATCCTTGGCCGAGACAGCAACATTGCGCGTGGCAGGGTTGGCGGCCTTCATCAGCTCGCCCAGCGTCGGCACCTTTAGCAGATTGGCCGAAACGACGGGGTTATTCGGCGTGCTGGCCGGGTCGGACAGGTCTTCGGAACAATAGATCTTCTTCTCGGCCCGGCCAATCGAAGGGTTGAACCAGTTGTTGGCGATGATCCCATTGCGCGCCGGGTGGGCGCCGGTCAGGATCGTCGAGTGGCCGGGGCAGGTTTCAGTCGCGGCGTGCGACTGGAAGCCCGAAGGGAAAACCGCGCCGGTCAGCAGGCGGGCAAAACCGCCAACAAAATGCTCGCGATACTGGGCGAACAGATCGGCCGAGAGCTGATCAATCGACACCGCCAGCACCAGTTGGGGCCGCGCCGGTTCGGCGGCGGGCTGCGTGGGGGCCACCTGAGCCGGCTGACCTTGGGCTAAAGCCGGGGCTGACAGCCCCAGGGCAGCAGTGGCAAGCAGACGAAGAACGGTGCGGCGCATGGGTGAATCCTTGCTTTGGTCGCTGAAATCGGCAAGGCCCTGATGGCGTTGCCAGCGCTCGAGTGCAAGGCCTGCGAAGGGCCAAGGAGTAGACAATTTGATGCCCCGTCTTGCGGCACTGATCGCCTTCCTGCTGCAACTGCTTATTCTGGCCGCCACCCCGGCGCAGGCAGGCGAAACCAACATCGCCGCAAGCCTGCTGGCGGAAGGCCCAGCCACGCCCGGCAGCACGGTTACCCTGGCGATTGACATGAAGCCCAAGCCCGGCTGGCACGGCTATTGGCAGAACCCCGGCGATGCCGGCCAGGGGATGAGCGTAGACTGGGCTCTGCCCAAGGGGGCGAAGGTGGGCGCGCTGGCCTATCCGGTACCAGCCACGCTGACCATCGCCGGGCTGATGAACCACGTTTACAAGACCGAATACGCGCTGCTGGTACCCTTCACCGTCCCGGCCGATGCAAAACCGGGACAGATCCTGAACCTGCGCGCCAAGGCGCAGTGGCTGGCCTGCACCGATGAAATCTGCGTGCCCGAACAGGGCGAACTGGCCGCCAAGGTAACCGTTGGCTCCCCGGGCCAGCCGGACCCACGGTTCGATCGCTGGCGCGCCGCCCTGCCCGCCCCGCTTGGCAGCCCGGCCCGCTTCGCCTTTGCCAGCGGCAAGCTGCGCGTGGCCATTCCGCTGCCGGCCACCATGCAGGTCAGCCAGCCGCACCTGTTTCTCGCAACGCAAAGCGTGGTCGATTATGCCGCCCCGCAGGCATTCTTCCGCGAGGGTGACCTGCTGTTGGCCGAAGTACCGGTGGCAAGGTTTGATCCTGCCCAGCCGGGCGCAATCGAGGCCGTGCTGCGACTTAACCCCGCAGGCGATGGGGTGACGATCAGCGCCGCACCGGGTGACGTACCGATCGGCGGAACGCCGCTCAAGAGCGCGGCTGCAGATTCACCATCGCTCGCCTGGTTGGTGCTGGCGGCACTGGCCGGCGGTCTGCTGCTCAACATCATGCCCTGCGTCTTCCCGATCCTTAGCCTCAAGGCGCTGAGCCTGGCGCGGGCGGGCGAGAGCGAAAGCCACGCCCGCGCCGAAGGGCTGGCCTACACCGCGGGCGTGATCCTCGCCTGCCTCGCATTGGGCGGACTGTTGCTCGCCCTGCGTGCCGCCGGGCAGGAAGTGGGCTGGGCCTTCCAGCTGCAGGAACCGTTGGTTATCGCGGCGCTGCTGCTGCTGGCCGTGGCGATCACCGCCAACCTCCTGGGGCTTTATGAATTCATGGTCCCGGGCTTTGCCAGCGAGGGTTCACCGCAGGGCGCCTTTGCAACCGGCCTCCTCGCCGCTTTTGCCGCAACGCCATGCACTGGCCCGTTCATGGCCGCGGCGATGGGCGCCGCGCTGCTGCTGCCGCCACTGCCCGCACTGCTGCTGTTCGGCGCGCTGGGGCTGGGCATTGCCCTGCCGTTCCTGGCTATCGCCTGGATCCCGGCGCTGCGGCGGCGGATGCCGAAGCCGGGGGCATGGATGGGCAAGTTCCGCAACTGGATGGCCTTGCCAATGGGGCTGACCGCCCTCGCCCTGATCTGGCTAGCCACCCGCACCGGCGGCAATGGCTTTGCCTTTGCGCTGGTGCTGATCGCGGTGGTCATGATCGCCGCGCTGGTCCTGCTGGGGCGGCGTCAGCGCAATGGCCTGGCGGGTGGACGGCTGTGGTGGTCCGGGCTTGCCGCCTTGCTTGCGCTTTCGGCCATCGGCCTGCCCGGCATGGTCCGCGCCCCAGCCGCCAGCGCCGAAGCCGGGCTGCTCGATGCCCAGCCATTCAGCGAGCAAGCGCTCGCCCGGGCGCAGGCCAGTGGCAAGCCGGTGTTCGTCTACATGACGGCTGATTGGTGCCTTTCCTGCAAGGTCAACGAGCGCGTCGCGATCGAGCGTGAGCCAACCCGCGATGCCTTCCAGAAAGCCGGGGTAATCGTGCTGCGTGGCGACTGGACCCGGCGCGATCCGGCGATCACCCGCTTCCTGACCGCCCAGGGTGCAGCTGGGGTGCCGCTGTACCTGTGGTATCCGGCCGGAAGCACATCGCCTGAACCATTGCCGCAGGTGCTAGGCCCAGACACCCTGGTCCAATTGGCCCAGCGCTGAGATTTTCGCAAAGGTTGATCCCGATCAAAGCATTGCCCGCAAAGCTGTTCCATCAGGGGGACAAGGCGGAGGCCAATTGGCTTCCTTTCCAACCTTTCTCCCCACCTGGAGCGGCTGCACAGTTCAGCCGCTCTTTTTTTTGCGCTCAAACCGCTGAGCTGAACCGGCGGGCGGAATCCTGCCGATAGGGATCGAACAGCGCGGCGATGGTACGCGCATAGGGCAGCGCTTCGGGCAGCAGGCGCAGGGTGCCATGGTCAAGTTCCGCCAGTTCGCGGTCGATGAAGGGGAGCAGGCGCACCAGCACTTCATTCGCCAGATCAGTGCCCAACTGGGCTTCGCCCCGACACAGCAGGCCTTCAATTACCGCGCCGCGGCGCTGATCTTCGGCGCTGCGCTCCAGCCCGCCGCTCGCCGGCAACCGATCCTGCGAAAGCAACATCCGATAGCGTCCGGCGTTCTTCTCGTTTTGCCAAATGATATCGGGCGTAATCGAGATCGCCGATGCGCCAAGGCCGACCAGCACGGGCGCCTGATCATCTGTGAAGCCCTGGAAATTGCGCCGCAGCGTGCCGGACTCTGCAGCAACGGCGAGGGGATCGCCAGGTTTGGCGAAATGGTCAAAGCCCACCGGAACATAGCCAGCGCCGGTCAACAGCTGGTAGCCAAACTGGGCCATGGCAAACCGGTCAGCCTGGCCCGGCAGGTGGCTGGCATCAATTCGCCGCTGGCGCGGGATCATGTGGGGTACGTGCGCATAGCCGAACAGCGCGATCCGATCTGCACCCAGTTCCACCGTGCGGCGCAGCGTCTGCTCCAGGTCCGCAAGGCTTTGGCCGGGCAGCCCGTACATCAGGTCAAAGTTGAGCGAGGTTACGCCTGCCCCGCGCAGCATGTCGGTTCCGCGCGCAATCAACGCATCGTCCTGGACCCGCCCGATCGCGGCCTGAAGATGCGGGGCAAAAGTCTGCACCCCCATCGAGGCATGGCTCACCCCAACCCAGCCGAGCACCTGCGCCCATTCCTCTGTCAGCGTGCGCGGGTCAATTTCGATCGACCATAGTGGATCCTCCAGCGAAACGTGCAGCGTCAGTGCATCAACCAGCCGGACAAAATCGGTTGGGGCAATGGCATTGGGGCTGCCCCCACCGAACGCAATCCGACGCGCCGCGATCCGGCCATCCAGCCGTACCCCGGCCAGCGCAATCTCGCGGTGCAGGGCATCAAGATAACTGGCCAAGCGCTGGCGGCGGTTGGCCGCCCCCGTGTTGCAGCCGCAGTACCAGCAGATCTGCTCGCAAAACGGGATATGGACATAGAGCGAAACGTCACCGGAAACTGCACGCAGCGCGGCATCGGCATCGGCGGGGCCGATCCGGTCACCAAATTCCGCCGCAGTGGGGAAACTGGTGTAGCGTGGGACCGGTACGGCCAGCAGATCGGGGTAATAGGGCCACATGCCGCCGCTTATTGCGGTACCCTCGGCGCCGGTCATTGCGCAGGCTCAAATTGCGGGGCCCCCGTGCGCTTGCGCGAAGAACCGGCATGGCAACCCTTCACGCAATCCTGTTCCCCCCCCCTGCGCGGCGTGGTGCCACCCTTGGGGATCGCGACGAGCCGGGTCTGCCCGTCACCAGTGCAAATCGGGACGAGCAGGCTGTCACCGGCCATCACCGGCGCAGCGTGAAGCGCGGCAGGCAGGATCGCCAGCAGGGCGAAGAGAGGCGCGGCGCGGTTCATGCTGCCCAATCATCCTCATCATCGATCAGGATCCGCGCGGCAGCCCCATCCAGGTCTTCAAACTGGCCACGCTTCAAGGCCCAGAAAAAGGCCAGCAGCCCCAGCATGCCCAGGCCCAGTGCGACCGGGATCAGGATGGCAAGGCCGTTCACCGCGCCGCTCCATAGAGCCGTAGCGAATTGGCGATGACGATCAGCGAGCTGGTCGACATCGCAATGGCTGCAATAAGCGGGGTGACCAGCCCGGCCATGGCCAGCGGCACAGCCAGCGCGTTGTAGCCAATGGCAAGTCCGAAGTTCTGCTTCACCACCGCCATGGTCCGGCGCGCGGCGCGCACCCCGCGCGGCAGGGCAAGGAGCGAATCCCCCAGGAACACCAGATCCGCCGCCTGCCGCCCGACGTCGCTGGCGCTGCCCGGCGCGATTGAGGCGTTCGCAGCGGCCAGCGCGGGGCCGTCGTTAAGCCCGTCCCCCGCCATCAACACCTTGTGCCCCGCGGCCTGCAAGCGGGCAATGGCAGACTGCTTGTCGGCAGGGCTGGCGGCGGCCTGGGCGGTAAGCCCGGTCTGCTTGGCAACCTCGGCAACGGCAGCGGGGTTGTCACCCGACAGGATCGTCGCCGCGACCCCCAAGGCCTTGAGCTCGGCCAAAGCCTGCGCGGCATCGGGGCGAAGCTGGTCAGCGAAGTTGATCAGCCGCACCGGGCGGCTGCCGATGACCAGCGCCGTGGCGATGCCACTGGCGCTGTCGGGTCGACGCAGGGCAACTGTTTGCCCCTGCCATTGTGCGGAAATTCCGCGCCCGGGCTCTTCCGAGACGTCGTCCAGCTCGACGGCCCGAATGTTGGCGAGCGCGTCAGCCAATGCCCGCGACAGCGGGTGGCGACTATGCGAGGCGAGCGCGAGAGCGACTGCGGCTTCGTCCGGATCGAGTGCGGCAAGGCAAGCCCGATCCGGCACCGGGTGGCCAAGTGTGAGCGTCCCGGTCTTGTCGAGCAGGGCCCTGTCGATCACGGCAAGGCGTTCGATCGCTGCCCCGTCCTTGACCATGATCCCGGCACGCATCAGCGCCCCGCTAGCCACGACCTGTGCCACCGGCACGGCCAGGCCGAGCGCGCAAGGGCAGGTGATGATGAGAACGGCAATCGCGATTACCAGTGAATGGTGCAATCCCGCTCCGCCAATCAGCCAGCCGGCCAAGGTGAGTGCTGCCAGAGTATGGACCGCCGGGGCATAGAGCCGCGAGGCGCGGTCAGCGATGCGGACATAGCGCGAGCGGACCTGCCCAGCGGCTTCCATCAGTCGCGCGATCTCTGCCAAAGACGTATCGGCACCAGCGGCGGTAACTTTCACGTCAACCGGCGCATCCAGATTGAGCGTGCCGGCGTGGACCGCATCCCCGGCCAGCATAGCCACGGGCGCGCTCTCACCGGTCAGCAGTGATCGGTCAAAGCGGCTTTGCCCGGCGGCGATTGCACCGTCAGCCGCCAGCCGTTCCCCGGCTGCGACCCGCATGGTCATGCCCGGCACAAGGTCACGCGCCGCGACCCACTGCGTTGTGCCGTCCTTGCCGACGACCATCGCCCCGGGCGCGGCCTGGCGCAGCAGGGCATCGACCCCGGCGCGGGCGCGGTCGCGCATCATCGCATCGAGCACGCGTCCGGCCAGGAGGAACAGCAGCAGCATCAACGTGCCATCAAACCACGCCTCGTCTCCGCCAGTCGCGGTTTCATAAAGGCTCAGGCCCGTTGCCAGCGTCACCCCGATCGAGATCGGCACATCCATGTTGGTGCTGCGCTTCTTGAGCGCGCCCCAGGCCGAGGTGAAGAACGGCCGGCCGGCATAGGCAATCGCGGGCACTCCGATGAGCGCGGAGAGCCAGTGGAACAGGTCGCGCGTGCTCCCTTCGGCACCCGACCAAATCGAGACCGAGAGCAGCATCACGTTCATGCAGGCAAAGGCTGCGACGGCGAGCGGGGCGAGCAGCGGCTTGACCGCCGACGGCGGGGCAGACAGGTCTTCCACCCTGGGCTGGCTGGCAAAGCCCACATCGGCCAGCGCGGCCACCAAGTCCGGTTCACGCACCGATGCTTCGTGTTCAACCCGAACCTGCCGCGCGGTCAGGTTGACACGGGCCGAGTGGACGCCCGGCAGGCCGCCAAAGGCTCGCTCAACCTTGCCCATGCAGCCGGCGCAATGCATGCCCGGAACGACCAGTACGGTCGCCTCAAGCGGCATGGCATCAGCAAGGCGCGCGGGGGCGTTCACCGCAGTTCCTGCTCCTCGCGCCATTTGGCCCGGCCGGCTCCAGCAGCGAGACGGACCATCCAGCGCCCCGGGGCGACTGCCTTGGTCGAAACAAAGGCCCCATCGCCAGCGCGGACAAAGGACAGCGCCTGATCCGGTGCATGGCCCAGCGGATGCCGGGCAATCGCGGAGACGGTCAGTTCGTCCGGGACGCCGGTGAAACGCACCGCCACCCGATCATCCGGCAGGCGCGAAATTGTCGCATCCCAGCCCAGCTTCTTCTGCGCCGCAGCCTCATCGAGCCAGCGATTATAATGCTGGCTGGCCACATAGGAATTCTCCACCACCACCCCGCCAAAGGTCGAGCTGGCGAAGTGTGCCATGGTGAAATTGACCGCCATGATCACCCCGAAGAACGCAACGAAGATCGCGGTGATCTTATGGCCAGTCAGCTGGCCTTTCGTGTTGGCAGCGATGGTCATTCGTCGTCGTCCTCTTCGGGGGCATCGAAACGAGTCTCTGCGCGGTCACCGCCGGCCTCGCGGTCACGCGCGGCGAGGACGAAGGTGAACTCCTCTTCCTCGGTCCCTTGCGGCGCGACAACATAAACGCGGACCGGCTTGGTCTGGTCCGGCGCGACGGTGAACTGCAGTTCACGCGCGGCGCTTTCGCGGCCCATCTCGTCGGTCCACATCACCGCGCCCGGCAGCCCCTCCAGCGACACTGACATCGGGCGTGGACGGGCTTCCATGTTGCGCAGCTTGATCGTGTAGTCATTGCGGACTTCGCCGTTCGACAGCAGCATGAAGGGCGGGTTGCGATCCTTGGCGACGCTCAGATCAATTCGCTGGCGGGTGCCGAGCGCAAACAGCAGGCCGGCACCTATCGCCGCCCAGACCCCGAAATAGACCAGCGTGCGCCAGTGCAGCGCGGTCTTGAGGATCGAGCGGCGCTCGCCTCCGGCGCGCTCATGCTCACAATCTTCCAGCGTGGCATAGTCAATCAGCCCGCGCGGGCGGCCCAATTGATCCATCACCTTGTCACAGGCATCAATGCACAGGCCGCAGGTGATGCAGGCAATATCCGGCCCACCCCGAATGTCATAGCCGGTCGGGCAGACCGCGACACACTGGTTGCAATCAACACAGTCGCCGATCAGGTCAGGGTTGCGCTCCTTGGCCTTGACCGATCCGCGCTGTTCACCGCGCCAGTCCTTGTACGTAACGATCAGGCTCTTTTCATCGAGCATCGCAGTCTGGATGCGCGGCCAGGGGCACATGTAGATGCAAACCTGCTCACGCATGAAGCCGCCGAAAACGAAGGTCGTGGCGGTCAGGATCGCGACGGTGGCATAGGCGACCGGCGCGGCCTGTCCGGTCCAGAAATCAACCGTCAGCGTGGGCGCATCGGCGAAGTACATGATCCAGGCGCCGCCAGTCCAGAAGCTGATGGCAAGGTAGATCGACCACTTGAGGCCGCGCTTGAACAGCTTAACCGCCCCCCACGGTGCAGCCTCGAGCCGCAGCTGGGCATTGCGATCGCCATCGATCAGGCGGTCAACGTGCTGGAATAGATCAGTCCAGATCGTCTGCGGACAGGAATAACCGCACCAGGCCCGGCCGAAAGCGCTGGTAATCAGGAACAGCCCAATCCCGGCCATGATCAGCAGGCCCGCCACGAAGTAAAACTCGTGCGGCCAGATTTCGATCGAGAACATGTAGAACCGGCGGTGCGCCAGATCGACCAGCACAGCCTGGTCCGGGGCATAGGGACCGCGATCCCAGCGCAGCCAAGGCGTGAGGTAATAGATCCCGAGCGTGACCACCAGCATCAGCCACTTGAAGCGGCGGAAGGGGCCGCTCACCACCTTGGGAAAGACGGCCTTCCGCTTTTCGTAGTAAGACACTTTGCCCGCAGGCTCAGGGCTTAGCATTGGCCTCCCCCATCGCAGGAGCTGCGGCCGTGGTGGCTGCCGGCGCTGCCGCCGGTGCCGCCACGAAATCCTCACCGCCCCCCAGCGAGTGGACATAGGCTGCCAGCATCTTGATCGTCACCGGATCAAGCTTGCCCCCCCAGGCTGGCATCACCCCGGCATGGGCTTGGGTAATGCTGCCGATCACCTGATCGCGCTTGCCGCCGTAGAGCCAGATCGCGTCGGCCAGGTTCGGCGCTCCGACCGCGCGCCCACCCTTGGCATCGGCACCGTGGCAAACCGCGCAGTTGGCGGCGAAAAGTTCACCACCGCGGGCATTGGGCTTGCTCTTACCGGTCAAGGACAAGACGTGATCGGTCACCGCCGCAATGTCGGCTGGCGGCAGGATGCCATCCTTGCCAAAGTTCGGCATCAGGCTCTGGCGCGTGGCATCATTGCCCGGCTGACGGATGCCGTTGATCAGCGTGGTCTCGATTTCTTTGATGTTGCCGCCCCACAGCCAGTCATCGTCGCGCAGGTTGGGGTAGCCTGTGCTGCCCGCCGCGCCCGAACCGTGGCACTGCACGCAGTTGACGCGGAAGGCGGCGCGGCCGCCTTCGATCGCGGCCCGCATCAGTTCTGGCTTGCCGGCCAGTTGCTCAATTGGCGTGGCGGCCAGTGCGGCTAGCGTCCCGGCACGACGGGCCTGCTCGGCCTTGGTTTCATCCGCCAACTGCCCGCGGCTTGACCAGCCCCACAGGCCTTCGCTGGCCTTGTTGGCCAAGGGAATCGCCGGGTAAACGATCATGTAGCCGATCGCGAAGGCGATGCAGGCGTAGAACGTCCACAGCCACCAGCGCGGTAGCGGGTTGTTGAGTTCCTCAATCCCGTCCCAGCTGTGGCCAACGGTTTCGACACCGGTTGCTTCGTCGATGCGCTTATCTGCCATCGTCGTCATCCTTGAAGATCATGGTCTTGGCCGCCTCGTTGGCGGAGTGGGCGCCCGGCCGGAACGGCCAGAGCACGAGCACAAGGAAAGTGACCACCATGGCCAACAATCCCCAGCTGTCGGCGAAATGCCGCAGCATGTCATAGGTGGAGTGTGTGCTCACCGGCCTTTCTCCTTAGCCAGATCCTCCTGCGCGGCGGCGGCATTCACATCGACGAGCGTGCCCAGCATCTGCAGGTAAGCCACCAGCGCGTCCATTTCGGTCAGCTTGTCTGGCTGACCGTCAAAATCGCGAACCTGGGCCTTGGGGTAGCGCTTGTTCAGGTCGGCTGCATCGCCCATTGGATCGGCCTGCGCCTTCAGGTCGTCGTTGGCCTTGGCGATCTGATCCTTGGTATAGGGCGTGCCGGCCCGGTAGAGCGCGGTCAGCGTGGCGCTGGCATCGCTGGCATCCAGCTCACGCTCGGCCAGGAAGGCATAGGTCGGCATAACCGATTCCGGCACCACCGCCCGCGGATCCTTTAGGTGCTGGACATGCCATTCATCAGAATAGCGGCCGCCCACCCGCGCCAGGTCCGGCCCGGTGCGCTTTGAACCCCACTGGAACGGGCGGTCGTACATCGATTCCGCCGCCAGGCTGTAGTGCCCGTAACGTTCCACCTCATCACGGAACGGACGGATCATCTGGCTGTGGCAAACATAGCAGCCCTCGCGGACATAGATGTCACGCCCGGCCTGCTCGAGCGGGGTATAGGGGCGCATCCCCTCCACCTTCTCGATCGTGTTATCGATCCAGAACAGCGGGGCGATTTCCACGATCCCGCCGATCGTCACCGCCGCGAAGGCAGCAATGCCGAACAGCGCGATGTTGCGCTCCATCTTCTTGTGGCGCCGCCAGTCTTCCTTGGGGGTCGCATCAGTTGCTTGTGAAGTCATCGTGGAGGCCCCCCTTATTCGGCCGGAACAGCGGTGAGCGGACGGTCCGCGGCGGGATCATGCTTTGGCTGGTAGAGCGGCTCCTCATCGCGGAGGTTGCCGGCAATGGTCTGCCAGACATTGAAGCTCATGATGCCGGCACCGACCAGGAACATACCCCCACCAAAGGCGCGCAGCAGGTACATCGGGTGCAGCGCGGCGACCGTTTCGGCGAAGGAATTCACCAGATAGCCATCGGCCCCGTATTCGCGCCACATCAGGCCCTGGGTGATCCCCGCCACCCACATCGAAGAGGCGTAGAAAACGATGCCCAGGGTCGCCAGCCAGAAGTGCCAGTTGACCATCCGCAGCGAATAGAGCCGTTCACGCTGCCACAACCGCGGAACGAGGTAATAGATCGCCGAGAAGGTGATCATCCCGTTCCAGCCAAGCGCGCCGGAATGAACATGGCCGATGGTCCAGTCGGTATAGTGCGAGAGCGAGTTGACGCTCTTCACACTCATCATCGGGCCTTCGAAGGTGCTCATGCCGTAGAAGGCCAGCGCCAGCACCATCATGCGGATGATCGGATCGGTGCGGACCTTGTCCCAGGCGCCGTTCAGCGTCATCAGGCCGTTGATCATCCCGCCCCAGCTGGGCATCCACAGCATCACCGAGAAGACCATGCCCAGCGTCTGCGCCCAATCGGGCAGCGCCGTGTAGTGCAGGTGGTGCGGACCCGCCCAGATATAGAGGAAGATCAGCGACCAGAAGTGCAGGATCGACAGCCGATAGCTGTAGACCGGGCGCTGCGCCTGCTTGGGCACGAAGTAGTACATCATCGCCAGGAAGCCGGCGGTCAGGAAAAAGCCGACGGCGTTGTGGCCATACCACCACTGCACCAGTGCGCCCTGCACGCCTGACCACAGCGGGTAGCTCTTCGAACCGAACAGGCTGACCGGCACATTCGCGTTGTTGACCAGGTGGAGCATGGCCACCGTCAGAATGAACGAAAGGTAGAACCAGTTGGCAACGTAAATGTGCGGCTCAGACCGCTTGACGATCGTACCGACGAACACGACCAGATAGGCCACCCAGACGATGGTCAGCCACAGATCGACGTACCATTCAGGCTCGGCGTATTCCTTACCCTGGCTGATGCCGAGCAAATAACCGGTTGCCGCCAAAACGATGAACAGCTGGTAACCCCAGAATACGAAACGGGCGAGGCCGGGGAAGGCCAGCCTCGCCCGGCAAGTGCGCTGCACCACGTAGAACGAGGTGGAGATCAACGCGCTGCCTCCAAAAGCAAAGATCACGGCCGAGGTGTGCAGCGGGCGCAGGCGGCCAAAGCTGGTCCATTCCAGCCCCAGATTGAGTGCGGGGAAGCCCAGCTGCAAAGCGATGATCAGGCCGACCAGGAACCCGGCCATGCCCCAGAACATCGTAGCGATCATGCCATAGCGGATCAGGTCGTCATCATAACGGGTTTCGTCGAGCGGCGCCTTCAGGATCCCGCGCGCGGCGGCCTGAAAGTCGGTAGTACGCAGCGAGACGACCAGGCCAACCAATGCAGCGAGGGCAAAAATGCCCATATGCACCGAGAAGCCCCAGTCGACCGCGGCCGCCATGGCGAAGATTGAAAGAAACAGTGCAGCCAGCCACCAGCCGCTGCGCGAGACTACGGATTCCATGAGCCTTCCCTCTCAGGAAATGACAGATGAAAGCGCACTTGGACCGCCTGCCGCAATGCAACATTGACCGGGATCAAATTTCAGCGGCTGGTGCAGAAATAACCATAAACAATCCGAAAATTGCGCAAGATCAATGTTTCACGTTCGATCCCGTCGCAATTGCCCGTCCTGCGCCGTAACCACCTCTGCTGCACAGTGCAGCTGCTGCGGCGCCGGATGAGGGATTATGAAGAAACTGACTGTATCCGCCCTGCTGGGTGCCTGCGCTATCCTTGCCGCGAGCCCGGCCGCTGCCGGCAGCAACGACGGTAAGGTCCAGGTCAAGCTGCTCGCTACCGGCGTGCTGCCGGATGGCAAGATCACCGCGCTTGAGAACAACGCCATCGGCCTGCCCGCTGGCAGCCAGACCAGCGCGAACGACAATGTCGTGCCGACCCTGGCGGTGGAATACTTCGCTTCAGACAATGTCTCGATCGAAACGATCTGCTGCCTCACGCAACACAAGGTCGGCGGTGAAGGCGCGATTGCCGGGGCAACGATCCTTGATCACGTGCTGATCCTGCCGGCCACTGTAACGCTGAAGTACCACGTCAATGCCGGCGCCATTAAGCCCTACATCGGCGTTGGCCCGTCGATCTTCTTCTACATCGACGAAAAGCCTGCTGCGACGACGATGGCGCTGGGCGGCACCAAGGCCAAGCTCGACAACCAGTTCGGTGTCGCGCTTCAGGCTGGGGTTGATATCCCCTTGGGCGACAAGGGCTTTGGCGTCAGCCTTGATGCCAAGAAGTACTTCATGAGCACGCGTCTGCACGTAACCAACGCGGCCGGCGCCGAAGTGCTCACCACCAAGCACAAGCTTGATCCCTGGGTGCTGAGTGGCGGGGTTTCATACCGCTTCTGACAAAGCGCAGCGCCGCAGCCTACTGCTCCACTAGCCCCCCTCCCGTGAACGGGAGGGGGAATTGGTGGCTCCCGTCGCTTCGCTTGGAAGGTATTCCTAACCAGCTTCAGCGGCCAGCCCTTCGCGGTCGAGAATTTCCACCTCGCGCCGCGAGGGCAGGTCAATCAGGCCTTCTGACTTGAGCCGCGTGAACTGGCGGCTGACCGTTTCGATCGTCAGCCCCAGCACGTCAGCCACCTGCTGGCGCGAGAACGGCAGGGTAAAGCGCTTCAAAGGCTGGTCATGGGTGCCCTGGCAGCCCTGCTCGACCAGCCGTTCCGACATTTCGATAATGAAGCTCGCAACCCGCTCACCTGCAGACTTGCGGCCGAGCAGCAGCATCCAACGCCGCGTGCGGTCGAGTTCGCCAAGGGTGCGTTGCAGCAACTTGTGTTCCAGCGCCGGATGTTCGCGCGCGAAGGCATCGAAATCGCGGCGGCTGAACACGCAGACCTTGGCCTCGGTCAGCGCGGTCACACCATGGCCCGTGGTTGAGCCAAACGGCCGGCCAATGAAGTCAGAGGGGTAAACCACCCCAACAATCTGCTCACGCCCGTCTTCGGTTCCGGTGGAAAGTTTAAGCACGCCATCGATCACATTGGCGACAAGGACCGAATCCTCGCCTTCCCAGATCAACGATTCTCCTGGCGCAAGCGTGCGGCGGCGACCGATAGTATTGAGCGTTTCCAACTCGTTGCTATCGAGCGAGGCACAGATAGCTCGGTTCCGGACAACGCAGGTATCGCACGCAGACATACGAGCATATTGCCGGACCGTCCCCTCCCGCGCAAGCTAGACGATATCGACCATTGGACCGAGTTCAGCCCGCAGGCGATCAAGCGCATGGGCTTTCAATTGGTGCACACGCGGCACCGAAACATCCAGGGTTGCGGCGATTTCCGCCAGGTTCAGCTCTTCAACGAAATAAAGCTGCATCACCAGTTGCAGCCGCTCGGGAAGGTTCGCAACCGCACCGGCCAAAGCAACGCGCAGCTCTTGTGTTTCAAGGATATCGTGGCTGTCGGGCCGCTCGTCGGCAAAAGCCGGATCGTGATCAGAATAGACCGCGTCGATTGGCTCGAACCGCAAAGGTTCGCTGCTGCCGCGCATGCTAGCAAGTTCGTCCGCGCTGACCCCCAGTCCTTCGGCAAGCTCGGACGCGGTCGGATCACGCCCCAATTGCCCGCGCAGCACGTGTTCCTGATCTGCCAATTGCCGCCGCCGTTCGATACCCCCTCGCGAAATCGGTACGGCGCGGCGGATCAGATCGACCATCGCCCCGCGCACGCGGATCTTGGCATAGGCGGCAAAGCCATCCTCGCCCGGCCCGGCATGGCGCTGCGCCGCCTCGGTCAGCGCGACCAGGCCGGCCTGCATCAGGTCGTCCAGCTCGATCCCGGCCCGGCCCGAGCCGTGAACGTGCCAGGCCAGCCGCCGGACCATGGGCATGAAGCGGCGGACGCGCTCGGTCGTGGCGCAGCGATAGGCGCCTGCAGCCTTAAGGCTGTTGTGATCCTGGATCATGCGGCAAGAATCTCCGGTTCGGGAAGGGCGGGTGCGGCCGGTGCGCCAATCACGGCGATCACCTCGATCGACTGGCTGGCGGGAAGTTCGGCGATGGAAATCACAAGGCAGGACGGTGCCCGCAGTTTGAGCAGGGCAGCCAGCGCCCGGCGTGCGCGCGGCTGGACGACCAGCGCAAGCGGCGGCGCCGATGGGCCGCGCTCGGCCACCAGTGCGGCAACGTGCTCGCCAATATTGCGCCCAAGGTCTGGCTCGATCAGCGGCTGACCCGTGCTCGGATCGCTCAGCCCCTGGACAATCGCCGCCTCCAGCTGGGCGTCGAGTGTCAGCACCGGCAGCCGCTCACCCGGCGCGCAGATCCGTCCGACAATCAGCCCGCCCAGATCGGCGCGAACCAGTTCGACCAGCCGGTCATGATCGGCCGCGACCTGCACCCCATCAGCGAGGCTGGCGAAGATCGGCAGCGGGTGGCCGATCGGAATGCCGTCATCCAGCAGGGCGCGCAGCACGCGGGTCAGGGCGGCAAGGCTGAGCGGCTGCGGGTGGATCGCTTCAACCAGGCCGGAATTGTTCTCTTTGACCGCATCCAGGATGGCGCGAACCTGATCTGGCCCCAGCAATTCGCCGGGACGTTCGCTGAGCAGCTGGTTGAGCTGGGTGGCGATGACGGTCGAGGCGTCGACTGTCAGGAAACCTTCGGCAATGGCCAGGTCGCGCTGCGCCGCATCGATCCAGCGCGCCGGGCAGCCAAAGCTGGGATCGCGGGCTTCCTCACCGCCCAGCACATGGCCTTCGCGCACATCGCCAACGTCAATCGCCATGATCCGGTCCGGCCGCACCGCGGCCCCGCCCAGCGGTACCCCGCCAAGCAGGATGCGGTAATCCTGCGGCCCCAGATCAAGGCTGTCGCGCACCCGGAATTGCGGCACGACAAAACCGAAGGCCTGGCTCAGTTGCTTGCGCACGCCGGTAATCCGCCCGACCAGCGGGGCACCGCGAGCTTCGTCAACCAGATGGACCAGGCCATAGCCGAGCTCGATGGTGACCAGCGTCTGGTCCGATACCTCGCTCAACGAAATCCGGGCCGGATCGGGGGCCTCAACCGGCAGTGCAAGCGGGATAGCAGCGCGGACTGCCCGGCGCGAGAGCGCGCGCCAGAGCGCCAAGGCTGCCGCGGCGGCGGGCAGGAAAATCGTCTGCGGCATGGCCGGGATCAGGCCCATCGCGCCCAGGATCGCCGCCACTGGCAACCAGGTGCGCGGATTGGCGAGCTGCCCGCCGATCTGGCCCGACAGGTCGCGATCCTCACCATCACGGTCATCGCTGACGCGGGTGACGATCACCGCGGCAGCTATCGACAGCAGCAAGGCAGGAACCTGCGCCACCAGCGCATCGCCAACCGCCAGGGTGACATAGACCTGCGCGGATTCCGCCGCCGACAGGTCGTGACTGATCATCCCCAGGCAGAAGCCAGCGATGATGTTGACCCCCAGGATCAGCAGGGCGGCAATCGCATCGCCCTTCACGAACTTGCTGGAGCCGTCCATCGCGCCATAGAAATCGGCTTCGGTCGCCACTTCGCGGCGCCGGGCCTTGGCTTCTTCGGCGGTGAGAATTCCGGCGGCAAGATCGGCGTCGATCGCCATCTGCTTGCCCGGCAGGGCATCAAGGGTGAAGCGGGCCGACACTTCGGAGACGCGGCCCGCGCCTTTGGTGATCACCACCATGTTGATGATCACCAGGATCAGGAAAACGAACAGGCCGACCGCGAAATTGCCGCCGACCAGGAACGCGCCGAAGGCCTCGATCACATGGCCAGCCGCAGCCTCGCCCTCATGCCCGTGGACCAGCACGACGCGGGTCGAGGCGACGTTGAGCGAGAGCCGGAGCAGCGTGGCGAACAGCAGGACCGAGGGGAACGACGAGAAATCGAGCGGCTTTTGCGCATTCATCGCCGCCATCAGCACCGCCACCGACAGCGCGATGTTGAGCACGAAGAACACATCGAGCAGCAGTGCCGGAACCGGCACGATCATCAGGCAGATCAGCGTCAGGATGCCAATCGGCAAGGCCACAGTGGCAAGGCGGGGGCGGGTGAGCGAGATCACAGCCCGAACGCCTTGAACTTGCCATAGGCCTGGCTGACGAGGTCGCGCTGCCGGTCACCGCCTTTGACAGGCTCAGGCTGAGCAGAGTTTTTGCTGGCACCCAAACCCGCTCGCGCTGAGCTTGTCGAAGCGCCTAACCCGAAGGCCGCCGAGAGCACGTCGGACATGGCCGGACGCGGAGCGTAAGTAAGCGGCGCGGCCAGCGGCTGCCATGCCGCTACGGCCGTGCTCGTCGGCCAAGGCATGCCCCCGGCTGGCCGGTCCATCGCCTGACCCACCTTGTCGCGCAGCAAGCCCATCACGGCGCCAAGCGAGCGCGGCTGACCGCCTTCATAGAAGATCGCCCGGTTGGCAGTTGCTGCTTGGGGCAGGATCGCCGCGGCGCTTTGCGAAGGGTCAGCCGCCAGCGCGGAAAGGAACTGCCCCGCTCCGCCCGCGCCAAGGAAGTGTGCCAGGTAAAGCTCCGCCGCATCGGGCTCACGCCCCAGCACGGGCAACAGGGCGGTGCGGTTGTCGCGCGCCAGTTCGGCCGCCATGCGCGCAGAAAGGTCGGGATCGTTGCGCAGCGCAAGCACCTGCTGACGCAGCATCGGATCCACCACGCGGCCCTGATCGATCGCCGCATCGGCCCAGCCCAGCCCATGCGCCGCGCCGTGCTTTTCCAGCGTGTGCAGCCAGGTGCCGCGGGTAAACTGATAAAGCCCCGCCGCGCTTGACGTGCTGGCGCGCGCCGCAGGGTCGAGGCCCGATTCCAGCCGCGCCTGGGCCAGCAGGTATGAAAAGTCGACGCCCGTCGCCTGCGCGGCGCGGGCGATCGCGGCCTGAACTTCGGGCCGGGCACCGGGTAACGATGCGGGCGCGGTGGTATTGATACTGGCCTGGCCCAAGCCAAACCTCCCCTGCTGAAACGTGCTGGGCTGGTTTCAGCAAGGGCCGTGCCAATTCAGTTGTTGATGCCAACCCGGGCGTAACCAGCCCCAGCCGGACGATAGAGCGCCGGGCTGCCGGCCAGCACTTCCAGCCGAGCAGTAACATTGGCGGCCAGAAGGTTGCGAACCTGCCGGTTCACCTCGTTAATCCGCATCGCCGCATCGAGCAGCCCACGGCATTCCTCATCAAGCGAATAGCCATCTGCGAAGGGACCGGCAGCGTCGATCCGGCCACATAGGTCGCGCTTGTTCTGGGCACAGCCAAGGATCGCGTCGAGATCCAGAGCGGCAAGCGCGTGCCGCTCGTTCTGCAGGACGGCAACCATCTGCCGCAGGTTGTCACGCAATTCCTGGTTCAGGTTCATTTTCCACTCCGCAGCAGGAAGCCAGAGGCAATCAGCGCATCGGCCACGCGCATCGGGATAACGGGATAGCGCCCCTGTTCGATCGCCTTGCGGATCTCATCGATCCGGCCGTGATCGACCGGCGGCTCGGTGCCGGTCAGGGTGGCATCAACTTCAACCGCCGGCGCTGCATCCTTGGCCTTGGCCGGTGTCTGCGGCCGCGCAGCAGCAGTCGGGGTCTGGCGCGGTTCGATCGGACCAGTCGGGCGGATCGGGGGAAGGTCAATCGGTGGCATATTGCCGCTCCTGATTTGTCATCACGATCAAGAACGGAAGGTTTCGGGGAAATTTAAGCCCGCGGAACCGGCCCGCCGGATTACGGCAGCTCGATGCCGACCACTCCGGGCCGCAGCACCTGCCCGCGCAACTGCGGAGCCTTGGGCGCGAAGCCGCGCACCCTGATCCAGGCCCCAGCGGCCCCAGCCTCAAGCGCTTCGCCCGGCTGAGACAGGACAAAGCCATCGCCGCTGATGGTAATTGTTACCGCATCGCCGCGTTGGATCACTATGGCTTCAGCCGATGCTGCGGCACCGCCAAACGGCACGTAAAGTGCCCAACCCGGCGCGGTTGGGCAGCGTACCTGCACCAACTGGCGGCCCGAGCCGTACCAGTTCAGCGCTAGCGGCGCCGGACAAGGGGCCAGTCGGAGCCGGCGATCGACCGGCGGCGCCGGCTGCCCGACAAAGGCGCTAACCTGCCGGTCAATTTCACCCAGATCGGTCAGGTCTTGCGCCAGAGCCGGCGCGGAGAACGCAGCCAGCAGCAGCGTTAATTGGCGGATCATGGTGTTTCTCCCCGATCAAAGGTCAATGCAGCGTAAGGCGGGCCGGACAGCCCAGGTTCGATCAGAACGCGAGCGGGCCGGGCCAGCTGAGCGGCCCGGTCAAGCATGATGGGGCCGTCCGCCGGTGCCGCCACCAGGGTCAGGCGCTGGCGCGGATCTGCGGCCTGGCTGGCCAGCCAGTCTTCAAGGCTTGGCCCGCCAGGTTCGGACCGCCAGACGGCAACTGGTTCGCCCAGCGCCGGCAAGACAAGGGGCGCGGGCGGCGGTGCCTTGGCTGGACTGTCGCTCAGCGCCGTGGCTGTCACCATGAACAGGATCAGCGAAAGATCGGCCAGCACGGTTTGCCAGCCGCTTCCCATCCGCGCGATCATACTACCGCCTCGCCGCGAGAGTGCTGGCCGCGGCGCGTTGCGCAGGCCGCCTCGACCTGGTCTGCCAGCCAGTCGGTCACGGCTTGGCGTTCGGCTTCTTCGGCCTGGGCCTTGCGCTCAACCATCCGGGCCAATGGGGCAAGCAGCAGGTTGGCGGCGAGCAAGCCATACAGCGTGGTGGTAACCGCCATCGCAATCGAGCCGGCAAAGGCCCCGCGCGCGATCCCTTCCGCCGGCAGCTGGCTTAGCGAGACCAAGGTCCCCGCGAGGCCAAAGACCGGCGCAAGCTCTGCCGCCTGGGCCAGGGTGCGAACCGCGCGCTCGCTTTCGGCAAGGCGACGGCCGCGATGCGCCTCATGCGCCTCGAGCAGCGCCTTGACCGATCGGCGGTGGATCAGGGCATCGGTAGCATCATCGAATTCGGGATCGCCCGAATGATGCGGCACGGCGCGCAGCAGGCCATCCTGCCGGATCTCCTGAACCTGCAATGCCAGTTCCGCGCGGGTGTGATCCAGATCGAACCCGTTCCGCCCCAGTCCCGCGAGCTTGCGCAGGGTCATGCGGCAATCGCCAAGACCGCTGCGCAGCACCGTGGCCAACAACGTGCCGCCGCCAACGATCAGCGCAGAGGGGCCATCGATCAGGGTAGACAGGTCCATCGGGCAAACTCCTTCACCCGCAAGAACGACCGGCAAAACAAGGCATTCAGCGCAGGCCAAAGATTGCCGGAAAGCGGCAAGGCCTTGCCGGTTCCGCTCACCCGAAGTGGCTGAATCGAGACATTTTCCGAGTTGGCACGGGCTTTGCGATCCACAGGGCACGCCCACGCGGCGCGCATCGTCAGAAGGACACCCGCCATGAGCGAAAGCCTGTTCGGAATTCACGGCCAAGCACTGGAACTGCGTTCGCAGCGAATGGCGCTGATCACCTCGAACATCGCCAATGCCGCCACCCCCGGTTACAAGGCCCGCGACATCGATTTTGGTGCCGCACTCAAGGCCCGCAGCGAAGGCCTTGGCAGTGACCGCGCTGCCGAACAGGCAACGCGCTTTCGCGTGCCGGTCATGCCCAGCCTGGATGGCAACACGGTTGAAATGGCAACCGAGCAGACCGCCTTTGCCGAGAACGCCGTCGCTTATCAGGCAACACTGGGTTTCCTGCGCGGTCGGGTTGAGACCATCACCCGCGCCCTGAAGGGCGAGTAAGGATGGCCCAGCCGCCCCTCACCCTGTTTGGCGCAGCACAGCGGGCCATGTCGGCCCAGTTGGTGCGGATGAACGCCGCCGCTTCGAACCTGGCCAATGCCGGGTCGGTCACGGGAAGCGAGGCCGCCGCCTACCGCCCGATCCGCACCGTCTTTGCCACCGAGGTTGATCGTGCCTCGGGCCTTGCGACGGTCCGCATCGACGGGATCATGCGCGAAACCGCCGCACCCGTGAAAAGCTATGAACCCGATCATCCGCTGGCCGATGCGGAAGGCAATGTCTGGACCGCCCCGGTCGATGAAAATGCCGAGATGGTCGAGATGCTCGATGCCTCGCGCCAGTACCAGAACCTGGTCGAAGCGCTCTCCACCGCCAAGCAGCTGATGCTTGAAACCATGAGGATGAAGTGATGGTCACCGCCGTTTCCAATACGGGGGCCGGCCCCGTTACCGCCCGGTCCACGCCGCCCGCCGTCACCCCGGCGCTGGGCCAGTCGGATTTCATCCGGCTGCTGACCACCCAGCTCAAGCAACAGGACCCGACCGACCCGGTCGATAACAAGGAGATGATCGCCCAGATGGCGCAGTTTTCCTCGCTCTCGGGGATCGAGAAGATCAACGCCACGCTGCAAGACATTTCCGCGCGGCTTGACCGGATCATGCCCAACCCTGCCGCTGCCCAGGAGTAAACCAGGATGTCGTTCTACACCTCACTCAACGGGCTCAAGAATGCCCAGACCGAACTGTCGGTTATCGCCAACAACCTGGCCAATGCCGAAACCACCGGTTTCAAAAAAAGCCGGATCAACTTTGCCGATATCGTCTCCGGATCGGCATCGTCGAACCCCAAACTGGTCAAGGGGATCGGCTCTGGCGTCCAGTCGATTGACCAGAACTTCAGCCTTGGCCCGACGCAGCAGACCGGTTCGGCGCTGGACCTGGCGATCAACGGCGAAGGCTTCTTCACCAAGGTTTCGCCAGTGACGGGCAAGACATTCTATACCCGCAACGGCAACTTCGGGATGGACGGCAACGGCTTCATTACCGACGTCCAGGGCAACCGTCTGCAGATCCTGCCGGTTGACGCCACCGGTGCGGTAACGGCCAACACCCCGCAGGATGCACAGGTCAATGCCACCAATGCCGCGGGCGCCGAAATCCTGTCGGTGACAGTGAAGTCCGACGGCGCGGTGATTGCCGCCTATAGCGACGGGACCGTAAGCGAAGCCGGCAAGATCGCACTCGCCAGCTTCATTTCCCCGCCGGGCCTGCTGCAGATCGGCAACCAGGACTGGCTGGCCAGCGGCATTTCCGGCCCGGCCACTTACGGTCAGCCGGGCGCGGCGCGCTTTGGCACGATGCTGTCGGGCAGCCTCGAACAGTCGAATGTCGACATTGCCGAGGAAATGGTCGGGCTGATCACCGCCCAGCGCTATTTCCAGGCGAATGCCAAGGCGATCGATACGGCCACCCAGCTTTCGCAAACAATCATCAACCTGCGGACCTAGGGCTGAGCGATGGACCGCATGATCTGGACCGCAGTCACCGGCATGAATGCGGCGATGACCCGCCAGCGGGTGGTCGCCAGCAATATGGCCAATGCGCAGACCACGGGCTTTCGCGCCGAAGTGCTGCAGATGACACCGATGACGCTGAAGGGCTCGGCGGTCGAAGCGCGGGCCATGACCGATGCCGCAGTCAAGGGGGCGATGATGACGCCGGGGGTGATGGTCAACTCCGGGCGTCCGCTCGATGTTGCGATGCAGGGCCAGGCCCTGCTGACGGTCCAGGCGCCCGATGGCACCGAGGCCTATACCCGGCGCGGCGACCTGTCCGTTTCCACCAATGGCCTGCTGGTCAATGGCGAAGGCTTTGCCGTGATGGGTGAGGACGGACCGATCACCCTGCCGCCGGGCGGCGACTATTCGATCGCCGAGGACGGCGCCGTCCTGCGCCGCGATCCGGCGGCAACCAATGCCCCGCCCGCGGTCGTCGCGCGCCTGAAGCTGGCCAGCCCCGTGGGCAGCACGATCGGCAAGGGCCTTGACGGCTTGTTCCGGGTGATCGGCGGCGGGGTCTTGCCGGGTGATGCCGAAGCGCGGCTGGCCCCGGCCACGCTGGAACAATCGAATGTCCGGCCCAGCGAAGTGCTGGTCGAAATGGTCGAGGCCCAGCGGCTTTACGACATGCGCGCCAAGCTCATCGCCACGGCCAAGGACCTCGATGAAGGCGGTGCCAGCCTGATGCGGCTGGGTTGAAACCTTTTCTGACGGAGATTGAACAATGCCCTCTTCCGCCTTGCATGTCGCCCGCACCGGGCTTGAGGCACAGGATGCCCGCATGCGCGTGATCGCCAACAATCTGGCGAACATTGCCACCACCGGTTTCAAACGCGATCGCGCCAATTTCGCTACCCTGGCCTATCAGGAAAACCGCGTTGCCGGCCAGCAGAGCTCAACCGAGACAGCCTATGCCGCCGGCCTGAACCTGGGCACAGGGGTAAGCCTGCAATCGACTTCCAGCATCACCACCCAGGGCACCCTTTCAACCACCGGCAACCCGCTCGACATGGCGTTGGATGGGGAGGGCTATTTCCAGGTGCAGATGCCGGGCGGGCGGCTGGCCTATACCCGCGCGGGCAATTTCACCCGTTCGGCCGAAGGCACATTGGTTACGCCACAGGGCTACCCGGTCCAGCCGGCAATTGCGATCCCGGAAGGTTCGACCGCAATCGCGGTAGGCCCGGACGGGACTGTTTCAGCCAATGTCCCTGGGGCGAACACCCCGACCGAACTGGGCCAGATCACCCTGGCGAGCTTTACCAATCCGGCAGGCCTGCAGGCGCTGGGTGACAACTTCCTGTCCGAAACCGCTGCATCCGGCCCGGCCCAGATCGGCGCCGCGGGGGCTGATGGGCGCGGTTCGATCCGGCAGGGCATGCTCGAAGCCTCGAACGTCAACGTGGTTGAGGAGCTGGTCGACATGATTGAGACCCAGCGCGCCTACGAAGTCAATTCCAAGCTCATCTCAGCCGTCGACGAGATGCTGCGCAACGCCAACCAGACGCTGTAACCATGGTGGTGATCCGTACCCTTTCCGGTCTGCTGCTGCTTACGCTGGCAGCGCCGCTGGCCGCGAAGAACAAGCCCCCCGCTGGCTTCGAGCCCGCCTTGCCAGCTCCGCCACCTGCGGCGCGCGTGGCCGATGGGGCGATTTTCAACGCCAGCGCGGGCTATGCGCCGCTGATCGATGGCCACCGCGCCCGCGCCGTGGGCGATCCGGTGACGATCCAGCTGGTCGAAAGCACCACAACATCCAAGTCGGCCGGGTCCAAGACCCAGCGCGGCGGCGATGCGTCGATCACACCGCCCACGGCAGGGCCACTGTCATTCCTTAATCCCAACGCTCTTAAAGCTGGCAGCCAATCGTCGTTCAAGGGCGAGGGCAATGCCAGCCAGACCAGTTCGCTATCCGGCGAGCTGGCGGTGACCATTGCTGAGGTGCGGCCAAACGGGACCGCGCTGGTACGCGGAGAAAAGCGCTTGCTGCTGAGCCAGGGCCAGGAATGGATCCAGTTTTCGGGGATCGTGCGTCTGGCCGATCTCGATAGCGAAAGCCGTATCCTGTCGAGCCGGGTGGCCGATGCGCGGATCGAATATGCCGGCAACGGATCGATCCAGCGCGCGAGCCGCGAAGGTTGGCTCAGCCGTTTCTTCAACGTGATCAGCCCGTTTTGAGTTCGGTGACGATGGCCCGCGCCAACCGCCCATGCTTCGACAGGCTCGGCACGAGCGGGGAGAGGATGTTCTTCTCCCTCCGCCCGCTCGGCCTGAGCTTGTCGAAGGCCCTGCGCGGCATCGCCTTCGTACTGGCGGTGATCGCCGCCCCGCTCCACGCCGAACGCGTGCGTGACCTTGGCGCCTACCAGGGCGTGCGGTCTAACCAACTGACCGGATACGGTGTGGTCGTGGGCCTGAACGGGACCGGCGACGACAGTCTGGAATATCTCACCCAGGCCATGCGCGGCGTTTCAGGCCGCGTCGGCGTGCAGCTTCCGGCCGGGGTCAATCCCAGCCTCAAGAACGCGGCTGCGGTAATGGTCACGGCCGACCTGCCGCCTTTTGCCAAGCCGGGCCAGCGGATCGACGTGACGGTCTCGGCGATCGGCAAGGCCAAGTCGCTGCGCGGCGGATCGCTGATCCTCTCACCGCTCTACGGCGCGGACGGCCAGATCTATGCCATGGCCCAGGGCAATCTGGCCGTGGGCGGCCTGGGTATTTCGGGGGCGGACGGATCGAAGCTGACCGTGAACGTGCCCACGGTTGGGCGGATCGCCGATGGTGCCAGCGTGGAGCGCGCGGTGCCAACCGGGTTCGAAAGCGGCGACATGCTGCGCTGGAACCTGTTCCAGGCCGATTTCCTGACCGCGGCGCGGGTACGCGATGCGATCAACATCCGCTTCCCCGGGGCGGCGCAGGTCGAGGACGGGGTCACCCTCGCCCTGCGCTTGCCGGCCGAGGCCAATGCCCGCGCCAGCATGATGGCGGCGATCGAGATGCTCGATGTCACGCCTGCGGAAACCCCCGCGCGGGTGGTGGTCAACAGCCGCACCGGGACCGTGGTGATCAATTCCGCGGTGCGGCTTTCGCCCGCGGCGATCAGCCACGGCAAGCTGACCGTGCGGGTGGAGGAAAGCCCGCAGGTGGTCCAGCCGGCACCCCTCAGCCGCGGGCAGACCGCGCAGCAGGAAAGCAGCAAGCTGTCGGTTGACGAGGAAGGCAAGCGGATTGCGCTGTTTCGCCCGGGCGCCTCGCTGAGCAAGGTAGTCGATGCGCTGAATATGCTGGGCGTCAGCCCTTCTGACCTCGTCGCCATACTTGAAGCGCTCAAGCAGGCGGGCGCGCTGAAAGCCGAAATGGTGGTGATATGACCCCCGTTTCCGCCCCCCTTCTCGCCACCGGCTCGCTCACCGCCAGCCACGGGACCGATCGCGAGCGGCTGGCCAGTGCGGCCAAAGCGTTCGAGGCGATCTTCGTGCGCCAGATGCTGAGCGCAGCGCGCCAGGCTGGCTTTGGTGACAGCCTGACCGGCGGCGGCCAGGGGCTGGAGACCTTTCGGGCGATGCAGGACAGCCACTTTGCTGATCTGGCCGCGCAAACCGGAGCCCTGGGCTTGGCCCGGCAGATCGAGGTGCAACTGGCCCGCCACCTCCCGCCGGCGGAGGCTGCCGATGGCAAGTAGCCTGTTCTCGATCGGCCTGTCCGGCCTGCGCGCCTCGCGCGCGGCACTGGACCTGACCGCGCAGAACATCTCCAACGCCGGGACCGAGGGCTATGTCCGCCGTTCGCTGCGCACCTCCGAGGTCGCCAGTGTCGGCAGCTGGCTGGTGCCGGGCGACCTAACGCTATCCGGCGTGCAGATCGATGGCGTGACCCGCAACGCCGATATGTTCCGCCAGGCCGAAGTGCGCCGCACCAGCAGCGATTCCGCGCGGGCGAACGAAGAACTGGCCGGCTTTGAGAATATCGAATCCGCGCTGGAACAGTCTGGTGTCTATCCGGCGATGACCGCCTTTGAAGCATCGCTGCAGCGGCTTGCCACCAATCCGATCGACCCGGCCTTGCGCGCAGGCGCGCTGGAAGATGCCCGCGCCGTGGCCCACAACTTCAACCTGGCAGCCAGCTCGCTCGATACTGCGGGCGATGGCCTGGTCTTCACGGCGCAAGCCGGGGCTGACGAGGTCAACACCTATGCCGCCGAACTGGCGCGGGTGAACCTGCAGCTGACCCGCGCCCGCGTGGGATCCAGCGACCAGACCATGCTGCTCGACCAGCGCGACAGCCTGCTTCAGCAAATCTCTTCCAAGGTCGGGATCAGCACGGCCATAAGCCCGGACCAGTCGGTCACCGTCCGGCTCGGCGACAGCAGCGGCCCCTTGCTCGTCTCCGCCGGCACAACCCAGCCGCTGGCCACGACTACGGCAGCCGACGGGACGATTGGCTTCACCCTGGCGGGCAATGCCGTGTCGGTCAGCGCCGGTGCACTGGCCGGGCAGGCGCAGGGCCTGATTGCCGTGCGCGATCGCAAGGCCGATCTGGACACCATCGCCAATGCCCTGATTGCAACCGTCAATGCCGCGCAGGCAAGCGGCGTTGCCTTGGATGGCACGCCCGGCCAGCCGCTATTCTCGAGCAGCGGCGCAGCGGGCATTACGCTGGCACTGACCGGCGGCAGTGGCCTGGCCACCGCTCCGGCTGGCGCGACGGCCGGCAGCCGCGATCCGGCCAACCTGACCGCGCTGCGCAATGCGCTCGACGCAGTGAAGATCACGGGCCAGCTCGACGGCCTGCTGTTTTCCGCATCAAGCGCGACTGCGGCCCGGCGGACCACCGCCGATGCACTCGATTCCATTGCCAGCGCCGCGCGCCTGACTCTGGCCGAACAGGCCGGGGTGAGCCTGGATGACGAAGCCGCCAACCTGGTCCGCTTTCAACAGGCCTTCCAGGCCAGCGGCAAGGTGATCCAGGTGGCAAGCGACCTGTTCGATACCCTGCTGGCGATCCGCTGACCGACCTAGGAGCCCTGACATGACCACGATCACCACCAGCGCATTTTACGAACGCTCTACCCGGGCGCTCAACGAACTGCGCGGCCGGGCAGAAAGCCTGCAAGGCGCGATTGGCACGGGGCAGCGAATGGTGCGCGGTTCGGATGACCCGGTTGGCGCCTCGCAACTCCGCTCGCTCTCGCGTGAGAGCCGCTTTGCAGAAATCAGCGCCGTGGCCGGGGCCCGGGTCAGTTCGGACCTGGCGCTGACCGACAGCGGCCTGAGCGACTTTGCCGCCTATGTCACGCGCGTGAAGGAGCTGGCGGTGCAAGCTGGCAGCGACACGCTGACGTCAGCCCAGCGGTCGGGCATCGGGGTGGAAATCAAGTCGATCTATGCTGAGCTGATCCGGCTTTCGAACAGCCGCGACAGCGCAGGCGATGCGCTGTTCGGCGGTGAATCAACCGGAGATGCCTATACCATCGATGCAGCGGGACTGCCTGTTTACGCCGGCACGGCCAAGGCCGGCGAACTGGCGCTGGGCGATGGGCAAAGCGTGATCCGCGGGGTTACCGGACCCGAGTTCCTGAACTTCACCAGCCCAAACGGTCCGACCGACCTGTTTACGCTGGTACGCGAGCTGGGGGAGGCTTTGCAGGGCAATGTTCCCGATCCAGCGCAGTTCGCGCGCGATGCTCTGGGTGATCTGGATGCCGGGCTCGAATCCATCACCACCGCGCAGACGGTGGTCGGCAGCCGAATGAACTGGATCGACCTGATCGGTGATCGCCGCACCCAGCGCAGCGAGCAGCGCACTGAAGAACAGGCCGATATTGGCGGGGCGGATCTCGCCACCACGGTCACCGCATTGCAGGAAATCATGACTGTGCTCGAAGCGAGTCAGGCCGCCTTTACCCGTTTGGCGGGGCTGAGCCTGTTCGCGATGCTGCGCTGATCCATCGCGAACGAAGGGGTAATTCGCCATGTACGCCGTAATCGGCTTCATCATCCTCATCGTCATGGTCTTTGGCGGCTTTGCCTTTACTGGCGGGGCACTGGGACCGGTTATGCACGCCTTGCCGCACGAAATGCTGATCATCGGCGGGGCGGCTGTCGGTGCGCTGGTCACCGGCAATTCCATGCACGGTCTGAAGGCAATCGGCGGCGGCTTCGGCAAGGTCTTCAAAGGCCCCCGCCACAACAAGCAGGACCACGTCGACGCAATCGTGCTGGTCACCAAGCTGATGAAGCTGCTCCGCTCCGAAGGGCCGGTGGCGCTCGAAAGCCATGTCACCGATCCGGCCAACTCGGCGATCTTCGCCGAGTTCCCGCGCCTGCTCGCCAACAAGGAACTGGTCGCCCTAATCGCTGACACGCTGACGCTGATCGTCGTCTCATCCGGCACGCTCGATGTACGTGCGGTGGAGGACGTGATGGACAATGCGCTGAAAACCCACTTCCACGAAATGCACGAGCCGCAGCACGCCTTGCAGGGCCTGGGCGATGCGCTGCCCGCACTGGGCATCGTTGCGGCCGTGTTGGGCGTCGTCAAAACCATGGGCTCGATCGACAAGCCCCCTGCGATCCTGGGCGGGATGATCGGTTCGGCGCTGGTCGGGACATTCCTGGGCGTGCTGCTGGCCTATGGCATCGTTGCGCCCATGGCCGGGCGGCTGAAGCAGGTGCTGGAAGCGGACGAACAGATCTTTCACGCGGTCAAGCAGGTGATCATCGCCTCGCTCCACGGTTGGCCGCAACCGCTGGTGGTGGAAAGTGCCCGATCAGGCCTGGGCCATGATTTCCGCCCCGGGCTGTCCGAACTGCTTGACGCGCTGCGGGGCCGCTAGTCCGTGGCCGCGCCAAAGAAGGGCAAGCCCGAAGGCCCGCCGATCATCGTCAAAAAGATCACCGTGGTCGCCGGTGGCCACCACGGCGGCGCGTGGAAAGTTGCCTATGCTGACTTCGTCACGGCGATGATGGCATTCTTCCTACTGCTCTGGCTGCTGGGCGCCACAAACGAAAAGCAACGCAAGGGTATTGCCGACTATTTCACCCCGACCCTGGTCAAGCTGCGCCAGGAAAGCGCCGGCTCGAACGGGATGCTGGGCGGCTCATCAATCACCGATGCCGATAACTATCCAAACCGCGCCGGCCAGACCGGCAACCGGACCATCACTATCCCGCGCGACGCAACCGGTGGCCCCAAGGAGGCCGCCGACCGGATGAAAAAGATGCAGGACAAGCTGGCGAAAAAGCTGGTCGAGGCGAAACTGCCGCAACGCATCGCCAAGCAGGTTCGCCTGATCGACACAAGTGAGGGGATTCGGATCGACCTGGTCGACGATGCCGACTTCGCGATGTTCCAGCTCGGCACGACCGTGCTGACCGGCGATGCAGCCCTGCTGCTCAAGGCGATTGGTGCGGTGATTGCGCCCGAGCCGGGGGCTGTCTCAATCCGCGGCCATACCGATGCGCTGCCCTGGCGGGCGCGCACCGGGGTGAACAACTGGTCGCTTTCTGCCGGCCGGGCCGAGGCGACACGCCAGGCTCTGCTCCGCCAGGGCATCGCCGAAGGTCGCTATCGCAAGATCGAGGGCGTGGCAGATCGCGAGCCGCTGATCCGCGACAACCCAGAGGACCCGCGCAACCGCCGCATCTCGATCCTGTTGATGCGCTGACCGGCGCGTGCCAAGGTTCGGGCGATGCGCATCGCCTTCCTGCTGTTCCCCAATGTCACCCAGCTCGACCTGACCGGTCCGGCGCAGTTCCTCTCGCGCCTGCCAGACGCCAAGGTTGACCTGGTCTGGGACAGCCTGGCCCCGGTTCCGACCGACGCCGGTTTCTCGATCCTGCCCACAGCGACTTTTGCCGATGTCCCGCAAGCGGATCTGCTGTGCGTGCCCGGCGGGATCGGCGTTGCCAAGGTGATCAACCACGCGCCTGCGCTGGATTGGGTGCGGCAGGTTGGCAGCGAGGCACAGTGGGTCACCAGCGTCTGCACCGGCGCGCTGATCCTGGGCGCGGCCGGATTGCTGAAAGGCTACCGGGCAACCACCCACTGGGCCTGGCACGATCTGCTGGCCCTGTTCGGGGCGGAACCGGTTCAGGCCCGCCACGTGATCGACCGCAACCGCGCCACCGGCGGCGGCGTGACCGCTGGGATCGATTTTGCCCTGGCGCTGATGGCCGAGATCGCGGGCGAGGACCACGCCCGCGCCGTGCAGCTGGCGCTGGAATATGATCCCGCCCCGCCGTTTGACGGGGGCTGTCCTGCCAAGGCCGGCGCGGCGCTGGTCGATGTCTACACGGCCCGTGCCAACCGGCTTGCACCGCACCGACGTGAAGAACTGATTGCCGCTGCACACCGTCTGGGCTTTTCCGACGACTGACACCGTGCCACTATCCTTCTCATAAACAGGGAGGGGGCGATTCATGGCCGGTGGCCAACATATTTTGTGGGGAACGCCGCATTCGCTCTACACGGGCAAAGCGCGCAGTTATCTTATCAAGAAGCAGATCCCGTTTGACGAACGGATCCCGGGTGACCCCCATTTTCTGGGCGAAGTTGTCCCGGCTATCGGCCATATGGTCGTCCCGGTGCTGGAAACGGCCGACGGTCAGCTGATCCAGGATACCAGCGCGATCATCGATCACCTTGAGGCAATCTACCCCGCGCCCAGCCTTACTCCGCAAGGCGGCGTGCAGCGGGTTATCGCCGCGTTTCTTGATGCCTTCGGATCGAATTACCTGCTGCCGTTGGCGATGCACTACCGCTGGACCTATCGCGCAGAGCAAGAGCTGTTCCTGCAGACCGAGTTCGCCCGCGCGGTCCCGCCAGGGATGCCTTATGATCAGCGCCTCGCGATGGCCGGCGCCTTTATGGACCGCTTCAGCGGGTTCCTGCCCAACCTTGGCGTGACGCCCGCGGTGATCCCCGCAATGGAAGACAGCTACCACGAACTGTTGGCCGTGCTGGAAGCCCACTTCCGCCTTCACCCGTACCTGCTGGGCGGGCGACCAAGCCTCGCCGATTTTGGGATGATGGCACCGCTTTATGCTCACCTGGCCCGCGATCCGGTGCCGGCCCTGCTGATGCGGACGGTCGCTCCCAACGTGGCGCGATGGACCGAGCGAATGAATACCGCTGCGATCCCAGACAGTGACTATGCCGAAACCAGCGGTGCCTTTCCGGCAGACGACGCGATCCCGGAATCGCTGATAGACGTATTGCGCGTGGCCTTCGCCCAGTGGGGGCCAGGACTAGCCGCCGATGCCGCACAGTTTGATCGCTGGCTGGCAGGCCTAGAGGATGCGTCCGCCGGCACGCTTGTGTCGCATGATGGCGAACGGCAGGTCCACCCCCATGTAGGCCGTATCAGCTATGCCTGGCGGGGCGTGACAATGGAGCGCGGCAGCCAGCCGCATTCGCTGTGGCACCTCGCTCAGGCGCAGGCTCTGGCCAAAAAGCTGTCACCCGCCGCAGCGGATGCTCTCGCCGCCTTGTTAGAGCGGGTCGGCGGCACTGCCGTTATGGCGATCAGCACCGCGCGCGCGATCACCCGGTCCGACAACGTGCTGGTCCTGGCCTGACCGGATCCCGCCTTACCAAGTTCAAGGAATATCGATGAATTACGATGAAGTCGTCCTCGGTCGCCGATCGATCCGGGGCTATCTGAACAAGCCCGTACCGCGCGAACTGATTGCCGAAGTGCTGACGCTGGCGATGCGATCGCCCAGTTCGATGAATACCCAGCCGTGGAACTTTCATGTCATCTCTGGCGAGCCGCTTGACCGGATCCGCGCCGGCAATACCGAACGCAACCTGGCCGGCGTGCCGCACAGCCGCGAGTTTCGCACCGGCCAGCCCTTCGAAGGCGTCCACCGCGAACGCCAGATCGGCGTCGCCAAGCAGCTGTTCGCCGCGCAAGGGATTGCCCGCGATGACAAGGAGGCCCGGCTTGACTGGGTCCTGCGCGGCTTCCGCCAGTTCGATGCGCCGGTCTGCGTGATCATCACCTATGACCGGGAACTGGCCGATAGCGATGATACGGCCTTCGATTGTGGTGCGGTTACCACGGCGCTGGTCAACGCCGCCTGGTCGCGCGGCCTGGGCTGCGTGATCAACAGCCAGGGGATCATGCAAAGCCCCGTGGTGCGCGAACACGCGGGGATCCCGGACGATCAACTAATCATGAAGGCCGTGGCCCTAGGCTGGCCCGATGAGAGTTTCCCCGCCAACGCCGTCGTTTCCGAACGCAAGACTGTGGCAGAGGCGACCCGCTGGGTCGGCTTCGACTAAAAAGGAAAGGGCCCGGCGGTTTCGGGGGACCGCCGGGCCATGCCTGGAAGGGGACAGGCAACCGGGTTCAATTGCAAGAACGGTTGCCAAGCGGTGCATTTAAGGGGCGAAGGTCAAAATGGCGACCACCGCTGCTTTTTCGAAAACTTCATGTACCCAACATTGGCCCCCAAACGCAGTCCGGCTCCCATCCGTACAGGGATCAGCACCACATCACCGCGTCGCAGGTAGCTGACATTGAACCCGCCAATCAGGTAGGCCTGTCCCTCCGCAGCGCCAAAGCGGTGATAGAGGTCATCAGTATTGTAAAGATTGTAGACCAACACAAAGGTGTTGGCGGCATTGGCGCCCAGATCAAGGCCAAGTGACGGACCGGTCCAATAAACCGGTTTCTGCCCCTCAATCTTGTGGTGCAGCGTGCCCGAGCCATAGCGGAACCCGACCATGACCGCACCGCCACCTTCGCGCCCGACAATATAGCCATTCGGCTCACCCTGCTTTTTCAGCAGGTCCTGAATCATCGTTGCCAGCCCCTTCGAGCCCTTGCCGAACACACCTTCGGCAGCCCCGATCAGGTCATCCTCCTTATAGGTGGTGCCGGTCTGGGCTGCTGCGGCAGGACTGGCCGCAGCCGGAGAGGCAGTTTCTGCCGGCGCCGCGACAGTAGCCGGCTGCGGCGCCGGGACCGGGTCGACCGCGATCGATGGCGATGCGGCGGGGGCCTGAGCGGCGCTCGTCGGAGCGTGCAAATCTCCGTCGATCGCCTTGTTAGGATCAATGGCTGTTACTTGTGCCGAGCCGGCCGCGCTGGCGAACATCATCACCAGCCCGATAAGTCCCGCACACAATTTACCCTGCATTGTCGTCATGATCGTGTCCTGCATCCCGTGCCTGTCTGCCCAAAGCGAACAACGGGCAATGTATCTTTGCACGACAGAATCCACCCAGCCCCGCCCGGCAACGCCCGCGCGATGGGATGAGTCAGTTTTGCGCTCAACCGTGTCCGCCAGGCATCGATCAAAAAGTCCCTCGCCCCCCTTGCCGCCCCACGCACCCCTCGCTATAGGCCGCGCTTCGCCGCTGCGATCCGGAGACGTGGGTGAGTGGCTGAAACCAACGGTTTGCTAAACCGTCGTACTGGTAAATCCGGTACCGAGGGTTCGAATCCCTCCGTCTCCGCCA
>JACCDL010682558.1_pt1 | contig 44980 bp, 40 predicted proteins | sample 7441931 | NCBI WGS metagenome assembly JACCDL01 (sample SAMN15323437, study PRJNA562643) | freshwater metagenome | isolation source: river surface water | place: USA:Blue River Watershed | collected 2017-08-16
CGTCACCGACGAAATCATGTACGAACTGATGAAGATCAGCGGCCAGGAGTACATCGATGTCTACGCGTCATCGGTGAAAGAAAAACGAGCAAGGCTCGCAAGGTAGGAACGAGAGAAAATGAACGAAACAGTAGTCGCGGCAAATCCAGGGGTAATCGCTGGGCTCGACAACTATCTCACCCTGCCTGCAGCTCAGCAGCCAAGTTGGCCAGACGCAGCAGCTGTAGCCGAGGTTAGAGCAGAGCTTGCCACCTTGCCGCCACTTGTTTTCGCCGGTGAAGTAGACATTCTGCGTGATCGCCTAGCTCAGGCCTCCTCTGGCAAGGCATTCTTGCTTCAGGGTGGAGACTGCGCCGAGACTTTTGCCGATGCAACTGCAGATCGCATTCGCAACCGTGTCAAAACTCTTCTTCAGATGGCGGTTGTTCTGACTTACGGTGCATCTATGCCGGTCATCAAGATGGGCCGCATGGCCGGTCAGTTCGCTAAGCCGCGTTCGAGCGACAGCGAAACCCGCGGCGAGGTTACCTTGCCGGCATACCGTGGCGACATCGTGAATGGCTATGACTTCACCGCCGAATCTCGCGTGCCAGACCCTCAGCGCATGCTCAAGGCTTACCATACCTCGGCGTCGACCCTGAATTTGATTCGTGCCTTCACTCAAGGTGGCTTTGCCGACCTGCGATCGGTGCACGAATGGAACCGTGGCTTTGCCGACAACCCGGCCAACGCCCGCTACCTTTCATTGGCACAGGAAATCGATCGAGCCATCAAGTTCATGGCCGCCTGTGGCGCCGACTTCAACGAACTTCGCACCACCGAGTTTTACGTAAGCCACGAAGGTTTGCTAATGGACTACGAGCGTCCGATGACTCGCATTGACTCGCGCACCGGAAATCCATACCTAACCTCTGGTCACTTCATCTGGATTGGTGAGCGCACCCGTCAGATGGATCACGCACACGTCGACTACTTGTCTCGAGTCAGAAACCCAATCGGTGTGAAGCTCGGCCCAACGACTCAGGTTTCTGATGTTGTTGAGCTAATCGAGCGCCTCGACCCGAATCGTGAACCCGGCCGCCTTACCTTCATCACCCGCATGGGTGCGGGCAAGATCCGCGAAGAGCTGCCTAAGTTGGTTGAGGCCGTTCGCGACTCTGAGGCGAACCCGCTCTGGATCACCGACCCGATGCACGGCAACGGAATTACTACCAAGAATGGCTACAAGTCGCGTCGCTTTGACGATGTCATGGATGAGGTTCGTGGCTTCTTCGAGGTTCACAAGGCTGCCGGAACCTTCCCTGGCGGAGTTCACGTAGAGCTAACCGGCGATGACGTTGCGGAATGTCTTGGTGGTTCGGATGCGATCGACGAGGCATCGCTGGAAGAGCGTTACGAGTCGCTTTGTGACCCGCGCCTAAACCACTCACAGTCACTCGAGTTGGCTTTCCTAGTGGCCGAGCAGCTAGCCAAGCGCTAACAGAATCTAAAAAAAGAGGTGACCCGAGACAGGGTCGCCTCTTTTTTTACTTGGACGAGATGGTTACCGAATCGCCGCTGCGTAGCGATGTTCCTGCAGCAACGCTTGCGCGCTTAACTTTTGCGATGCCCCACTTGCTCTGCAGCTGGTTTGTGTCGACCAAAACCGAAAGACCCAGCGATTCCAGCGCAGCCTTTGCAGCTGAAATGGTTTCACCGACCACGGCCGGCATGATGACCACGTTTGGTCCCTTTGAAACCAAGAGTCGCACTTCGCCCCCTGCGCCAAGCGGCTCGGTGATTGGAGTCACGCTGATGACCTGCCCTTTGGCAACGGTTTCACTGAACTCTTGATTGATTTCAGAAACCTTGAGACCTACTCCTTGAATCATTCCAATCGCCAGCGCTTGATCGAGACCGGCAACAACCGGAATCGAACCGAGCGAGACCTTGAGTTTGATTGCCGAGCCTTCTGGAACCTGCTCTCCGGTAGAGCCCAGGTATTCGTAGACCTGACCAACCGGCTTAGCGCTGAACCATGAGCTGACTTCACCGAGTGTGAATCCGGAAGCGAGAAGTTTCGCGGTGGCGGTTGCCACATCAAGCCCAACCAGGTTTGGCACCTTGGCCAATTTTGGTCCGCTCGAAATCACGAGCTTGATCTCGCCGAAGAAATACCAGCTGCCAGCGGCTGGCTCGGTGCGAATTACTTGGCCCTTCGATATTGTGTTGCTCGGCTCGCTGGTAATCGAAGTGGGCGCGCCAAATGGAGCAAGCGCGGCTTGGGCTTCGGCCTGGGTGCGATTGGTTAGATCGGGTATTGCACTAAATCCGCCCGGACCACTGCCGAACCACCAACCCGCGCCGGAGCCCAGCAAAACAATCAGGACCGTTGAAATTACCAGTCGCAAACCCCATCGGCGCTGACCGAGTGATTCGAGCGGGGTCAGCGTGGGCTCGGTAACGTCAAAAGACCCAAAGACCTGAGTCGCGTTGTCTTGCGAACCTAGGACTTGGGTTGCGTTGACCTTCGAGTCCAAGGCTGGCTCCGGTAGTTCAGCGCCAGATAGCACTGTGGTGGATGAATCAACCGGGGTCGAAAGGCGCATGGTCGCATTTCCATCACCGCGCTTGAGTGCGGTCTTGGCGCGTCGAACCGCGGCTAGCAGTGCCCCAGCGTCGGCGGCACGGTCATCCGGGTTTTTAGCTGTCGCCCAGAGCACGATTTCATCGACCGCGGGCTTGACCTCGGGGTTCACCGAAGATGGTGCTGGCACGTTCGAGTGTGCGTGCTGATAGGCAACCTGAACGGCTTGATCGCCTTGAAACGGCTGTCGCCCAGTTACTAGCTCAAACAGCAGAATGCCCGCGGCATAAACGTCGCTTCGAGCATCGGCTATACCTCGGGTTACCAGCTCTGGCGAAAGATAGGCAACCGTTCCGACGATCGAATCGGTTGCGGTGTGGTTGTCGGTTTCACGGGCTAGGCCAAAGTCGCCGATCTTGATTCGCCCATCGTTGGCCAGCAAAACGTTTTCGGGTTTTAGGTCGCGGTGCAAGACGCCGGCGTTGTGGGCAGCCGCCAAACCGCTCAGCAGGTGTTCGAACAAATCAAGGGCACGGATGCTCTCGAGTGCTCCGAAATCATCGAGGGCGTTTCTGAGCGTAATTCCTTCGACGTACTCCATGACCAGATAAGCGGTGGAGCCATCGGTGCCTTGGTCGAAAACGTTTACCAGGTTCGGGTGGGAGAGCCTCGCCGCCATTTTGGCCTCGCGGATGAATTTGTCCCGGAAACTCGAGTTGGTGGCTAGGTGTGGGTGAATGATTTTGACGGCGACTTTGCGGTCGAGACGCAGGTCTTCGGCCAGGTAAACCGTTGCCATGCCGCCTTGCGCAACGAATTTATCGATGCGATAGCGCTCGGCAATCACCGAGCCAATCAAGTTAGCCATTCAAATCTTCTCTTTTACCTGCAGGTCAATATCGTCGCACAATGCCAATAAGTAACCCGAGAGGCGCACAGGTGTGGCAATCTTGTTTTGTGACCGATTCTTTTGCAAGCGTAACCAACTGGCTAACCGTTCCCGAAGTAGCAGATCAGCTAAACATTCCGCTGGGCCGAGTGCGACGCCTGATCGAAGAGCACGTGCTGTTGTCGGTCAAACGCGATGGCGTTCAAATGATTCCGGCCGAGCTCATTGTTGACGGCGAGCCTCTGGCTAGCCTCCGCGGAACCATCGTGGTCCTTCTTGATTCGGGCTTCGACTATCAGGGCGCTCTCGAGTGGCTTTACAAGTTCGATGACGCGCTGCCAGGCACTCCGATGGAGTTTTTGTTGAAGGGGCACAAGTCAGCGGTTCGCCGACTGGCCATGTCTCTGGCTTTCTAAGCCTCGCGCTGAATTACTTTTAGCGCCAAACCGCGCAATTGCTCCTTGGCTCTGGCGTCAATGTCGAGCAGTTCGAGCGCCGATAGGCTCTCGTCGGCAAGTTCTTCCATCATGCGTTCGCTTTTTGCCAACGCACCCGAATCGACGATGGTTCGCTGCAAGAAGCCAATCTGCTCAGCATCCAGGCTTCGACTAGAGAGCATCTCGTCAAAAATATTGCCCACGGATGTCGTCAGTGCTTCACGGGTAAGCCCAACCAAGACAGTTCGCTTGCCTTCGCGAAGGTCATCGCCCGCTGGTTTGCCGGTCACGGCTGGGTCACCAAACACCCCAAGGATGTCGTCTTTCAGCTGGAACGCCATGCCGAGCGGGATGCCAAACGCCGACAGGCCGCGCAACAAGGCCGGGGTGGCACCAGCAAAAGCGGCACCGATCAAAAGCGGGGCTTCGATGCTGTACTTGGCGGTCTTGTAAAGCATTACTCGGTTTGCTCGACCGACCAGTTCATCAATTGGTCGGGTTGGTGCGGCGTTCTCCTCGAGTACATCCAGGTACTGGCCGGCCATGACCTCGACGCGCATTTTTGAGAACTCGTTGCGGCAGGCAGCTTCGATTTCGCTGGTCGGGGAGTGCAGCAGAGCGTTGCCGAAGATCTCACTGCTCCAACCGAGCATTAGGTCACCAACCAAAACCGAACCGGCTACGCCGAACCGTTCGTGGCTTCCGGCCCAGCCAGATTGTTCGTGCAGTGCTTCAAACTTTTTGTGAACCGATGGCTTGCCTCGTCTGGTGTCTGACTGATCTAGAAGGTCATCATGTACCAAGGCAGCGGCGTGGAACATCTCGAGTGCAGCGGTAATTCCGACCATTGCTGCAGCAGATTCTCGTCGTTGAGTCTCCGTTTGCGGTTCATCCGAGGTGGCTAGTGCGCCAACCCAAGACCAGTATGCGAACAGCGCGCGAAAGCGTTTGCCGCCGGCAAGAAGATCTTGGGTGTAAGTGACCACAGGAACTAGGTCGGGAGAAATGGCGGTGAATTCGACTTTGCGGTCCTGACAAAAGTCATCCAGAGATTCTTGAATTAGCTCTAGCAGTGCTTTCGATTCGCTCACGGGAATAGCCTAACCGCCCCTAGAGGTTTAGTCTTTAGGTATGGCACTTTCGGAACGAGAGCAACGTCTGCTCGATGAAATGGAGCGAGGTCTCTACGAGTCCGATGCTGCCCTGGCATCGAAGCTAAGTTCTGCCAAGGTTAGCTCACCGCAGAAAATTGTCGGCGGCGCAGCGCTTGCCGTAATCGGAATCTCGGTTATGGTTACCGCCGTGGTCCTGCAAATAACTGTGTTGGGTGTGGTTGCATTCCTTGTGATGCTTGCCGGGTTGGTGCTGGCAAGCTCAAAGTCAGTTGGGCTATCCTCTACCTCCAAGCCCACTGCACCAGCCGGGCAACCTAAAAACTCTGCGCCCAAGCGCAATTTCTTCGAAGACCGTTGGGATCGACGTCAAGGTCAGTAGTTCCTTCGTCGCGATTCGCCCCACATATTTCAAATAACTCCCTCCGGGTTTCAAAAAACTCCCTCCGGGGAGTTTTTTTATGCCCAAATTTGGCTGGGATATCACGAAAACTTCCCAAAAGCCCCCCATTTCCCTCCACTCGTTATATCCCTGTTATTTATTGGGTAAAACGACACGCCGAGCGAATATTTAATGCACAAAATCTGGATTTGTGGTTGAAAGTGGTGTAATGTGGAGGTAAGCGGAAATTCGATGTCGAGAAGGGGGAGCAGATGCTACTTGGCACGCACGCACCCAAGCTCGACGAAAAGGGTCGAGTAATCCTTCCGGCCAAGTTCCGTGAAGAACTTCAGGGTGGTCTTGTGGTCACTCGTGGCCAGGACCGCTGCCTCTACGTTTTCAGCACCGCCGAGTTTGAGTTGGTGCACGACAAGATCCGTCAGGCTCCGGTAACTAGCGCCGAAGCTCGCAACTACTTGCGCGTGTTCCTTTCGGGCGCATCGAGCGAGCAGCCAGACAAGCAGGGTCGAATCACCATCCCTGCGACTCTTCGCGAGTACGCAGAACTTGGCAAAGACCTCATCGTCATCGGCGTTGGCACCAGAGCAGAAATCTGGGATGCCAAGGCTTGGAACGACTACCTAGCGAAACAAGAATCAGCCTTCTCGAATGTCGCGGAGGAGGTGATTCCGGGACTCTTCTAGCCCTACTGCTAGATCTCCACCCGTTCAGAAATCGATTGAAAAATCGAGGAGTTGCGAAAACCAAGCTCGCAACGAATGGATGGGGTTCTAGCAAGAGGGATCCCCGGATCAAAAATGGTCAAAGCTATCAACGAACTCCACGAACCAGTAGCGCTAGAGCGCTGCCTAGACATTCTCGGTGAGTCACTCGGCGATGAAGGTGCCGTTTACGTTGACTGCACACTCGGTCTAGGTGGCCACAGCGAAGCGTTTTTGAAGCGCTTCCCGAAGCTAACTCTCGTCGGAATCGACCGCGACACCAACGCACTCAAGCTCGCGGGCGAGCGTCTTGCAGCCTATTCGGACCGCATTCACCTGGTCCACGCCGTTTATGACGAAATTGAAGAGGTTCTCGACGAACTCGGCATCGCCGAAGTTCAGGGAATCCTTCTAGACCTAGGTGTCTCATCGATGCAGCTAGACGAGGCAGACCGCGGCTTTGCCTACTCATACGAAGCTCCGTTGGACATGCGCATGGACACAACCACCGGCATCACCGCCGCTGAAGTTGTAAACACCTACAGCGAACAGGACCTAGCCCGAATCTTCAAGGAGTTTGGCGAAGAACGCTACGCGAAGGCCGTCGCCGCAGCAATCGTGACTGAACGCAAGGCAACCCCATTCAAGACCAGCACTCAACTTGCCAGCCTTATTGCCAAGGTCATTCCCTTCATCCCAGGCAAAAGCTCGGGGCACCCTGCTAAGCGTGTTTTTCAGGCACTCAGAATCGAAGTCAACGGCGAGCTAGAAGTGCTTACCCGCACCATGCCAGCAGCCATTCGTGCCCTGGCGGTCGGTGGTCGAATCGTAGTTCTTTCGTATCACTCACTCGAGGACAGAATCACCAAGCAGGCGATAGCTGCGGCTGCCACTTCATCGGCGCCGCTTGAGCTTCCATTCGAACTTCCTGAGCACGCGCCGGTTGTGCGCCTGCTGGTCAAGGGTGCCGAACCGGCATCAGACGCAGAAATTCAAAAGAACCCAAGAGCAGCATCGGTCCGTTTACGTGCCGCTGTAAAGATCCGGAGAGCAGCATGAGCACCCTACGTTTGACCCAGAACACCCGCCACGCTGGCGCAGCTCGCCCGGCTCTAAGCATCGCAAGCTTCCGTGACTCACGACCTGGCGTATTCATCGGTGGGGCAGTGGTCGTCGGTGCGCTAACCATCGCGCTTCTAAATCTGCTGTTGACCATTTTGACCTCGAACGCGGTTTACGAGCTGTCTGCTATCCAGAAAGAGAAGAAAGAACTGACCACCACGACTCAGATCTTGAGCGAAGAGGTTGACTCGCTTTCATCGCAGCAGAACCTAGCCAACGCGGCAGCAAAGCTTGGCATGATTTCAAACGCAAACCCTGTCTTCTTGCGCCTCTCAGACCAGAAGGTCTTTGGCAAGCCAAAGGCAGCATTGAACGCCGATGGCCGCGTGGCTCGCAACCTAGTTCCAAATTCGGCTTTGGTTCAGCAATCTAACGCGGCCGAATTGATTGCCGCCGAAGACGCCACTCTCACCAAGGTTGCAACCCCGATTGCGGCTGGTTTGAACGGTGCCACCACTTCGCCAACTGCGCTTGCCGCCGGTGTCGCTAAGGCCGTTTCGGTCACCACTCCAGTAGTTTCGAGTGGTGCGGCAATTCCAGCCTCACCAACTCACTAGTAAGGCAGGTCGGCAGATGGCATATCTGACGCCCGGCGACCCTAAATCACGTGGCAAGTGGGTCATGATTCTCGTTGCCGGTCTGTGCGTTGTGTTTTCGATTCGCTTGGTCGATTATCAGGTCATTCAGGCCGATGCCATCAATAAAACTTCGTATGAAAACCGCGCGGTTACCCGAACCCTGCCTGCGCTTCGCGGTGAAATCCTAGACTCAACCGGTGCCGTATTGGCTCGCACCGTGTATCGCTACGACATCAACGCGGCGCCGAGCAAGGTTTTCCCGGTTAGCCGAAAAGTCAACGGCCAATCGGTTTTGATTCCAGTCGAGCAAATCGCCAACGAGATCGCCACCATCCTGGGGCTCACCCAGGCCGAAGTGATGACGAAAATCAGTGGTACCGGCGAGTACTCGCAGATCAAAAAGCGAGTCGACGCCGAAAGCTACCGAAAAATTCGCTCGCTCAATGTTCCATGGCTCTACTACGACCCGATTCCCGACCGCCTTTACCCGAACGGGGCTGTAGCTGGCAACATCATTGGTTATCTGAACAACGAAGGTCAAGCGGTCGAAGGCATCGAGACTTCGTTCAACTCTTGCCTTGCCGGTGTTGATGGCCAGGAGAGCTTTGAAAAGGGTGTTGATGGAATCAAGATTCCGTCGAGCACGGTCACCACTCAAAAGGCTGTGAACGGCCGCGCGGTGCACTTGACCATCAATGCTGACCTTCAGTATTTTGCTCAGCAGGTGCTTACCAGCGAGGTCTCGAGACTTCGCGCAGACTGGGCAGTTGCCACAGTGATCGAGGTAAAGACCGGCCGTATCCTGGCTGCTGCCGAGGCCCCATCGGTTGACCCGAATGAGCCTGGCAAGGTTGGCATTGACGATCGAGGCGCCAGAATCTTCAGGTTCATGTTCGAACCGGGGTCAACCTTGAAGGCAATTACCGGTGCTACCGCCATCGATCAGGGCAAGGCCACCGCAACGACTCGAACCATCGCACCCTATGGATGGGTTGTGCCGGGCACAACATACAAGGTCACCGACAGCCACGCTCACGGTGACGACAAACTTACCCTCGCCGGCGTGCTGCGTGACTCGTCTAACACCGGCATCATGAAAATTGGTCAGGCGGTCGACTATCGCACCCGCTACACCTACCTCAAGAAGTTTGGCCTTGGTCAAAAGACCAACGCCGGTTACCCCGGCGAAGAAGCCGGTTTGCTCAACAATGTGAACGACTGGGATGGCATCAAGAAGTACGTCTCGATGTTTGGTCAGGGCGTTAGCGTTACGCCGATTCAGTCAGCCATGATGTATCAAGCGATTGCCAACAAGGGCATTCGACTTTCGCCGATTTTGGTGGAGGGTTGCGAGGATGCCAACGGCAATCTGCAGCGTACCGAGGTGAAACCCGGCGTTCGAGTTATTTCTGAGGCCACAGCCCACTCGACCATGGACATGCTTGAAAAGGTAGTTGAGCAGGGTGGTATCGGAAAGACCGCAGCTGTGCCTGGCTATCGCGTCGGTGGAAAGACTGGTACCGCGCAGATCGCAAAGGGCTCAAGTGGTTACAGCGGTCGCTACGCGGTGTCTTTCATTGGCGCTGCTCCCGCCGAAGACCCACAATTTGTCGTCGCTGTGACCGTTTACAAGCCTCGCACTGTAAGCAACTCGATTGGCGCGACTCCAAGCTTCAAGCGAATCATGCAGCAGCTTTTGAGAACCTATCGTGTGCCTCCATCAACCACGGTTTCGGCAAACATTCCGACAGAATGGAAGTGATGCAGATGATTGAATCAATTCCACCTATTCTTCGACCAGATCACGTCAAGCCAGTGGCCTTGGCAGAGCTGGCAACCAAGTTTGAGCTCGAATGCGCGATATCGCTCGATGGCCTGCAGGCGACCGGCATCAGCATGAACACTGGTGACCTTCGTGCCGGCGACATCTTTGTTGCAATGCCGGGCAAAAAGACTCACGGCGCACAGTTCGTCGAGAAAGCGCTCTCACTTGGTGCGGTGGCCGTGGTTACCGACTCTGTCGGTGCGCAGTCAATCGAAAACATCAGCGTGCCAGTGTTGCTGCTTGAGAACCCTCGTTCTCACTTGGGAGATTTGGCTGCCTATGTCTATGGAAACGTTCCAGGCAATATGCCGACTCTTTTCGCCACCACCGGCACCAATGGCAAAACCTCGACCAGCTACCTGCTCGAGGGCATTCTGCGCCAAATTGGTGAAACCACTGGGCTCACTTCTACCGCCGAGCGCCACATCGCTGGCGAAATCATTGTTAGTCGTCTGACCACCCCAGAATCACCCGAGATGCAAGCGCTCATTGCCCGCATGCGCGAACGCGGCGTGACATCGGTCGCCATTGAGGTGTCTGCTCAGGCGCTTTCGCAGCAGCGCGTTGACGGTCTTCACTTTGACGTTGTCGGCTTCACAAATCTCAGCCACGACCACCTCGATGACTATGCAAACATGGATGAATATTTGGCTGCCAAAGTCGAACTTTTCACCCCCGAGCGCGCCGCTAAGGGCGTTGTCTGCCTCGATTCGAAGTATGGCCGAGCGTTTGCCGCCAAGAGCCGCATCCCAGTGGTGACAATCACCAGTGAAATGGGCGTCGAAGCAGATTGGCACGTAGCGGTAACCGCGGAAACCCCGATGTACACGTCGTTTGTTCTGGCTGGACCCAACGGAGTGACCATTCGCTCACGCGTGCCACTGCTTGGTGCGCACATGGCCGCCAACGCCGGCCTGGCCATAGCCATGCTGATTGAGGCTGGCCGCGACCCCAAGGTAATCGCCGAGGCGATTGCATCGGGCATCGATGCCTACTTGCCGGGTCGTACCGAGCGAGTCACCGGCGAAACTGGTCCAGACGTCTACGTTGACTTTGGCCACAGCCCCGATGCCTTCTTGAACACGCTTGCTGCGGTTCGAAAAGTCACCTCTGGCCGAGTGTTCATGGTTTTTGGTGCCGACGGTGACCGCGACGCAACCAAGCGCCCGGCGATGGCTCAAATCGCGGCCGAGGGCTGCGACGTTTTAGTGATCACCGATCATCACCCAAGGTTTGAAGATCCCGCATCGATTCGTAAGACTCTCGTCGAGGCCGCTAAAGCTGCTCGTCCGAACCTAGAAATTTACGAGGTGAGCCCTCCAGAGGCCGCGATTCGCAAGGCTGTCTCGTTGGCCGAGCCAGGGGATTCAATTCTCTGGGCGGGTCCGGGGCATCAGGATTATCGAGACATTCGAGGGGTTCGAACTCCATACTCGGCTAGGCACGAAGCCCGCGAGGCGCTCAAAGAAAACGGTTGGTCATGATTGAAATTTCGCTTCGCGAAATCGTTGAGGCCATCGGTGCTAAACCAAACGAGGCCGCTGCGGCCGATTTAGAGCTGCTGGTCAGCGGTTCTGTGGAAACAGATTCACGTTTGGTGGGAGCGGGCTCGCTGTTTTTCGCCAAGCCCGGTGAAGTCACAGACGGCCACCTATTTGTTTCGGCCTCGGCCAAGGCGGGTGCAGTTGCATCGGTAGTTGAACACCTGGTCGACGATGCAGCGGATCATCCACAGTTGGTCGTGCCGAACGTTGTTGAAGCGCTCGGTCTGCTTGCCAAGCATGTTTTGGGAGTGCTTTCTGCGACCGGAAACTTGCAGGTCATCGGAGTAACCGGTTCAAACGGAAAAACCACCACCAAGAACATGCTTCGCGAAATACTCTCTGCAGCTGGGGAAACCATCGCGCCCATTGAGTCATACAACAACGAGGTCGGAGCACCGATTTCTATGTTGAAGGCGAGTCACGAAACTCGATTCTTGGTCGTTGAGATGGGTGCCGGAGGCCTGGGAAGCATCGCGTACCTGGCCGATATCGCTAAGCCAAACATCGGTGTGGTCTTAAAAGTCGGCTTGGCGCACGTCGGTGAGTTCGGTGGCATCGAAACCACCGCGAAAATCAAAGCCGAGTTGCCTGCGGCCCTTGGCAACAACGACATTTTTGTATACAACGCCGACGACGGCTACGTGCGCGACATGGTGGACCTAAATCGAGCCAAGAAGGTTAGTTTTGGCACGGCGGGTGACTCGCAATATCGCGCGACTGACCTTAACCTTTCGATCGACGGCACCTCATTCGAGATGCACTGGCCTGATGCCGAAGTCTCTAAGGTCATGCTCAAGATTTTGGGTGAACATCACGTGATGAACGCGCTTGCCAGCCTGTCTGTTGCCGACCAGTTGGGCGTTGATCGAACTAAGGCGATTGCGGCACTCGAGTCGATGGAACTTGCCGAACGTTGGAGAATGCAGGTTTCACACCGTTCGGATGGCGTCACCATCATCAACGATGCCTATAACGCCAGCCCAGACTCGACTAGGGCTGCCTTGCAGACACTTGCTCAACTCGGAAAAACCGGTCGCCGAACCATAGCGATTTTGGGGGAGATGGCCGAGCTAGGTCATGCATCTAGAACCGAGCACGACGCGATTGGTCGAGTGGTCGTGAGACTAAACATCGATCAGCTGGTGGTGGTGGGCGAGGGTGCTCGACTGATTCACAGCGGAGCGGTGCTCGAAGGTTCTTGGGATGGCGAATCGCTTTTCTTTGAAGAGATTGACCAGGCTTTAGAGGCTGTTCGTGAAATGCTTGAACCCGGAGACATAGTGCTGGTTAAGTCATCGAAATCAGCCAATCTCAGACATCTGGGAGACAAATTAATGGAGGTTCGTTCATGAGAGCGATTTTGCTCGCCGGCGGTGTAGCCATGGCGTTCACTCTTTTGGCAACACCGGGTTTTATCTGGTTATTCAGACGCCTTAAGTGGGGGCAGTTCATCAGGGATGATGGGCCACAGAGTCACCACACCAAGCGCGGAACACCAACCATGGGCGGCGTTGTCATCATCGTTGCCGCCGTGCTTGGCTATTTTGTTGGCAAATTGGCAAACTTTGAAACCCCAACTGCCTCGGCGCTTTTGGTATTGCTGATGTTGGTCGGTCTCGGAATCGTGGGTTTCATTGACGACTTCATCAAGACTCACCGTCAGCGCAGTTTGGGGCTCTCTGGTTGGGCAAAGATCGCTGGGCAGGGAGTGGTCTCGACCGTTTTTGCGGTACTTGCGCTGAACTTCCCGAACGAACAAAATTTGACTCCGGCCTCGACCAAGATCTCGTTGGTGCGTGATTCAAACCTTGACCTGATGATGTTTGGCTCGGTGGTGGGAGTGGGCCTTTTCATTCTCTGGATCTATTTCATGGTCGCAAGCGCTTCGAACGGTGTGAACATCGCGGACGGACTTGACGGCCTGGCAACCGGTTCAACCATCATGGCGATCGGCGCCTATGCAGTTATTGGATTCTGGCAGTTCAACCAAGCTTGTGGTTCGGTCATTGAAAACCTGAGCAGCTGCTACAACGTGCGCGACCCACTCGATCTTGCGGTCGTTGCATCGGCAATCGTCGGTGCGCTAACTGGTTTCTTGTGGTGGAACACCTCGCCGGCGCAGATTTTTATGGGAGACACCGGCTCGCTTGGTCTCGGTGGCGCATTGGCGGCCCTGGCGATTCTTTCTCGCACCGAATTGCTATTGGTTCTAATCGGTGGAATCTTCGTGATCGTCACCGGCTCGGTAGTCATTCAACGCGTCTTCTTCAAGCTCACCAAATGGAAGACCGGTACCGGTAAGCGCGTCTTCCTGATGAGCCCGCTACACCATCACTTTGAGCTCAAGGGCTGGGCCCAGATCACCGTAGTTGTTCGCTTCTGGATCATCGCCGGTCTTTGCGTTTTGAGCGGTATTGGCCTGTTCTACATCGAATGGATTTACGGCTAAGACTCAACATGAAAGATCTAAGTGCGCTAACGAGCTGGCATTCCGATTGGAAGGGCCTTCGCGTTGTCGTATTCGGGCTAGGAGTGTCGGGGTTCTCGGTAGCGGACACGCTCGCCGAACTTGGCGCCGATGTCTTGGTGATTGCCGAGAAAGCCGAATCAGATCTGCTCGACATTCTCGACGTGATTGGCGTTCCGCACATCACCGGAGTGCCGGCGGATGAATTGCTGTTGGCCGCCAAAAAGCACGCGCCCGAGGTTTTGATCACCTCACCTGGCGTGCGACCAGAAAATGAAATTCTGACTTGGTGTGAAGAGGCAAAAATAGCCGTTTGGGTAGACATCGACCTCGCCTGGCGCTTGCGCGACAAGGTTGGTCGCCCGGCCAAATGGATTGCGGTAACTGGCACCAATGGCAAGACCACAACGGTTCAGCTGGTCGAGGCAATGCTCAACGCCGGTGGAATCAGAGCAGTTGCTTGCGGAAACATCGGAACACCGATTTTGGACGCGGTTCGCGACGAAATTGGCTACGACGCCTTGGTTGTTGAACTTTCGAGTTTTCAATTGCACTACCTCGGAGAAATTCAGCCACTGGTTAGCGCTGTGCTCAACCTGGCCGACGACCACCTCGATTGGCACGGAAGTTTCGAAGCCTATCGAGATGCAAAAGCCAAGGTGTATGAAAACACCGAGATTGCTTGCGTTTACAACGTGAACGATTCGGTGACCGAGTCGATGGTAGAAAATGCCGACGTTATCGAAGGCGCAAGAGCCATCGGGTTCACCACCGGCATGCCGGGCCGAAGCCAGGTTGGGTTTGTCGAAGAGATTCTGTGCGACCGTGCTTTTCTTGATGACCGTGCCAACAGCGCTATCGAAGTTGCAACACTTCACGACCTTGCAGAAATCGGTGTTTTGACGCCGCACCTGATGGCAAATACCGCAGCTGCCGTAGCAATCGCGAGAGCCTGTGGCGTTCAGCCAGATGAAATCAAGAACGCGATTCGAAACTTTCGCCTCGACGCGCACCGCATCGAATTGGTTGCCGAAAAAGATGGCATCAGGTGGATCGATGACTCTAAGGCCACTAACCCGCACGCGACCGCTGCTTCGTTGAACTCGTTTGAGCGGGTCGTGTGGATCGTTGGTGGATTGCTCAAGGGAGTAGACATCAGCCAATTGGTTGCCGACTATGCCGATCGAATTTCGGCGGCCATCGTTATCGGCAAAGACCGTGAACCAGTTTTAGAAGCGCTTGCGAAAAATGCACCGCTTGCGCGCGTTGTTGAAATAAACACGGATGAGAATTCGGCAGTGATGAGCGAGGCGGTAGCGAAGGCTGCCGGCCTAGCTGTTTCTGGCGATGTTGTGTTGCTGGCCCCCGCAGCGGCATCGATGGATCAATTCAAGGACTACGCAGATCGCGGCGATCAATTCGCCCGTGCAGTCAAAATTACTCTCGGGGAGCAAAAATAATGCGTCGAACCAACGCCTCTAAGGCTTCAAATCAATTGGCATCAAACTTGCTTTCAAAAGCAAGTGACCTTTCTAACCGAGTTTTCAAAGCTCAGTCGATCCATTTTTATCGACTGCTTGGCGTTGCACTATTTCTAACCGTTTTCGGAATCGTGATGGTGCTTTCGGCTTCCTCGATTGACTCACTCAAGGCCAACAACAACTCGTTCACGATTGGCGCGAAGCAGCTATTTTTTGCGGTGGTTGGCTTTGGTTTCCTATCGATGTTTTCGCTGGTCAAGACCTCGACAATGCAGAAGCGCAGCAAGATCTTTTTCCAGCTTGCATTGGCTACCCAGGTTGCGGTGCTTTTCATCGGAAAGTCAATCAACGGAAACCGAAACTGGCTCGATTTTGGGTTGTTCTCGATTCAACCATCCGAGTTTTTGAAGATCGCCATCATTCTTTACGGCGCCTTCTATTTAGCTCAGCGTGCCGACTATTTCTACGACGGCAAAGTTTGGGTCATGACTCTGCTTTGGGGCGGCCTCGGCATGGCCTTCGTTATCGCTGGTAGCGACCTCGGAACCGTCATCATCATGTTTTTGTTTTATGTCGGCATGTTGGTCATGGCAGGAATGCCATCACGCTTGATTGGTGCCATACTCGCTGCGTTGGTCGTCATAATTCCCTTGGCCGTCAACTTCGGTTCGTCTTCTCGCGTCGGTCGAATTCTGGCGTGGATGAACCCAAATGCACCCGACCCTAACGGCTATAACTGGCAGTCTGAGCACGGCATGTGGGCGTTGTCGGCTGGCCGCATCTTTGGTGCCGGTCTGGGGGAGTCCAAGATGAAGTGGAGTTGGATTCCCGAAGTAGAGAACGACTTCATCTTCGCCATCATCGGCGAAGAACTCGGCCTCATCGGTGCGCTGGTAATTATCGGCATGTTCCTATTCATGGCCGTCTGTTTCAACAACATCCTTCGGCGCACCTCAGATCTGTTTAGTCGCTATGTGGTTGCCGGCGTGATGCTTTGGATCACGCTTCAGGCTCTGGTGAACATCGCAGTTGTATTGCGCCTGTTGCCGGTGCTAGGCGTTCCGCTGCCATTCGTTTCTGCCGGAGGATCATCGTTGCTGTCTTCATTGATGGGCGTTGGTTTGGTCTTGGCGATTGAGCGCGAGAATCACGCCAGCCCTGCTCCGCGCGCCAGAACCGTGGCTAGGCCGGTCAGGGCAACCCGATGACTAACTTTTTGCTCGCCGGAGGAGGCACTGCGGGTCACGTAAATCCGCTTCTTGCTCTAGCCGATGCCATTAGTGCACAAGATCCTTCGAATCGAGTCTGGGCTCTAGGCACGGCAGAGGGTCTCGAAACCGAACTGGTTCCGGCCCGGGGCTACGAGCTTTTGGCTGTCGCGCGCCTGCCTTTCCCGCGCAAACTAAATGCTTACACCTTAAAGTTCCCATTCTCTTTCCTGAAGGCGATTTCAACCGTCAAGCGTTATCTGAAGCTCCACAAAATCGATATCGTCGTTGGCTTCGGCGGCTACGCCAGTGCACCTGCATACATAGCAGCGCGTCAACTTGGAATTCCATCCGTTGTTCATGAGGCAAACGCCCTGCCCGGTTGGGCCAATAAGCTCGGCGCTAAGTCGGCCGCTGCAGTGGGCGTTGCCTTTGCTCTGACCCCATTGCCCAAAGCCCACCTGGTTGGCATGCCGCTCCGCAGAGAAATTGAAATTCTCATCGATTCGATCGCTGGCTCACCAGACTTGCCAGCAGCTAAGGCAAACGCCCGAAAGTTTTTTGGACTATCGCCAGATTCGACGACTCTTCTGGTGACAGGTGGTTCGCTTGGCGCAAAACGAATCAACGAGACCATCGAGGAATCTCGCAAAGTACTGTCGGCCGCCGGTATTCAGGTTCTGCACATCGTTGGTGGGCGGTCTGACCTGGAAGCTGTAAATACGCCGGATTACGTGCGAATTAGCTATTGCGATCGAATGGACCTAGCCATTTTGGCCAGCGATTTTGCCGTCTCTCGAGCTGGCTCGTCAACGGTGAGTGAATTTACCGCCGTCGGCCTTCCGGCTGCATACGTGCCTTACCCAATTGGAAATGGCGAACAACGGTTTAACGTGAGCGATGTCATCGCTGCCGGAGGCGGCGTATTGGTCGAAGACCGAGACTTCACGCCAGAATATGTGGCCCAGGATTTAGTGGCCATGGTTTCAAACACCAAACGACTGAGAGAAATGTCTGCCGCGGCGCAGTCTGCCGGAATTGCAGACGGAACCTCGAGGCTCTTGGCCCTCGTTTCAGGCGTGTTGTCTGGTCGATAGGCCAAGGCTTCACCTAGTCTTCTATAGACGAAAAGGAACATTATGATCAAGCCAGATTTCACCCAGCAAGTGCCCGCAGATTTGGGCACCGTGCACTTCGTTGGCATCGGTGGGTCTGGAATGAGTGGAATTGCCCGAATCTTGCTCGGAATGGGGCACAAGGTTACCGGTAGCGACTTGCGCGACACAGCGGCCGTGGCTGCACTGCGAGACCTCGGCGCCGAAATATTCATCGGCCACGACGCCGCTCACCTTGGCAACCCTGACACGGTCGTGGTGACCTCTGCGCTTTGGCCGACTAACCCCGAATACCTTTTGGCAAAAGAGCGCGGAATTCCTGTTATCCACCGGTCGCAGGCCCTTGCCTACCTGACCTCCAAGCGCCGCGTAATCGCCGTTGCCGGTGCACATGGCAAGACCACGAGCACGGGAATGATCATCACTGGCTTGCTAGCCATGGGCGAGGATCCAAGCTTTGTAAACGGAGGCGTGATTGCCTCGCTCAATGCGTCTTCGGCTAGTGGCTCTGGTGAGCTATTCGTGATTGAGGCCGATGAGTCGGACGGCTCATTCCTGCACTACGACACAGCAGTTGCGTTGATCACAAATGTTGATGCCGACCACCTCGACCACTACGGAAGCGAAGAGGCCTTCGAAGCCGAGTTCGGTAGATTCGCCTCTGGTGCCAAGGAGTTTGTAGCAATCAGCTCTGATGACCCGGGAGCGGTTCGAGTTTCTAAGCTCGTTAGTGGCAAGCGAGTAATTTCGTTTGGGCAAGATTCCAGGGCCGATGTGCGCCTTTTCGATGTCGACGCTTCGGGCGCTCGGGTTTCATTCGCTCTCGAATACGAGGGGCAGCAATTTAGGGCCGAACTAAATGTTCCGGGGGAGCACAACGCAATCAACGCCGCTGGTGCTTTCGCGGTTTTGGTAGGCCTTGGCTTCGACCCGGCAAAAGCACTTGCCGGAATTGCGACCTTCGGTGGAACCGAACGCCGCTTCCAGCTGCACGGGGAGCGCAGAGGAGTGCGGGTTTATGACGACTTTGCCCACCACCCAACCGAGGTTTCAGCCGCAATCAAAGCTGCCCGCGCAGTGGTTGGTGACGGTCGCTTGATCACAGTTTTTCAGCCTCACCTTTACAGCCGCACTCGTTTGATGGCCAAGGAATTCGCTGAGGCCTTGTCGGCAAGCGACCAGGTAGTGGTTCTCGACATTTACGCAGCGCGCGAGGATCCGGAGCCAGGAGTTACCGGCGCACTGGTTTCTGACGCATTCCATGACTCAACTCAGGTGCACTACGTGCCACTGTGGCAAGACGTGCCTGCGGTAGCCGCCAAATTGGCATCGAGCGGCGACTTCATCATGACTATGGGTTGTGGAGACATTTATCGCATGGTTCCCGAGCTGCTTGAGGCTCTAGAAAAGTAGTGAAGCGACCGACCGGTTCAGCGGGCTCGCGGCCAAAAGCGGCGGCGGGGCTACCCGGCGCACCCGGCGCTAAGGCTACTCGTACGAAAAAGAGCAAGCAGGTGGCCGCGGTTTCTAGAAACCCCAACTTCGTGGCGCCAAAGGGTGCAACGGTCACAAAGCTCTCTAACGTCAGGGCGGCGAAGGCAGCTGCTACCAAGGCACAAAAACCAAAACGATCTTCGAACCGCACGTCGCTGTTCTTGAATCGACTTTCTCCAGAGGCAAAGCGTTTCGCCTCTTACTCTCGCCGTCGTCGGGCAATCATTTTGACCGTGGTGGCCTCGTTCGGCTCACTGTTTTTGGTCGTCGGCGCGACGATGTTCACACCAATACTCGCGGTCGAGACCGTTCGAGTCACGGGCAATAGTCGAATCCCGGTGAAGGCACTGACCAAGGCGCTTTCAGACCAGGTTGGCACGCCACTACCGATGGTGAACGCCAGCAGCATCGCCGAAGATCTCAAGGGCTTTCAGCTGATCGAGAGTTTCTCGGTAATCAGCCTGCCACCGCACACGCTCAGGGTTCACATAGTTGAGCGTCAGCCGATTGTGATCGTCAATGTTGGCGGCACCAACTACCTTTATGACCCGGCCGGGGTTCGAGTCGGCAAGGCGAGCGCAGACGACAAGTATCCGAGCATGACCATCGCTGGAGACCCTAAGAGCAGTCGCGAATTCGAAGCGGCCATGGATGTCTTGTTGGCCCTGCCCAACGCCATCTTTTTGAAGGTTGCTTCGATCGATGCCAAGACCAAGGACCAGGTTTCACTGAGGCTGCGCGGCAACTCGGCACAGCGCATTATTTGGGGAGACGGCTCTCAATCGGTCTTGAAGTCAAAGACCCTCGAGGCGCTGTTCAAGAACCAGAAGCGCAGTGATTTTGTAACTTTCGATGTGTCTTCGCCGACGGCCCCCGTGGTTCGCTACGGAAACTTTTAGACACGCCTAAGCGCCTCCATCTTTCTTGGCAATCTAAGCCGTAGTTTCTTCGCGCAACGTATTAAATGGCTTAAAGGTTAAGTCTCAAGTAGACCTTTAGACATTTTTCGAAGCACCAGCTGCCCAACGGCAGAAGTGAAACCGGAGGATTATCGTGGGTCTAAACCAGAACTATCTAGCAGTCATTAAGGTTGTTGGAGTCGGTGGCGGTGGCGTCAATGCCCTGAACCGCATGATTGAATCTGGCCTACGTGGCGTTGAGTTTATTGCCATCAACACCGATGCTCAGGCGCTACTAATGACCGAAGCCCACGTGAAGCTCGACATTGGTCGAGAGCTAACTCGCGGTCTTGGTGCAGGAGCCGACCCGGAGATTGGCCGCCGTGCAGCCGAGGACCACGCAGACGAGATCGAGGCAGCCTTGAAGGGCGCCGACATGGTCTTCGTAACCGCCGGTGAAGGTGGTGGCACCGGTACCGGTGCTGCACCGGTCGTAGCGAGAATTTCAAAGAGCCTCGAGGCCCTGACAGTAGGTGTCGTCACTAGACCATTCGGATTCGAAGGTAAGCGCCGCGCTCAGCAAGCCGAGCAGGGTATCGAGACCCTTCGCGGTGAGGTAGACACACTGATCGTGGTTCCAAACCAGCGCCTGCTCGAAATGGTGAACAAGACCGTTTCGGTGGTCGAGGCTTTTGCAACCGCGGATGACGTTCTGCGCGCCGGTGTTCAGGGCATCACCGATCTGATCATCACTCCTGGATTGATCAACCTAGACTTCGCCGATGTTCGTTCGGTTATGAAGGGTGCAGGTTCTGCACTCATGGGCATAGGTACCGCCAAGGGCGAGGACCGTGCGATTCGCGCGGCTGAGCTTGCCGTGGCAAGCCCGCTGCTAGAGGCCAACATCGATGGAGCTCACGGAGTTCTGCTTTCGATTCAGGGCGCTTCAGACCTTGGTCTGCACGAGATTGCCGAGGCTGCCAGCCTGGTTCAGGAATCGGTCAGCCCAGAGGCAAACATCATCTTTGGTGCCTCGATTGACGACACTCTCGGCGACGAGGTTCGAATCACGGTTATCGCCGCAGGTTTCGACGGAGGCGCACCGAAGGTGAACCGCGTTGAGCGTCGCCCTTACAGCGCTCCAGCAGCCGCAGCAGCTCCTGCTGCTTCAGGTTGGTTCGGTAACCCGGTTGCTGAATCGGCTGCGCCGGCTACTGCCGCCATCCCGGTTATCAATGAAACCGAAGTTGCAGAGCCTGCCTTCTTTGCGAAGGAAGCCGAAGATCAGGCCGAGGCATCTCCGAGTGAAACCGTGACCCCTGCTCCAAAGCAAACCAACGATGGCACCTGGGGCGACGACTTAGACATCCCAGAATTCCTTCGCTAGACGATTGCCTGATCTAGCCAGTCGTTATAACGAGGCGCAGCAGCGTGTTGCTGCGGCGGCCAAACAGGCTGGGCGAAGCGAGCTTGATGTCACACTGGTGGTAATCACCAAGAATCATCCGGCTCAATTGGTTTTGGACTTGCTCGATTTGGGAGCTCGTGATTTTGGTGAAAACCGAGACCAGGAGGCAGCGCCAAAGGCAGCAGAAGTAGCCGTTGCCTCAAACGAAGCCGCCAAGTGGCATTTCGTTGGTCAATTGCAGAGCAACAAGGCAAAGTCTGCCCTGTCCTACTCATCTGTTTTGCATTCGCTTGATCGAGAGTCGCTCCTTCAGTCGGTCGCAAAGATCACCCCGATGCGTGCTGCGCCGCTGGATGTTTTCATTCAGCTAAATCTCACCGATGATCCCGGTCGCGGTGGCATTCAACCAGAAAACCTAAGCGCCTTTGCCGAAAAGGTTTTGGCTGTCGAGGGCATCAATCTTCTGGGTGTCATGGGCGTAGCGGCGCTTGATCGTGCGCCCGAAATTGATTTCGAAACCATCGCCAGCTGCAGCGCCGAGCTTCAAAAGCTTCACGCGAGCGCCAAGTTCATATCTGCTGGCATGTCTGGAGATTTCGAGAAGGCCATCTCGTTCGGAGCGACACACGTTCGCATTGGCACCGCAATCACGGGAAATCGCCAGTACTAGCCATATTCTGAACTCAATAAGGTTTTTCATCGGAGGTAAAAATGGCTGGAATCTTCTCTTCAGTTAGCGAATGGCTAGGCATGGGTGGCGAAGGCGACCAGGCTCCGGCACGTCCGGCGGCAGTTAGCAGCCCAGCTGGCGAACAGCGACCAGCTCGCATCACACCGATGCGCCCACGTCGCGGTGCGACCGAGGTCAACGAGATCTACACGATCGAACCTAAGACCTACGCAGAAGCCCCAGAGGTAGCTGCGAACTACCGAATCGGCATCCCGGTTATTGTCAACATGGGCGACATGTCTGAAGCCGACTCGAAGCGCATGCTTGACTTCATGCTCGGCCTCAAAGAAGGTCTTGAAGGTCACATGAAGCGTGTCACTCCTAAGGTCTTCCTACTGACCCCAAACCACGTTTTGGTCAATGACGAAGAAGAGGCAGAGCCTCAGACCGACGACCTCCTCGTTCGTCCGTAATTAGGTTTTCGAAATGGGCCTGGTCGCACTCGTAATTTGGTGGGTGCTCCAGGTCTTTTTCTTTGCCATGATCGGCCGCCTCTTCATCGATTTGGCACTTTCGGTTAATCGCGGCTGGCGACCAAAAGGTTTCATCTTGGTGATCGTTGAGTCAGTGCTCACCGTCACCGATCCAGTCATAAAAACCGTGCGCAGATTCATCCCGCCGTTGCGAATTGGCATGATTCAGTTTGATCTCGGATGGACTCTAATCGTGTTGGCGATTTTCTTCCTTCAGAGCCTGGCAAAACAGATCGCTTAATCCCACATTTTGGGCGTTCAAGTTTTCTTTGAGTGGGCGACTGGGGTAACCTTTTCCTTACCTGCCAGTTAGACACTGCTGCGGGCCAAGACTAAAACGAGGTAAGCGCTATGCCTTTGACTCCAGAAGACGTTGTCAATAAGAGATTCCAGCCAACCAAATTCCGCGAAGGCTACGACCAAGATGAGGTCGATGACTTTCTCGATGAAATCGTGGTTGAGCTGCGACGTCTTGGCCAGGAAAACGAAGACCTACGTCAGCGCCTACTAGCCTCTGAGTCGCGCATCGCAGAGCTGCAGCGCAGCGGAGCGGGTATGGCCGAGCAGTTGACCGGCGCCGTCGACACTGGCTCGACTCCTGTTGTTCCGGTGGTTGCTACCAGCAGCTTCCCTGAAGCAACCCAGGACCCATCGACTCTCGACACCAACAACACCAACAACTTGCTGCAGCTTGCTCGCAAGCTCCACGAGGAGCACGTTCGCGAAGGTCTTGCCAAGCGCGACGCACTTATTGCCGAAGGTCACGCGACCGCCGCCCGTGTGGTTCGCGAAGCCGAGGCTCAGCAGCGTGCCGACATGAGCCGCCTAGAGCAAGACAAGGCCCTTATTGAGCACAGTATTCAAGAGTTGAAGAGCTTCGAGCGCGAATACAGAATCAAGTTGCGCAGCTACATTCAGGGTCAACTAGACGACCTAGAAGACGCCGAATCAACGGCTCCGACTGCTCCTTCGGCACCCGAGCTCGGCTACGGATCGGCTCAGCCATTTGCCCAGCAGCCAACCACTCAACCAAACCCAGGTTTCGGGGCTAACCCATCATTCGGAGCGGCGCCGTTCAATCCAAATGGTTTTGGGGCGACAGATCCAAACACCGGCTACGGCTACGACGACTAAAAATTGAGTCGCCGAGATTCTATTAAGCGTCAGATCTGGTTTCTTGCTCTAGCCTGGTCGGTGCTTGCCATCGATCAATTTTCGAAGAACCTAGCCATCCAAAATCTGGCATTTGCAACTCCGGTGGCGGTGATTCCAGGTCTGTTGAATTTCACACTTCTCTACAACGACTCGGCCGCTTTTTCTCTGGGCGGCGGGGCCACTTGGATTTTCAGCATCATCTCTAGCATCGCGACACTCGTTATTCTTTGGCTTTCGAGAAAAATCGAAACCACCTCTTGGGCGATTATGGCCGGCATCCTGCTTGGCGGTGTGGTTGGCAACCTGGTCGACCGACTTACCCGTTATCCGGGCTTTGGGGTCGGAAAAGTTGTTGATTTCCTGCAGCTACCGTTTGGCTTCCCAGTGTTCAACATCGCAGATTCGGCGATTGTGATCATCTCAATCGTGACCGTGATTCGGGTCTTGCGTGGCGAAACCATCGGTCGCAAGAGCGCATGAACGAAACCAAGCTACTTCCGGTTCCCGAGAGCCTAGTCGGCGAGCGGGTCGATGCCGGCGTCGCTAAACTGATGGGTCTCTCGCGCAACGCGGTTGCCGATATGGTCGTCGACGGCCTAGTGCAGATGAACGGCAAGGTGGTTGGCAAATCTGACCGTCTGGCCGCGGGTGCCTTTTTAGAGGTTTCTCTGCCAAAGCCCAAGAACCACCTCGAGATCATCCCGGTCGAGGTTGAAGGCTTCAAAATCATTTACCAGGATGCCGACATAGTGGTAATCGACAAGCCGGCCGGCGTTGCCTCGCATCCGTCGGTCGGCTGGGATGGCCCAACGGTACCCGGTGCACTGCTCGCGCTCGGAATTCAAATCAGCACCTCTGGGGCTCAAGAGCGTCAGGGAATCGTTCAGCGACTCGACGTTGGAACCAGCGGTTTGATGACTCTGGCCAAATCTGAAGTGGCCTACTCTCGCTTGAAGCAGGCGTTTCGAGATCGTGCTGTCCACAAGATTTACCACGCTGTCATTCAGGGGCATCCTGATCCTCTGGCCGGTACCTTTGACGCTCCGATCGGTCGACACCCGAAGGCGGAATTCAAATTCGCGGTGATGAATGAGGGAAAGCACTCGGTGACCCACTACGAAACTCTCGAGGCTTTTCCAGCCGCCTCGCTGGTAGAGGTCAACCTCGAGACCGGCAGAACCCACCAAATTCGCGTTCACTTTTCCGCTTTTCGTCATCCGCTGGTTGGTGACACCATGTATGGGGCCGACCCAAAGCTGGCTGCCAAGTTGGGGCTAGATCGACAGTGGCTTCACGCGGTCAGGCTCAGTTTTGAGCATCCAACCTCGGGGGAGACGGTCTCGTTTGAGAGCTCATATCCCGCCGAGTTGCAGCATGCTCTAAGCGTTCTGCGCAGTTAGGCTTAACACCCACCCCCACGAAAGGAGCAATAGACCATGTCTAAAGACTCCTTCGTACACCTGCACGTTCATACCGAGTATTCGATGCTCGATGGCGCCGCCCGTATCAAGCCTCTGATTGAAGAGGTCGCCGCGCAGGGCATGCCCGCAATCGGCATCAGCGACCACGGCAACAATCACGGTGCCTTTGACTTCTTCAAAACTGCGAAGTCCGCCGGCGTAAAACCAATCATCGGCATCGAGGCATACCTTTCACCGGGCACCGCAAGACAAGACCGAACTCGAGTCAAGTGGGCAACTAGCCCTGATATCGATGGCGATGTCTCTGGTGGTGGTGCCTACACTCACATGACGATGTTCGCCGAGAACACCGCGGGCATGTACAACCTATTCCGAATGTCATCAAAGGCTTGGCTAGACGGCTATTACTTCAAGCCGCGAATGGACCGTGAGCTTCTAAACACCTATGGCAAGGGCATCATTGCCACCACCGGATGTGTCTCGGGTGAGATTCAGACTCGTCTTCGCCTGGGTCAGTATGACGAGGCAAAAAAGGCAGCCGCAGAGTTTCAAGACATTTTCGGCAAAGAGAATTTCTTCGCCGAAATCATGGACCACGGCCTCGAGATCGAGCGTCGCACGATGGCGGATTTGCTGAAGTTGGCCAAAGAGCTAGACATGCCGCTTTTGGCGACCAACGACTTGCACTACACCCACGCCGGCGACGCTGCGGCACACGAGGCGCTGCTTTGCGTTCAGTCGGGTTCGACACTGATCGACCCGACCCGATTCAAATTTGATTCCCAGGAGTTTTATCTAAAGACCCCGGCGCAAATGCGAGCACTTTTTGCCGATCATCCCGAGGCTTGTGACAACACGTTGCTGATTGCCGAGCGCTGCGAGGTGGAGTTCGTCGAACGTGAGTTGATGCCACGTTTCCCGGTTCCGGAGGGGCACACAGAAGCAAGCTGGTTTGAGCAAGAAGTGGCCGCCGGCATGGACCGCCGCTACAAGGGTGAGATTCCCGAGGCACAAGCCAAGCAGGTCTCTTACGAGGTTGAAGTCATCAAGCAAATGGGTTTCCCGGGCTACTTCTTGGTGGTCGCAGACTTCATTGCCTGGGCAAGGGCTCAGGGAATCCGTGTTGGTCCAGGTCGTGGTTCGGCTGCGGGCTCGATCGTCGCCTACGCGCTTGGCATCACCGAGCTAGACCCGGTAAAGCACGGCCTCATCTTTGAGCGTTTTTTGAACCCCGAACGTGTTTCGATGCCTGATATCGATGTTGACTTCGATGACCGCAGGCGCGGCGAAGTCATTCGCTACGTGTCTGACAAGTACGGCGATGACCGAGTGGCTCAGATCGTTACCTTCGGCACCATCAAGGCAAAGCAGGCTCTCAAGGATGCGGGCCGCGTTTTGGCAATGCCTTACTCCGTCGGTGAAAAGCTCACCAAGGCCATGCCGCCAATGGTGCTTGGTCGAGACATTGCGCTCAACGACCTAATCGACAAAAAGTCCGAGCGCTACAAAGAGGCTCAAGACTTCCGTGACCTAATCGAGGGCGATGAAGATTCATCCAAGGTTTTCGAGCTGGCTCAGGGCCTTGAATCCCTAAAGCGTCAGTGGGGTGTTCACGCTGCCGGCGTGATCATGTCAGCCGAGCCACTCATCGACGTGATTCCGATCATGAAACGCGAAGATGATGGCGCAATCATCACTCAGTTTGATCAGCCACCGTGTGAAAAACTCGGCCTGCTAAAAATGGACTTCTTGGGTCTTCGAAACCTCACGGTTCTCGATGACACCCTGGCCAACATCAAGTCGAACCGCGGCGAGACCGTCGTTCTTGAAGATCTTGATCTTGATTCAGACGAAGCTACCTTTGAACTGCTTTCTCGTGGTGACACGCTGGGTGTGTTCCAACTCGATGGCAATGCGATGCGATCGCTGCTGCGACTCCTAAAGCCAACCCTGTTCGAGCACATCTCGGCTGTTATCGCGCTCTACCGCCCTGGCCCGATGGGTATGAACTCGCACACCAACTATGCTCTGCGCAAAAACGGGTTGCAAGAGGTCGATTCGGTTCACGAAGAACTATCTGAGTCGCTGTCTGAGGTGCTTGACCCAACCTATGGGCTAATTGTTTACCAAGAGCAGGTAATGGCCGCAGCTCAAAAGGCAGCCGGCTTCACGCTTGGTAAAGCCGACCTATTGCGCCGAGCAATGGGTAAGAAAAACAAAGAAGAGCTAGACAAGCAGTACGAGGGCTTTTCCGACGGCATGAAGGCAAACGGCTACTCCGAGGCCGCAATCAAAGCTCTCTGGGACACCCTGCTTCCTTTTGCCGACTACGCCTTCAACCGTGCGCACAGCGCAGCCTACGGTGTGCTTTCCTATTGGACCGCCTACCTGAAGGCGAACTATCCTTCCGAATACATGGCCGCACTGCTCACCTCGGTCGGCGACTCTAAAGACAAGCTCGGTCTTTACCTTTCGGAATGTCGACGTATGGGCATCAACGTGCTTGCCCCAGACGTCAACGAATCGATCGCGGCATTTAGCGCGGTTGGTAAAGACATCCGATTTGGTCTGGGAGCGGTTCGAAACGTCGGCCTGAACGTCGTCGAGGGCATCGCCAAGGCCAGGGCTGAGAAGGGTCGATTCACTTCGTTCCACGACTTCCTGCGCAAGGTTCCGGCGATCGTTTGCTCGAAGCGCGTGATCGAATCCTTGATCAAGGCCGGTGCCTTTGACAGCCTCGGAAATACCAGGCGATCGCTCATCGAAATCCATGAGGAGGCCGTCGACGCTCAGGCTTCGCTCAAACGCAATGAGGCCGTGGGCCAGGTAGACCTATTCGGTTCACTTTTTGATGATGTCGGTATTGAAGACAGCATTGGCGGCTCGGTGCCAGATCGCCCCGAGTGGCCCAAGAAAGAAAAGCTTGCTCACGAGCGAGACATGCTCGGGCTATACGTGAGCGATCACCCTCTGGCCGGTCGCGAGGCGCAGTTGGCGAGGTATTCAGAGCGAACCATCACCGAGATCGCCTCTGCCGAGAATATCGCCGACGGAGAGACAGTGACTGTGGCCGGTTTGGTTACCTCGGTTCAGCACAAGGTGGCCAGAGCCTCCGGCAACCCATACGGAGCGGTCGTTCTCGAGGATTTCGAAGGCGAAATCAACGTGATGTTGATGGGGAAGACCTACCAGGAGTTTGGTCGCAATCTCGAAACCGACCAGGTTGTTGTAGTGCGCGGGCGAATCAGTCAGCGCGATGACGGAAACAGTATCCACTGCTATTCAATCGAGACCATCGAAGCCGGGGCGGCTGAGCAAACTGGCCCGCTAATTATTCGATTGAATGAAACCGACGCCAACCGAGAGACTCTCGAAGAGTTAGACCGCATCCTCAGAGTTCACGCGGGCAAACAAGAGGTTCAGGTTCGCCTGGTAAGTGGTGAAGGTGAGCGAATGTTCAAGTTGCAGCCCATGGTCGCAACCTCTAGTGACCTTTACGGTGAGCTGAAGGTCTTGCTTGGCGCTAGCTGCCTGGGTTAACCGGCGCTATTTAGTGCGCTGCCAGGGCTAAAGTACTGGCGCTGGCAGTAAAGCAAGGCATCATCTTGCTCGCCGAGAAGCCCTTCAAGGATGTCTACGATCACGACGGCGTTCGCCTCGATATTGACAATCTGACGAACCTTGGCAATCAGAATTGCGGTTGCGGCTGGAAAAACTGGCACTCCCATTGGGCCGATTGCCCAATCCTGAGGAACGAATCTTTGGGTGTGGTCGGCCGCCATGCGTGCAGCCAACTCAAGGTTGCGGGCGCCCAGGGTGTGAATGGCGACGTACTCGGCATTTTCGATGCTCGGCCAAGTGCTCGAGCCACGTGCCACGTTAAAGCTGGCCAGCGGCGGGTTTGCGCCGAGCGAGGTCATCGAGGTCGCGGTGAAGCCCACTGGAGAACCATCAGCAGAAACGGTGGTGATCACCGAAACGCCCGAAGCATGGCGTCGAAAAGTTGCTCGAAGCGCTTCGATCGGATCTGTTTGTGGTTCTAAGTTGTGCATTCATGGTCCTTTATGTACGTCTATCCAAGGATACCGAACCGCGTGCCACCATCCGAGCTTTACAATTGAGGGGATTTGACTGGAGGGTTTAATGACGCAAGCGCAGGCTTTCGAGCTTCGTACCGTAGATTTGCGCGGTAAGTCTCTGACCAGTCACGAGTTAAATTTGGCGATACCTCGCGCGGCGATCGACATTTCTAAAGCCATCGAAATGATTTCCCCGCTCCTCGACGATGTTCGAGCTAGGGGAGAGGCTGCCGTAGTCGAAGTAACCAAGGAACGCGACGGGGTTGACCCCAGGCCAATCCTTGTTTCACAGAGCGAACTCAGCGAGGCGCTAAGCGCTCTCGATTCAGGCCTTCGCACCGCAATCGAGCAGGCCATTCTTCGAGTGCGCAAAGTCTCCGAGGCCAATCTTCCAGAAAACACCAGCGTTGAATTAGCTGCCGGAGCCAAGGTGCGCCAGCGCTGGCAGCCGGTCGATTCGGTGGGTCTGTATGTACCAGGAGGCAAAGCGGTCTACCCGTCGAGCGTCATCATGAACGTTGTTCCGGCTCAGGTGGCTGGCGTTCCTCGCCTCGCTGTGGCTTCGCCGGCTCAAAAGGAGTTCGGAGGTCGACCGCACCCGACAGTGCTCGCCACGGCAGCCCTGCTGGGCGTCGAGAGCGTCTACTGCATGGGTGGGCCAGCAGCAGTCGCTGCATTTGCGTTTGGTCTTCCGTCTGTCGGACTCGAACCGGTCAACCTGGTCACCGGGCCGGGAAACATCTTCGTTGCGGCTGCCAAACGCGCTCTGCGCGGCACGATCGGTATCGACTCTGAGGCGGGTACGACCGAAATCTTGATTTTGGCTGACGCGAGCGCCGATCCAAAGCTGATCGCCTATGACCTGGTTAGTCAAGCCGAGCACGACGAAGCCGCAGCATCGGTCTTGGTGACGGACTCGCCTGAGTTGGTCGCAGAGGTTTTGAAAGTGCTTCCAGCAATAGTCGAGGCCACGGCACACAGCGACCGAGTTTTGACTGCGCTGGCCGGTCAGCAGTCGGCGATTGTGTTAGTTGACGATGTTGAAGCGGCAATTAGGGTTTCCAACGACTATGCCACCGAGCACCTCGAGATTCACACCGTAGATAACGAGTCGGTGCTGCAAAAGATCACCAATGCCGGAGCAATCTTCATGGGCAACTATTCGCCGGTCAGTCTCGGCGACTACATGGCTGGTTCTTCCCACGTCCTGCCCACCGGTCAACAGGCTAAGTTTGGTTCCGGTCTGGGAGTGCACAGCTTCTTGCGTCCACAGCAAATCATTGATTACTCGCGCGAAGGCCTCGAGCCAATTGCGAAACTGGTGCAGAACTTTGCCAATGCCGAAGGTCTACCAGCTCACGGCGAGGCCGTTTCGGCGCGCTTCGAATAATTAATTCATTTATTAACTTTTGGGCACATTTGTGTCTTTTTGGCCATGTCGTTGCCAAAAAAACCCGTAAATTCAAGCAATTTTGACCGACACGCCGACCGCGGGTGAAATTTGCATCGTTTCGACCCAAACCACAAGATATAGGGGTTGCACATAGAAAACTATCCACATCTAGTGCAAAAACAGGGTTTTTCTGTGGATAACTAGCAAGAACTTGTGGAAAAGGGGAGGGAACTACGTGCATTGCCCGTTTTGTCGTTACCCAGATTCAAGAGTGACCGATTCACGAACCTCGGATGATGGTTCGTCGATCCGCCGCCGTCGCCAATGCCCAGAGTGCAACATGCGTTTCAGCACCACCGAAACAGCGAGTCTCACCGTGGTCAAGCGCAGTGGTGTGACTCAACAGTTCAGTCGAGACAAGATCGTCAACGGCGTGCGCAAGGCGTGCCAGGGACGTCCGGTCTCGGAATCAGACTTGGCGCTGTTGGCCCAAACCGTCGAAGAATCGGTTCGAGCCACCGGTGCCGCCCAGATCGAAGCCAATGACATTGGTCTAGCGATTCTGGAGCCGTTGCGAAAGCTTGACGAAGTTGCATTTATGCGCTTCGCGAGTGTTTACCAAGGATGGGAAACACTCGAAGATTTCGAAGCGGCAATAAGCGTCTTGAAGGTAAACCGAGATTCTTCGGTTGCCTCATCGGGGGCAGTAAATCAATAGCTTCGGCAACGCCTAGGCGCTACCAAAGATTTCAACAATTTCAGAACAACATCAACGAAAGGCAAAGCAGTGACCGACACCACAGCTTTCACTGGTTCCACCGGAACCGGTAAGGGTCTCACCATCAACCGCATCTACACCACCGAGGGTGTGCACCCGTACGACCAGGTCAACTGGGAGTATCGCGACGTTGTTCAGACCAACTGGCAGACTGGCGAGACCATCTTTGAGCAGCGCGGCGCAGAGTTCCCAGACTTCTGGAGCATCAACGCCAGCACCATCGTTACTACCAAGTACTTCCGCGGTGCAATGGGCACCCCAGAGCGCGAGTACAGCCTTCGCCAGCTAATCAACCGCGTCGTGCTCACCTACACCCAGGCCGGTCGTGACCACGGTTACTTCGCTTCAGAAGACGACGCAGTCATCTTCGAGCACGAGCTCACCTACATGTTGCTAAACCAGGTCTTCAGCTTCAACTCACCGGTTTGGTTCAACGTAGGCACTAAGAGCCCACAGCAGGTTTCAGCCTGTTTCATCCTTTCTGTCGATGACTCGATGGACTCAATCCTTAACTGGTACCGCGAAGAGGGCATGATCTTCAAGGGTGGTTCAGGCGCAGGTCTAAACCTTTCTCGCATTCGTTCATCCAAGGAGCTTCTAAAGGGCTCTGGCGGTTCGGCTTCGGGCCCAGTGTCATTCATGCGCGGTGCCGACGCATCTGCAGGAACCATCAAGTCTGGTGGCGCAACCCGCCGCGCGGCAAAGATGGTTGTGCTTGACATCGACCACCCAGACATCGAAGAGTTCATCGAGACCAAGGCCCGCGAAGAGGGCAAGATCCGTGTTCTTCGCGACGCTGGTTACAACATGGAGCTTGGTGGCAAGGACATCAACTCTGTTCAGTACCAGAACGCAAACAACTCGGTTCGCGTAAACGAAGAGTTCATGCTTGCAGTCGAGAACGGTACCGAGTTCGGTCTTCGTGCTCGCACCACCGGTGAGGTCATCGAAACCGTTGACGCTCGCGAACTATGGGCCAAGGTTGCCGACGCAGCTTGGGAATGTGCCGACCCAGGCATCCAGTATGACGACATCATCAACGACTGGCACACGACTCCTGAGTCAGGTCGCATCACCGCTTCGAACCCATGTTCTGAGTACATGCACCTAGATAACTCGAGCTGTAACCTAGCCAGCTTGAACCTTCTAAAGTTCTTGAACCCAGATGGTTCGTTCGACACCGACAAGTTCATCAAGGCCAACGAGCTAATCTTCACCGCGATGGACATCTCGATCTGCTTCGCAGACTTCCCAACCGAGAAGATCGGCGAGACCACCACCGCGTTCCGCCAGCTGGGAATCGGTTACGCCAACCTTGGCGCATTGCTAATGGCAATCGGCGTTCCTTACGACAGCCAGGAAGGTTTCTCACTTGCTGCTGCCATCACCTCGTTGATGACCGGTACCGCCTACCGCCGTTCAGCAGAGCTAGCGGGCGTTGTTGGCCCATACGCTGGTTTTGCTAAGAACAAGGCTGGTCACGAGCGAATCATGGGCAAGCACGAAGCGGCGAGCCACCAGATTCGTTCAGCAAGCGAAATTGACGTAGCCGTAATCGAAGCTGCTAACGAGCAGTGGGCGCTAAACACCATGATTGGTGAGGCTAACGGCTGGCGCAACGCGCAGGCATCACTGCTTGCACCGACCGGAACCATCGGCTTCATGATGGACTGTGACACCACTGGTATCGAGCCTGACTTCTCACTTGTGAAGTACAAGAAGCTCTCAACCGGTGGCTCGATGCAGATCGTCAACCAGACCATTCCGTTCGCTCTTCACCGCCTTGGTTACTCTCAGGAGACCATCGAGGCGATTGTTGACCACATCAGTGCCAACGGTCACGTAGTAGACGCTCCTGGCCTAAAGCTTGAGCACTATGCGATCTTCGACACCGCTGTTGGTATTCGTGCGATCGAGCCAATGGGTCACGTTCGCATGATGGCTGCGGTTCAGCCGTTCCTTTCTGGTGCGATCTCAAAGACCGTCAACATGCCAGAGACCGCGACTCGTGAAGAAATCGCAGACGTCTACTTCCAGGGTTGGAAGATGGGTCTAAAGGCTCTTGCGATCTACCGCGACAATTGCAAGGTTGGCCAGCCGCTTTCAGACGCAAAGGCAAAGACCGCCGACAAGGTCGAAGAGCTTCCAGCTTCGAACGCAACCGTTCCTGGTCTATCGCACCCGGTTCGCAAGCGTCTACCTAAGTCACGTCCTTCATCGACCACCTCGTTCACCGTTGGTGGCGCAGAGGGTTACATGACCGCTGGCTCATACCCAGATGGCGGCTTGGGTGAGGTCTTCTTGAAGCTCGGTAAGCAGGGTTCAACCCTTGCCGGTGTAATGGATGCCTTCTCAATCGCAGTTTCAATTGGTCTACAGTACGGCGTTCCATTGGAGACCTTCGTTCAGAAGTTCACCAACGTTTCGTTCGAACCAGCCGGTCTGACCGATGACGCAGATGTTCGCATGGCCAAGTCGCTAATGGACTACATCTTCCGTCGTTTGGCTCTTGACTACTTGCCATTCGAAACTCGCAGCTACCTTGGCATTCACACCGCAGCAGAGCGTTCGGCAGCACTTGACGCCAATGCGGCCTACACCGGCCCGGTTGCGATTGTGCCAGAGGCAGCAGTTGCGGTTGACCAGGCAATCGAAGCGGTTGCCGAGGCTGTCGCAGAGGTAGTCTCAGCGCCACAGCCAGTCGAAATCACTCGCAAAGAGGTTCACTCTTCAGCCGAGTTGTTCGAGATGCTGCAGGGCACCGAGTCAGACGCACCGCTTTGCTTCAGCTGTGGCATCAAGATGCGCCCATCGGGCTCATGCCACGTCTGTGAAGGCTGTGGTTCAACCTCTGGTTGCAGCTAAACCCTGATCTAGGTAATCGGCCCCTCCCGCGAATTCAGCCGGGAGGGGCCGATTTCTTTAACCGCACTAAAGTCCTGGGGCTCTTGTGGGTGAGACAGACCGCCGGGATGCCTGCGGTAACCTTGAGGGGTGCTCTATCGCCTAATTTTTAAATTATTCTTTGCCAAGCTCGACCCCGAGTTTGCCCACCACATCGGCATGTTTGGCATTCGATTCGCGGGAGCAATCGGCTTAACCAAACTCGGTCGTCTTCGGTCGACTGGCAGGGGAGCGGTGCAAGCCTTTGGCTTGCATTTCGATGCACCCTTTGGTGTGGCGGCTGGATTCGACAAAAATGCCGTTGCCATCAAAGCTCTGGGCGACCTTGGGTTCTCTCACGTTGAAATTGGAACCGTCACCGCAATCGCCCAGACCGGCAACGAGAAGCCTCGCCTGTTTCGCTTGATTCAAGACCGTGCCCTGATCAACCGCATGGGTTTCAATAACCAGGGGGCCGAAGTGGTCGCCAAGCGATTGGAAAAGCTCAGAAAAAACGCAGCCGGCAAACTGCCAATCATCGGCGTGAACATCGGCAAGAGCCGAGTCGTCGAAGTTGAAAATGCCGTCGAAGACTATCGTCAGAGCGCTAGGTTGCTTGCGCCGTTGGCCGACTACATCGCGGTAAACGTCTCGTCACCAAACACTCCTGGGCTTCGCTCACTTCAATCGGTCGAGGCTCTGCGCCCAATTCTCAAGGCGGTTCAAGACGAAGCCGGCGGCAAGCCGGTTCTAGTCAAGATCGCGCCAGATCTGGTCGATGAAGATGTTTTGGCGGTTGCCGATTTGGCTCTAGAGATGGGCCTAGCCGGGGTTATTGCAACCAACACCACCATCTCGCGTGCGGGCCTAACCACGGATGAGTCGCTGGTTGAGGCGATAGGTGCAGGAGGCCTCTCTGGTGCACCACTAAAGGCTCGTTCGATCGCGGTTTTGAAGCTTCTAGTCGGCAGACTTGCCGGCAAGGCTGCCGTAATTTCGGTCGGTGGCATCGAAACGGCTGCCGAGGCCCAGGAGCGCATTGATCTTGGTGCAACGCTGGTTCAGGGCTACAGCGGATTCATCTACGAGGGCCCGCTCTGGGCTCGTCGCATCAACCGCGAACTGTCCAAGTAGATTTCTGGTCCCGGGGCTAGTGCCGTCAACTAAAAAAAGGTGGCTCCCAGTAGGGAACCACCTTTTTTGAAAACACTAAATCAGAATTTGTGACCGCGCTTGACCTGTGGCTTTGGAAGACGCATCGGGCGCATCTGAATCGAGCGCATCGCGGCATACCAGCGAACACCCTTTTCGATCTTGTCTTCGCCGTACTTCGCGGCGAGCTTCTTTTGTACGCCCTTGCCAATGAAGAATGCGTTCACGCCGATCGCGATGAACAGGGTCCACATGACCAGCAAAGTCACTAACTGAACCTCGTAGCTGTCGATTGCCGAAATTAGAATCACGACGAACAGTGCTGGCAAGACCAGCTCTCCGACGGTGAACTGTGAATCCACAATGTCTCGAGCCATGCGACGCTGAGGGCCACGGTCGCGGATTGTCAAGAATCGATCGTCGCCCGCCATCATGCCCTCGCGCTGACGTTTACGTTCCTCGGTCAACTTAGCTCGCTCGGCCTTCTTGGCTTCGGGGCTCTTGTTGCCCACCAAAGGCTTTACTCTGGCAGCCTCTTGCTGCTTGCGAGTTGGGGTAGGGCGACCTTTGCCGGTGCCAGGGTTGCTGTTTTCGCTCATTTTGTTCCTCAGGGTGGGGTTTCAGACTTTAAGATTACCTTCATGGACAAAGAAGCAGCGTCGCTAAATTCCGCTCTAACCGAAATCGCCCGTGATTCAGTTTCTGGATTATTCGAGCAAAACATCGAAACTTTGAAAGAGCTGGTCAGGATTCCGGGCATTGCCTGGGAGGCCTTTGATGAAGCCGATCTTGCTGCCAGTGCCAAGGCAGTGCAGAAGCTCTTCGCAGAGACCGGTGTCTTTGATTTCGTCGACATCCGAACTGCGCCGGCCGAGACCAAGTGTGGTGCGCCGGCGATTATTGCCAGACGTGCCGCCAAAAATGGCAAGCCTCAAATTCTGCTCTATGCCCACCACGATGTGCAGCCGCCTGGCGATGCCGATGCGTGGCAAACCAATCCTTTCGAGCCGGTTGTCAAAAACGGCCGCATGTATGGCCGCGGGGCCGCGGATGACAAGGCGGGTATCGTTGCGCACCTGACCGCCGTTCAGGCAATCAAGCAAATAGCCGGTAACGACTTCGATCTTGGCATCACGCTGTTCATCGAGGGCGAAGAAGAAGCTGGGTCACCGTCCTTCAGAAATTTCTTGAATGAGAACCGTGCTGACCTCGAGGCAGATGTGATTATCGTGGCCGACTCGAGCAACTGGTCGGAGACCGTGCCTGCGCTTACCACCACCCTGCGTGGTTTGGTTTCTCAGGTGATCGAAGTAACCACACTCGACCATGCCCTGCACTCTGGCATGTACGGGGGAGCGGTTCCCGACGCGATGCTTGCCATGATTCGTCTTCTCGCAAGCCTTCACGATTCCGAGGGCAACGTTGCCGTTGCTGGATTGCACGAGGGCAAGGCTGCCAACCTTGAATACACCGATGCCGATTTACGTCGCGATTCGGGTTTGCCAGCGAGCGTTTCCCAGATCGGCTCTGGAACCATCCTTGATCGCATCTGGAACAAGCCATCAATAACCGTGATTGGAATTGACGGACAGACCGTTGCTCTCTCTTCAAACACGATGCTGCCAACCGTCAAGGCCAAAATCAGCATGAGGATCGCGCCTGGGCAACAGCCAGAAGACGCACTTGCCCTGCTCAGAAAACACCTCGAGGCAAACGTGCCGTTTGGTGCAGAACTCAAATACGGCGACATCGAACTTGGCAAGCCATTCGAATCCGACGCCTCGGGTTGGGCAAAGAAATTGGCCGAGCAGGCTCTCTCAGTGGCCTACGGATACAAATCCGTCGACGTTGGCATCGGCGGCTCGATTCCGTTCATTGCCGATTTGACCGAGGTTTTCCCGGCGGCGCAAATTCTTGTGACCGGGGTAGAGGATCCAGACTCCAGGGCACACAGCCCAAACGAGTCGGTTCACCTGGATGGACTCAAAAATGCGATGCTCGCCGAGGCGCTTCTGCTGCTAGGCGGGAATGAACTAAACCTTCGCTAGGTTCATTTCTTTAATTGAGTTTGAAAGTTAGACTTGTAGCAGGTTTCAGCAAAAAGAAGGGCGGCAGTCATGTCACAGACTCTCGAATCAGGAATTCAACTTACCGAGGTAGCGCAGACCAAGGTTCGAACCTTGATTGAAGCGGAAGGTCGCGACGACCTTCGCCTTCGCGTTGCCGTTCAGCCGGGCGGTTGCTCTGGCCTTATCTACCAGCTTTACTTCGACGAGCAGATGGCTGACGGAGATGTTGTCACCGAGTTCAACGGTGTTGAGGTTATCGTCGACAAAATGAGCGTTCCGTACCTAGATGGAGCGTCAATCGACTTTGAAGACACCATCCAGAAGCAGGGTTTCACCATCGACAACCCAAACGCGGCCGGCTCATGTGCTTGCGGAGACTCTTTCAACTAAAAAATTTTTCTAATAAAATCCCCAGTCTGGCTTTGCCGGCTGGGGATTTTCCTGTTTTTAGCCCGATTTGATGGCGTTTTTTGCCCTCTGGAACAGCTTCGAGGGCTTAGACTGAACCTGTAACGATTCGATATTTGAAGGGTCGATTGTGCTATCTAAGCGTGGATTTAAGTGGGCCTCAGTGCCTGCGGCAGCTTCTCTGATGCTGCTACTCAGTGGTTGTTCTCAGCAGGAGTTCGAGCGAGGTTTCTTGCCAGGTGTTCCTGGGGTGACTAACCACACCGACCGCATCGTTGGTCTTTGGACTACCTCATGGATCGTTCTTTGGATCGTGGGTGTAATTGCCTGGGGTCTGATGTTCTGGGCGATCATCGCTTACCGTCGTCGCAAGGGCGAGACCGGTCTCCCGCAGCAGCTGCGCTACAACAACCCAATCGAGACCCTGTTCACGATCGTTCCACTAATCCTCGTGGTTGGCTTCTTTGCCTTCACCGCGCGTGACATGGCCGCAATCGAAGAGCCAACCGCAGACCCAGATGTAACCATTCAGGTGATTGCAAAGCAGTGGAGCTGGGACTTCAACTACGTCGACGCAAACGTCTACGACAGCGGAGTTCAGTCAGACTTCAACGGTGAGCTTGGTTCAGAGGCAAAGCTTCCAACCCTTTACCTTCCGGTAAACAAGACCGTGCAGGTTGACCTAACCGCACGCGATGTCATCCACTCATTCTGGGTAATCGACTTCTTGTACAAGAAGGACATGTTCCCGGGCCGCACCAACCACATGTACTTCACCCCTCAGGTTGAAGGTACCTATAAGGGCAAGTGTGCAGAGCTTTGTGGTGAGTTCCACTCGATGATGCTTTTCAACGTGAAGGTTGTTTCGCAGGCCGAATACGACGCCCAGATGGCAAAGCTTGCCGCTTCGGGCCACGTGGGTCAGCTTGACACCAAGTACGACCGCAACCAGAACCTTCCGGGTGACAACCCAGAGATCAGAGGATAAGGACTATGGCTACCGCAACCGCAACCAAGCCAGGCTCGACCAAGAAAACCAAGGGTCAAATTCTGGTTGATTGGATCACCACCACCGATCACAAGAAGATCGGTTACCTTTACCTCATCACCTCGTTCGCGTACTTCCTGATCGGCGGTGTGATGGCTCTGGTCATCCGCGCCCAGTTGGCCGCGCCTGGTCTTGACATCGTGCAGACCAAAGAGCAGTACAACCAGCTCTTCACCATGCACGGCACAATCATGTTGCTTATGTTTGCAACTCCGTTGTTCGCGGCCTTCGCAAACATTCTGATGCCGGTTCAGATCGGTGCGCCGGATGTTGCGTTCCCACGCCTGAACGCAATCGCATACTGGTTCTATTTCTTCGGTTCATTCGTGGCAGTTGCCGGCTTCTTCACCCCACAGGGTGCAGCTAGCTTCGGTTGGTTCGCCTATGCACCGCTATCGAACACCACCTTCTCACCTGGCCTTGGCGGTGACCTCTGGGTCTTCGGTCTAGCCCTCGGTGGTTTCGGAACCATCATGGGTGGTGTCAACTTCATCACCACCATCCTGACCATGCGTGCGCCAGGTATGACCATGTTCCGTTTGCCAATCTTCACCTGGAACACCCTGGTTACCTCGATTCTGGTAATCATGTGTTTCCCACCGCTAGCAGCAGCTTTGTTCGCGCTCGGTGCCGACCGTCGTTTCGGTGCACACATCTTCGACCCAGCCAACGGTGGCCCAATGCTTTGGCAGCACCTGTTCTGGTTCTTTGGTCACCCAGAGGTTTACATCTTGGCTCTACCGTTCTTCGGTATCGTCTCTGAGATCTTCCCGGTCTTCAGCCGCAAGCCAGTCTTTGGTTACAAGACCTTGGTCTACGCAACCATCGCCATTGCTGCTCTGTCGATGACCGTATGGGCTCACCACATGTATGTAACCGGTTCGGTCTTGTTGCCTTTCTTCGCGTTCACCACCATGCTGATTGCGGTTCCTACCGGTGTGAAGGTCTTCAACTGGATCGGAACCATGTGGAAGGGCTCGGTAACTTTCGAGACCCCGATGCTTTACTCACTCGGCTTCTTGACCACCTTCATCTTCGGTGGTTTGACCGGTGTCATCCTGGCCTCGCCAGCGCTTGACTACCACATGTCAGACAGCTACTTCGTGGTTGCTCACTTCCACTACGTAGTGTTCGGTACCGTCGTATTCGCGATGTTCGCGGGCATCTACTTCTGGTACCCAAAGATGACCGGCAAGATGCTCAACGAGCGCCTTGGCAAGATTCAGTTCTGGTTGCTCTTCATCGGTTTCCACACCACCTTCCTTATCCAGCACTGGTTGGGTGTCATCGGCATGCCACGTCGCTACGCGACTTACTTGCCTGAAGACGGCTTCACCTGGATGAACGGCGTTTCAACCGTTGGATCAGCGATTCTTGCGCTGTCGATAATTCCATTCCTATGGAACATCTACATCACCGCTCGCAAGGGTGAGCGCACCACCTTGAACGACCCATGGGGCTACGGCCGCTCACTTGAGTGGGCCACCGCCTCACCGTTCCCACGTCACAACTTCACCTCGATTCCACGAGTGCGTTCAGAGTCGCCAGCATTTGACCTAAACCACCCAGAATTCGCTGCTCCTGAAGCTCAGGCATCAGCAGGCAAGAAGGGCTAAGCACCATGAAGTTCAACGGAAACCTGTTCTGGTTCCTAACCGCGTTCTACTTTGTAGATGCCGCTGGTTACGCGATCTGGTACTACAACTCTTACGACGGTGGCTTCGAGCCAATCGGCACCGCGGCAATCGCGATGCTGGGCTTCATGTCTGCGTTCTTGGCCTTCTACCTAAAGAAGACCTATAAGACTCAGGGCGTTGTTCCTGAAGACGTGCTGACCGCCAACATCGAAGACGGTGACTTCGAGATGGGCTTCTTCCAGCCATGGAGCTGGTGGCCATTCTTCCTAGGTCTATTCGCTGCCATGGCATTCACCGCTCTAGCAGTTGGCTGGTGGTTGTTCTTCATCGCATTCCCACTAGCCCTTGTAGCGTTGATCGGTTTCGTTTACGAACGCAGCCGCGGTCACTTCGCCCACTAGGCAAAGACTTGAAAACCCCTCCTTCGGGAGGGGTTTTCTTTTACCTGTTGAGCGGGTGCTCGAGAGTGCCGGCGGTGTGGGTGCTTAGCACCTCGGCGATAACAACTCGATACCCTTCATACCAACGTGCATATTCGCGCTTGGCCTGTTTATGGGTTTCATCGGTGCTGAAGGCTCTCAACGCCTCGGGGGAGTCAAAGTAGTAGACCACGCTTCGCTGGGTTCGATCTTCATTCCACCAGCGCTCACAGCCCTTGTAGCCTTCGTTCGCTTCGGCGACAGCCATGATTATGGCGTCGAGCCGATGAAACTCATCGTCGTAGGTTCCCGGAGCAAAGATGAAGGTCGCCGAAATCATGATGCAAGTCTGCCACAGGGGAGGGGGGGCGCTCTGTTATCGGGCAAAGCAAAAGGCCGGTGCCTCTTTCGAGACACCGGCCAATCGGCTTGGTTTGCCAGTTACTTCTTTGGGGCTGCCTTCTTGGCAGCCGGCTTCTTAGCCGATGCTACAGCTTTCTTTGGCTTCTCCGCAATAGCTGGCTCATCGTGGTGGTGGTGAGCCGCGTCTAGTTCGGTCTGAGTTACCGGAATAATGCGGTCCTCAAAGTAGAAGCGTGAGAAGGCTGCGCGGATGCGAGCGTTCAAGGTGATCTTTCCGGCCGCGTTCGGACGAGCAAGGGTAGGGCTGTATGACTTGAAGTCAATCAGCTTCCACTGGTCAAACTCGTCTAGCGGCTCGTGAACCTCGATGTACTCACCGTGCGGCATGCGTACGATGCGACCAGTCTCGCGACCGTGCAGAACAATCTCGCGGTCTTTGCGCTGAAGAGACAAGCAGGCACGCTTGGTCACAATGAACGCGATGATCGGGCCGATAATCAGCAAGATCTGCATTGAAGTTAGGACCTGGTTCAGCGACATCTTGAAGTTAGTTGCGATCAAGTCGGTCGCTGCGCCTGCCCATAGGACTGCATAGAAGGTTACGCCAGCTGCACCAATAGCTGTGCGAGTTGGAGCGTTGCGTGGGCGGTCAAGCACGTGGTGCTCGCGCTTGTCACCGGTAACCCAAGCTTCGATGAATGGGTAGGCAGCAACTACAACCAAGAATCCAACACCGACAAGCATTGGAAGCAAGATGTTCCATGCCCAGGTGCCGCCTCCGCCAACTACCTCAAGGTGTGAAGGTGCAAGACGAAGAGCGCCATCGAGCCATCCGATGTACCAGTCAGGCTGGGTACCAGCTGAAACCGGTGATGGGTCGTAGCCACCGTAGTTCCATACTGGGTTGATTGTGAAGGTAGCAGCCATCAGCATGATGATGCCGAAGACGATGAAGAAGAAGCCACCAGCCTTAGCAACGTAAACAGGCATTAGTGGGTAGCCAACGACGTTTGCGTCGGTGCGACCCGGGCCCGAGTAGTGGGTGTGCTTGTGGATGACCACCATGAACAAGTGGATGACGATGAACACGAGGATCAAAGCCGGTACCAACAGGATGTGCAGGCCGTATAGGCGGGCAACGATTGCCTCACCAGGGAACTCGCCACCGAATAGTAGTGATGAAGAGTACGCGCCGATAACTGGCAAGCCCTTGATCATTCCATCGATGATGCGAAGGCCGTTACCTGAAAGAAGGTCGTCTGGAAGTGAGTAACCGGTGAAACCGCCGGCCATACCGAGAACGAAAAGAACGAAACCGACTACCCAGTTGATTTCACGAGGCTTGCGGAATGCACCGGTGAAGAACACGCGAAGCATGTGAAGGCCAGCGGCTGCAACAAACAGCAGTGCAGACCAGTGGTGAACCTGGCGCATTAGCAAACCGCCGCGAACCTCAAATGAGATGTCGAGGGTCGATGCATAGGCAATCGACATTTCGGCGCCCTTTAGAGGACCGTAAACGCCGTCGTAAATCACAGGCACCATCGATGGCTGGAAGAAGAAGGTTAGGAAGGTACCAGAAATCAGTAGGACCAGGAAGCTGTAAAGCGCGACCTCACCCAACATGAATGACCAGTGGTCAGGGAATACCTTGCGGCCAAATTCCTTGAGGATGCCGGCTACGCCAACGCGCTCGTCAAGGTAGTTTGCGGTTCCAGCTAGGAAGCCACCCTTTTTACGTGCAGTTACTGCGTTGCTCATTTTTAGCGCTCCCAGAAGCTAGGGCCAACAGGCTCGGTGAAGTCACTCTGTGCGACGAGGTAACCCTCGGCGTCAACGGTGATAGGTAGCTGAGGTAGTGGGCGAGAAGCAGGGCCGAAAACAACCTTGCACTCGTCGGTCACGTCGAAAGTCGACTGGTGGCAAGGGCACAGTAGGTGGTGAGTGTGCTGCTCGTACAGCGCCACTGGGCAACCAACGTGGGTGCAAATCTTGCTGTAGGCAACGATGCCGTCGTACGACCAGCTCTTGCGCTCGGCTGACTCTTTTAGGTCGGCTGGGTCAAGACGCACTAGAAGAACTGCAGCCTTGGCCTTCTCTTCTAACTTGCCGTGGTGAAGTTCGGTTAGACCTTCAGGAATAACGTGGAAAACCGAACCGATGGTTACATCTGAAGCCTTGATTGGCAGACCGTTTGGGTCTTTGGTCAGGCGGGTGCCCTTCTTCCACATGGTGTGGCGAAGAAGCTCCTGAGGATCCTTGTTTGGGTTCATGTCACCAAAGAAGAAGATCGCAGGGATCGGGAAAAGCGCGAGGGCACCGTAAAGTGAGCGGCGGATTAGCTTGCGACGGGTGAATCCAGATTCGTTCTCGGCAAGCTTGATGATTTCAATTGCGCGGGCACGAACGTCTTCGGTGCCGCGGGTCTGGTGGCGAGCCTCAGAGACTTCGGCATCCGGCATGAGGGTCTTTGCCCAGTGCACTGCACCAATGCCGATGCCCAGCAGACCAAGGGTGATGCCCAAACCTAGGAACAGGGTGTTGTTTCGAACGGTTCCTAGCTCTTCGGTCAATGGGAAGGCGAAGTAAGCGTAGATCGAGTAAATGCTTCCCACGATTGAGGCGATGAAGAAAGCTGCAACCTGACGAGCCGCAGCCTTTTCGTGCTTGACGCTCTTGTCGGTCATGCGCTCACGGTGAGGCTCCATACCCGGGTTCTGAACTGCATCGGGGGCTACAACTGCCAAACCGGTTGCGTAGTCGTGCTCTTCCTCGTGTGCCGAGGCCTTAGCGAGACTCTTTTTGTCGCTCACGTATTTATCTCCTATTTTTCTAAGCTCTGCTACTAGTTCGACTTAGCGCCAAGCCAGATGGTGATTGCAATGATGAAGCCGAGGATGAAGACCCAGGTGAACAAACCTTCGACCACTGGGCCTAGGTTCGCAAGTTCATAACCGCCGGCCGATGGGTTTGATTCCACAAACTTTAGGTAGGTGATGATGTCTTTTTTGTCTTTAGGGGTCAGGTTGGCGTCGTTGAATACCGGCATGTTTTGAGGGCCGGTAACCATAGCCTCGTAGATGTGCTTCTCTGTAACACCCTTTAGAGCAGGCGCATACTTGCCCTCGGTGAGAGCGCCACCAGCACCAACGGCGTTGTGGCACATCGCACAGTTGATGCGGAATAGCTCGCCACCACGAGTTGAGTCGCCATTGGTGGCTAGCATCTCTTCGGTTGGAATTGCTGGGCCAGGTGCCAGTGAGGCAACATAAGCGGCAAGGGCAGCGGTCTGCTCTTCGGTGAACTGAACCGGCTTCTTTTCGAGCTGAGGACCTGAGGCCTGACCAGGCATACGGCCGGTGCCAACCTGGAAGTCAACCGATGCTGCGCCAACACCGATTAGCGACGGTGCCACTGCCGAACCCTCGGCAGCCTTACCGTGACAGCTTGCACAGTTAGCCAAGAACAGCTTGCGACCTTCTTCGGTTTGCGCTGCCGATGCGGCTGCGCTCACTGGCTGGGTGCTTGCAACTGCAGCGGTGGTAGCCGCGTAGCCGCCGCCGGTAAGGGCTAGGCCAGCTGCGACAACTAGTACTGCTGCAAAAGGGCTACGGCGTGAACCGTTGACGTTGCGCTTGATGAATGCCATTGAATTGATCTCCAGAAATTCTTATTTGAGAACGTAAACGATTAGGAACAGGCCGATCCAAACAACATCGACGA